>Ga0302325_10034899_pt1 | contig 10285 bp, 7 predicted proteins | sample Palsa_T0_2_FD_201948 | JGI IMG/M metagenome (GOLD analysis project Ga0302325, IMG submission 201948) | Peat permafrost microbial communities from Stordalen Mire near Abisko, Sweden - Palsa_T0_2 | ecosystem: Environmental > Terrestrial > Soil > Palsa > Peat permafrost | place: Sweden: Abisko...
CGGGTGGGTCGCTGGGCAGGCAGTGAAGGTCGGCGGCGTCTATCCCGCGGGCTTTGATCCCGGGGAGCCCTCGGGATCGGGCAGCGAGTAGATCGCCATCTTGTTCACGCGCCCGCGGATGTCGAAGTTGTCGACGAAGATCATGTCCTCGGGGATCTCGGCCATGCGTTCGCGGGTGCTCTCGGAGATGAACAGCATGTGCGGCGTGCCCTTCGTCATGCCCTCCAGACGCGAGGCGGTGTTGGTGGTGTCGCCGATCGCGGTGTATTCGACGCGCTGAGCCGATCCGACGTTGCCGGCCATCACCAGGCCGCTGTTGAGGCCGATGCCCATGCGGAAGCCGGATTCGTGTCCCTGCTCGTGCAGCCAATCGTTGAAGTGCTGTAGCCTCGCCCCCATCATCTCGCGCGCCGCGACCAGTGCACGGTCGGCGTGGTCCGGCTGCTCGATCGGCGTGCCGAAGACGGCCATGATGCCGTCGCCCATGTAGGCGATCAGCGTGCCGCCGGCAGCGAGAATCGCCTCGGTCATCTCGTTGAGGTAGTAGTTGACGACCTCGATCACCTTCGCCGCGGGCTGTGACTCGGAGAAGCTCGTGAAGCCGCGCAGGTCGCTGAAGAGCACGGTGCAGTCGCGCTCGACGCCGCCAAGGCGGAAGTCGTCATCCGTACGGGTCAGCACCTCGTCGACCACGCCGGGCGGGACGAAGCGGGCGAAGATGTCGCGCGCGTGCTGGCGCTCGAAGGCCTCGCCGAGCAGGACGATCGTGAGCGTTGCGATGATCGCGAGCACGAGCGCGAGCAGGGGGTAGCTGAAGGTGAGGATCGTGCCGCTGTCAAAAGCCAGCTGGACTGCGACGACGAAGGCGACCGCCATCACCAGGACGACGGCGAGTGCCCGCCACAGGCGGATGCGGATGCTCGCGAGCGGCAGGGCCGAGCCGAACAGCACGATCAGCGCCACGTTGAGCCAGCCTGGGCCGTCGCGCAACGGGATGCCGGCCAGCACGGTCGCCGCCGAGTCCGCCTGGATCTCGGGCCCGCTCATCATCTCCCCCCCCGAGGTGGGCGTGGGGTGGTTGTCCTGCAGTTCGGGCGCGGAGGCGCCGACGATCACGATCTTGCCGCGCACGGCGGCAGCCGGGAACTTGTTCGCGTAGATCTGCCAGTAGGAGAGGTGGGCAACCGTGCCGGGTGGTCCGGCGTAATCGATCGGCACCGGATGCATCGCGCCCCCGAAGAGGCTCGCGCTGACCTCGTGGCCTTCGGCGTCCGAGGCGATCGCGACGGGGAAGGAGTCCAGCGGTGGCTGGTAGGTGTGTTGGAAGTCGTAGACGACACCGGTCGAGTCGGCCTTCACGGTCGAGTCGCCGGGACGCGCGCCGAAGGCCTGCGGATCGCCGCCGAGCACCCCGGTCTTGCCGGTCTTGGGGTCGACGGCGTCAGTCGCCAGCACCATGTTGTGGGCGCGATCGACGGCCTCGATCAGGTCGTTATCGTCCGTCGGGTCGGTCGCTTGGGTGAACTGGACGTCGAAGGCGATCAGCTTCGCCCCAGCGGCGAGCAGGTTGTCGATCACGCGGGCGTGGTAGCGCCGTGGGAACGGCCAGTAGCCGTCGAGCGGCGGGTGGTTACGCAGGTAGTTGAACGTCGCGTCGTCGATCTGCACCAGCAGGAAGTCCTTGACGAGCGACGCGCGCGTGCCGCGAATCGAGAAGCGAAGATCGATCGATCGTGCCTCCAGCGGATAGAGCAGGCCGGTGGCGTAGGCGATCAGGCCGAGTCCGATCGTGCCGGCGGTGACAGCTGCGAGCAGCAGTCGCTTGCGTTTTTGCCAGGCGCGTCGGCGCATCGCGGATGCGATGCTAGTGCAGGGCGGCGGGCGTGACGTGCGCCCGGCACGCCACGCCCGGTGAGTCTGCGAATTCTCGCGTCAGGCGGCGCCGGTCGTGTCGGCGATCAACACCGAGCAGGGCGCCTTATGGGCGACCGAGTTGGGGACGCTGCCAAGCACCCGGCGCACGCCCTTCATGCCCTTGTTGCCGACCACGATGAGGTCGGCGTCGACGCTTTCGGCGACGGCCACGATCGCGTCGACCGGGTCGCCTTCGGCGGCGTGGACGATCGGCTCGAGCCCCCGCTCCCTGACCAGCTCGGAAAGGCGCGCCAAAAGCGCCTCGGCCGGGTGTTGGCCCGCGTAGCGCAGCTCTTCCGGCAGGTTGTCGGCGCGCACCGACTTCGGGTCGTAGGCCGTAACGATGTGCAGCTGCGCGCCGCCGGACTGCGCGACGTCCGCGGCGACGACCACAGCTTCGCGCGCGGTGCTCGAATCATCCGCCCCGACGACGACTGTGCGGAACACGGCCTCCTCCTGACTGCTCAAACGGCGCTGAAATGGTTCGCCTCATGGTGCGCGAGGCGTCTCTGGGCGGGCGCATCCTATCCTCCTGGGTGTTGGCTGGAAACGTCGGCTGCGGTGGCGGCGGCCATCCGCGCAAGATTGTCGCCACGCGTCGAGAGCGCTTCGCGCAGATCGTCGCCGGACACTGTCAGCAGCGCACAGTCCTCCTCGGCGCGGACGGTGGCCGAGCGGGGCACGCGGTGCAGCACCGCGATCTCGCCGAAGCCGTCCCCGGGGAGTAGCTGCCTCCGTCGTTGGTCGCCGACGATGACGGTTGCGGCTCCGCTCAGGAGGACGTGGTATTCGTCATCGACTTCCCCGGCGGTCACGATGTCGGTGCCCGACGGCGCGTCGTGGACGATCGAGCGACGGGCCAACTTCGCGACCGCGCGCCGGTCGAGCCCCTGAAGAAGAGGCAGACGGGCGAGCACCTCGACATGATCATCGTCGCGGAGGTCGCCGGCGTCGAAGCTTCCGCTGACCGATACGTCGGCGCCCCCGACAGCGCTCAGAAACATGTCGCGGTCGAGCGACAGGAGCGAGACGTCGGTAACGGTCCGCACGGTGGCGGCGCGCGGGCGGTCACGCAGCAGCGCGAGCTCGCCGAAGCCATCCCCGCGCCTCAGCTCGTTGACGACGAAGCCGTCGATCAGCACGTCGAGGCGACCCTGCTCCACCAGGTACCAGCCACCGTGGTCGTCGACGCCCTGGGTGAGGACGTCCCGACCGGCTGGGACGGCAAGCGGTTGCAGTTGCGCGACGACGCCCTCGAGCAGGTCGACTCGCATCCGGCGGAAGAGCCTTACGCCGGCGAGGAGGTGGCTGAGGTTCGCGCGCCCGGCGGCGCGTGTGTCGATCCGCGCGAACGAGCGTGCTCCGCCGGCGACGACCGCGGCGACCACGACTCCCACGACGACGAGGGCATCACGGATCCCAAGCGTGGCCACAAGGGCTGGCGCGAGCAGGCAAGCGCCGCCCTCAAACAGCAGCTTCCCGCTCTCCATCAGGCCTGTCACGGGCGCGATCGATGGCGGCGGGACCACTCGGTAGAGCACCGCCTGCGCGGCAAAGTCCGACACCGCCATGCCCATTCCCCAGCCGACCATGAACACGACCGCGGGGACCGCGGCGGCAGCTCCACCGATCGCCGCGATCGGCGCGCCGCACATCAAGAGTCCCACCCCCATCCAGCGGGCGAGCAGGCGTCGTCCGACGAGGAGTGCGCTCAACGGAATCGCCACCAGCGCGCCGGCGCCCGCGGCAGCCATCAGGATGCCAAAGCCGGCGTTGCCGAACCCGAGCAACCGGAGCGCGGCGACCACCCCCAGTGAGATCCAGACGCCGCGGATCGCCGAGCGCAGACATGAGTACGCGACGATCTCCTTGGCCTCACGGTCGGCGCTGATCGCCACCATGCCGTCACGCATCCGCCGCAGCCGCCCGCTCAGGCCGATGCCCACGCCGGCCGGGCGGTCGGGGGCGCGGATCCCCGCTGTCGCGAGCGCCGAGACGGCGTAGAGCGCCGTGGAAGCCGACACGGCGACGGCGATCGGAAGTCCCGCGACCAGCAGGCCGCCTGCGAGCGCTCCGAACATCTGGCCCGACGACTTCGCGTTGGATGCGAGTGCGGTCGCCGAGGTGAACTCCGACGGCGAGTGGACGAGCGTCGGCAACAGGGTCGCCTGCGCTGGGCGGTAGGCGGACCCGGCGACTGCATCGAGCCAGACCAGCAGCAACGGCAGGACAAAAGGGAGCTTCAGGGCGAGCGACACCGCAACCAGCCCGCTCGCCAGCGTCCTGATCGAGGCCGTCGCCGTCAGGACCCGCTCGCGCCGGTGGCTGTCGGCGAACTGGGCCGTGAGGAGCCCGGCCAAGGCAGCCGGAAAGAAGCGAAAGCCGACCAGTCCGACGAGCAGCGCGCCACCAACCGGATAGGCATGGATCGCGACCGTCGTCCCGAGCACCCACTCGCCCACCGTGACGGCCGCGAAGGCGCCGACGACCTGCGTGACGGCCACGTTGTGAAGCGCGGTGTGACGCAGTCCCACCTCGCCGCCGCCCGGTTGGCGCATCGCGCGACAATATGGCGGGGGTGTTGCTGATTCGTAACGATTTTGTAGCGAAAGGGCTCGCGGCTGAGTCGGCTCGCCGGGATTCGTCCGCAAGCGCGGCCCGTTCGGGGCGGGACCGGCGAGTCGGCCGCCGCTACGATCTCGTCCGAGGGGCCATAGCTCAGCTGGGAGAGCGCCTGCTTTGCAAGCAGGAGGTCGACGGTTCGATCCCGTCTGGCTCCACTCCTGAACACCCCGCAAATCCGTGCTATTTCGGCGCACGAGAGCGTCCGCGCGCTCGAGAGTGTCCGTCTATATGAGACGGTGCCATTTTGGAAGCGTTCTGGACGCGTTTGGGCGGGTGCGCGTCTGACACCCGGGAAATGACCCGCGCGACCACGTTGACATAAGATCATCGCTCGGAGAGGATCCCTACACACGGACGGTGGGCGAGCACGAGCCGGCAGCGACCTGCACCTGTGCATTTGCGTGCCGCCCCGCAGGAGTCACGACGCCAGCGGAAAGGAAGCGCGCGATGAGAACTGCTCCAGCATCGACATCTGCGTCTCCGCGGTCAGCCCCGATCTCTTCGCAGACCACCGTCCGCCACGCTTGCGGATCCCCGGGGCTGTGGGGTCTTGGAGGCTGGGCCCTGCGATCCGCAGCGTTTGCGGTGTTTGTCGGCCTGTGGCTCTCACTCGCCGCGCCGCAGGCCGGCGCAGCGTCTCCCTGCCCGAGCACGACGAACCTGACGCCCGGCGACCAGAGCAGCTTGAGCTCAGCAGTCTTGTACTGCGGCGGCACGTATGCGGACACGTGGAACGCCAATGGCCAAGTCGACTGGATCGCGTTCTACACCACGGTGGACGACGCGACCGTCGTCGTGCACTACATCTCGACGTCCGCGCCCGGCGGTCCGCAGGTTGGCGCGAGCTTCTACGATCCCGGCAAACCTCCGCAGGTTGACGCGAGCGGCGACAACTCGGCCGACGATCAGGATCAGCAGGGCCTGTCCTACACCTTTGCCACGCCGGGAATCCACTACGTCGAGCTTTCCCCGGTCTTCGGCGACTCAAACGGGGTCGGCTACCAGGTTTGGCTCACCGGACAGGTTTCCGCGGCACCCGGCGGCGCGGTGGGGCCGCCTCCGGGGACCTCCACAACGTGTCCGCCGAGGAAGCCTCTCACCCCGGGCGATCAGGGCAGCGCGGCGTGGCCGGTGCTCTACTGCGGCGGGATCTACTCGGACACGTGGGACGGCAGTGGTGAGAGCGACTGGATCGCGTTCTACACGACGGTGGACGATGCGACCGTCGTCGTGCGCTACGTCTCGACCGGCGCAACGGGAGGCCCGCAGGTTGGCGCGAGCTTTTTCGATCCCGGCAGCTCGCCCGGGAGTCCCAGCGACGACGTCGACGGCGACCTGTCGGCCGACAGACTGAGTCCGCAGGGTGTGTCCTACACGTTTGCCACGCCGGGAGTCCATTACGTGCACCTCTACGCCGTCTACGGCGACTCGACCGGCATTGGTTACCAGGTCGAGCTCAGCGGACAGTGGTCGCTGACGCCCGCCTTTGGGGCCGTGTCGCCGCCCCCGGGTACGGCCACGAGCTGCCCGGCGAGTGCGACGTTGACGCCGGGGGCCCAGGGCAGCGCGGCGTGGCCCGCCCTGTACTGCGGCGGGACCTATGCGCAGACTTGGGACGGCAGTGGTGAGAGCGACTGGATCGCGTTCTACACGATCCTCGCCGATGCGACCGTCGTCGTGCACTACGTCTCGACCGGCACAGCGGGAGGCCCGCACGTTGGCGCGAGCTTCCTCGATCCCGGCAGCTCGCCCGGTAGTGTGCACGACGACGTCGACGGCGACACCTCGGGCGACGCGCAGGATTCGCAGACCCTGTCGTACACCTTCCCGACGCCGGGTCTTCACTACGTCGAGCTCTACTCGGTCTACGGCGACTCGACCGGCATTGGTTACCAGTTCTCGCTCAGCGGAGCGTGGTCGCAGACACCCCCGTCCACCACGTCGCCGCCGCCGTCCGTGACTGCGCCCCCGAAACGGTCGAGCGTCAAGGTCTTGTCACATAAGGTGAGCGGCGACACGGTCACGCTCGTCGTGCGCGCGTCCGCAGCGGGTTCGCTGAAGGTTTCGGGCGCCGGCCTGACGACGGTCGTCAAGCACGTCGTCAAGGCCGGGAAGCTCACGCTGGAGGTCAGGCTGTCGAAGGTCGGCACCACCCGGCTGAGACACGATCACGACAAGCTGAAGCTGACGATCAAGGTGGCGCTCACGCCAAGCACGCTCGCAAGCTCTTCCGCGAGCGTGACCGTGACCCTCAGGTAATCCGCGCTGTCCGCTGACCGCCCCCGGGTCGACGTGCGCTGGCGTGTGCCTATTCGCAAGCCGTGACGCAGTGGTGCGTCGAACCCCTACCACGCGGAGCGTCGCGACTGGCGCGTGCGTCAGTTCGCCTATCGGGGGCTGGGCATCCCGCGGGTCAGCGCCCATCTCCCGCCCGCCGGTCAGTCCTCGGCGGCGGAATGCGACCGCGTAGTTGTGGCGGCTGTGCGACTCTTCGCTGCCGCGTACCAATTCGCGTTTCGTATCTATGGCCTATCCCGAACCTGAGCGCCACCTGCTGCGCGCTCGCGACTTGGCGGATACGCGCTATGCAGACCAGATCGATGTGGCAGCCATGGCGACCGTCGCCGGTCTCTCGAGAGCGCATTTCAGCCGGTCGTTCGCGCGCGCCTTCGGTGAGTCGCCCGGCGCCTACCTGCTGACCCGCCGACTTGAACGGGCAGCGGCGCTGCTGCGCAACAGTGACCACAGCGTCGCGGAGGTGTGCTTTGAGGTGGGGCTCACGAGCGTCGGTTCCTTCACGACATCCTTCAAGCGCATCTACGGCCAAACCCCGACGCAGTACCGGGCGTCCAACCCGCCGGCCGCCACCTGGGCGATGGTTCCCAGCTGCCTGATTCAGGAGTATGCGCGGCGCCGGAACCGCACAATCCGAGAAGACAGCGCCGCGGCTGAGGACTAGCCTGCGGTCCATGATCTCACTCGCCATGACCCAGATCTGGGTCCACGACCAAGACGTAGCCAAGGAGTTCTACACAACCAAGCTGGGCTGGGAGGTACGCCAGGATGCGGTGATCGCCGAGCTTGGCGGGTTCCGCTTCCTCACCGTCGGCCCGCCCGCTCAGCCCGACATAGCGGTCGCGCTGCTGACTGTGCCACCACCGCCGATCCTCGATGAGGAGACCGCTGCTCAGCTCAAGGCACTGGTGGCCAAGGGAAAGACCGGGGGCTTGTTTCTGTCCACCAACGACATCCACGCCGACTGCGAGGCGCTGAAGGCCCGCGGCGTCCAGTTCTACGAGGAGCCGACGGAGTATCCCTACGGAACCGACTCGGGCTTTCACGATCCATCGGGCAACAGCATCCGGCTGGCCCAGGTCAAGCCGCAGTTCAGCTCCGCAGGCCAGTCAAGCAGCGCCTGAGTTCGGTTGAGACGACAGCGGAGGGCCGGGCTTTTCGCTCGGCCCTCCACCGTCGCGATTGCGCACTTCCACGCTGGACGGGCTCAACCAGTCTCGCAAGCCGGCGTGTGCTGAAAGCGGGGCCGGTCAGCTGCCGACCACGCTGTGTGCGAGGCAGTAGGCGTTGCGCGTGGCGTTCTCCCGGGCTGGGTGGGTCAACGCGGTGGCGCGCCAGATCAACAATGCGCGCAGCGTCGCGGTCGTGTCGATCCGAGTCTCGACCTCGACGCGCGCGGCGACGCTGTGAGCGCTCAGGAGGTCACGCGCGTTGGCGATCGCCTCGAGTCGCCAAGCGGCGATGATCTTCGGCAGCTCGCGCGCCGACACCCAGTGGGGCAAACCGCGCGGCGGCTGAAGCGAGGGCTCGTAGCGGGCTCGGATCTGCGCGAGCATCGGCTGTGTGGCACGTTCGATGTCGCGGTTGACGGCGATCACGTCGCCGGTCGCATTGCGCCCGTCGGGGTAGCGCAATCCCACCGTCGCCAGCGCGTAGGGCAGATCCCGGCTGATGTGCGCATTCATGCCGAGGAGCATGTCGCCAAGCGCGCTGACGTGCTGACCCTCGGCCGCCGAGAATGCGATCCGCCACGCCTGAGGAGTCTCATTGCGACGCCCAGACCGCCATGCATCGAGCGCGTGGTAGTAGAACGTTGAAAAGACCGAGTCGAGGTGAACGACGTAGGCCGGATCCCGGTAGCGCCCGGCCGTCGCGCTCGCCCTGATCTCCGCCGAGACCTGCCGGTACATCGTCGCGAACGGGGCCAGGTGGCTGCAACCGAGGGACGTGATCCGCTGGCTCATCTCAGCGACGACCGCGGTCATGCAGGCTGCCTTCCCGCTGTCGCAGACATTGCCCGAGCTGGGGTCGAGCTTTCCGCCCAGCGTCGGCGCGATCGCCTTCCACTGGCGGCCGGTCCGCGCACCGATGACAGCGAACGGCGGCAGCGGAGCCAGCGCGAGAGAGCCGTTGCACCCGCCGAGCGCAAGCACGATACCGACCGCGAGGAGGGTTCTCACCCGCCGCACACCTACCCCGGATGATCCCGCAGCAGTACGGCGCCGGCACCCAACAGTCCGATGAGCGTCAGCCCCAGCAGGGCGCCGGCGTCTGCCAACCAGGTCGAGGCCGAGTGCTCCCACAGGGCATCCGCGGCGTCGTGTTCGCGGAACGCTTGAAACAGCGGGCCGGGATCGTCGACGTTTACCTCTGGCGTTCGCGTCAACTCGCCCGTCACCGCCTGGAGGTTGGTGAGGTCGCTCGTGGAGGCCAGACCGGCGAAGCCCCATTGGGTGGACGCGACGTACTCGAGTTGCTTGAGGACGGGTTTGTTACCGACCTGCGGGAACACCCCGCCCAACGCCAGCACGAGCAGGAACACGAGCACGATCGGCAGCACCGTCGTCGCTCGATCTGACGTCTTGGCGGCCGCCGAGATCAACAACCCGAACCCCATCGCGGCGACGCCGGTGAGCGCTCCGATCACCATCATCTCGCCCAGGGGCCAGCCGAGCAGCACCGCGTGCGCCGGCCCGTGCTGCGCGCTCAGCGCGATCGCGATCAGCACGACGGCCTGCAGAATCGTGATCGCTCCGAGGACGAGAGCCTTCGATGCGACGTACGCGAGGAGCGAAACGCCGGCGGCGCGCTCTCGGCGAAAGACCGGCAGCTCTTTGGCGATCTCCCTGACAGCGTTGGACATACCGAGCCAGCTGACGGCGAGCACGACGGTCAGCAGAACCAGGCTCGCCTGCGAGACCAAACGCAGATCTGCCGACGGCAGAGAGGCGAGTTGGTCGGCCGGAAGGGCGGCCAGGAGCAGCAACCCAAGCAGCGGCGCCTGCCCGATCAGGAGCGCCAGATTCCGTCGATCCGCGACGATCACGGCCGCGTACCGGCGACTCAGCGCAACGAATTGGTGCCAGCGACCCCGCATGCTCTGCCGCGCCGGCGCGCGCTCGCCCGCTTCGATCCGACGGACAGAAGCGCTTCGCTCGACGTAGGTCGCGTGGTAGGCGTGCGCACGGAACCGCAGGCCCCACTCGATGCCGTCACCGAGTTCACTCAAATCGCGAAACACGTCGGCGAAATCGTCGCGGTCGAAATACGCGAGGATCAGCTGGGGCGGGCCGAAGTACGCCACCTTCCCGCCGGGCGCCAGGACGAGCACGCGGTCGCACAGACGCAGGCTCGCCAGACTATGCGTCACGACGACGACGGTGCGTCCACGGTTCGCCAGCTCGCGGAAAAGCTCCATCAGGCTCCGCTCGGCGTTCGGATCGAGCCCGGA
>Ga0302325_10034900_pt1 | contig 10285 bp, 8 predicted proteins | sample Palsa_T0_2_FD_201948 | JGI IMG/M metagenome (GOLD analysis project Ga0302325, IMG submission 201948) | Peat permafrost microbial communities from Stordalen Mire near Abisko, Sweden - Palsa_T0_2 | ecosystem: Environmental > Terrestrial > Soil > Palsa > Peat permafrost | place: Sweden: Abisko...
CCCTCATTTGCCACGATCTTCGTCTTCCTTTGACCGCTATCCTGGCGAATGCAGAATTTCTCACCCAGTCAGATATCAGCGAGGCAGAAAGGAACGAGTTTTACCAGGAAATCCGATGTTCCATCGAGCGGATGAATGAACTGGTCACTTCATTGTTTGAGTGCTCCAAGGACCGTGACGCTTTTCGCCCCGCCGTCCGAAACATCGTTGAAACAGTCGAGCGCGCCATTCGCATGACAAGAGTGAGGCGGGAGTTCCGACGCATTACCATCCAGCATCATCATCAGGGCTTGGCCGTGGGCTGGTTTGATTCCAACCGTCTCGAGCGGGCGCTTGCCAACCTCGTCCTGAATGCTTGTGAGGCGGTATCTCCGGACACGGGACTGGTCGTCATAACCACAATGGGAGACCAGGCCTACCTGCAAATTGGCGTCTGGGATAACGGCCCCGGTATCCCAGCGGAGATACAGGATTCCGCCTTTCAACCATTTGTGAGCTACGGAAAGGCCGAAGGCACCGGACTGGGCCTCGCGATTGTGAAGAAAATTGTCGAGGATCATGGCGGGGAAATCTACGTTGAAGGGAGAAGTGGGACTGGACCGTTATTCAAGGCCACGATTCCGTTTGCCATTCCCCTTGAGGCAATCCCGCACCTGTCTCAAGGTCCAATCCACCCCCCGCGGATGTCAGGAAGCCCAGCGCGTAGTGTTCACACGCCCTAATGCGGTGCCCTGGCCGCATCGCGCAAGCGCTGAACGACAAACGGTACAATTTGTTCAAAGGAGTTTTGGGAGCAGGCCTCCGCGGCGTCATGCCTCAAACGGAAGAGTCTGCACCGGACAGGAAAGCAAAATCTCAGGGGCTAAAGCCCTCATAGCTGTGGCTTTTTACGGCCCGACTAAAGTCGTGCCCTGATACAAAACATGAGTTTTTCCGCAACCTGTCAAAGCGCGACGTATTCGTAATCATTTATGGCCCGACTAAGGTCTGCCCCGATACAAAGCAGAGTTTTTCCGCAGCCTGTCAAACCACTTCTGCTCCGGAGGTCGACTTCGTTGTTCGAACATTGCGGTTGGCTTGTGCATGACTAGTGAAGAACTTATCTTTGTCACGGGCGCGACCGGCTTTCTTGGAATGCGGCTGGTAAACGAACTGCTGGAACAGTACCCGCACGTCGTGTTGGCGTTGCTGATCCGCGACCGAGTCGGCCAATCGGGTCAGCAACGCGCCGATTCGATTGTCCCTCAGGCCGAGCGGTCACGTGTCCAGGTCTATTCCGGAGATGTCGGCCAGCCCAACTGCGGGATGGACCCCACTGCCTGGAGTCGACTTTCCGCCGAAGCGACGCGGGTGATTCACTGCGCCGCTACAGTGCGTTTCGATCACTCGCTGGAAGAAGCGCGGCGCATCAACGTCGAAGGCACGCGGCGCGTCCTGGATTTCGCGGCCGGCGCGCGGCGACTGCGGAGCCTGGCCTATGTCGGTACGGCTTACGTGGCCGGCGAGCGTGCGGACCTGGTGCGTGAGAACGAGCTTGCGGTGGGCCAGAGCTACCGCAATACCTACGAACAGACCAAAGCCGAGGCTGAGGCACTGGTCCAGTCCCGCCTGGGCTCCCTGCCGGGCGTGATTCTGCGTCCCAGCATCATCGTGGGCGATTCCCGCACCGGCGTGACCTCGAGCTTCAAGATGATGTATTGGCCGCTGAAGATCTACGCCCACCGCCTGTGGCGCACGGTGCCTGGCTATCCCGATGCCGTGCTGGACATAGTGCCGGTGGATTTTGTCGCCACCTCGGTGGCACGGCTGGTCTTTGATGAGGCCGCCCTCGGCAGCACGGTGCATCTCTGCGCCGGGCCGCGCGGCAGCGCGACGATTCAGCAGGTCGCGCGGCGCGCAGCGGAGTACTTCCACGTGCCCGAGCCGCGTTACGTCGATCCGAAATTCTTCTTCGCCGCGCTGCGGCCGCTGCTGTTTCTATCTTTATGGGGACGCAAGCGCCGGGTGCTGCGCGACGGCCGCGCTTACCGGGACTACTTCACCATGCGCATGCAGTTCGATACCAGCAATGCCGAGCGACTGCTCAAGGCCGCCGGTGTATACCCGCCGCCGGTGCTGGACTATCTGGACCGCCTGTTCCACTACTGTGTCGCCAGCGACTGGGGCCGCAAGCCTGTTACCGCCCAATGAACATTTTTGAGCGCCTTCAACTCTCGCGTGACAGCAGTGTCACAGTGGCTAATCTGCTGGACGAGTTGGTTCGACGGAAAGGCGATTGCGAAGTCGCAGTTGGGGAGGACGGTCATTATCGTCTCGCCGATCTGCACGCTGACGTATGCTCCATGGACGCCTTTCTCCGGCGTTCGATCGCGCTGCGTCCAGGCCAACTGGTCGGCATTTATCGCAGCAATAACCGGCGATGTTTTCATTGGTTTCTGGCCATCATCCGCGCCGGTGGCGTCGCGGTTCCGCTGAACCCGCTTCTCTCACTGGCCGAAGTGCGCCGTATTTTGGCCGATAGCGGCACGGAAATACTGGTGACCGACAAAGCGGTCTTTGAACGCCACATCGCCGACCGCCAGGCGCTGGGTGTGCGCACCTGGATACAAGCGGACGACGAGACAGAGACCCTCGATGGATTTGTGCGCGCCGGCAACAGCGGGCCGTCTTTCCCGCCGGCTGCCATCGATCCGGCCGCGACCGTAGCCATATTCCATACCTCGGGGACAAGCGGTTTTCCCAAGGGCGCTGCCCTTTCCAGCAACGCACTGCTGGGGGCGCGCGCGTCCACGGTGCTGGCCGGATTATTTCTCGGGCCCAGGGACCTCGCGCTCATCGCGCTGCCATGGTCCCACATTATGGCGGTGAGCATTGCGCTCTACGGCTTGATGGCAGGCATTCGCGGCTGCTTCCTCGATCGTTTCGACGTCGCGGGCGCGCTGGACCTGGTCGAGCGCTTTGCAATCACCGCCTTCGTCGGCGTGCCCGAGATGTTTGTCCGGCTGGCCGGCAGCAATCCGGAACCCGCACGGCTCAGGAGCATTCGTGTGTGGCTCTCGGCCAGCGACCATCTGCCATCGGAAGTCCGCAAACAGCTGCGGGAGTTTGGCGCCCTGTTCCGGTTGCCGGGTGGCCGGCGGGTTGCGCCGGTACTGCTGAACGGCTACGGCATGGTGGAACTGGGCGGCCTCGCCATGATGGGTGTGGAGTTGCCGCTGTTGCCCGGCAGCGGCGACCTGTGTTTCCCCGTGCCACCATTTCGTGTTCGCGTGGTCGATGAAAATGGCGGGCCAGTGCGAGCCGGCGTGACCGGCGAGTGCCAGATCCGCCGCCGCGGACTTGCTCCGCACTATTGGAACGACAAAGGCGATGGCCAGAGCTTGCTCACCGGTGATGGCTGGCTGCGCACGGGCGATTTGGCTACACGCAACCGCCTCGGGCTGATCCGGCTGGTGGGGCGCATGAAAGATGTGATCAAGTCGGGCGGTTACTCGGTGTACGTCCGCGAACTGGAAGAAGCCGTGCTCGCTCATCCAACGGTGGCCCGCGCCGTCGCCTTCGGCTTGCCCCACAAGGAGAAGAGCGAGATTCCCGTGGCAGCGGTCGAACTGCACATGGGCTGCGTGGCCAGCGAAAGGGACCTGCTGGACTGGTGCCGGCAGAATCTTGCGGCCTACAAAGCGCCGCGCCGCATTTGGATTCTCGAGCCAGGTGGCTTGCCGCAGAATCACAACGGAAAAATGCTCCGGCGGGCTCTGCGGGAGCGGTTTTCGGCAGAGATGGACTGATGGTCATGCGGGCTTGGACCTGAAGAGGCTGCGTGAGAACTACGCTCTGCAGATGGAGTCCCGCAGGGACGGCTGGGAGTCAGAGCTGTCCAAATTAGCAAAGGAACGGCCTTTTGAACGGCGCAACTTGCTGAATGGGTTGAAGAGAACGCGGGCAAACCGAAACCGGGTTGGCTGCTGTTGTGCTGGTTCTGTCCTTCCGCCTCCACCACTGCCAAGGTGGGCCGCCACCCTTAAATTTGTCATCCCGAGCTTACCCGGATTTCCTGTTCGCGGCGCTAGAGAGAGCAGCGTGTGCGGTTTTCTGTAAGGAAAACCGCATGGAGTTCGCGACGCCACCAACCTTCACAGAAAATCCGGGGCAGCCGAGGGATCTCCAGTCTCCGTTCATGGGGAAACGGAACCCGGACGCGATCCGCCCACGGCGATTTCGCTGTGCCCGAAAGTGAAACTGCAGATCCCTCCCCTACGCTACGCTTCGCTCGGGATGACAAATGGGAGGGCAGTGACTTTTATTAGGGCGCCGTCAGATCGGATGGACAGAAGGAAACAGCAGGTCCCTCCACTGCGCTCCCCCGGATTTCCTGTGGAGGTTGGTGGCGTTTGCGATCTTCATGCGGCTTTCCTCACTGAAAGCCGCACACGCGGGCGTTGGTGAGGGCAGCGTAACAGGAAATCCGGGTTCGCTCCGGTCGGGATGACAAATTCGTTTAAAACTCGATGACTTCTCGTGGAAATCAATAAAGTCACAGCCTCTCGGGATGACAAATTGAAGGGTGGCGGCCCACCTTAGCAGTGGTGGAGGTGGAAGGACAGAGTCAAACGACAAGGTCCCCATCTACCAAAAAACTAACTTGGACTGCACAAATCGCACCGATCGAAAAAAACTAATTTGGACAAGACTTGCTGGACTACTCTCAGCCGTCCCTCCGGGACTTTATTTGGAGAGCGTGGTTCTCACGCAGGCTCCAGAAGCGCAGGCCAGCGACTGCCGGCAGTCAACTGGTGGCGACCATCGCCTCCGGAGCAGCGGCCGTCACCATCTCCAGGATGGCATCAATGACCAATCGCGGTTCGTCGAGATGAATCCAATGCGCGCTCGCAGGTGCAATCACTTGCTGCACGTTGTCGCCGATCCGCCTTAGGCAATCTTCTGAGAGCGGCGATGATTTTCCTGGGGTTAACACCAGCACAGGGATCCCACGGATGGGCTCAGAGTCCCGCATCTCCTGTACCGTCTCCGGCACCGCCGCCACGTGGCTGCGCATGGCCGCGTAGAAACCAGGCCGCGACCAGTGGGCGGCCACGATGGGCCAAACTTCCCGCGGCATTTTACCCACCTCGCGCTTGATCCGCCCCAGCACATGCTTGCCCCCTTCGCCGGCGGCGCGAGCCAATCGCCCGGCGATGCGCCCGGAGCGGCACAACAGCGAGGTCACCGCAAGCCGGGCCAATCCCAGTTGTGCAATCGGAATTGCATAGCTCGAGAGCTTCAGGGTACGGTCGAGCATCGCCTGTTTTGTCGGGTCCAGCGGCGGCCACTCGTCGCAGCGCATCGGATCCACCAGCACGATGCTGCTCACTTCCTTCGGGTACAGGAGCGCAAACCTCCGCACTACCAGCCCGCCGAATGAGTGTCCCACCAGAATGTAGGGGGGCTTGATCCCGGCCCCTTCAAGCAGCTGATGCAGTTCCGCGGCGATGTTTCCCGGTGTGCGCGCGGTGCGGGAGGGGCTGCTCCAGCCCAGACCGGCGCGATCGTAGGAGGCAGTCGTGGTGGTCTGCGAGACCTGCTCCTGGATGTGGAACCAGTTCAAATTGGTGGCTGCAATCCCCGATTCAAACAGCACGGTGACGTCGCCCGATCCCTTTTCCAGCAGGTAAAGCCTGCGTCCGTCTCCGATATCGATCCACCGTCCTCTGCGGGCATAGCGCAAGCGGTCATAATGCGCGCCGAGCCATTGATACAGAAAACCGGTCGCGGCCAAGCCCGCCACCAAGCCAGTCGTAGAGAGAAAGTAGCGCATGCACCATCCTAAAAATGCGTGAGTTGTGCGGAACTAAAATCCTTCATATCCAGGTGCGCCTTTGCCGCACCGTGATCGATGATTAGCAGGGTTGAACCGGGGCGGTCGCGGATTTTTGCTTCCACCTGGGTCGCCGACCAGACTCCCTCCGTGCGTCGCAGCCCGAAGTAGGTGAACTCTTTCACCATCCCCGAGCCTTTCAGCGTCTTTTCCACGTATACCGGAAAACCGCTACCAAGATCCAGCCAGCTCTTTACCTGCGCGTAGTGGGTCTTGTCTTCCGCCCCTGGGGTGCTCTTCAGCAGGTCGCAATTGCGCGCCCCGAACTTGGCTTCCCCCATATCGGTCTGCCCCTTCCAAAAGTAATACGAATCTATAAAATCTTCGTAACTGAATCCCCCTCCCAACGGGCCGGTGTTCCACTTGTCAAAAGGCAGGACAGTCGCCGCCGCGTCGCCCGGGTGCGCAATCTGTATGGTGGTTATCCCCCCGGGGCGCATCTCCAGCAGCACGTGAACCCGCGCCGTGGCCGGCGAACTGACCTCGACCAGCACCCGAAGTATGCCCGGGAACCAGCGTGCCTTGATGTTGACGCCATAACTGGTCCGGCCCGCGCTCCCTTCCACACGCACCAGGTGTCCGCTCAGACGGTAGTCGGCTGTCATTACTTGCTGCTGCGCCGCCGCCAGCGTCCCTGGGACATCCGCAGTCTGGGCAGTCACCGGAAAAAAGATGGCCACGGCCAGCGCAAGAACGGAGAATTTCATGCCTCGACCTTTCCGTCGCGCATGCGGATCAGCCGGGGCGCGGCCTGCGCGATTTCTCGCTCGTGCGTCACCACGATCAGGGTCATCCCCCGCTGCTTCTGAATCCCGATAAGGATCTCCATAATGCGCGCCGAGTTCACGCTGTCCAGGTTTCCGGTGGGCTCATCGGCCAGCAGAATCTCCGGATCATTCGCCAGCGCGCGCGCGACCGCCACTCGCTGCCGCTCTCCGGCCGAAAGCTGGTTGGGATACTGCCCTGCCCGCTTTTCAAGATCCATTTCCCTGAGCAACTCCCCGGCCCGGGCGGCGCGGTCGACTCCGGGGCGGTTCAACGCCAGCATCGGCACCTGCACGTTCTCGATCGCCCGCAGGGTCGGCATCAGGTGAAATGCCTGGAAGATGAATCCAACGTTCTGAGCCCGGTAGGTGTCCAGGTCAATACCCGAGCCGAGCCTGGCGTTCCTGAAGAGAACTTCGCCGCTGGTCGGACCGTCCAGCCCCCCCAGCATGTGCAGCAGCGTTGACTTGCCGCTTCCGCTGCAACCGGTGATGGCAATGTACTCGCCGGCAGAGATCGAGAGGTCCACACCGCGCAGGGCCTCAATGCGCCCTTCGTCATAGCTCTTGTAGAGGCTGCGCACTTCGAGAGCAGGGCTAGTCATGGCGCAGCGCCTCCACCGGAGAAAGTCTTGCGCCGCGCCACGCGGGAAGCGCTCCGGCTGTCAGCCCCGCCAGAACAGCGATACCCAGTGCCTCCGCCGAAAGTTCCCAGGGAAACGACGATGAGACGACGCTCGCGGTTTGCGGCAGGACAGCCAGCACGTGCAGGGCGCACCAGCCAAGGGCGATGCCAACAAATCCACCGCCCAAACCAAGCACAACGGCCTCCAGCTGGATGAGCACCAGCACCTGGTGTCGCTTCCAGCCCAGCGCACGCAGGATGCCGATCTCCCGGGTGCGCTCAAAGACCGACATGGCCATGGTGTTGGCGATTCCCAGGATGCCGATCAGCAATGCGATGAAAGAGGTGCCCCAGGCAGAAGCCTGCGCCATGCGCACAAACTGATTGTTATTGGCGCGCTCGGCGGCGGGCACTGCTCGCAGGCCGGGAAGAGCAGCCTCAATTTGTGCCTGTGCGTGCTTCATATATTGTTCCGGCGTTTCTCCCGCAGGCGCGGGGCGCAGCCGCACATGAAAGGTCGAGACTTTACCCTGCATACTGCTGAGCTGCTGTAACTGGTCAAGTGGCATGATGACCGCGCCAGCCTCAAGCCCGGAGCCGCCATGGTAGATCCCCACCACCTTGAAGGGGGTGCCCTGAATCTCCAGCGTATCGCCCGGTTTCTTCTTCAGATCCTCGGCCAGCAGATCACCCAGCATCGCTTCCGCCTGACCATCACGGAAAGGCTGTCCGGAGAGCAACTTCAATGATTGGAACTCGAAGGAGTTTGCCTTCCACCCATAGACCAGCGCATTCACCTCCGGCGTCAGATCCATCACGTTGTAGATCATAGGCGTAGCCTGGGCCACCACGGGTAGCACCTTCAGCTTTGCTCCCACTGACTCATCCACCGAGGTATTCAGAAAGGTCTGCTGGATGACGGCGATGTCGATGCCACTGCTCGAATAGATGCTCAGCCACCCTTGTTCGAATGCCCGGGAAAAGCCCACCAGGCCAACAAATGCGCCGATGGCCATTCCAATCCCGCAAAGTGTCAGCAGAGTCCTCAGGCGCCGGCGCTTGAGATTCTTCCACACGAATCCTGTGAATGACAGTGGGGGCGCCATGAAGTCGGAGAGAATCCTCGCATTTTCCGAGCTGGGAAGTGCAGACGATAGTTTATCTACCAGCAAATAGCCCCGTCCATCCATGATCGATCTCGGGGTTCGAAGAGGGTCCCAGGGCGCCAGGCCGGTGGTAACCTGATTGAACTTATTTCACTGGAGCCCTGCAGCATGCCCCGCCGCCACCGGGTTCCCGTCTGCCTCATGGGTCTCACCAACCTGTCGTACGGTCTTTACGGCGGAGTGGTCGCCTTCGCGGTCCCGCAGCTGCTGGGCCACCGCGGCGTCCCCGAGGCAGCGATCGCCGGCCTGACCGCCGTCACGTTTTCGCCCGGCTTCTGGGCGTTTCTCCTCAGCCCCATTCTCGATGTCAGATTCAGCCGCCGTTGGTACGCGGCGGCGCTGGGAGTCGTCGCCTCGGTCACACTGGTTGTGGCCTTTCTGAACCTCGAACACCTCGGGCTGCTGGAAACCGTACTGACAGCCGGCTTCTTCGCCGCCTATCTCTATCAAAGCGCGATCGGCGGCTGGCTCTCCTCCATCACCACTGCGGAGGAGGAGAAGTCCGTTAGCGTCTGGATGACCATCGGCAACGTCGGTGGCTTTGGCGTCATGGCCATCGGCTGCAACCAGCTGGTGCGCCACCTTTCGCCGATGGCTGTCGCGTTGGTGCTCGGGGCATTCGTCCTGCTGCCGATGATCCCTTTTCCCTTCATGCAAGCGCCTGGCCCTGATCGCCGCCTCGCCAGAGAGTCCTTCCCGCAGTTCTTCGGCGACCTTGTTTCGCTGGTCAAGCGTCGCGAAGTGCTCGTCGCTATCATCCTTTTCGCCGCTCCCTCGGCCACGTTCTCGCTCACGAACTTCCTCGGCGGCCGAGGTGACGACTTCCACGCTTCACCCGGATTCGTAGGCCTGGTCGGAGGCGTAGGCGTGGCCGCCGGCGGGATCGCCGGCTGTCTGGTCTTTCCCGCGCTCAGCCGCCGCATGCCCCTGCGGCCCCTTTACATTACGGTGGGGATTGTCGGCGCGTTGTGCACACTCGGACTCATCCTGCTGCCCCGCGCTCCGGCGTCTTACGCCATCATTTTGATCACGGAGAACCTCTTCCAATCCTTGGCCATTACCACCAGCATCGCGATCACGTTCGAGACCATCGGCCGCGACAACCCGCTGGCCTCCACGACCTTCTGCTTTATCTCCTCGGCCTATGGCGTGCCAATCTCGTACATGCTTTATGTCGACGCCTTCGGCTTTGACCGCGCAGGAATCACCGGCAGCCTGGCCATCGATGCCATCACCGGTATCCTCGCCAGCGTCCTGCTCGGGGTCATGTTGCTGTGGTTGGCCCGCAGGTCGAAGGCGCTGACGGTGTGACGCCGATTCTCCTTGACAGCTTAGGAGTGATGGCGCTAGTCTCCTAATTACCTTAGGAGAGCTAGTGGCCCACCAAGCTCAACTTCTTCCAGGCACTCTCGATCTCCTCATCCTGAGGGCGGTCTCGCTCGGCCCGCTGCATGGGTACGGAGTTCTTCTGCGCATCGGACAGATCTCCGGCAACGCGCTGTTGATCGAACAGGGCGCGCTCTATCCCGGCCTGTTTCGCCTGGTCCGTCAGGGTCTGCTCAAGGCGAGTTGGGGCACGTCGGAGAACAATCGCCGCGCCAAGTTCTACGAACTCACCGCCGCCGGCCGCAAACGTCTGCGTGAAGAGACCGAGAGCTGGAATCGGCTGGCGTCCGCCATTGCGTGCGCCCTCTCTCAACAACCGGAGGAAACATGAAACTCCTCGACTCGCTTCGCCTCCGCATCGCCACCCTCCTCTACCCTGCCCAGGTGAATACAGAGATGGAGGAGGAACTAAGCTCGCACATCCAGCTTCGCGCTGACGATCTGGAGCGTTCCGGACTGTCCCGGCCAG
>Ga0302325_10034901_pt1 | contig 10284 bp, 13 predicted proteins | sample Palsa_T0_2_FD_201948 | JGI IMG/M metagenome (GOLD analysis project Ga0302325, IMG submission 201948) | Peat permafrost microbial communities from Stordalen Mire near Abisko, Sweden - Palsa_T0_2 | ecosystem: Environmental > Terrestrial > Soil > Palsa > Peat permafrost | place: Sweden: Abisko...
TCCACCTTTCGCACCATAAGGTCCTCCTGGGTAGTTTCCTGCGCCGTACTGTTGGTACTGGTTCATGTACGCAGCATAGTACGGGCTGGAGTAGTATGGGTGGCCGTAGGGGTAATTTCCAACCTGGGGTTGTTGCTGGTGACCGGGTTGCTGGGGTGGCGCACTTTGAGCGCCTCCTGGTTGCTGCGTTTGAGCTACTGGGTTCGGAGTAGTGTGGCCACTGGCTTGAGCCTCTCCAGCAGTGGCGTAACGTGACTGGGTTGGTTGGGCAGTACTTTGCGGGAATTGGGAGGAATTCTCGGCCTGTGGACCATTGTAACCGCTGTATGATCGTTGCTGGGATGCCGGACCATCTTGTTGGCCCTGGGAACCTTGCTGCAATCCATATTGTTGCTGGTAATAGTTATTGTATGCATTGCGTTGTTGCGGGTCGGAGGTGTAGTAGGAGGAGAATTGGTCGGGTGCGGAAGAGAAAGTGCCAGATTGAGGTTGAGTTTGGGATTGAGATTGTTGATTTGGATAACCTTCGAATGGGCTTTGTGTGGAGGGAGCCTGTTGACTGAATGCGTCATACGGCTTTTGGGGCAGTGAAGACTGATCTTGTGTGCCAGCCTGCGGGTATCTACCGTATTGGCTGAACTGTGCATTTCCTTGGGGCCCTTGCTGAGTAGTGCTCTGCACACCTGCCAAGTGAGGCGAAGGGAGTCCAGGAGCAGCAGTTGGATGGGTCGATGGCAAGCCTGCTGCTTGCTTGGGGGCTGGGAGAACCTCTGGGACAGATGTGGGCTGTTGAGGAGCCGGAGGCAACGCAGCTCTTGGGGCAACTGGGGAGTGTTGGGGCGGTTGAGCACGAGTCTCTGCTTCCTCGCGGTCACCATCAACATCCTCATCTCCAGATCCGTTTAGGTTGAACGCCCCAAATTGAACTGCAGCCCGATCCACCTCACGGTTACCGGGCATTCGAACAGCCTCCTCTTGGTCAAGTACACGACGTTGGTAGCTTGAAGCCCGCGCAGGAGTTCCTGTAGCTTTCAGCGCCGAAGCTTGAAAACCAGTCGTTGGTGGGCGAATTGCCTGGGGCTGGTTTTGTTGCAAGGCGGAGTATGGGGTCGAGCTAGTAGCAGTGTTTCGAGGATCCCAAGAACTAGCAGCAGTGCTTGCAGCAGTTGCTGAGGGTACAGGGCCGGAGGTATCAGGGACTTGTTCAAGGTTGGTTTCGGTGAGATCATCGTTTGAGGGTGCGATCACAATTTCGGGCTCATCGAAAGGAGCAGGCTCCAAAGGAGTTGTCTCGACAGGCTCTATTTGGGCCGGCGGAGAGATAGGAACTTCGGATTCAACTTCAGGTAGCTCGACAGGGGCTTCTGGCTTAGCGGGTTCTGCAGGTCTAGAGAAAGTGTCAGTAGATACCTATGTAAAGAATGCGATGCAACAAACTTCTCAACGACTGGCTCCGGTGCCTTCTTTGGAGCGGGAGGGGGTGCTGCAAACATGCTTGCCCAGCTCTTCTTGACACCGGTAGGGATGATGCTTGAGGTCGCGTCGGCAGCTGCTTTCACTGTTGAACTCGCGGACTCGCCCCAGCCAACTTCAGCAGGCTTAGAAGTATCCCAGCTATCGTCGCCCGTCTTAGGAGCATCCCATGAATCGCCAGTAGCAGGTGCTTCCCAGGCAGTAGACTCAGGAGTAGGAATCGAGGTCTCAGCGGTTTCTTTGTTGCGTCCATTTGTGTGTGCGACCGATGCTCCGCGAGTTCTTCCACCTCTGCCTCGATCTGTTCCACGGCCACGACCTCCTCTGCCACTGTCAAAGCCAGCTCGACCGCCGCGCGAAGTCCTGGACTGGTTGGTTGCATCACCGAAGGAAGTAACCGTGGCATCCTTGGCCGCCTTGGAGCGAGAACGGTCCTTCTTCACCTTCGAAACTTCTCCCCATTGTGAGATTGTACCTGTTGCGACGAGTCAGCAATCGTTCTTCTTCTCTAAACTAGTAGCTTATTGGTTGAAAACCATCAGCTGTTAGCTTAATGCTTACCATCAGTTATGCGATCAACCGTAGTCTCCAGATCACCATCGGTCTCCTGAAGGGCGAACACGACATCTTCGTCAGTCCAGCCGGGAAACATTTCCTTGATGGTCGAGACTTTGGATCCATATTGCTTTTTCAATACGCCTACTTCGCCCTCATCTTCAATTGATGTTGCTGGCGCAGCGTCTGACTTTTCGCCGTTGGTTGCGTGACCTCTGCCGCCGCGTCCTCCTCTGGAAGAAAAACCTCCTCGGCCGCCGCGAGCTGAGCCTCTACCGCGAGGCGCGGCTGGTCGTGATTGCACCTCAGACATGGTAGTATGTGAGGAGGATGTGTGTGTGAATCAGGCAAAGATAAGGGGATACCAAAGGGTTGTGGTGGGAAGATGAGGTTGGTGGTGTCTGAGTTGCGAATGACGATGAAATCTACCCTCGCGTAGCGCACCTCCTGAGCTCGCGTCGCTTTCAAAATGGGCTGGCTAGTGTTGTATGCACGAGGCTGTGAGTTACAGGACCATGCAAAAAATGCGTTGTGCAAGCTGGCAGATCACTTTGTAGGATTAGAAAGATTTCTGTGAAGGATTGAAGTTTTCAAAGTGGAACATGCCCATGCTGGGCAGTGCTGCATGGCATCTCTTTTCTTATGGCTTCAGGCCAAAAGCGGGTCCGAAGATAACACGTGATCCGTGCCATTCGACATCAACCCCACGATCAATACCACAGTCTCATAACAAACGCGAATGGAACCGCCATGAGAGCAACGAGGACGGCCTAGACTGGATTACCTGCGGCATATATTCACGTCTAATACTCCTTGATCTACCTGTCTCCTCGGTGGCCGGAGGGTCGCAACCTGCCACGATGTTCCATCCATCCCATAATCTCCTCTTGCGGCCGATGCCAGCTCTGAAGAAGCTCAAGATCCACCATCCACTCCCATTGAGTCCTCGAGAATCTGAGCAGCTGCTCAATATCCTCACAACTTCGTTCCGAAAACATCTCGACCATCAGCATCCTCCATTTCGAACCGATAATGCACCCCGACCCTATCCACAGAGCTTCACTACGAGCACACCAACCAGACGAAGCAGCTCGGATACCGCGGCGCATCCTGCAGATCAGCACCTGAGCTCTCTGTTGGGTAATCCTCTGTTCCGTCTGTCGCCTGGAGGGAAAGGCAACAAGTCGGATACGGATCCTATGGAGTTATTTGAGAAGGCGGTGGCAAAGGGCATGATGGACACGCGATCCGCTTACACATGTCTGAAAAAAGAAAGGGCAAAAATTGTACAATCACCTGTATTGAATATACGCGATGGAATGAAAGAGTCAGGAGCTGGATTGAAGGTGTTGAAATGGCTCGTATCAAGCGGCACGGCGAACAACAACGAATTTTTGAAGAACAAGGGATTTTCGGAACTGCTCATGCAATTCATGGTCGCCGAGGGTTTGCAAGAAGTTGCTTGGGTGTGGATTAAGAGAGCTCTCGAAGGTCGCCCAGACATCAAAAATTCTGGAGACCTCGCGTGGTTTGAAGCACGCCGGGATGCCACTCGGCCATTGATATTCCTGATGAAAGCCGAATCAGCATGGACGGGTGTGTCTCTCGATACCGCCTATCTCTGCCTGTCAAGAGCTGCTGGATACTTCAAGTCGGCACCAGTTTACGAGATGAGAACCTTTCTTAACATTCCAGGTATATTTCTCGCCAGAGCGACTTTCTTTGGCGCTCATGAACCCTCGAGCGAAGCGAATTTCGAATCTTTCCTCAGTCTGGTTCCAGCTGTTTTCAAAGATAGCTACTACTTCGCCCATCTGAATGTTCTTCATCCCACGAAACCAACGCCGGATTTTGCATTAGACTATCTATCAAAACATATGGATGTACCCATGGAATTACCTAAGACGAGCAGAGCAGAAGCCATGCAGAATCACAGTCGCATACATTTGTGTCTCGACACGGCAAGGCTTCTTCTCGAGACCAAACGCTACGGGGAAGCGCATTGGGTTATGGACCTCCTGCGTTCCAAATACCCAAGACAGCTGGGTTTCGAGGAGGACGGACAATTGAAGCAGGCGAGAGCAGAGGCGTCGACCCTGAGATTATTAGAAGGGCTCAGCCTAGCATGAGCGGGGTTTGGTCATATTATTTGGGATTGGCGTTCAGGTATGACATGTGCATCATGGATGGTTGGCGTTATGGACGAGTAGATCCCATGAGGCACAGCCCGCGGATTAGTGAACGCGATGACTTGAAGTTAGATGCAATCAATGAAGTAGTTCAACATATCGAAGCCAGGGAGGTAGCTTAGTCTGCTTCGACCGTTTGAACTTGATATCGAGGGACATAAATGTCTTTCGACAAATGATCATAGTCCAGCAGCTCCCACAACCCCATCTACAATTTCACCGCCCGACTGTTTGCTGGTTGATATAAGGCAAGGCTGTCTATTTCGAGAACTGCGGAGGGGGTCTTACTCGATCACCGTAACACACGATGACGCCAAATCTCCTCTGTTTCTTGCTCCGCACTGGACTGCACCAGATTCCGAGCCACTCCTGTGATGACCTGCATTAGTTTTGCACGTCGTAGAATTACAGAAGCCCAGACCAGACATGAGCTGGGTCGGCGAGAGTTCAATGACCCTGCGTATGGAGGCTTCGTACAGTCTCTCTCTAGACACGAGGCAATATACAAAAGGAGGGAAGTATGGAAGTATACAGAATAGACCAAGGGGGCTTGGGAGACTGCATACACATCTCCAGTGCCCCTTCCCCGCACTCTGGGCATTGCAACCCCTTTCCATTGGCTGGGCTGCCACCCAAGGGCCGAGTTCTCCACAGTCCAATGCGCCCAGTTGCGATCCGCTGTGGCTTTGATCTGCCTCTCCCTGCCAGACTCCATTTCCCATTCATCCTATTCGCTGCCTTCGCCAGATCGAGCTCTATCTTACCTCAGCCCTCAGCCCGGCGGCGATTCCTTGCTGTGGTACCTCAATTAGCTCATCCGAGCCTCTCCTCTTTGAACGTCGTTCCATCTCCAATCTTCACTTTCCTGTCGCAACCCATCACATTTGCCAGCGCAGAACATCCAATTAGGCCTTCCCAATCGCGAGGCTGTATTCTTACCGCAATCCATCCCAGATATCGATTCATCCAGGTTGCCAATTCGAACCAATAACGTCATCAATCATGTCAGGACCGGAAGTTGGCGACAAAGGTATGTGAGGAGCGCACTCGAATCGCCCTTTCCTTCCTCCAGAATCACTCAATTGATATCTTGGGGCTTGACTTTATTATTGAGCATCCAATCTTCCCTGAAAATCCTCAAACCTCCTTCAGGCTCGTGCAACCACCCTTCACCACAATGGTTGACATAATATATGGCGCAACCATCTTCCACTACCTTGCATCGGGTTGTCTTTATCTCTCTATTGCAAGTTACTATCTCCGCACCATCAAGCTAACATCTTCAACCTAGTTTCTTGGAACTGGAACGGATCTCACCCGTCCGGAACTGCCTCCGAAGTCAAGCCCGGCGAGGTAACTGTCGTCTCGCACCGCGGCAACGAGATCAGCAAAACCGGCGATGAGAGCAATCCTGCCGTGCATATCGAACGTAGTGGCAACGATGTCGTGAAGCTTGCAAACGAGCTGAATGTAGACAAGAGAGCCCCCGAGTCCAATGCGAACGGGGCTTCATCCTCCGAATCCAAGTCCGAGACTAAGAAGGACGAAGAGAAGGAGGAGGAACCAGAGCAGAAAAAAGAGGAGAAAAACGAGGCTGAAGCAGAAAAGAAGGCGGAAGAAAAGAAAGAGGAGCCCAAAGAGGAGAAGAAGGAAGAGGAAAAGAAAGAGACCAACGGAGAGGCTCAAGTTGGAGACAAGCGGAAAGCAGACGAGAAGGCCGACGCTGCTGCCGAAGACAAGCCCAGCGAGGAGCAAGCCAAAGACGATGAAGCCAAAAAGCAGAAAACCAGCAACGGCTCTGCAGCCCCCGCCAATGGCGAAAATGAAAAGAAAAAGCCTGGTCGGCCGAAGGCTAATGGCTCCAAGGCTGCTCCCAAAAGGGAAAAGAAAGCTCCAGCCGTTGGTCGCGCTGAAAGGAGGACCAGAAGTCAAGGTACTGCTTAAACTACACGTGTGTTATGAGGATTAAAATGGTGCTGGACTTGGTATCGGTTTGGGTACGGGATGGCTCGGGGTTGGTATATGGCTGGGTTGGTGGGCGGCAAGTATGGCTTTGAGGACTTGGTTATTCGCTTTTGCTTTCCTTTGTCTGTACATATCCGAAAATCAATATCAAATGGGACTGTTTGTCTGCATGTACTTTCTCATCTTCAGTCAAGGTTTTGATGTCGTACCAGTTATGTTCAGCTTTCTTGTCTCAAGTGAGCTCTGGCTAGCTGGATCGGCTCAATGTGTAATGCAGTAAGATCATCCAACGCAATCCTAAATCTGGCTCCCATAAGGGAACTGCATATACGAAGCACATGTGAGAGGAAAGCCTCTCGAATTGTAAAGTCGACGCTGTTGAGTAATGATAGCTATGGCGCACATTTGTCAATTTTGACCCTAAGCGCAATGATACTGCCAGTTGTCTTTTAGCAAGAACAAAGAGTCTATTCCTCGTTGAATTTATGAGTTCTTCCTTCCGCAGCATAAGATCTGGTCAAGAAACAGATGTGTTCAAGTCCGGTCATCGATTTGGACAAGGTCAAAGTGCTGCGCTATAACATTTGGTAAATGATTAGTGCAGCAAATAAAGTTAAGATAGTGGGTGGGTCATAGAGATTCATGATAGCAAGCATGAAGCTTTCCCTCGAACAGTGGCTCGATCCTATTGGGGTAAGTAGTCCAGGCTATTAACGACAGGTTGAGCGTGAATCCTGCCAAGTTTAACTTGCCCATGAGGAATTGTGTTTGAATTACATGTAATTGAAATCTTGAAGAGGCAGGCTCGCGTTCATAAGCCTTTCAAGTTATCTTCCAAATCCTTAGTTCGTGGATTTTGACGAGGGGCGGACCTTACGTCCTCTCCTCGTTGTCATGTGTGCGTGTAAGCGGGATATGAAGAAATTCACCTTGACCACAACCCATCCCCCCCCCCGCAAAGCGGAAAATCCAGCTCAAATAATTCCCGACTCGCCCATCATATAACCAAATAAGCCAAAATCCCACATCGCCACGAGCGATGTGTATGTTGCCTTCCACACCACTTTCAATTGGCGCGATCACTAACACCAAACAGCGACAAATCCAGACAACCAACTGGACTACAAATGGGAGGGCCAGCAATTAATAAAAAATCAAACCCGTTTGTTATCTCTAGTATAATAATCCCACATAAAGAGGGGTGAGGAAAGAGAGTTGTTTCGAGCGCATACGACCGAAAAAAATCCGTCCGGGGGTTTCTCATCCGATAAGGAGTCCTCACCGAGAGGACTCCTTGAGTTTTGCTCTCTGGACTTTTGGTTCTATTTTTTTTATTTTAATATATTTGTAAAGCATATCGAATAGTGTGGATGTTTGTCTTGATCCGAGAAACAAATTTAGCCTTGCGAGGAGGAGGGAGGAACCTTGTGTTTCTTAGAAGAGATAATAAATGGCTTGATCTTACACTTTTTGGTTTGCTAAGTACTGCTTTGCGATTTTCTTTGCCGGTAAGCGAAAGTTGAAGTGAGGATATATTTTCGCGAAGCGAGGAGGGAGGCGGGGAAGCTTAATAGCGATACTATGTATTTATTGCACGGCATACTAAACAGTGAAGGTAACAGAGAATATTTGCCGATTGCTCCTTAGATTTTAGATTTCTAATGCATTCTCCAAGCAATATTTGCGGGAAGATAACGCTGATCGCGACAAAAATAACTCGAGTTCAATTCGTACTAGTAATACTCAACGCCTCTCTATTCCTTACACGCCGAGAGTCAGCGTCGCACCTCCTGGGATTTTAAAGACCACCGGGCCTCCTTCCGTGAACCCCAACGTCTGGTCCGCTCCCCATGCGTCCGTGTCAGTTCCAAGAGTAATTATCTGCTTTTCTCAAGCTCTGCCGGCTTCGTCGTACCTCTGATATCATTCATTCTTATCACCCCTATATTACTTGTCCTCGTCAGTACCATCAATGTCGAAATCAAATTATCGAACAGCGTAGCTCTCGCACTTCCCGTGGATGTAAGGTTTGAGGTCGGAAAAGTAGTATCTGTATTTGTGGGCGCCCAACTCGTTCCCGTCCAAGGAGGCAAAGGGAGAGATAATGTGAAGGAGTAAGAGGGCACACAATGGTGGGTATACCAGCTCCAGTCGTTGTCTGGTGTGTCGCTGCTGCCCCCTGTCCAGCAGGGAGTGCCGTAGCTGGCGTTAGCGATATTGATTCCTAGCCAGTTCACAAACACAGGCGCTATCGCAGTGACGAAGGCCGCTAAACTGGGAAAGGGTTAAGTTGTGCTTCGAAGAGAAGGAGGGGATAACAAATGTTGTGCCTCAAATCTGGCGAAAGGCTTTGCAGCATTGATCGCGGTCGAAGGATGGGAGGAGCTGGTAGGATGCTTGAAGGATGTTTGGTGATGTGGAGGAACGAGGGCCTGGTGCTGGGATGGTGAGACTTGAGGAGAGGTAGGAGAAAAGTGATAGTATGAAGAGTTTCATTTTAGACCACGGTGGAGATGAAGATGTTGGAGAAGAATCTCAAGCCTCAAAAAATTGGCAATATTGCAGATCATAGAGCTTATCGAATACCGAGCCATTGAGTAACACCTCCTGGTAATGAATGGCTTCATATTTCGAATAGCTCAGATCTACAAGAGGATCAGTAGCTCTAACTTAACTATTAGATAAGCAAATCTTGAGAACTCCTGAAGTTTTCATAATGGAGATAATTAAGGATGGCAATGCCGTCCAGAAAACGAAAGAAGCAAATGTGGAAAAATGGAACGAGAAATAATTTACTCCTGACCGACACTTACAAGCAAGTAGGTATATTTCGAACATCACTCGATAGTGCATTAGGCCCCAGAACTCCGCTTTGTAGGATTTAGAAAAGGCTGAAAGTGTCGTGACCCACGTTGCAGTGTTTTGTTTCATCCAAATGAGAAGGCTACTTTCAGCCTGAGCCGAACGTCCCTCAAGGTGCTCAATGTTGCTTATAACTTGCTCAAAATTGCATTTGGCTCAGAAAAAACCATGTCAAGCCGCTTTTATCCTACCTGGAAGGTCGATAATCCGCTCTTCCTGGGAGAACCGACATACCGACAATAGAGGTACGCGCAGGCTAAAGGTTTCAAGGCCCAAGGGGAGCAGACAGCGTCGGGCCTTGGCTTAGTACTGTAAGCATGCACAGCTTTCATTTCAAGAGTGTCAATTGCTGCAGGAGACGGCGATGGAGGTGATGTATTGCTTCCCAAAAGTAGGTAGGTTGGTACAGTAAGTGGACATAAGTCTAAGCGAAACTCGAAAAATCGCGAAAATCGCACCAAAAACGGCGTTTTCAGCTGTTTTCAAACCCAAGAATTTCAGCGCACTTGTCAATTAAAAGTATATTCCTTCGGGACAGCGATTAATACCAGTCTCTTTCAATACATACTTATAGCCCAGCTCTCTGTAATACGAATTGCAGTTGTTATGTGTTAAATTGAATTCCACTTTTTGATTTTCTCGATTTTCTCGCTTATTTACATAGTAATTCCTGAAATCTATAAACCTGCTCGCTATTACCCTTATTTATAGCCTGAAAAAGGATAAAAAGTAAAATTCCTAGTAGGTAGAAATATGGGCCTTGTAAAAATGAAGAAGTGGCTCAAATCTGAGGTAAATTCTCAAACGAAATGCCCCCGAAATTGCGCTGTGCAAACCCTGTGTTTGGGTGTAAAACGCCCCAAAACGTAGACTTATGTCCACCCACTGTAGCTTCGTGCTCGTCAGGTGACTAACCAGGGTTTTGGAGCATTTCAGTTCAGCCCGTTCTACCAAAAACTCATAATTTTCCAAGAGCATGATTTAATGAGATCAGAAATTTACCGTTTTGTGTTTGTGTTCCTTCATGCTACGTGAAAGTTTGGCGTGATCAGCAGGTAAGGATTTAACCGCCAATCTGACAGAGCTCCGCCGCTCGTTACGAGTACAAGTGGCTGGGGCTTCAGGCAGCTGCTTCATCACTTCCCCTCATTTCAGGAACTTCCCTCCAAGTATCTGGGTCATTCTTATCATTAGCTGTTTTTTTGACTGCCCATCCACGAAGTCACAATGTCTTCTGACG
>Ga0302325_10034908_pt1 | contig 10284 bp, 10 predicted proteins | sample Palsa_T0_2_FD_201948 | JGI IMG/M metagenome (GOLD analysis project Ga0302325, IMG submission 201948) | Peat permafrost microbial communities from Stordalen Mire near Abisko, Sweden - Palsa_T0_2 | ecosystem: Environmental > Terrestrial > Soil > Palsa > Peat permafrost | place: Sweden: Abisko...
GAACCGGACAGCCCGTTTCGATCATGCTGCCCAGCAAAAGATGCTTGCGGCCTTCCTCGATCAATTGCCGGGTTACCAGATAGGGTTCGGCCGAATATTGCGACGGCCGCGCCCAGACTCCGGTCTCTGCCAGTTCACGCTTGATCTCCGGCGTAAAACGCTTCCACATCAGCTCTTCAGTGAAATCGACCGCGGGCGCAATCAGCACCATACCGGCGACCGACGCGCCACCTGGCGCCTGGCGGCGCTTCAGCTCACGCGTCAGCAACAGCGCCAGCCAGCCGCCCATCGACGAGCCGATCAGGATTTGCGGTCCGTTACAGCAGGCATCGAACACCGCGAGGCTATCGACAAGCCAGCGGCCAATCGTGCCGTCCGTGAAAGCACCCTCCGATTCGCCATGTCCGGAATAGTCGAAGCGGACGCAGGCGCGCTTTTCGCGCGCCGCCCATTCGGCGAGCGCCGCGGCCTTGGTCCCTTTCATGTCGGACTTGTAGCCGCCGAGCCAGAACAGCCCCGGCGATGCACCGGATTGCGCACGCACGGCGATGCCGCGCCGCTCGCCGTCCTCGCCAATGTGCAGGAATTTCAGACTGTTATCGTTCATCACGCCAGCCGCGATTGACATACCACTCGCCTTTTCAGGTAACGGAACATAAATCACACACCCAACCGAACGCTATGCACGCCGTGTGCATTGTCGTTGACTTATGCCCGGAAACTCCCAATTCTCCGGCATTACTGAAACCACACAGGAGATACCACCCATTCGTCGCCCCAGTAGACAGCCGCAGCCCGTTGCCAAGGACGGGCCGCGCATCAACGAGGAGATCCGCGTTCGCGAGGTCCAACTCATCGATAAAGACGGCGCCAACCACGGCGTCACAGAAATCAACGCGGCAATTGCCATGGCGCAGGAGGCCGGGCTCGATCTTGTAGAGATCGCGCCGAATTCGGTCCCGCCGGTCTGCAAAATTCTCGACTTCGGCAAATACAAATATCAGGCACAGAAGAAAGCCGCCGAGGCGCGCAAGAAGCAGAAGGTCGTCGAGATCAAGGAAATCAAGCTGCGGCCCATGATCGACGATCACGATTACGACGTGAAAATGCGATCCTGCCAGCGCTTCTTCGAGGAAGGCGACAAGGTCAAGGTGACGCTGCGGTTCCGCGGCCGCGAAATGGCCCACCAGGATCTTGGTTACAAGCTGCTGGACCGGGTCAAAACCGATACCGCAAAGATCGCCAAAGTCGAGCAGGAACCGCGGTTCGAAGGCCGTCAGGTGGTCATGGTGCTGGCGCCGCGATAATTCGGGCGCCGACTCAATCTCGTTTTGTATTGGACGACGAAGATATCGCCGCGCTGGCTGACTCGGCCGCGCGGCGTTTTAATAGGTCATGTTCCCGCTTGTTGCCGGTGAGGTCTGCGGCTGTCTCGAAAGCAGCATGCGCCTCTTCGTAGCGGCCGAGCTTATGCAGCAAGTCGCCGCGCACGGTTGGCAGCAAGTGGTAATTTTTTAGCAGCGACTCGCCAGCCAGACGATCCAGCATCGCCAGCGCTGCTTGCGGGCCCTCGGCCATGCTGACTGCAACCGCGCGGTTAAGTTCGACGACGGGCGATGGTGCGAGCGCCACCAATTCCCCGTAGAGGGCGGCGATCCGTGGCCAGTTGGTTTCGTCCGCCGTCGCGGCGCGGGCGTGGCAGGCGATAATCGCGGCTTGCCGCGCGTAATTGCCTTCGGCGCCACCGAGTTCGTACGCGCGGTGGAGCGCCTGTAGGCCACGGCGGATTTGAAGCTGATCCCAGAGCGCACGGTTCTGCTCCAGCAACAGAATGGGTTCGCCTTGCAGGTCGATACGCGCCGCCGCGCGCGAGGCATTGAGCTCCATAAGCGCCAACAGTCCAAAGACTTCAGGCTCATAAGGCGCGATGGCGATGAGAACGCGGCCGAGCCGCAGCGCTTCGTTGCAAAGCTGCGGCCGAAGCCAATCCTCGCCCCGCGCGGCGGTATAGCCTTCGTTGAAGATGAGATAGACGACCTCGAGAACCGACGCGAGCCGCTGCGAGAGCTCTTCGCCGCCTGGTGTTTCGTAAGACAATCCCGATTCCGACAGCGTGTGCTTGGCGCGCACGATACGCTGCGCGACGGTCGCCGGCGGCTGCAGAAAGGCGCGCGCAATTTCCTCGGTGGTCAGGCCGCAAATCATGCGCAGCGCCAGCGCGGCACGCGCCTCAAGTGACAACAGCGGATGACAGGTGGTGAAGATGAGGCGAAGCATCTCGTCGCCGATATCGTCGTCGAGCGCGGCATCGAAATCGGGCATGGCCAGCTGCTCCTCCGCCATATCCGCGGCGATGACATCGTGTTTGCGGGCAAGCATCCGGTTTCGCCGCACGTGGTCCAAGGCGCGGTTCTTAGCGCTCGCCATCAGCCAGGCGCCGGGTTTCTCTGGAACCCCGGTCACTGGCCAATGCTCGAGCGCGGCAAGTAAGGCTTCCTGCGTTAGATCCTCGGCAAGCGGCACATCGCGCAGCATCCGCGCCAGGCTCGTGATCAGCCGGGGCTGTTCGATCCGCCACACCGCGAGAATCGCGCGATGTGAATTCTCGCGATGAAGATCGGCGGCGGTCATGGCCGCCGTACCGACTTACGGGAGCTTCGCCTCAAGGCCGATATCTCAAGAGGGCATGCTACGAGGCCATACGCGAAGCGAAGGCGCGCAGTTCGCAGGTGCCTTCCCAGCCCGGCATCAGGTCCCTATGCAGCTGCATGAACTCTTTAGCTGAGGCCAGAGCTTCGTCCTTGCCTAGCAATTCGAAGATCGCGTAGCCGCCGATGATCTCTTTGGCCTCGACGAAGGGGCCGTCGACGACGCTGAGCTTGCCGTCGGTGATGCGGACCTGTGCCCCCGTGGCGAGCGGCATCAGCCCGCCGTTGTCGAGCATGCGACCGGCCTTGATCTCGCGGTCGGCAAGCTTGTGCATCGCCTCCATAAGCTCGGGTGTCGGCGAGGTCGCATGGGAGGATTTGACAATGAACATGAAACGCATCGGAAAACTCCTTTTGAGGCGAGCCGCGCGCCATCGCCGCTGAATGTCCCGCCCCCGAAGGACGACGAGCGAGCCGGGCACGGATCGACATCCGCGTTCTATAAAATCGCAACGCGGCGCCAAAGACGTTCGGGTCCGCCCGGAAAACAGGTGATCCAGAATTAAGCCGTTGAAATAACAAACCAAATCGGCTGAGGCGTGACGCAGCTCCGGTCGGATGTGCCTTCGGCCAACAATTGCGTTTGGGGGCACTCTCTGCCATAACCACGCCCTCTCGTCGCCCGGCCAGTCAGGGCTGCCGTGGCGGCGACGTGCTTTAGGGCACACCCGCTCATTATCGAGCATTTATCGGCCTGCAAAGCGCTCTCGCTTGCGGCCTTTAGGAGAGCCAAATGCCCAAGATCAAGACCAAGTCAGGCGCTAAAAAGCGCTTCAAGGTGACAGGGACCGGTAAGGTCCTCTACGCGCAGTCGCGCAAGCGCCACGGCATGATCAAGCGCACCAAGAAGCAGGTCCGCCAGTTGCGCGGCACCAACGTGCTGTTCAAGACCGACGGCGACAACATCAAAAAGTATTTTCTGCCGAACGGCTGATCATCAACCGCTCGTCCCCGCGGACGCAGGGACCCAGCGGAAAATGCATTCAAACATCGCTCTGGATTCCCGCTGCGCGGGAATGAGCGGAGCGGAACCGGATAAGGAGATCGACCATGGCTCGCGTCAAACGCGGCGTCACTTCTCATGCCAAGCACAAGAAGATTCTCAAAGCCGCCAAGGGCTATTACGGCCGGCGCAAGAATACCATTCGCATCGCCAAGCAGGCGGTGGAGAAGGCTAACCAATATGCGTTCCGCGACCGCAAGCGGCGCAAGCGCACGTTCCGCGCACTCTGGATCCAGCGCCTCAACGCGGCGGTGCGGCCGTTCGGCCTGAACTACAGCCGCTTCATCGCCGGCTTGAGCAAGTCGGGCATCATGGTGGATCGCAAAGTGTTGTCCGATCTCGCAATCCGCGAGCCGGCGGCGTTCGAGGCGATCGTCGCGCAGGTGAAGTCCGCGCTCGCCGCATAGGCGTGTCATGATCGACCGTGCCTACGTGCAACGGATGGCGCGTTACAATCGCTGGCAGAATGAAAATCTGTACGGCGTTGCCGACGCGTTGTCTGATGACGAGCGCCGCAAGGAGCGCGGCGCGTGGTTCGGCTCGATCCACAAGACGCTGAACCACATCCTGTGGGGCGACCATAGCTGGATGAGCCGCTTCACCGAACTGCCGCGGCCGGCGGTCGGCATTCCGGACTCAGTGAACGTCTTTACCGACTGGACCACCCTGAAGGCCGAGCGGACGGCGTTCGACCGGCGCATTCTCGACTGGGCCGATAACGTCGATGACACCTGGCTCGCCGCCGACCAGACTTACTATTCGGGCGCGACCAAGCGGGAATGGACCCGGCCGCGCTGGGTGCTGGTCACCCATATGTTCAATCACCAGACCCACCATCGCGGCCAGGTGCATTCCATGCTGACGCAAGCAGGCGGGCGGCCGAGCGATACCGACCTGCCATTCATGCCGGATTGAAAGTTGGCGATGACCGACACAGCGCAACTTGAGCAGACAATCCTCGCCGAGGTCGCCGCCGCAAGCGATGACACGGCGCTTGAAACCGTGCGTGTCGCTGCGCTTGGCAAGAACGGTTCTGTCACGGCACTCCTGAAAACGCTCGGCGCGATGTCGCCGGAGGAGCGCAAGACTCAAGGCGCCGCAATCAATGGTCTGAAAGATCGCGTCAACACCGCGCTCAATGCACGCCGCGAAGCTTTCAAGGGCGCGGCGCTGGAAGCGCGGCTTAATACCGAGACCGTCGACGTCACGCTGCCGGTGCGCGAAACGCCCGCCGAGATCGGCCGGGTGCATCCGATAACCCAGGTGGTCGACGAGCTCACGGCGATCTTCGCCGACATGGGCTTCGCCGTCGCCGAAGGCCCGGACATCGAGACCGACGATTACAACTTCACCAAGCTGAATTTCCCGGAAGATCATCCGGCGCGCGAAATGCACGACACGTTCTTCTTCAATCCGAAGCCGGACGGATCGCGCGTGCTGCTGCGCACCCACACCTCGCCGGTGCAGGTGCGCACCATGCTCACGCAGAAGCCGCCGATCCGCGTCATCATTCCGGGCCGCACTTATCGCTGCGATTCAGACCAAACCCACACACCTATGTTCCATCAGGTCGAGGGTCTGGTGATCGACAAGGGCTCCCATCTCGGTCACCTGAAATGGATCCTGCAGGAATTCTGCAAAGCGTTCTTCGAGGTCGATCAGGTCAAGATGCGGTTCCGGCCATCGTTTTTTCCGTTCACCGAGCCGTCGCTCGAGGTCGACATCCAGTGCCGCCGCGACAAGGGCGAAATCCGCTTCGGCGAAGGCGACGACTGGCTGGAGATTCTCGGCTGCGGCATGGTGCATCCGAACGTGCTGCGCAATTGCGGCCTAGATCCCGACGAATACCAGGGCTTTGCCTGGGGCATGGGGATCGACCGTATCGCCATGCTGAAATACGGCATGCCGGACCTGCGCGCCTTCTTCGAAGCCGACGTACGCTGGCTATCGCATTACGGCTTCCGCCCGCTCGATCTGCCGACGCTGGCCGGAGGCTTGAGTTCGTAAGCCATGATGAAATTCACCCTCGCCTGGCTGAAGGAGCATCTCGATACCGAGCATACGCTCGGCGAGATCACCGACAAGCTGACCATGATCGGGCTTGAGGTCGAGCGCGTCGAGGACAAAGGCAAAGTGCTGGCGCCCTACGTGATCGCGCGCGTGGTCGAAGCCAAACAGCATCCCAACGCCGACCGGCTGCGCGTCTGCATGGTCGACACCGGAACCGGCGATCCGGTCCAGGTGGTGTGCGGCGCGCCGAACGCGCGAAGCGGCATGACCGGCGTGTTCGTGCCGCCGGGCGCCTACGTCCCGGGCAAGGACATCACCTTGCAAGTCGGCACTATCCGCGGCGTCGAGAGCCGCGGCATGCTGGTGTCGGAAGCGGAGCTGCAAATCTCCGACAACCACGACGGCATCATCGACTTGCCGGCAGACGCCCCGATCGGCGAAAGCTTCGCGAAATATGCCGGGCTCGACGATCCGCTGATCGAGATCAACCTGACCCCGAACCGGCCGGATTGCACCGGCGTGCACGGCATTGCCCGCGATCTCGCCGCCGCCGATATGGGTAAGCTCAACAGCGCACCGATCAAACCGATCAAAGGCGAATTCCCCTGCCCGGTCGCTGTCAAAATCGAAGCGCCGGAATTGTGCCCGGCTTTCGGTTTGCGGCTGGTGCGTGGCGTCAAGAACGGGCCGTCGCCGGAATGGTTGCAAAAGCGGCTGACCGCGATCGGGCTTCGCCCGATCAATGCGCTGGTCGATATCACCAACTTCATGACCTACGACCGCGGCCGGCCGCTGCACGTGTTCGACGCCGCGAAAGTACGTGGCAATCTCACGGTGCGGCGCGGACGCGACGGCGAAGAGTTACTGGCGCTCGACGGCAAGACCTACAAGCTCGACGATTCCGTCTGCGTCATCGCCGACGAGCATGGCGTCGAGTCCCTTTCCGGCATCATGGGCGGCGAGGAAACCGGCTGCTCGGAAGCGACCACGGATGTGCTGATCGAGTCTGCGCTGTGGAATGAGATTAATATCGCGCGGTCGGGCCGCAAGCTCGGCATCAATTCCGACGCGCGCTACCGTTTCGAGCGCGGCGTCGATCCGGCCTTCATGCTGCCGGGTCTCGATATGGCGACGGCGATGGTGCTCGATCTCTGCGGCGGTACTCCGTCCGAGATCACCGTTGCCGGCAAAGTCGAGCCACCCGAAAAAATCATCGACTTCCCGGTGTCGGAGCTGAAACGGCTATCCGGTCTGAGCGTGCCGCTACTGGAAATACGCCGCGTGCTGGAGCGTCTCGGCTTTTTCGTCGCCGGACAGGGCGAACAGGTGAAGGTCGCGGTGCCGTCGTGGCGCCAGGACGTTCAGGGCAAAGCGGACATCGTTGAAGAAGTGGTCCGCATTGTCGGCGTCGATCGTGTGCTGGCAACACCATTTGATCGCGGCGAAGCTCCGCGCAAGCCGGTGCTCACGCCGATCCAGGTCCGCACCCGCAAGGCCAAGCGTGCGCTTGCGGTGCGCAATCTGATCGAAGCAGTGACGTGGTCTTTCATCTCAAAGGCGCAGGCCGATTTGTTTGGCGGCGGCAAAGCGGAATTGGCGCTCGCCAATCCGATCGCCGCCGATCTCTCCGATATGCGGCCAAGCCTCATCCCGGGACTAGTGACGGCGGCGCAGAAGAACGCCGACCGCAGTTTCCCCGACGTCGGCTTGTTCGAGGTCGGCCAGATTTTTCGCGCCGATCAACCCGCCGATCAATTGACCGCCGCAGCGGGCGTGCGCCGCGCGCTGGACAAGCCGTCCGGTATCGGGCGGTACTGGAGCAAGCGCGACTATGATCCTCAGGCCGACGCGTTCGACGCCAAGGCCGATGCGTTTGCGGTGCTGGTCGCGGCTGGCGCGCCGCCGCAGGCATTGCAAGTAGTGCCCGGCGGGCCTGCGTGGTTTCATCCCGGACGCTCCGGCACTATCCAGATCGGCCCGCAGAACGTGCTCGGTTATTTCGGCGAATTGCATCCGCGAGCGCTGGAGGCGCTCGACGCCGACGGCCCGCTTGTGGCGTTCGAAGTGATCCTCGAGCGAATACCCGAAACCAAAGCCAAACCGACGCGTGCCAAGCCGATGCTGGAGCTATCGCCGCTCCAGCCGGTCGAACGCGACTTTGCTTTTGTCGTGGACGGCCAAGTGAAAGCCGCCGACCTCGTGCGAGCGGCGCAGATCGCCGACCGCAAACTCGTCACCAGCGTCACGGTGTTCGATGTTTACGAAGGCAAAGGCATCGATCCGGGCAAGAAGTCGATCGCCATCGCCGTCACCATCCAGCCGCGCGACAAGACCATGACCGACGCCGAGATCGAAGCGCTGGCGGCGAAGATCGTTGCCGAGGTTACCAAGCGCACAGGCGGGGTGCTGCGCGGCTAACGCGAGCGAGCGTTGCTCAATCTCTAGCCAGGAGATCGAGCGGCACCTTAAGCACATCGGCAATAAGCCGAAGTGCGGCCGTTGTTCCATTACGTCGGCCAGTTTCAAGATCAGAGATATAGCCCTGGCTTAGCCCGGTCTTGAAGGAAATATATTCCTGCAGCTTGTCGCGCCATTCACGCAGCACCCGCACTGGATTTCCTCCCTTGGCAAGACGATCAACTACCTCTTTCGGCAGCAACGGGGCACCAGCCGCAACTGCATCACGACCTAGCGCAACCAGACGCGCCGTCCCCTTGTCTTCATCCGCCTCGGCTGCTTTGGCGACGAGAGCTTCATAATCCTTACGAGGAAGAATGGCGACTTCGCCGCGTGCTGTCTTTTGAAAGCGAACGTTCATGGCATTTTAGCTGCCTTACTCCGCCGCGATCGCCGCATCGGCGATGAACTGGGAAGCGTAGACTTTCCGCCGCTTAAGGTTGGCGCGGTACATCGCCTCGAATTCGCCCTCGGGGAAAGTGTGCGTCGAGGGCCGCTTCATCAGCACATCCGCCCAGGCTTTCAGTCGCGGAAATTTTTCGATGATGCCGAGCGGCTTGACGCGGCCGAGGAAGTAATAGCGTTGCAGGAACGGCGCATAAGAACCATCGACCAGCGAATATTTCGCGCCGTTGAAGAACGGTCCCGCGCCCTGCTTCTCCAGCGCCTGTTCGAGCCGTTCGAACGCTCCCGGAATTTTCTCTGCTGCGGATTTATACGCAGCTTCGTCCTGCGCATAGCCGGTCGCCGTCACTGAACTCGCGAACGTCGGCACGTAATCGGTCCAGGCACGGTTGATGGCGCGCAACACCGGATCGTCCGGATGCAGGCGGGGCGCAATCGTCTCATCCAGATACTCCGCAATCGCGCTCGACTCGAACAGCGACACCTTTTCGTCGATACGCAGCACCGGCACTTTCTTGTGCGGCGAAATGGCGAGGAACCAATCAGGCCGGTTGTCCGGCTCGATGTGGCGGAATTCGAACGGGATGTTCTTTTCGCGCAGCACAATCGCCGCGCGCTGCACCCACGGACAGGTTTTGAAGCTCACAAGCAGATATTTCGTCATGATGTCCTCGCGGAGGTATCGGTCTGTATCGCGCGAATTCTAGCGAATTTTAGCATACCCTAGCGCTCGTCGCGCATGATGTTCGGCGTGCCAAAATATTGTCCGGGCACCGCGGATTCCCGCGCCGGGCGCGCGGCACGCTCCACCCTCACTTTACGCTTCGGCGCGGCTTCCGCTTCCGCCTGCGGCACTTGCTTGGGCAGCGGACCGAGCTTGGCCAGTACCGCATCGGCAGTGCGTTCGCCGGAATCCCAGGCACCGCCGACCGTGCCCCACAAGGTTTCGTGCGCGGCCTCGCCGGCAAACCAGACTGAATCCGCGACCGGCGACATCATGATCTGCCGCGCGATTTGGCCGCCCGGTACCGCCGACGACATCGCGCCCATTGTCCACGGGTCGCTGGCCCAGCGCGTTGCGCCGGTGCGGCCGATGGATTTCTTCACGTCACTGCCATAGAGACCGGCGAGCCAGTCGGAGGCAAATGCGACCATCGCGGCCTCGCCTTGTGCAGCGAGATCGCGGCCGAAGCCGCCGGCAACGTCGATCAGGCACAACGGCGTGCCGGAGACATTGGCCAGCATCGCCGCGGTATGGGTATCGGCGGATTTCTCGAACACCAGGTCGTCGCTCTCGAGTCCGAGCGGATTGCCGTTAAGTTCGAGCGCGATGTGATCGTAGCTGCCGAGCGAAAGCCTGCCGAACGCGTCGATATTGCGGTGAGGCAGTTCCGGCGTGAACTGAATCTTGCCCGATGCGATCACATTGGTCGGCACCGTCACGATGACAGCGCGCGCATTCAGCGTACCCTTCGCGGTCTCGACCGAAACGCCGCGCCGATAATCGATCGACTTTACTGGCGTCGAGAGCTGGAACTGAAGCCCGTCGGCCATTGCCGCGATCATCGCACCAAGTCCCTGGCGGCAGAACGTCGCGGCAGTACGTTCGGCGCCTTTGGAGAGATCGAGACAGGACACCTGCGCGAGGTCTTTGCTGCAGCCATAAGGGCCAAGCATGAACTCCACCGTCCCGCGCCAGTC
>Ga0302325_10034910_pt1 | contig 10284 bp, 9 predicted proteins | sample Palsa_T0_2_FD_201948 | JGI IMG/M metagenome (GOLD analysis project Ga0302325, IMG submission 201948) | Peat permafrost microbial communities from Stordalen Mire near Abisko, Sweden - Palsa_T0_2 | ecosystem: Environmental > Terrestrial > Soil > Palsa > Peat permafrost | place: Sweden: Abisko...
GCTGTTGCTCGCCGGCGGCGTCACCGCCTCGGACCGCCAGTGCGAAGCGGTGCTCGGCAGCGCGCTCGACGCCTGTGAGCGTTATTTCCCGGCGTTCCAGTTCGTGGTCTGGGCGGGCAAGAGCGCGCGCGAAGCGATGGACGCCGCTTTGTTCGAGACCTCCGGCGAGGCGTGACCGCAGCGTCATTCCGGGGCCGAGCCATCGGGTCCGGCCCGAAGTGGCCGGCCCGACGACAGGCTCCGCGAGGAGCCCGGAATCCATAATCACTGGCAATTGTATTCCTGCACCGGCAGTGATTATGGATTCCGGAAAGCCGCTACGCGGCTTCCGGAATGACGAGGAACCACGGCGATGCAAGCTTCACAACGTCCTTCCAGCGGACAAGCCCCGGATTTGCGCAACTTGCCCGGCCCGCTGGTTTTGGTCGGCGCCGGCAAGATGGGCGGCGCGCTGCTCGACGGCTGGCTGCGTTTCGGGCTTGATCCGGCGCGGACCTGCGCCGCAAGTGTCCGCGCTGGCCGCTCGCGGCGTGCGGCTCAATCCCGACCTCCGCGCGCTTAAGGATGTTGCCGCCATCGTCATCGCGGTTAAGCCGCAAATGGCCGCCGAGGTGTTGCCCGCGCTGGCGCCCATGATCGGCGCCTCGACCGTCGTCGTGTCGATCATGGCCGGGCGGACGCTGCAATTTCTTTCCGCGACGCTCAAGAGCGCGAGCGCGCTTATCCGCGCCATGCCGAATCTGCCGGCGTCGATCGGCCGCGGCATCACCGTCGCCGTGCCGCTTGGCGCCGGCAACGCGCAGCGCGAACTCGCTGATCGCCTTCTCGCCGCCACCGGAGCGGTCGAGTGGGTCGAAGACGAGACTTTGCTCGATGCAGTGACGGCGGTGTCGGGCTCCGGACCGGCTTACGTCTTCCTGCTCGCCGAAGCGTTGGCGCAAGCCGGCGCGTCCGCAGGCCTGCCGCGGCATCTCGCCGAAAGACTCGCGCGCGAAACCGTTGCCGGCGCCGGCGAGTTGCTGCACCGGTCTACACTCGACGCCGCGGCTTTGCGCGAGAACGTCACCTCGCCGGGCGGCACCACCGCAGCCGCACTCGACGTGCTGATGGGTCAAAACGGTCTCGTGCCGCTGTTGAAGAAGGCGATAGCCGCGGCAACGGAGCGCTCGCGGAAACTCGCGGGCTGACTTTTACCGGCTTGGAACCGCCTGGCGCGCGGCCTACATTGAGGCGAGCGGCCTGCATTTGTCGGTATCGCCGCGCGTCTTTAAGTACCAGGAGTTCGGCCAATGGCACGCAAACCGGCCCGCAGACCCGCCCGCAAAGCCGCCGGAAAATCCGCCAGCGCCGCTTCTGCCCGCCGCCCGGCCGCACCGGCTACCGACCGCGAAAAAATCGTCGCCGCGTTCCTTTCGCTTCTTGCCGACAAGCCGTTCGAGGCGATCGGACTTGCCGACGTCGCCGGCCGGGCCAAAATGTCGCTGGCGCAATTGCGCGGCGAATTTTCCTCGACGTTTGCCATCCTCGTCGCCCACATCAAAGCCACCGACCGCGCCGTGCTGGCCGAGGATTTGAGCGAGATGGAGGATGAGCCGGCGCGCGAGCGGCTGTTCGACGTGATGATGCGCCGCATCGAGACGCTGGCGCCGCATCGCGCGGCGATACGCTCGCTCATCCGCTCGGCCCGCCGCAATCCGCCGCTCGCCGTGGCGCTCAACGGGCTCGCCGTGCGCTCGCAGCAATGGATGCTGAGCGCCGCCGGGATCGGCGCGTCGGGCCCGGGCGGCATGATCCGCGCGCAGGGGCTTGCCGTGCTGTTCGGTTCGGTGCTGGGCACCTGGATCGACGATGACGATCCGGGACAAGCGCGCACCATGGCGGCGCTCGACCGCGCGCTGGCGCGCGGCCAGCGCTTTGCCGGCTTGCTCGACGATCTGTTCGCCATCCCCTCCCGGCTATGCCGGTCGCGCTCCCGACGCCGCCGGCGGCGTGGCGAGGATTCCAGAGAATCGGCCACAGCCTGAATGGCGCCGAGGACATCGGCTCGTTTCCGCTCGCGCCCTTACCCATTCTTGACCATCGCCGCTAAATGTTGGGCGGCAAAAGAGATTTTATAGGGCCCGGCCTCAAGGTCGGCGCGCAGGTTTGGCGGCGGAACGGACCGCCGCAAGCCGTGAGGTTAGAATCTCTACAAACAACGCTTTTTTGAATTGAAATCGTGTCCTGCCGGCACTAAATGGATAGTTGCAAGTGATACCAATGCCGCACCGGGCCCGCTCGCGATGATCGTCTGCTCCTGCAACGTACTCACCGACCACGACGTCCGGGCCGCGCTTTCGGGCGACGAAGCGGCGCCGCGCACCGCCGGCGAAGTCTATGGCTGCCTCGGCTGTAGCGCCCAATGCGGCCGCTGCGCGCGCACCATCCGCCGTATCATGGATGAAGCGCTCGGCACGGCGGGCGATGCCTGCTGCCGGGACTGACGGCTTCTTCCTCCACGCTTTCCCACTCCCCTAAAGTTTTTACCCAATGGCCGGCGTGCCGCAGCGCCTTTGCGCGTGCGCGACAAAAGCTGTAATCAAGCCGCCGGCACGTGCCGCGCCGGCATTGCATTGCAGGAGACGATCATGAAAGGCGAGCCAGGCGTCCTCGATTACCTCAACAAGGCGCTACGGCACGAATTGACCGCGATCAATCAGTATTGGCTGCATTATCGCCTGCTCGACAATTGGGGCTACAAGTCGCTGGCCAAACAGTGGCGCAAGGAATCGATCGAGGAGATGCAGCACGCCGACAAGCTGGTCGACCGCATCATCTTCCTCGACGGCTTCCCTAACATGCAGGTGCTCGACCCGCTGCACATCGGCCAGACGGTCAAGGAGGTGCTCGATTGCGACCTGCGCGCCGAGTTGTCGGCGCGCGCGCTCTACGAGGAGGCGGCCACGCATTGCCATGCCGTCAAGGATTACGTCTCCCGCGACCTGTTCGAAAAATTGATGCACGACGAGGAGGAGCATATCGACTTCCTCGAAACCCAGCTTGACCTGGTCGCCAAGCTCGGAGCCGAACTCTACGCCCAGCACCACATCGGCGAGCTCGACGAGGACAAGGACTGATCCGGTCGCCTGTTTGCGCGCATTCGCGCATTCCGTTTCGCCGCCGCAACTCTCAGCGAAAGCTTAACGCGCTCTTCTGGCGCGCGCCGCATGTTGCGCCGTGGGTGCACGGGCGCCGACCGTAGAACTTAACGAACACGGTTAAGAATTAAGGTTAAGACCCCCTTAAGGATTTGCTGACATTTTTGCTCCGTTCAGCGACGCGGCCCGCGTGCGAGCGCGGTCGCCGCCGAAAAGGGACGAAGCGAATGGTCGGCGTCAAATCCTTCATCGCCGCTGGAGCAGCCGCCCTCATCGGCACCGCGGCCTACGCCGCCGACATGCCGCTTCCTCCGCCGCCGCAAATTCCGCTTCAGATCCCCATGATTGTCGAGCAGCCGGTCGGCGGCTGGTATCTGCGCGGCGACATCGGCATCGGCGTGCAGACTTTTTCGTCGTTCAATTTCACGCAGACCAATGCCGCGTTTGTGTGGCCGTCGACCTGGGCGATCGTCCAGCAGGACATCCAGGACACGACCATTTTCGGCCTCGGCATCGGCTACGAATTCAACAATTGGCTGCGCGCGGACGTTACCGGTGAATATCGTACCAAGGCCTTGTTCAAGGTGACCGGTAGCTATTCCAACAGCTGCGCCGGCGGCGGGGTCTGCTTCGACGTCAACCAAGGCAACTACTCGGCCGCTGTCGTCATGGCCAACGTCTATTTCGATATCGGCACCTGGTGGTGTCTGACTCCCTATATCGGCTTCGGCCTTGGCGGCGCCTACAACACCATCACCGGCATCCAGGACACCGGCATCAACTCCAGCGGCACCAACGGCTTCGGCTACGCCGCCACCGACAATTCGACTTTGAATTTCGCCTGGAACGTCCAGCTCGGCGTCACCTACAACGTCAACAACAATTTCAAGGTCGATTTCAACTGGCGCTATCTGAATCTCGGCTCGCCGCAAAGCGCGATCGTCGAATGTCAGAATACGCCGTCCTGTCCCGCCGCCTTCTACACCTTCAAAGACATGACTTCGCTGGACTTCCGCATCGGCTTCCGCTGGCTGCTCCAGCCCGACGGAGGCGTTGGGGTCATGTCGATGATGGCGCAGCAGCCGGTCTATGCGCCGCAGCCGATGTACGCGCCGCAGCCAATGTATGCGCCGCAGCCGATGTATGCGCCGCAGCAATACGCACCGGCGCCGCAATACGCACCGCCGCCGCAGCCGCCCCTGCAAAGCCGCGGCTGACGTGCCGTCGCCGGGACCGAGCTAACCCTCCATTAAGGTTAATGGCCGATGATGCGGGCCGCTCTATGGGCGCCAAAAGCATTGAAAGGGCAGCCGATGCGTCGGGTGATCTGTGCTCTGCTCGTGTTGGGGCTGGCGTCGCCCGCGTTGGCAGACGACGACTACCCGTTCTTGCGCGGTGCGCAAACCGTCGGCCCGGCGACCTTCACGCGGTGGAGCGGTTTCTACCTCGGCGGCCAGGTCGGCTACGGCAACGGTAATGCCGGTTTCGGCAATTCAACCCAATCCAGCATTGCCTATGCATTGCGCGAAACGGTGCTGGAGGCGGATTTCACGCCCAGTCAATGGCAACTGCTCGGGACGGCCAACACCAGTGCGCCGAGTTTCGGCGGCTTTGTCGGTTACAACAGCCAATGGCAAGACCTGGTGCTTGGCATCGAAGCCAACCTGAACCGCTCCGCACTTTCTCTCAACGCACCCAGTACGCCGATCGGACCGCTCACCACCGGGGCGGACGGCTTCGGCTATACACACACTGTCACCATCAACGGCACCGGCTCGGTTGCGAACGTCGATTTCGCCACGTTGCGGGCGAGAGCGGGTTATGTGGTCGGCAGTTTCCTGCCCTACGGATTTGCCGGAGTAGCACTCGGGCTCGCCAGCGTGTCCGTCACGGCAAACATCCACGACATACAGTGTGCTACCACCACGCCGTTCGCATGCGCGCCTTTTACATTTAGCGGCAACTTCAGCCAGAACATGGAAGTGCTGTACGGTCTTGCGGTCGGCGCCGGCGTCGACGTTTTGGTCACCCCCAACATTTTCCTGCGCGCCGAATTCGAGTGGGATCAATTCAATCCGCCGCCGGGCATTTTGATGACCGTCGCCACCGCCCGCGTCGGCGCCGGCTTCAAGTTCTGACAAACGACAAGCGACGTACGACGGCGGACGGATCCGAGAGCGTCCGGCCGCACCATCGGGCTTTGTCCGTCGTCTGATTTCCGCCGCCGGCCGTCGGTCATTCGACTTGACGTGATCCCCCCTCTTCATTATTTCCGACCCCGGGACACCCCTCCCCAACGAGGGGCGCCTATCTGGAAGGATAGATCATGACCGTGGCGACGCCTGCCGTGCGGCCGACCGTGCCGCACTTTTCGTCCGGCCCCTGCGCCAAGCGCCCGGGCTGGGCCCCGCAAAACCTCACCGGCGCATTGCTTGGCCGCTCGCACCGTTCGAAGCCGGGCAAAGCCAAGCTCAAGCGCGCCATCGAGCTTACCCGCGAGATTCTTGCCGTCCCGGCCGATTACCGCATCGGCATCGTGCCCGCCTCCGATACCGGCGCGCTGGAAATGGCGCTGTGGTCGCTGCTCGGCCCACGGCCGATCACCATGCTGGCCTGGGAATCGTTCGGCGAAGGCTGGGTCAACGATGTGGTCAAGGAGCTCAAGCTTAAAGATGTGACATTGCTCAAGGCCGCCTATGGCGAATTGCCCGACCTCGGCAAGGTCGATCCGGCAAGCGACGTTGTCTTCACCTGGAACGGCACGACCTCGGGGGTGCGCGTCGCCAACGCCGATTGGATCGCCGCCGACCGCGCCGGGCTTACCATCTGCGACGCCACCTCGGCCGCCTTCGCCCAGCCGCTCGATTTCGCCAAGCTCGATGTTGTCACTTTCTCCTGGCAGAAGGCGCTGGGCGGAGAAGCCGCGCACGGCATGCTGGTCCTCTCGCCGCGCGCGGTGGCGCGGCTCGAGAGCTACACACCGCAATGGCCGCTGCCGAAAATCTTCCGCATGACCAAGGGCGGCAAGCTCAACGAGGCGATCTTCCAGGGCGAGACCATCAACACGCCGTCGATGCTGTGCGTGGAGGACTATCTCGACGCGCTGGAATGGGCGAAGTCGGTCGGCGGTCTCGGAGGCCTGCGGGCCCGCGCCGACGGCAACGCACGCGTCATCGCCGATTGGGTCGGCCGCAGCACCTGGATCGATTTCCTCGCCCGCGATCCCGGGGCGCGTTCCAACACCTCCGTCTGCCTCAAAGTGGTCGATCCGGCCGTCAGCCGGCTCTCCCCGGAAGCGCAGGCGGCATTTATCAAAAGCGTCGCCGCCGCGCTGGAGAAAGAAGGCATCGCCTACGACATCGACGCCTATCGCGACGCGCCACCGGGCTTGCGCATCTGGTGCGGCTCGACCGTCGAGCGTGGCGACCTCGAAGCGCTGACGCTCTGGCTCGATTGGGCCTATTCCAAGGCCAAGGATGCGCTCGCCCAAGCGGCGTGAGGCTTTAGAAAGATCAAGCCATGCCTGCCAAAGTTCTCATCTCCGACGCGCTGTCACCCGCCGCCGTAGCGATCTTCAAGGAACGCGGGCTCGAGGTCGAATTCCAGCCGGCTCTCGGCAAGGACAAAGACAAACTGGCCGAAGCGATCAAAGGCTTTGACGGGCTGGCGATCCGTTCGGCGACCAAGGTCACCGCGAAAATTCTGGAGCGGGCGCAGAATCTGAAAGTGATCGGCCGCGCCGGCATCGGCGTTGACAACGTCGACATCGCGGCGGCCACCGCGCGCGGCGTCATCGTGATGAATACGCCGTTCGGCAATTCGATCACCACCGCCGAGCACGCCATCACGCTGATGCTGTCGTTGGCGCGGCAGATCCCCGAAGCCGACGCTTCCACCCGCGCCGGCAAATGGGAAAAAAACAAATTCCTCGGCGTGGAGATTTTCGGCAAGACGCTCGGCGTCATCGGCTGCGGCAATATCGGCGCCATCGTCGCCGAGCGCGCGATCGGGATGAAGATGAAGGTGATTGCCTACGATCCCTATCTTTCCGATCAACGCGCACTCGACCTCGGCGTCGAAAAGGTCGAGCTCGAGGAGCTGCTCCGTCGCGCCGACTTCCTCACGCTGCACACCCCGCTCACCGACAAGACCCGCAATATCATCAACGCCGAAGCGCTCAAGCTCACCAAGAAGAGCCTGCGTCTGATCAATTGCGCCCGCGGCGGGCTCATCGACGAGGCGGCCCTGTTCGAGGCACTGGTGTCGGGGCGCATTGCCGGAGCCGCGCTCGACGTCTTCGGAACCGAGCCGGCGACGGACAGTCCGCTGTTTAAGCTGCCGAACGTGGTGTGCACGCCCCATCTCGGCGCATCGACCACGGAGGCTCAGGAAAACGTCGCGCTGCAGATCGCCGAGCAGATGTCGGACTACCTCATCCGCGGCGCCATCACCAACGCCGTCAACTTCCCCTCGATCAGCGCCGAGGAGGCGCCGCGGCTCAAGCCGTTCATCGCGCTGGCGGAGAAGCTCGGCTCGTTTGCCGGCCAGCTCACCGAGACCGGAGTCCGGCGCGTGCAGATTTCCTACGAGGGCATCGTCGCGCAGATGAACACACGGGCGCTGACCTCGGCGGCGATCGCGGGACTGCTTCGCCCCATGCTGCAAGACGTCAACGTCGTCTCGGCGCCGACCGTGGCCAAGGACCGCGGCATCGTCGTCGAGGAGACAAGGCGCGATGCCGAGGGCGATTATGAGAGCCTGATCACGCTCACGGTAACGACCGACCGCCAGTCGCGACATGTCTCCGGCACCGTCTACGCCGACGGCCGCCCGCGCATCGTCAATATCAAGGGCATCCGCATGGACGCCGAATTCGGCCCGTCGATGATCTACATCACTAATCTCGACAAGCCCGGCTTCATCGGCAAGTTCTCCTCGACGCTCGGCGACGCCGGCATCAACATCGCGACCTTCCATGTCGGCCGCGAGGCGCCGGGCGGCAATGCCGTCGCGCTGATCGAGGTCGACGGCGAATTGCCGGCCCACGTGCTCGCCAAGGTGCGGGCACTGCCGCAGGTGCAGCAGGCCAAGCCGCTGCGGTTTTGATCGGTGGATGCCGATCCGCGCTTCGGGGCCGGACCCGTTGGCTCAGCCCACCCTACTTTTTGCCGAACTCTTGCGCGTCGCCACGGTGATGCCGGTAAAAACCAGCGCGTAGCCGATCGCGTGATAGAGCTCGAAATGCTCGCCGAGCAACACGATCGCCAACACCGAGCCAAACACCGGAACGAGATGCATGAAGGGCGCGGCGCGGTTGGCGCCGATCAGCTCGACGCCGCGGTTGAGAAAAAGATAGCCGAGCAGCGACGGGAATATGCAGATGAAGAGAAAGCTCAGCACGCTCTCCGTATCGAAAACCATGGTCCGCCCGCCGGCGATCTCAACGACCAAAGCGGGAATGAGCAACACCGCGCCCCAACCCATGCCGACGGCGAGGAACGAGAGCGGATGCATCGCCGGCCGCTTGCGCAAAGCGGCCGTGTAGTACGCATAAATCAAAAGCGCGATCAGCAAGCAGACGTCGCCGCGGTTGAAGCCGATGCCGATGAGGACGGCAAGGCTACCGTGACTGATGATGATGAGGACGCCGGTGAGCGAGACACTGATGCCGCCGGCCTGGCGCAAAGTCAAACGATCGCCGAACAAGGCGAAGCTCCAGAGCGCGACGAACAGCGGCCCGATCGATTGCAACAACAGGCCGTGGATCGCGGTCGTGTATTGCAGACCGTAATAGGCCATCGTGTTGTAAGCGGAGAAGCCGGTCAGCGTGAGGACCGTCATCAGCACGGCGTGCTTGCGGATCGTCGGCCAATCGCGCGCGAGATGCGGCAGCGCGAACGGCAACAGAATGAGAAAGGCGCCCCCCCAACGAATGAAGGCGAGCGTCACCGGCGGGACGTGGCCGGCAATGAAGCGGCCGAGCACGGTATTACCGGCCCAGAACAGGGACGTGAGCGACAGCAACAGATACGGCTGATCGAACAGGCCGCGGCGCGCGCGGCTTCGAGGCTCGAGGCTTTCCCCCGGCATGACTTTAGCTTTCCCCGGCTTGCAACAATGACCGTGCGCCCGCACGAGCTATCGCGGACCCGGCCGCACGGCTAGTGCGCGCACCGCATGACTGGTGTCGATTTCGGCGCTGCGCCAATGGGCGCCCTGCAAGGAGGGCTGCCGAAAACGGCTTGTGCCGTGCAGTTATGCTAAACTTCATGCAAATCCCAATGACTTAAACAGTCTCATCCGCCGCGGCGGCGACCACTTCGCCTTGCTTCGCCTCGCGTCATCCAGTATCCGGAGCGGCTGCGGCGGGTATCCGATCCAAAAGCGCGGTGGCTAGGTCACCTGGGGACAATTCCTCATGGCAAACGTTGTCGTGGTCGGCTCCCAGTGGGGCGACGAGGGCAAGGGCAAGATCGTCGACTGGCTGTCCGAGCAGGCCGACATCGTCGTCCGCTTCCAGGGCGGCCATAATGCCGGCCACACTTTGGTGATCAATGGGACCACCTACAAGCTGTCGCTACTGCCTTCCGGCGTGGTGCGGCCGGGCAAACTTTCGGTCATCGGCAACGGCGTCGTCCTCGATCCCCGGGCACTGCTCGACGAAATCGCCAAGCTCAAGACACAGAACATCGATGTCACTCCCGATAATCTGCGCATCGCCGAGAACACGGCGTTGATCCTGCCGTTGCACCGCGAGCTTGACGCGATCCGCGAAACTTCAAGCGCGGCGCTGAGCATCGGCACCACGCGGCGCGGGATCGGCCCCGCCTATGAGGACAAGGTCGGACGGCGCGCCATCCGGCTGATGGATCTGGCCGACGGTGACACGCTCGACCGCAAGATCGAGCGGCTGCTGACGCATCATAATGCGCTGCGCAAGGGTCTCGGCCTCGAACCGATCGAGGCGGAAATCCTGCGCAAGGAACTTCTCAGCGTGGCGCCATTGGTGCTGCCCTACATGGATTCGGTATGGTCGCTGCTCGAGCAGAAGCGACGTGAGGGCAAGCGCATCCTGTTCGAGGGCGCGCAAGGGGCACTGCTCGACGTCGACCACGGAACTTATCCGTACGTGACGTCATCGAACACA
>Ga0302325_10034911_pt1 | contig 10284 bp, 14 predicted proteins | sample Palsa_T0_2_FD_201948 | JGI IMG/M metagenome (GOLD analysis project Ga0302325, IMG submission 201948) | Peat permafrost microbial communities from Stordalen Mire near Abisko, Sweden - Palsa_T0_2 | ecosystem: Environmental > Terrestrial > Soil > Palsa > Peat permafrost | place: Sweden: Abisko...
AACCCCGCTCCCTCCACCTCCTCCTCTCCAAACTCCCAATCAGAGGGCTCACCCCCCGTACGGAGAGTGGCCTGGTATCTCTGGAGTCGCCGGAACTCCTTCTCTCCCTCCCACTTCTCCCCCCGTCTAACCGTTCTCGTCCGAGTCCGCACCCGCTTTGAAGGCTTGGTGCGATTATGTTGTTTGCCTGCAATGCGATTAGTCACGTGATATCCAAACATCAAAGGTACCTAAGGTGCGATCTTAGGAAAGGAGTCAAAAATATCCACGGTTATGGCACTTTCAAATGTTCCAATCTAAGTAGGACATTCGTACCATAACCTAATGGTGGAAAGGTGGGGAGGAGGAACGCGTCTAGCCACTTTTTATGAATGAAAACGGAAATGTTACTTACGCTTTTTCGCCGGTGGCGCCCCGGCATCCTTCTCATCTCCCCTCTCCCCCTCTCCCTTCTCCTCCCTCTTCCTCTTCTTATTTCCTGCCCTTTTCAGGCGCAGCTCGTTGGCTCTTTCCTCATTGACATCGCGGGCATGGCCGCGCTTTCCTTGTGGTTGCTTCTATCCCAACACGTTAGCGCGATGAAACCAATCAAAACGGACCAAAACAATTGGAAAAGAAGTCAAAAGCTAAGGAAAAGCTTTCAGGTATTGTCTTTTAACTTACGTTGTTGTCCGACATGGTGTCGGTGGTTCAGACGAGATGGAATATGTGTCTGGTGGAAGAGCAAAAAAGGAAGCCGCGAGGCAGGAAAATTTTATTATATTATTCGCGTTCGCGATGCTCGCGCTTGCGAGCATCACCTGATAAGGCTACGCTTCGCTTGAAGGCGGTGAATTGTGAAGTTATTCGCGTAAGCAAATAAAGACAATGACCTCGCTTCAAGTTAGCGAAGCAACTTAGCGAGCTTCTAAAAAAGAAAAGCAAAAAAAGTGGTGTAGATGCAAGGCATCTTGAATAAGTATTTGGTTGCGTGAGAAGTAAAACAAAAAGCAAAAAAAGTAGTTTGGACGATTTTACACGTCTGGATGCAAGGCATCTTGAATAATTATTTGGTTGCGTGAGTAGTCTATCACCGTAGCCAGCCTCGCACTAGCTCAATACACCGAAGTGCAGAACCTAACGTAGGGGGAATTCACTTAATAGATCAAGACTACTCCGCGATCTGTGTCTAGTCAACTGCTTTAACAAACGTGGGTGGGGAGAACTTCCCAATTGCACCACGGGCTCGTTTGTTTGTTGGTGGTATAATCGCTTAAAATGATACATAATAGCGACGCTGAGAACAAAACATCAGACGAGGCTACCGCGCACGCAGCCGCACGTAGCAGAAACAGGAGCGGCTCTGAGCTGACAGGCACGTCATAGCCATCACATTATTGCCCCTTTCTACAAATAACTATCCTCGTGTCCACCGACATCAATTGCGTAACACATGGGAGCCAGACGCAAAGGATAGCGCAATAAAATGAGATATGCACCACTCAAGAACCAAACGGTAACCATCGTCTCAACGAAATTGTCTCTACTTAGAGCAGCCTCAGATTTGCCCCCCAAGCCAACTCCGACAAAGATCGGAACAGTAAGGCTTTCTCGCTCAACCTTCGGCTCATTTACGCCTTTCAGATGCTTCGAAACTTCGAATCATTCCGCACCAATCCAAGATAAAGTATGAATATCAAATCACGACAATGTTGTGTTATTTGATTTCGAACACCGATAATGGGATTGCGCACATGCCAAACTTTTCGCTCCGACTGAGAGCTCTTCTTTCTACATATACATTCTAGCAAGGTACGAGCCCTAGTTCGTGGAACGGGAGTCAGGCCGATCGTTACCATTCGGACGGGAGTGACCACGACCAGGTCCCCGGCGATCTGATTCGGATGATGGACTGTAGCCATCACCATCTGGGCAATTGTGGTGGTAGGGACGTCGTTTGCAATAGTCACCGTTACGTGGGCCCTTGCCCCTGGTCAGACCCGAAGAACCATGGCGCCCTATGGACAGCGGGACGAGAAGGACGACGACATTGGATCCAGGCTGGCGTGAATCCAGCGCAGATTGGTGAAACATACGTTCATCAATGCAGCGTAACAGGAAGAACCGAATCAGGGCTATGGTTGACATTCCTGCTACGCATGTGATTCTGAGGGCACTTCCGGAATCAATCATTCAATCAATGCGATGGCCGGCGCCATTCAAGCATCTCCAGTATGACACTACATGGTAGCAATACTCTACTCCTAGTGCTCGATTTGACGAACCCGTCGCCGTCATTGAACAGCGCACAAGCAGCATTCATGCAAATCAAAGGAGGCAAAAATGGCAATGCAATATACAGGCTAGAGCATGAACACGAACGCGGTAGATAACTTCCGATGATTCGAAGAAAGCTCCGAGGTAGCAGTTTTCAGCGTAAGAGGTTAATATGCACTTGCAGGATATCACTGAGTGGGAGGTGATGAGGAGTGAAGAGTGAAGAAATTTTGAAGTGAGGTGAGGTTGGCTGCTTAGTCATAATGTGGGGCGCTATTGACCCCTCTTTCCTCAACGGGCTGCGTTCCTGCCCTTTCCTCCTGGTCTCTGTACCAAACCTTGGATGGCTTTCGTCCTCGCTCTCACCGTCAAATAGTCCATCCATGGGTTTGCACGGTTGTTGATGATCAGCGGCTGCCCAACCTCCTTTCCCTTGCCCTTTCTAATTGCCTGCGTTTACTGCTCGGCTTCTTCCTCTGGCTATTTGGAAAGGGGCAGCTGTCCGGTGACGTTGAGGATGTCGTTCAATTCCCGCATCGTTCACTGCTTAATCTATGTACAACACGATATGGAGAAAGCATCATAGAAACAGGAATAGCGCAAGGCGTATCAGCGCTTTTTTTTTTATCAGCGAGAGCAGAGGCGGATGCTATTAAACCATTGCAAAATTTAACAAATCTGCCTACATGGTTCCGGACTGGAGCCATCCGCTTGCCCTTGAAGTTGGGCGACTGCAAGGTCTTGCAGGCCGATGCACTCTCCTTGTCCTCAATATGCTCCCCAAGCTGGGAGATCAACGCATCCTTCTCGCCAAGGTCTTGCTGCAGCTTGGCTGCACCTGGAGTATTTCCGGCCATTGGGGATGGCAGGCTGAAGTTGAAGTCGGTTTGCGGGACGGAAAGCGTCTGGCTGGGTTGAGGGAGTTGAGTTTTTCAGCTCGTTCTAGATTTCGCTTTCCTGCTTATCTTTACAACAACGAATCGTCTGTTCGTCCTCTTCGTCATTGGATGAACAAGTCCTTTCCTCGTATAAATTGAGCACATCAAGATAAATAGACCCTCGCTTCCGAGTCCCAACTCCCTCATAATCAAATCACCGCCTTCGAAGTCCCCAAGCGGTACCAGAGCAGCAAAACCACAATTCCAGTCACTCATGTCCTTGTGCTCAGTAATAGGAATTGACGAGGATGGCTTTGGTGACGAATGGTTCGATACGGAGTATCTCTTCTGGTTTGGAAAGGATATTTCCCGGCTTGGCTACTTCACGTGCAACGTCTTCATATTACTGCCTCGTTTCCGGATCTAAACGCTCGAAAGAAATTTAGGGGTTTTGATAATTTCGCCCAGGGCGCTGTAGCGAAGTATCTTGAAGAAAAATGTTTTATTTCTCGTCTGACAATTAGAAGGGCAACTTCGGATAACAGAAATTCAGGCTGGTAGCTCTGACTGTCTTGCTCTGAAGTTCTGAGCACTTTTAAGACGAAACCTTAAGGCCATCCAGGCGAAAGCCGAAATGCAATTGGTGTTGTCTCCTTAAAGTCTAAGAAATTCATAGTTCTAATTGAGCAATGAAGATCCGATAAAAGTACCTATTGAATTGATTCCGGAATCTTTCTTGTAATCATTTGAAAGAAAATGGAGGTGAAACCCGGAGCGACCAGCTTACTGGCGATGTGTCGGAAGCGGGCGCAGGCTGAGTAATAGGGGGCCGTTCACTGGCGAAGGCGCTAATTTAGCGCTCTCCAGTGTTTTGGGCCAGAACTTTCTGGTACCCGGGCTTCCCTTTTTCTTTCGCCTCATCAATACATCAATTCTACGTTGGCTATTCGTCTCGTACACTGCACCACTGTATGGGGACCATTTCGGGACCCAGCCGTCTAGATTTGTACCGATCGACTCTGAAGAAACGAGCCGTGGTACTGGACGCGACACAGATATATCTTCGTCGATCCTCATGCGGTACACCGAGCCCACGAGGCGCCGTCACCGCACCATTGCTCGCGCTGCAATCTAGGCCATCCTCAGGCACAGTGGCACGGCATCTATCTATTCTCGGCATCAGCTCTACAGTCGCAGCCTCATTCCATCCACCTTCCGAGACCATGTTTGACGGGCAGAGCGGTTTCTTATCTACATTTTGCATGCGAAGGACTTTCCCTGGGATTGGATCTTGGACACATACATAGGCGAGACAGAGTATGTCTTCCACGATCTACTATTCGCTGGATCACAAGAGGAACAAAGCATTGATGTGCCACATCGACGCCACCGTCCCGCACCCAGCGAAGTAGTCCAGGGGCTAGTGGGTAATTATTTGGGGCGCGATGAACCTCAATGGATTGCCAAGGCTGAAAGTTCGAGGCAAAAAGCTTGGTTACGCACCAATCACTGTCTTTCAATAGCTCAGCCTTGGCAGAAGTTCGACCTTGCCGCTGCTGATATGAGGCCGGCCTAGGCTACATCCCTACACGGTAAGGGGTGGCATTACCAAGATGCCAGACTCGTTTATATCTTCTTGGCAGGACCTCAGCCCCGGATCGGACGCCAGTGCCCACAAATACCCATGTGGTATACGTGAGTATTGCCCCAGTTCTCGCAGGACGCAGCCACTTAGGCGATACCTGCTAAGTTGCCAAGCAGCCAAGACCTGACTACAGGATGGGCCTGCACCCCTGCATGTAATTTGGTCAAGCTCAGTAGGTTCCCCTTGAAGATGCTTGTGCAAAGTTCCACCTCTAGCTTTCCCCCTTGAGAACACTTGTTGCTCAGCCTTTCCCTCCCATCATTAAGGATGACCTAAACCTCCATCCCCAGCTTCTCCATCCACTTCTCTCGTTACATCTATTTCTTTCTTTTCAGGCAGTATTCACAACTGTGAACGGGCGCGATGTGGCCCAAAGCCTTGCTCTTCCTGGCGCTGGTGCCAACCTTCGTTCACTCCTTGGCCCCGACGGATGAGATCCAGGATGCCGACCCAGCTCAATCGGGATATATGAATAATCATAATATGCACCCTTCCACAGTTGGATCAGCAATATTCGGTCAGTTATGGAAGAAGAACTTTGGAAACAACAAGGAGAAGTGGTATGCGAAGCCGTTGGTATATACGCCCCCCGGACAATCGCAACTCGTCTTCCTCGCCTCTACATTGAACATTATCCGGACGGTGGATGCTGTCAATGGTACTCTCTTGAACCAACGGCAAGTTCAACCTCCATTCCTTCAGAGCGATATTGGCTGCACAGATATTCCGGATTATATCGGCATCGTTGTAGGTCTTTCAGGCAACCGGACGGGACACGTTGGGTGTTGATATCTGCACAGGGAACTCCAATCATCGACCCAAATACGAACACTGTCTTTTTCTTCTCAAAAGGTTACAAAAATGGGGCTTCAAACGGTGGTGTTGCGAATGGTGAGTGTCAATTTCATCCTCACAGATCTCGAGTACCTGACATTAGGCAGGCATCTACCAATTTTTTGCAGTCGATATTCTCACATTACAGGACAAGCCGGGTTTCCCAATCATAGTTGATGGGCGGCCTGCAGATAATGATAATACTAGGTACGAATTCCAATTGTTCCGTGAACAACCCGGGCTCACACCAATAGATACTTTATTGGAGGTACGGTCTTGCAGCGGCCCTCTCTCACCATGATTAACGGTTATGTAATCGGTGCTTTCGGTGGTCATTGCGATCTTTTCAACTATACTGGAATGTTGGTTTCCATCAGCACGCAACCTTGGGTTGGAGTCTCCTCAATCTTTGCTATGGAATCGAGTCCTGGTGCTCCCCTTGTTCAATCAGACATCATGGTCCAGAAGGGTGGAAAGGCAGGAATCTGGTCTGGTGGAATGGGTATTGCGACTGATAATGGCCGCATTTACGTTGTTACTGGGCAAGCCTCCCTCTGGCAGTACAACTTGTGCGAAAGCTTTTGCTGACAACTGCATAGAAATGGCATCGGTCATGCCAACGGCGATGTTGCAGCGTCTGGCCGAACACCTATGTCTACTCTCGATGAAGTCGTTGCAAATTTCGGAGTATCTCCGAACGGTAAGATCACTCTCACGGATTATTTCGAGCCATATGAGTACATCTCTATGGATGCTGGTGACAGAGACTTGGGCTCCTCGGGTGTCACACTTCTCGATCCTGCAACTTTCAAAGGAACAGGTATCTCAAGAATGGCAGTGACCATCGGGAAGAACGGAAAAGCTTAGTAAGTTTTTCAGTCATTTATTGGGCTCTCACAGCTGACCCTAATTCCAGTGTCCTGGACGCGAACAACCTCGGTGGTTTTAAACAGGGTTCCGGAGGTAAGAGTGGTCGTGATCTGTTATCAGCAAAGCTGAATATCTGTAGGAACTGACAACATCATTCAAACAATCACTGCCCAGGGAGCCGTTTTTGGTGGGGCAGGATCCTATCCTTTGGAGGGAGGCTACATCTACTTCACCCCTGTTGGTAAGTTAGTCTGGCCAGGTTCAAGAAGCCGTGTTTGATTTGAATCTAACTCCGCAGGCTACCCCACGGTGTGCTACAAGATGGGTTTGGATTCTGCAGGAAAGCCAATCTTCACTCAGGTCGGTGCTACAGCATCTAATTCTGCCGGTCGAGTCGGAATTGGTAGGTCCACGAGATTTTTTGCTATGGTCAGTCGCTGACGCATTTGCAGGAATTCCAACAATCACGACCTACAAGGGTCAACCAGGAACTGGCATTCTTTGGGTCTCTGATCCTGCATCTGGCCTTCAAGCTTTTAATGCTGTACCCGTCAACGGCGTGCTAACTCAGATACCCATCCCGGCAACGGGAGGCTTAAACAAATTCCAGCGACCAGCATTTGGAGATGCGAGACTTTACACCTCGGACACAAATGGAAATGTCATCTGCCTTGGATCTCCTGTCGCTCTTCCCCTCAATTGCTCCACGCCTGTCGATTTCGGGGACGTTTCAATTGGCAGCACTGCCACGAGAATCATCAACTGCACAGCCCTCATCGCAATTTCATCCATTAATGGATGTACCACTGGTAACAAGGCATTCCAATGCAACAACGCAACGCTTCCCAAGAGTGCTCTCGCACAAGGCGCAACTTTCTCCTTTCCAGTCACGTGGAATTTGACACAGTCTGCTATCAACGATGCCCAGAACGCTTCCTTTGGTACAGTCCTTCCCGGTGTTGCCGGTACCAATCTTGACATCTACACGACAAATGTACCCGCCAAGTACAGTAATGACCTGCCAATATCGCTGCAAGGAAACACAGTCTCGGTAGACCCCTTCTTGACAATCAACCCTCCAGAGGTTGATTTTGGGGGGATTGTCGTCAACTCTCAAGGCGCTCAATCTGGGCTGGACGCCGCAGTAATCATCTCCAACGTCGGTGCACAGACTCTCACCTTTTTGGGCTCAGCGTGGACAGGGAGCATCATGCCAGGCGACGGCCCTATCGTCTGGACCAATATCACAAACGGCTACCTCGGTAGCCACTTCTCCTCCATCTCCCTCCCCCAAGTAGGCGATACCCTCGCACCCGGTGCCTCCATCTCCGTGCCCCTAAACTTCCTTACAACTCAGACGGGTGCCTACACAACATTTGTGGAATTCTGGACGACAGGAGGAAACAAAAACGTCCTGCTTACCGGCTCCGCCTCCACTGCCCCCATCGCCAACATCTCCATCTCAACCATCGAAGGAGGATGGGATAATTCGGAGCCGCCGCTTATGGATTTTGGGAATGTGATGGCTGGAAATACGACGAGTAGGTACATTCGAATCTGTAACGAAGGGGGAAGCAGTTTGACTATCACGAAAAGCAAGCCGCCGATTCAGCAGGAGTTATTGGCGCCAAACTCGAATACGGATCTGCACGAGGGGCAAGTTATTCCTGTCAATTCATGTGCTACGGGGCAAGTTTCGATCATTGCCGCTCCACTCGGCGTGAATCGGCCGGATCATTCTGTCTCTGATGTGTGGATTTTGAACACAGAGCAAGTCCCCCTTTCCCTCTGACTCTGAGTATATCAATACTAATAGACTTCAGCGACGTCAACTTCGGTGTTCACGATGTTGCTGTTCAGGCGAATATTATAACCCGACAACTCGGACCTCTTCTCGCCAACGGAACCGCGGAGTATAGTTATCTTGGATGCTATTATGATGGCGGTGGACGACAAATGCAGAAGCAGTACAATTTTGCGGACAATGAGAATGGAAAGTGTCTCACGCATTGCTTCAATATGGGATATATGTTTGCCGGGACGGAGTACCACACCGAGTGTTGGGTCAGTCTTTGAAATACCTTCTTTCGGACTCTACTAACAAATAATAGTGTGGGAATAAGGCACCAGCCGCTGCCAAGTAGTAAGTCGCCTTCCAACCCTTTATCTCGGATTATGCTAACCTGCTTCAGTACCGCCGAATATCTTAAGAAATGTGCGTTCAGCTGCCCAGGTGATGTATCCCAAGCTTGCGGTGGTGATGGCACCTTTCTCTCATTATACTACGATCGCACGAGATACACTCCAGGATCAGATTCGATACCTGCGGTTGTGTCCTCAAGTTCTGTTGCGCCGTCTTCCAGTTCAACAAGTGTCTCGTCCGGTACCGTGTCTTCATCAACAGTCTCTACCTCGTCTGTCTCTTCGGTCTCATCAGTCTCATCAGTCTCTGCCTCATCAACTTCTCTTTCGTCATCAACCAACTCCATCTCAACTGGAACAACCTCAAGCTCAACATTCACCGCAGCCGCTACAACTACATCAGTAAAACCATCAGGCCCAACAAACCTGGCTACAATCGGAGCCTATTCCTACGTAGGCTGCTACACTGAAGCAACAACCGGCCGCGCTCTTTCCCTGAAACAATACAACAACGACAGCATGACGGTCGAAATGTGCTATACGCAATGTCAAGGATTCACGTGGTTTGGGGTAGAATATAGGAGGGAGTGTTTCTGTGGTAATAATCCTGCGGCAGGAAGTGTCATTGCGACGACGGGCAATAAGTGCAGTTTGACGTGTATGGGGGATCCGAGTGAACTGGTGAGTATCCCTTCAAAGAAAAATAGATGAAATTGAATACTAATTGATGGGGATAGTGTGGTGGTGGATCGAGACTGTCGATGTACAACAATCTTACTCCTCTGGTGGTGTCGAGCTCGAGTAGCTCGGCCCTTAGCAGCACGAGTTCGACATCGAGCTCTAGCTCAGCGAGTGTGCCATCGTCTTCATCGACAATTGATGTTAGCTCTTCAACCTCATCGGATATTTCCTCGTCAGCAAGCTCCACCTCGACAGATGTGTCCACAAGCTCAACTTCGGCCAGCTCAACTGCGACCAGCTCAAGTGATACCAGCTCCAGCGTGACCTCGTCAACTTCCAGCACGACATCCTCCAGTTCGACATCTTCAACATCAGACAGCACATCCAGCTCGTCCTCTACAGTCTCTTCGACGTCTTCCTCGTCCACTACAGTCTCTACGACATCTTCTTCGTCCTCTACAGTCTCTTCGACCTCATCCTCGTCATCCTCAACTCTTTCGACACCAAGCAGCACCTCCACATCCTCATCCTCATCCTCGACACCCCCACCAACAACTTCCTCATCAACCACCACCACTCTCTTAACGACGACCAAAACGACTTCCTCAGTCTTCAACATCCGCGGTTTCACACCCGTCGGCTGCTTCTCGGATCCAGCCACCGGCCCGTTCCAAGGACACAACATGCCCAAGTTCTTCTCCAATGACAGCATGACGCCCGACCTCTGCATTTCCTCCGCTCTCGCTCGTCTATCCGCAACACCAGCTACGACATTCGCATACGTCGGCCTCGAATATGGAAGGGAATGCTACGCTGCGACTGTGGCGCCGACTCCCGAGCCGACGAGTCTCACGGGTGCTAAGGCTTGTACGATAACTTGTAAGGGGGATGGAAAGCTGGGATGTGGTGGGCCGAAACAGTATAATCTATGGGCGGCTACGACGGCGACGATTACTGGGACGGGTACGACGGTGTGGA
>Ga0302325_10034916_pt1 | contig 10283 bp, 9 predicted proteins | sample Palsa_T0_2_FD_201948 | JGI IMG/M metagenome (GOLD analysis project Ga0302325, IMG submission 201948) | Peat permafrost microbial communities from Stordalen Mire near Abisko, Sweden - Palsa_T0_2 | ecosystem: Environmental > Terrestrial > Soil > Palsa > Peat permafrost | place: Sweden: Abisko...
TGCGCCCGGTCCGACGGCGACGACCTCGCCCTCTTGCGGCTTCTCCTTGACGGTGTCGGGAATGATGATGCCGCCTCTCGTTTTGTCCTCGCCCTCAATCCGGCGGATGACGACGCGGTCGTGTAACGGACGGAATTTCATGAAGGCTCATTTCCGGCGAGCCGCAGCCGGGTCGGAGGCGAACGCCCCCTGTCTCCGACGTTTCGCTCACCTATCCCGTACATGGCGATTGTTAGCACTCGTTACAAGGGAGTGCTAATCGTTATTTCTTATACAACGATCGAATGGGGCGACAAGGAAACAAACTGGCTTCCAGCGCCAAAAGTGCTGTCCTGGGAATTGCGATGGACTCTACGTTCCGAAGTCGCAGTCGTTGAATGGGCGGTGGAATCCACCGCCCATCACGTGATTGGAGTGTCGTGGCTGACGCGGACCCAAAGAATCCATACGTCCGCTTCCCACTTCTCGTTGAGGCTTCTGTCGATGCCTGCTTCGGGCGGAACTCCGCGCCTTCCCTAGCGACCTCTGTAGGACCGCTTCCCCGCCCAACGCGCCGGACACCGGCGTGACAAAGCCGCCGTCGCCGGTTCATGCGCATCGTCACGTGGCGTTCTTGAATTTCGCAGCCTCCTCGGACCCGCCGGTCGCATCCCCAGCGCTGTAGGAATGCGCGCCCGTTCCGGCGGGCTTGCCGCCGTCGACGATGAGATATTCATCACGGATCGGTCGGCCCTCGAACTAGCATTCGAGAATCTCGCGTGTCCCTGCTGCGTACCGCGCCTGCGCCGAAAGCGAAGTTCCACGGCGTAGGTCCCAAGACGACGGCCAAGATGCGCGCGCTCGGCATTGAGACCGGGTCGGATTTGCGACGACAAACCCTCGATTTCCTACATGACCGCTTCGGTAAGTCGAGGAGTTGGTACTACGACATCGCGCGAGGTCGCGATGAACGGCCGGTCGAGCCTGACCGAGAACGAAAGTCGTTGGGATCGGAGACGACTTTCCCCGAGGACCGGACTGACCCCGTTCAAATCGAGGCCGGTGTGATCGCGATGGCCAATGATGTCTGGGCTTGGTGCGAGAAAACGAACTCTCGTGGCCGGACGCTCACGGTGAAGATCAAATGGGCCGACTTTCAGATATCCACTCGCAGCCGGTCGATGGAAATGACGATCGAGACGGGGGAGAAGCTGCATCAGGTCGCCTTGGACCTGATCCGGTCCGTGTTCCCGCCCCCGAAAGGCGTTCGACTCGTCGGCGTGTCGCTCTCGAACTTTAGATCGCAAATCGCCAGCGAAGTAGCTGAACTCCCTTTTCGTCAAATGTAGTTGGCGGTTACGAGCCGCGCCGCACAACCGCTTGCTCGAACGAAGATTCACTCATCTCAGCCGACGACATTATTGTAGCCTCATGCGGGGTCACGCGCTCGCGCCGGGTGCGATGTTGCATTTGTCGTAGTCTACACTATCAGAGGCTTTTCCGGGACGCCCGGTTTGAGAAGCCGCGCGGGGCTTGACCGATGCGGCGCTAACGAGCGCTTCTTGGCTGAGCTTAGAGTGTTTGGCGATGCTGAACCTGCTCCTGGGTCGCCACCTCAAAGCGCACGAGCTTAGCGACGCCGAAAGCGGTCGACATGGCGACGTCGGCGGCGTCGCGGCCGCGTCCCATGACAATGCGGCCGATGCGCGGATGATTGTGACGCGCGTCTTTCGTGTACCAGCGCCCGGCCAGAAAGACCTCGAACCAGGCGCTGAAATCCATTGGATTAATATCGATCGGAACGCCGATGTCGCCGAGATAGCCTGTGCAGTAGCGCGCGGGGATGTTCATGCAGCGGCAGAGTGCGATGGCGAGATGGGCGAAGTCGCGGCAGACGCCGATGCCTTCGTGCATGGAGTCACCGGCGCAACGAGTTGGGCTCGCATCGGGATAACTGAACCGGATTTTCGCGTGAACGAAATCGCAGATCGCCTGCGCACACAGGGCGCCGGACAGCTTTCCGAACTGCGACCAGGCGAAATCGGCGAGCTTGTCGCTATCGCAATAGCGGCTCGGGAGCAGGAACAGCAGTGTTTCGTCGGGAAGGTCGGCGATCGGCGTGGTCCTCACATCGGGTGGTGTTTCGTCTGGCTCGCCCGAGTCCTGAATGATGAAGCGGTCGGAGAACGTGACGAGCCCCGACGGAACTTCGACGCGCGTGACCCGGTTGCCGAAAAGATCGAGATACGAACACATCGGCAGAAAGGGATCCGAGACGATCCTGTCCGGGGTCAGCAGGTCGGCGTCCCGGGAAGGGTGGATGCTAAGCTGGAGGATCATCGGCGTCGCCGCCGGACATTCAAACGCTGCATCGAACCCCGCTTCGATCAGCATGAACCGCTCCTCGAAGAGCCATGATACCGACTATGCGCCGCCCTCGGCTTGGGGCAGCGCGGGCGACGCTGATTGGGAACGCTTCGCGCCGGTTTCGAGTTCCGGATAGCCGCGGAGACCAACGGGCGACCGGTGATTCTGGCGCGGCGCGCGCATCGGCCCAATCGTCGAAATGCGGTCGGTTGCGGAGCGGTCCAGATCGCCCTTAGGAGAATCGAACGTGACGCTCACTTCCACCTCCATGCCGAGATGGTCCGACGGAAATCCGACATAGGTGCCGTGAAGCGGGATCGCGTGGCGAGGATCGGGGACAACTGCAACGGTGACGAGGTCGACGTTGCCGACGCTGCCGCTTGTAGGATCGAAATCAATCCATCCGGCGCCCGGCAGATTAATTTGCGCCCAGGCATGAGTCGATCCGCGACCTGAGCAGCCCGGCGGCTCCTCCGGATCGTCCAAGGGGATGGCGAGATACCCCGACGCAAAACGCGCGGCCAGACCAAACGAGCGCGCCGCCTCGATCATCAACACGGCGAAGTCGCGGCAACTCCCATGGCCAAACCGAAGCGTCTCTACCGGCGGCTGGACTCCCTTTGCTTCCCGCCGCTTGTAAAGGAAGCCATTATGGATGCCTCGTGACAACCGCGTGAGAAGCCCGAAAACTCCGGTCGCCCCGCTTGGGAAGAGCAATTGCCGAGCCCAGCGGCTAACCGCGTCGATCGGATCGTGCAGTTGGCGTTCGAGGTAAGGGGCGAGGTCCCGCAACTCATCGACGCTGTAGTCGACGGGGAAGGACCGTCCGGTGTCTTCGAGAACGAAGCCGACACGGGGCGAATGCTCAACGCGTACGACGCTCTCGAAACTCAACTCCTTTGACCGACGCGAAAACCGCGCGATCCCCACATGATTGCCGAACGCATCCTGCACGAAGCGCAGGCGCCTCGGCTCCGGGCTAATTCTTAGGTCCGCTTGGATCACTCTTTGATTGTGGGAGTCGCGTGGATGGAGCATCATCCGGTGCTCGCCAAAGGCGACCGGTCGCCGGTAGCGATAGGTCGTGAGATGCCGGATGGTGATGAATGGCATGATGACTCCACGGAGAGTCATGCATGATTCGGGCCGATTCGACCCTCGCCGATGCCCGCTGTCGCTCAGTCTTTCCACAAGGCAAGGAGACCGGTAGCCCAGCGAACTGGACGCCCTAGACTCTTCGGGGCTGAGTCGTTCGAAGAGTGAAAAGGCGGGGATGGCTGGGGCGATCGGACCCGAGGACAGTTAAATTCGAGCCAGGACTGGCCGGGACCGCCGCACGAGGCGGGGAGGACGCGTCTGGGTCCGTCGCAATACTTGCGCTCTCAGGAGAGGCGTGATTCGTCAACAACCGAATCGATCAACTCTCTGCTTTTCCCCCATCATTCTTCCTCGTTCGCGCGGAGGGTGCCCTTTCGTACCGCGACGCATAACCGAGGCAGGCTTGCTCCCTCACGACTGCAATGCCCGCTTCAGTCATCCGTCGACTCCGCCCGTCCGGAGTGCGCAAAGAGCGGTCATTTCGCGACGGCGTTCCGCGCGACGCAGAATTGACCCCAGCTTGCCGACGGGAATGCGCAAAAATCAAGAATTTCGCACGTGCGGACGCAGGCTGAAAATCGGCGAGTTTTGAGAGATCGAGATTACGAGGTGAGGACGGGTCGCCGAAGCATTACGATGAAGGGCGCGAAGCCGTGAGCTTCGAAAAATCGTTGAGCTTCGACATTGGCGATCCACGTATCGAGCCGAACTTCTTCGACCCCGGCCGCGCGAGCTTTTTCCTTGGCATAGGCGAGCATTGCGGAACCGACGCCTCGGCGTCGAGCGTCGGCGGCGACTGAGACGTGATGGATGTAGACAAATGACTGTGGAGGTTTGAACGCATTTTCGGGACGGGCCGATATATCGAACCAAATGTACCGACTGGAAGGCCGTCCTGTTCAGCAATGGCAATTGAGCTTTCCGGCTTTGCGGCCGCGCGTTCAAAAAATGATGCGACGTTCGCCGCATCAACGTTCCCCTTGAAATCTGCGGGATACAAAGCCGCATGAAGACTTTGTACAGGCTCGTTCAGCTGCGCCAGAAGCGCCAAATCGTCGTTCGTTGCCGCCCGAATGTGTAATGGCATGTCTAGGCATCCCCCGATCTTTGCCGAAGGATATAGAAATTCCTCCAATGGCTAAATTGGCGCGTAGCAGGGCGAGCAGAAATCAAGAATTTCGGCACGCGCGGATTTTGGCGAAGCAATGGTGAGCGGGTCGCGGGGTGATAGGGCCTTACAATCCTGGTGGGCCCCGATAGCCTTTTGGGCGTGCCTGCCCTCGCCGGATATAGGGCTCAAAAGTCGGCGACCGTCGCAGGAGGAACCCAACGGGCCTTGACCTCCATCCGGCCCATATCTAGCTTACCTATGTGCCGTAGGGCGCAACGGCCTTCGGGTCGAACGGGCGATGCCCGCCTACGTTTCATCAACTGAAACGCGCCCTATGCCCAATCTTGAGAACCTGAAGAAGCAAGCGAAGCTGTATTTGCGTTGGCATCGTGACCAGCATTATCCGGTCGCGGCGCGAATTCGTGCGATGCTGCCGCGCTTCCACGATCTAAGCGATCGCGAAGTGCTGGCGCATAGCTTCAAGCTGTCCGACGCACAGGAATTGGTGGCAAGGAAAACCGGGTTCGAAAGTTGGGAGGCGCTCCGTGCAGGAGTCCAGACTATGCCCAACACTCAAGCTGAAAGCCTGTCCAAACCTACGTTGCTCGCCGCAGAACCGCAGTTATTTGTTGCTGACATTGATGCCTCGACGGAATTCTACTCCGCCAAGCTTGGTTTTGCGGTCGCGTTCACCTATGGAGAGCCCCCGTTCTACGGACAGGTTTTTCGGGACGGGGCTAGGTTGAACCTTCGTTGCCTGCCGACCCCATAATCGATCCGCAACTGCGCGACAGCGAAAATCTACTCTCCGCCTCCATCACCCTCGATGATGCGAAGCCACTTTTTCTTGAGTTTCAAGCTGCGGGAGTCGAATTCCATCAAGCTCTCAAGACCGAACCTTGGGGCGCACGGACATTCATCGTGCGCGATCCAGATGGCAATTTGGTCCTCTTCACGGGCCGAGGCGAGTAGAGCAACGTCAGCCCGCCAGGTTGGAAGTGGCCGGGTGGGCTGTGCACGCGCTGAATCTTGGGCCGTGCAGATATCAAGCAGACCGTGCGGAAACTGCTTGACTTCTGCACCGCTCGAAACTCGCGGTTCCGCGACCTTTTGAGAGGCAGGAATCAAGAATGAGTTTTGAGGGGCGTTTTCGGAGAAGTTCGGCGGCGATCCGCTCGCCGCCTCGTCACCCTCTCAAAAACCTTCCTTTTTTTAGAGATGGCAGCAAGTCGCCGCATTACATACCCGCCAGCACGCGCGCCATCTGCCTGATATCGTCGAGCGAATAGGTCTTCAGCAAATCCGTCATCCAGACGTTGTTGGCCCGCTCGCCCGAGCGGAAATCGAACATGGCGTCTCTGAGGTAGGTTTCGGATTGTCCCGCCAGACGCGGGTTCGTGCCTGCACCTAAGTAGGCCGCCTGGTGGCAGACGAAGCAGCCGATGCCGGCGGAAGCGGGACTGGCCATTTCGGCGAAATGGTCCTCATCAGCCTTCGGCGCGCGCGGCTGCGCAAGGTTGGGCCAGGGTTTGGAGGCGAAATAGGCAGCCAGCGCTAGCATGTCGTCCTCCGACATATCCTGCAGGACGGCGACCATCTGACTGTTCCGGCGCGCGCCTTCCTTCAAGTCGCGCAGCTCGTTTAAGATGTAGTCCTCGTTTTGTCCCCAGATGATCGGGATCGCGTTGCCGGTCGGGACGCCGTTCTCGCCGTGACAACCCGAACAGTCCGCCGCTTTCTCGGAGATGTCGTCGGCTGAGGCGAGGCCCGCGGCAAGCAGGATCGTCGCCGCGGCTGTCAGCCCACGCAGCAGCATGGTCAGTTCCTTCCCGCGCTTGCTTCGCCAAACTTCAAAAGAGGATCATGGCGCATTCTATAGGGTGGGGACTTTGTCTCACTTTAGATATGGCCCACAATAACGCCAGACAGCTTGCGAAGCCAGACAGAGATTGGCTCGCACCGTAGGAGATCCTGCCATCAGTCGCATAAGCTCCAATATGTGAAACCGCGCTTGCGTAAGTCTTGCAGACCGCGCGAAAAGTCGACCTGAGTGGATTCCTTTGTGACGTTGGCGACGTTAGAATCGTGCATGACTCACATCGCCGGCTTCGAGCGTAACCAGCTTCTTTTGTTGCCCGACGCGGTGGAGGATTATGTCGACGCCGCCAATCCGGTACGTTTTATCGACGCCTTCGCTGACGGGCTTGATCTGACGGCTGCCGGCTTCCTGCGCGTCGAGGCCAAGACGACGGGCCGGCCTGGGTACGCGCCGGGCGATCTCCTCAAGCTCTATATCTACGGCTATCTGAACCGGGTGCGGTCGAGCCGTCGGTTGGAGGCGGAGTGTCGCCGCAACGTTGAGGTCATCTGGCTGTTGCGGACGCTGAAGCCGGACTTCAAGACCATTGCCGACTTCCGGCGCGACAATCGCGCGCCGTTTCGCCAGTTCGTGCTGCTGTGCCGGCGACTTGATCTTTTCGGGCGCGAGTTGCTGGCCGTCGACGGTACGCGGATGAAGGCGGTCAACAACAAGGACCGCAATTTCACTCGCAATTCGCTTGCGAAATTCATTCGCGCCGCCGACGAGCGGCTGGACGACTATCTCAAGCGGCTCGACGAGAGCGATGTCGAGGAAGGCGGAACTGGCGGCGCGCGCACGAACAATCTGGCCAAGAAGATCGCAGCGCTGCGCGATAAGCAGGGCCGCTATGCGGCAATGCTGGCGGAATTGGAACGAAGCGGCGAAAGCCAGGTATCGCTGACCGATCCCGACAGCCGGGCGATGGCTGCCCATACCAAGGTCGCCGTCGGCTACAACGTCCAACTCGCAGTCGACGCCAAGCACAAGCTGATCGTCGAGCAAACCGTGACCAATCAGGTCGTCGATATGGGCCTATTGAAAGAGACTGCTGAACCAGCCCGCGCCATTCTGGACGTCGAGACGATCGACGTGGTCGCCGATCGCGGCTACTTCAAGAGCGAGGACATAGAAGCCTGCGAGGAGGCGGGGCTAACGCCGCATGTTCCCCGGCCTCAGCGCGGATCGTCGGTTAGCGACGGTTTCTTCCGCAAGGACGAGTTCCGCTACGATCCGCAGCAAGACGCCTACATCTGTCCGGCCGGGCAGGTTCTGGCGACTCGCTATGAAAGCAAGCTGCGGGATTTGAAGAAGACCGACTACGCCAATCGGGCGGCTTGCCCCGTCTGTCCGTTGCGTTCGCGTTGCACCAACGATTTTCGAAAGGTTTCGCGGCTGTCCCCCCAACTGCGACGCCTAACCGTCGCGATCAAGAACGACCGCCAAGCCGTCCGCTTCGCGCAAATAGCAGCCGTTCCGTTACGGCGCAGCGAACGGGTGAACCCGATCCGAAGCGGAAGTTCCCTTTGCGCTGCAGTCGCAGGGAAATAGTCAGCATTACTTCGCCGAGCTGTCCAAAAGGAGCACCGGCAAGCTACCCTCCAGTATGTTCTTTTACAGAGAATGGGCGCGCAAAACGGCCTGCTATCGACATTCGACGCGGTGACCGTCGTCCTGGCCGCGCTCGGCGCCACGGCTGTCGCGAGCGCAGTCTTTCTGATTCTCGAATTGAGCGACACCACTTGGGCCTATTGACAATGCCGCACGAAGCTTTCGACGAACTGATCCTGATCTGAGCAAGGGCCGGGAAATCGGCGTCGCGGCACGAGACTTAACCCAGCCCATTCGCAATCCCATTCGGTAGGCGACTGGCAGCGCGCTCCGCGCAGCGACGAAGCGCGATTGCCCGTCCTGTCACCTATGACGAGCACGAAGCGGGCGGTCTGCATCCCCATGGCGAACGGTATCGCCATGATCAACGGCACGTTCACGTCGATTCATGACGTCGCCTCGACGTCTCAAACCTGCACAACAGCAGCCATTCGGCGGTGGCGCGAAGGCATCACGAAAAAATGACTTTCCGGTAACGTGAACGCCGGTCACAAGCTGAAATGTCGGCCCCGACTGGCCGCATGATCGTTCCAGCGCCGCGGCTCAGAGAGTCAAGGGGCGCGTTGCCCTACCCGGCCAAGCACCGTTCACCACCAAACTAAGGAGGTTCAGCGATGAACGCGATCAGAGACTCCAAAGAAATCAATCATCTTCGCCGCCAGTTTATCGGTGCCGCAGCCATGACTGTTGCAGCCGCGCGGTTCGGCATGGGTAGTTCTGCGGAGGCTCAAACCGGCGCGACAAAACCAAATCTGCCCGCCATTAAGCCGGGGACGAACACCACGTTCGCGCGCCTTAAGCAGATCGACGCCGGCCTCCTGAATGTCGGATACGCCGAGGCCGGCCCCGACGATGGCCCTGTAGTTCTTCTGCTGCACGGCTGGCCCTACGACATCTACAGCTTTGTTGATGTCGCCCCCCTGCTGGCGTCGGCAGGCTACAGGGTCATCGTCCCCTATCTGCGTGGCTATGGGACAACGCGCTTCTTAGCAGGCGACACGATGCGCAATGGCCAGCAATCGGTGGTCGCGCTCGACGCCATCGCCTTGATGGACGCGCTCAAGATCGAGAAGGCGACCGTCGCGGGTTTCGATTGGGGCGCACGAACGGCCGATATTGTCGCCGCGCTGTGGCCCGAGCGCTGCAAGGCGCTGGTCTCGGTGAGCGGATATCTGATCGGCAGCCAGGAAGCCGGCAAGGCGCCGTTGCCCCCGGGGGCCGAACTCCAATGGTGGTATCAATTCTATTTCGCCACCGAGCGCGGCCTGGTCGGGTACGACAAAAACCGGCGCGACTTTTCGAAGCTCATCTGGCGGCAAGCCTCGCCCAAATGGGACTTCGACGAGGCCACGTTCGACCGCAGCGCGGCGGCCTTCGACAACCCTGACCATGTCGCCATCGTGATCCACAATTACCGCTGGCGGCTCAACCTCGCCGACGGCGAGCGGAAATACGACGATCTGGAAAAGAAACTCGCCCAGGGGCCCGTCATCACAGTACCCGCGATCACTATGGAAGGCGACGCCAACGGCGCGCCCCATCCGGAGCCCGCGGCTTATCGCAGCAAATTCTCGGGTAATTATGAGCATCGGCTCATTACGGGCGGCGTGGGGCACAACCTGCCTCAGGAAGCCCCCCAGGCCTTTGCTCAAGCGATCGTCGACGTCGCCGACGTCTGATCGACGCTCGTCCAAATGGCACAGTGAGTCCGCGTAGCCGCTCTCTTCCGCGATGGCAGCTTCGCTGAGAGGGCGGTCGGATCAGCCGATGAGCTCAGTCACGAATGTCCGCTTCACGTGTGCGCCGTGACAAGGCGGCGCTTTCCCGTGGGTGCGAGCCCCACCCGGCGAACGCTCCAGCCGGAAGCAACCGGAGCAGTCATGGAGGTGACGAAATGGCTGAAGCCTTCGGTGTAGCTGGTCACGTATAGGTGACTGCGCGAGTGTGCGGGCCGCAACGCGAGTAAACGCCGAGCAAGCCTCGAAAAGGACGATGTGCAGGCCGACCCGACGACGTTTTCGGGGAAGGCTGATACGGCTGGGCGAGATGAGCGAAGACGACGCCCAGTCGCTGCACCGGGGTAGTGGCGGCAGCACGTACACAAGGAAAGCGCGCGCAACACGGGAAGCCCCATGGCGCGGTCAGGGATGACCAACCGGACGCCCGCGAGGGATGGGCCGGGCCTCATGGGGTCGCGGAGAGGTTCGTAGTACCGCTGAAGCCGGATAACGCCGGGGAGGGAAGGGACCTCAGTTCAAG
>Ga0302325_10034917_pt1 | contig 10283 bp, 7 predicted proteins | sample Palsa_T0_2_FD_201948 | JGI IMG/M metagenome (GOLD analysis project Ga0302325, IMG submission 201948) | Peat permafrost microbial communities from Stordalen Mire near Abisko, Sweden - Palsa_T0_2 | ecosystem: Environmental > Terrestrial > Soil > Palsa > Peat permafrost | place: Sweden: Abisko...
ATCTCGACGACTGGGACAATCAATCCCTTGGCGAAACAGCCGACGTCAAAACAAACGTCGATTGTATCGAGGCATGCAAGAATCACCAAGACTGCTTCCAATCGTTGTTCAAAGGAGACGAATGTATACTGGGGATGGCGCATATTGCTCTTGGTGTGAAGCATATGGAAGGGGATGTGAAGTGGCGGAGTTATTGGAACAAAGAGAAGATTGCGGAGTGGGTCGTGGAACAGAAGTGTAAGGATCCCATTGAATTTCCATTCGTGCAGGAAAGGAGCTGGTGGAGCAGGGATAGGTGAGAGGGAACATTGAAAAAGACTGAATAGACGCATGAGATGGAAGGCAACGAAAGGCATTTGCGACTTTGGCGTTCATGGGCAAGGGATGAAAAATCAAAATATATACCAACATGGTGTGGTGTATGATAGAAGCGATGGGCAGGAAAACAGGATGCTCAGATATAGCTTCTGAATAATAATTATATAAATGAAGGACCCGATCCAAACAACGAAATCTTGAGACGCATCTATTCCAGTCTATCTGCCTAGGTAACTCTCCCACGCACCACGCTGCCAGAATGATCAGCCTCAGAGTGAGCGCGGTGGCGAACGTAGTAGGAGTAGCAGATGGAAAAGCAGACTCCGTCGTACTGGCAGAGAAGGAAGGGGGTCCAGTGCCAGAAGGAAAGGGGAAGCTGAGAGTCAGGAAAGAGCCCCGTTTGAGTGGAAAGAGGGTGTCGAGTTCCGCTGTGTGACTGTCTGTATCGAGGAGGGAACTCGAGTTGGGAAGCCTGTCTCAGTTCCGAAAGGAAATCCGCTGACGCTGGGAAGGCTCGTTGGAGCTCCGCCAGCGAAGCTTGTGCCTGAAGGAAAGCCGCTTGTAGTTCCATTGAAGGGGCTCGGGCTACTCGTCGGAGACGACCTAAAGCTGGATGCGACGATAGTTGGAAACTGGCGGGGCAACTTTGGAGATCTTGTTTTTTATCAGTTCTGCCTCTGTGATGATAAACGGACCCACGTCCAGATGGGATGCTGAATGGAGAGCTTGGTGTTGTTACGGCTGAAAGCGTCGGCGCTGCAGAGAGCTGTCTTGGTTTGAGGTGCTCGTCTTTGACAATTTAGGCATTGGCTTTGGGAGAAAGTGCGATGGGCTTTTGAGATTCACGCTCTCCAGGAAGGACGCGAGGCCCTCAAAAGAGAGAATACACCGTGCCGCAGCTGGCCAAGAGAGCAAGAGCAGAATGAGTGAACTTCATATTAGCAAGCCGTGCCTTGAAACAGTGAAAATCGTGTGATACTAACAAAGTAGGAAGGGTCAACCATGCGGAAAGGAAGCCGGAGTGCGCTTAAATACTTCAGCAGACTGCATCGAGCTGCGCAAGCAATTAGTTGAGAGGCTTTCATTCGGGAAGAAGCTGTGCATCGACGTTTTGCCTTCATTGAAAGGGATCAGGAGTTCCGCCACAAAGACGTGTATGTAGAGATGATCGCTCACTGAAGCTTCTCAGGAATCTCATCACGCCCAATTTATCACCAACATCGCTCCCATCTCGTTGCCACATCAAGCCATGCTCGGGTGAGGCGTTACTCAATGTCGTTGAGAGAGTGAGTTGAAACAGAGGGTGGTGTGTCGAATTAATGGATTCCTGAGAGTTTAGACCCCATCCGAACCTAAAGTAGCACTGTTCGCCAGCTGGCTAATCTGTCCCAAAAAGTGTTATCTTACATTTTGTTATGATTCTTGCGTCATCGCCATAAGTGGAAAACAATTGGAATGCCGATCAAATGTTATCCGCCCCTTTTCGTCTACGCGAGCTGAGCGTGATCACATGATCTAAAGCCAAAGAGGTGTCCAGCGACCGGAGATTCTCAATTAATCTAGATCCATTGCCTTGATTAAATCCAATCCTTCCTTTTAAGCCTCAGCGCAAAGACGGATCACCATCTCTTCATCAGAAGTTGCATATAAGTTGGCCAAAGGTTGTCTGCCAGCGGCCACTGGCCCCCTTCTCGTAAATCGGCCGATGCGGCGAAGCTGTTGCGCCCTTGCAGCTTCATATAGAAAGCCTTGATAAGAACCAGAAAACACTCGCTCTTAATCATATACAGAGTGAAATTCCTACCCAGCGACAAGTGAGATCATCAACATCCACCATGGCGGATGACTCAGTCCCTGTAATCAGAGCTTCTAGCAACGAAGTTCCCGTTGGGACTTCCGGTCACTTCAAAAGCCTCAGCGCAGAAATTTTGATTCTCATTTGCGAAATGGTTCGTTTGATTGACCTACCTTATTGCTCAAGCCGATGGTTCGAAACAACTTTACTCCGATGAGTTTGTATCTGACCCGAAATGGCTGCAAAAGATTCTCTGACCCTGACGCACACCGGTCTGGGGTTTCTACCAAACATTGGGAGACTTCCACCTGTTCGAAAGTTGCACTTGAAATCTTGCACTTCCACTTAAAAGCCGAAAGAATTCAGCAGTATTTGGGACCTCTCAAGGCTCGAGTACCTTGGTATTGACAGCGTATACTTTTACCCCTCCTCGTCCAACGCACCGCTAGCGGAACTGGCTAGGTTGACGAGATTTGGCACGAGGGACACAGGCCTTCTGAATATTATCAGAGTTCGTTCAGCGAACAGGACGTATTGGACTTGCTCCCAGATATCACTCGACCAGATTCATAGCCTGGAAAGATTAGAAGTCGGGGGCTAGTTAGTAGTAGTAAGATTACCTTGGAAGTCTGCCAATCATGGCAATTGCAAGACATAGTAGCTTGCAAGTCTTAAAACTTTGCGACCTCGCTGAAATCGACGAGGCACAAAGATCAAGGGAGAAAATTGAATGCGAGGTTTTCAAAAGTGGTTTTCATACGCCGCCTAGCCACTCCACAAGCAGCATCCCGTTCCCGTCACTTTCTCTCAGGAGGCTAGAACTACTTCAATGTCCATGTCCATCAATCACTGAATTGGACTTGGGGATCGACAGGGAGCAAAAAGAGGTGAGGACTTACCTAAATCTTTTGCGCATGTACTAGTGTCCACCAGTATCTTCAATTTTTGGACACATTATCGCAATTCCAATATCTCCACGTCTAGGTTTTATGCACGCAGACGATATCCCGTGATTTCTGGAGCCAGATTATTGATACAGACATAGATCTGGAGTCTGCAAAGCAGATCGTTTCGCATCTCCAAACACACCAGTCCAGTGGTCTGCTGTTGAACTTCAAGATGATCATTCTCAAACGACCCGACTGTGAGATCAGCGTGCCAACTCATCGAAAATGTGTACAGTACGTAAGATTACATTGGGAAGGCAAGAACTTGGTCACCCGTCGGATATTGATGTTCTTGCGGAAAGGAAATGATGTTTTAGTTAAAGTCGTAGACGGAGACGTTTGAGTTATTCGCCCCGAAGTTTCATCTGATGACCAGCATCATCCTCCTGTCAAGGATCTAGCTTATTAAATGGAGAAGATTCATGCGAGCAGATACGGGAGAATGAAAAGACGGAAACGGCTTGTCCGTTCTCTATCAAATATAGTGACGAGGAATAATAAAATATCGCCTCTTTCATAAATCTGAGATCAGTCCCGTAGAATGGTAGATCTGGTGAGGAGTAGTAGTGATTTTCGAGTCATGGGTTGAATATGCCATCCGAAAGGTCAACTAGATTGTCTCGTAAGTGTTAGACGATTATAACCTCCCTTTGTTCCAAATTCCCATCAGCGTTGAATTCTCCAATCCCAGCATACGTAATGCCAACCCTTCAAAACTGCCCCTCAACCGCCATTGGCTTCAGAATCAGTTGATAGCAGCCCATCATGAGAGGTTCAACCCAGGAATTCATCGTTAAAATATAAAGAAGATAGAGATCCTCAAAATGCTGCTGCCCCGATTCATAGCGGCTCTCCCGTTAGGGGCCAGTCAGGGTGGTTCGGAGGCGAGTCAAAATTGCATACCGCGCTTTACAGCCCCTTCTCTTCCCTGATCTCATCTCAATTCGGATAGGATATCCGAATTTCAGATTTTGTAACAAGCCCAAAGGGAACGGAAACCCAGCCTTCTCTACACAATCATATCCCAACCGTCGAATGTCATTCAGGTGGAACCTAATAGCGGTGGAGCCATAAAATTTCCCCATCGGTGACGGCTGTGGGCCTTCAACCCTGTGCACTTGATAGTAGATCTGGCCAGTCTCAACTTCTTCATTGCAACGACGCTGACCATGAGAAAGCTTGTGGGAATAACTCTGTAGTGAAACAACACCTAGTAAAACTGATATCCATTTTGAGCTGAATTTTCCAAGCCCTTGAACCATGCGTGATGTTTTGGGCCGAGACCATCTGCTCTGGGGGACCGCTGCTGCAATGACATCGATCGATTAACAGGAGCTGCAAAGCATTGTGGAAAACCGGGACAATCTCTACCCCGTTTTTTCGACATTGGAAACAAAGGGTAACCCTCGCTTTGGCGATTGGAAGAGCGCAAAGTTCTTGCAGTAACGGCGATGCGGCGCTTGTTGATGAGGATGCAGAAATGTTGCAGCTTGTCGCGGAAAACAGAGGTCAAAATTGGTTGCCACGTGACCTTCAACCCGGCCTCGAACGTGCAAAACATAACCACCACCTGTCATTTACGGTATAAGAAATATCTTCACAAAGATCTTTGAACACCGTCCATTCTTCGAAGAAAGCTGCTGTCTTCCTTTACTGCAAAATATTGATTGTGAATTTAGAGAGCCCAGGGACGCGGGTTCAAGTGATGTTTAACCAAACCTCAGTGTGTATTGAGTTGTCTTCGGCTAGGGAATATTTTAAAGGTATATTCTGTAAGTACTGAATTTGAAAATATCTTGTCCAATTGGTGCAATATCGTGTTTTAACAGGGAGAAACACGCAAAGGAGTCGAAATTCAGACAAGGCAGCGCAAGATTTCGGTCATTGGACCTCAAGTGCTATTGGGATTACTTTTTAACTTCTTACATTTCAGCATTCGTAACGTATCTCAAGACGTATTCTTACCTTCTCCTGTTAAGTCTCTGCTGAATAGTTCTTATCTGATCACAAGAGTGCTGATGAAATTGGAGCAGCCTCCTGATGCCTCGATGCGAGTCAAGCAATCAAGCCCCCAAGCCTCCCTTCCAACCCCTTCAGCCCCTGACCAGTCACAGCCATCCATTCTGCAAGCGTGGGATAAATGACAGCTAACCGTTCCGGAAATTAAGTTAAGTAACGGCTTCCCCATCGATCAATTCTGATATCTCTCCGTTTCCGTCAGTTCTCCTCTCCCAACTTTATCCCTTTAACTCCGGCCCCCACCAAGGCGGTCGCCACAAACAGAAACCTCCCTTTCATGAAAAGTCGGAACTCACATCTCTCGCCCCTCATCCTTCCTGCTTTATGATCAGGCACATCACATCTCACTTATTCAATTATCTAGATCAATCATAATCGCAGATCATCGGAAAGGCGGGATGGCAGGGGAGCCAGGACGGCGGGCTATCAATTGCAGGGGACATTTGGTGCCGCGCAGGGTTCAGCACACGCGAGTGACGGCTAGACCGGGGGAGATACCATGCAAGTGAGACCCTGAATTTCACTGATTTACGTCAGGGGTTCCCAGGCGACCAAAGCTTATTTCGTGCTCAGACTTTTTTCTCTTCCAGTAACAATTATTTCTGGCGCTTACGGCGCAAACCCTTCTTTTCTTCCGACATATATTTGAGGCAAGTGCCGATGGTATTAGAAGGTTGAAATAGCCTTCTTTTCGATTTATTTTGGGATGCAAACGTGGCAAGCATGCTCCGTGAGCCCCACACGTACCTACACTAACCCCGCGGGAGTCCCAAACTCATGGTCCTGGAAATAAGGGACCGATTCTCTCGGGTATCGGATGCCATTCCCTAACCGTAATAGGGTACCGAGCTGTACATCTCTTTTATCCAGACGTCAATCATTCCTTGACAGGTGGGGAAAATGCGTCTACTGAGGTGAGCGAGTTCATGATACAGAAGGGGGTCTGCCAACGGCATGCTGGATTCGTGATAGTATATATCAGTGCCGAGGGTATCTTAAGGTTGCCATGAACGGAGTTCATGTCAAGGTTAGCTGTTCCTCCGCGCTGGAAGCTGTCACACAACTGTCAGTGCAGCCATGCCGCAGCAGCCCGTTGAATAATAAGCCTTTCGCTCTGACCTCCCTCGTTACACGGGAAAGGCACCCAATGGGACGAATATCAGAGCTTTAATCTCCTAGGACTCTCCACCCGAAGGCTATTTATAGTCAATCGTTGATCCAATGAGTTATGACCTGAAAATAGAAACCAGCACATGATATCATGAATGACGCCCACTCACGATCGTCCCTTACCCTCCATCACCAATACTAGCCACACCCTTTCCCTCCTGTCAAGCACAAGTCCCTCAACTCTAAATCAAATACCATTTTCGATCCCTCCTAATCCCGCTCCATCGGCCTCTAGCACGCCCTCCATCACCCCAATAGCACCAATAGCACGAGACTCGGAAGCCTCGGGACATATTGTCTGTGTCTAGCCGTCACTTCGCTTCTGTCACAATCTTGGTGCTCCACCTCAAGGAAACATACTATTTTCAACCGTCTAAAGAAGTCTTAGAATCCTTAGAATCATCCCGAGGTTCTGCCAAACGGGACAAACACCCATGCTTGTGCTCAAAGATCGTGAACGCTCTGGCTCTGGAGCCTGACTGTGGGAGCCGGAACCAAATTCGTATCTTTCGGACCCAAAGATTTGAGAACCCGAATCCCTGATCTTGAGCCCCAAATCCCAGCAAGCGCTATTCGATAATACGGCACGGGACATGCATGACCTTGGCCCCTCTAGCCACTTGGTTTCCAGCTCAAGGCTCGCTCCCGCAATTCCCTCGTATAGCGCGCAAATAATAGGAAGCAATACCCGATCGGTGCTAAATTTAAGTTTCCTAGCTCGAACGTCGTCGGTCTGTGGGAGACGGAAAGTGGGGACGGGTTTGTGCGTGGCGGTGGCGTTCCCATCCCGTGCTTCACTGCTCAGGGAGGAGCGAGAAGCGAGAGACACGTTGACAAGCTGTGGCTGAGCGCGTGTGCCGTGTCTTTGATTACAAGGACGGGTTTGGAATCATGATGGCTTGGGGAGTTGGAGATAACGAGTCAACTGTGTATGTGTATGCTGGAACTTCTGTACTGTGATGAGAATGACATGTCTTGTTTCAAGATATTATATACATTGAACTGGTGGTGTTTGTGAGACATATTCGAGCGGCGAACTCGAGAGCTAATACTGAATAATATGCTGTGCTGCGGCTCCTAGCTAATGCGAGCAAGTTCTGTGATCCTTTCTCGTACTTCCAGGTACTTCCGTCATTCTGTGGAGAAATCGCCTAGTCCCCCTAATTCATATCTTCGTGAAGCGTGATAGGGCTGGTTCCCTTTTGAGCCTTCTCCTGGAAGCTTTGCGCTGAACTCCAAATTTCCCCTTCTCTATCAGACCTCTTGTAATACCTCCCTCGAGCTAGACGTTTTGTTCAATTCTAACTCTGAAAACCTCTGGCCTTCATATGCTCTCCCGTTTGGCCATACTCTGCATCGCCTGTCGTGATCTCGGCCCATCGAATTCATCATCATAACCACTTGTCTCTCCCTCACTATCCCCAAGCGGAACACTACTCCTCTTCTCCGCCTCATCCCCGTAATCACTCACGCTCTCCCCTTGAAGAGCGCCTTCAGCACTTCTCGCTGATCTCGCATCAGATTCTGCTCGTGCGTTGTTTATCATTGCTGGCAGTTGTCGCCGCCGCGCGTTGATGAACCAATTAGAAATTTGATCTACCAATGATCAGTATTTATCATGAAAAGCTGTCTGTGAAGAACTTACTCATCTGAAGCCCCGTCTGCCTCATCAATTCCTGCTTCTCGTCTTCCGTGGGATAAGGGTGTTGTAAATGAGCAACGAACCATTTCCTTAACTTATCGGTTGTTTCCTTCGGCAGATTTCCTCTTCTTTTTCTTTGCTTGCTGTCATTGCCTCCATCGCTCCCTTCCAATCCGTAGGGGAAACTGCTCCCTGGGTAAACGCTGTGATGGATGCTTGAAAATGGTGTTCTGTCATGAGAGAGAGGATATGTTGAAGGTCCAGAGTAGGATTGGCCACGAGGCTGTTGATAACCGTAGGACATTGCTGAATGGTGTGAAGAGATTGGCGGATCGAACTGGGATGCAGATATCTGTGGGTAGGTTTGTGCTCCTGATCTTGACGACTCCAGGGCATATTCCTTGAAGTTATTCCGTCCTCGCGGAGTAGCAGTGCTGTTGTTCAGTGTCAAGGAGGGAAGACTTGGAAGCGTGGGCCTCCAATCTGATCTTGTGGAGCTGGCTGAATCAGATATTGGAAGTCCACGCCCAGCAATGTATGAACTGGTTCTGTTTGATCCACTCCAGCTGTCAGTAGTTGAGAGTGTATTGACCCGGCGAATTGATGTTGTCGGCGATAGCGCTACGCTCTGTGGCCTTTGTGCTGGTCTTGATGGACTTCTGTATAATCTTGGCACAACGTGGTCCCTCGACTCGATCTCTTGGTCCTCGCCAGATGATAACCTACGTCGTTTGTGTAACGATGGTGATTGGACGCATTCAGGAGACGTAATGAGCGCTCCTGGGACTGCAGTCGGAGAATACGAGATTTCAGAATCGATCCTGTATTCTCCATCCGCTCGACCAGTTCTCAACTGAATCTCTGGAATAGCCTAGTGGAAGTATTAGATTGTGATGGTCTGCAGTGAGATGTGGGATTTACCTGTCGAATAGACGGAAGTTCAACTCGCCCCGGTGGAGATCGTGGCCTAGATGGAAGTTCCAATGGCCGCCTATCCTCCCACATCATATCTCTTGGAGAAGGAAGCATTGGGGGTGGTCTTCCCAAGGCCAGTGTGGACATATTGGAAGCTTCAACAATTTGTCCTTTCAGTTGTTGCGGACTTTTATATTGAGATGGGGAAAATTCCATGCCAGGAGAAGGCGCCTTGGTTCTTGCGGGAAACGGGGAGAGATACTCAGCACGATAGCACGAGTCTGGTTTGTCATAGTTAGCAGACATCCAGAGACATTCGTGCAAGAACTGGTGCAGTTTCTCGTACTTGTGCAGAAAAATAGATATGAATTTGACAAAACTAGATGGAGAGTATGATGGGAGGATTCGGCACTAGAATGCCAGACCATAAAGGTACAGTAGTGCCAATATATGGATAGAACGGCGCGAGAACGTGTACATACCCTCCCAAGATCTGCTTCCCGCTCTCGAATTTGGATTTAGCCCCGTCCAAGGGAACGGAGTTAAGACTGCGGTGGCCAGCGTTGCGGCTTTGAGGATAACCTTTTGATGAACCCCCGGACGACAATCCTATAGCTGTCGTTGGTGACTCGTCACTGGCCTTCAAGTGTAATGCTTCCACTAGGGAAAAACCAGGCAGAGCACAAGGTTTACTCGGGGGTCAATGCCGATCAGTTAGTTGTTCTAGCCTCGGCTTAGGGAACATGTATCGAGTGATGACCAAGATTTGTTGTTGAACGTCGTATTGTTATCGAAACGTTCGTACCTGAATTAGAGAGCTGTGGAGGGAATGTCTTAAGTATATCAGTGCTTGGACCAGGCCAGGGAAGACAGATCAACGGTCCGGTGCACAGATGCCGATACTGGGAATTTGCCAGTCGAGTCTAAACAGCAAAGTATAGAACATAAAGCGTCAGGGGCCTGGTTTGAAAAGAGATGAAGGTGAGGCTTATACTGGCGTTAGAGTGGTGCTAGATATCGTGGAGGTTCGTGCTGGAATTAGACGGTGTACGTAGTGGGCGGTTTACGAAAATGATTTGAGTATCATGTCCCGTGAGGCTCTGGGAGGTCAGGAGGCAAAGTGTCGTCAGTCATAAAATGGCAGTCGGCGGCTCCTTTCTCCAGATTCGTCGTAACGGGTCCCGGTCCAAAGTGGTGAGTCTTTGGTAACTGGCATTTATTAGAGTCTTAGAGAGAGCGGAACACGATCGGGTACGAAGAGATGGACCTGTTGAAGATAGATGTAGAATGGCTGGGCTGGTTAGTGCCAGTGAGTTAGTTGGGCTAGTGCACTGGCTGCCACATCGGTAGCGTGTGAAATGCCCAGCTAGTGCCTGCCCAGCGGCAAGCCAGTATGCGCCCTCAGCCTTCAAAGCCCACGACCCAGGATAGTGCAGGGTGCAGCTCGAAATTCCCCGATGGAAACATTCGATGCCGA
>Ga0302325_10034918_pt1 | contig 10283 bp, 10 predicted proteins | sample Palsa_T0_2_FD_201948 | JGI IMG/M metagenome (GOLD analysis project Ga0302325, IMG submission 201948) | Peat permafrost microbial communities from Stordalen Mire near Abisko, Sweden - Palsa_T0_2 | ecosystem: Environmental > Terrestrial > Soil > Palsa > Peat permafrost | place: Sweden: Abisko...
TCACCATTTGAAAACACACACACACACATTTTTTTTTTTTTTTATTTTTTTTTCGGAATCTTGACTAAGAATCAAGAATAGCCCCCCATCCCCCCTCTCAAATTTTCGAAACCGAAGGGGGGAAAAAAAAGACAACTGTAATGCTAACGGAATCCAAAACAAGTCCTCCATGTAACACGAACTCAACCCCAGCCGTATCAAGGTCTTTATCTGCCACCGCCGCGCTCTTCGGTGTCCTCCTCGCTGTGGGCATCTTCCTCTAACCACCCGTCAACTTACTCGCTTCCCCATCAATGTAAGTTAATTCCTTAACGATATTGATGAATGATGAATGACGATGAAGAGAGAGAGAGGGGGGGGCTGATTTTACTTGAAATAAAACAGTTTTGAGATGGGTGGTTGGGATTAAGGATAGGTGGTTTGGGGTGGGGCGGGGGAGTGAGGAGGGGAGGTGTGTGATGGATGGATTTACTTGGGGACTTGGGTAAGTGTCGGTCCACCCGTAACGCGTAGCACGACACGTTCATTCACGTGGTATGCAATTGCGTTGGTAGGTAAGTGGTTGATTGATTGATTGGAAGGTAGGTCGACAGCACCATTGTGGTGTTGTTAACCTTCCTTCGGTTCGCCTAACCTAATTGGGACTAGCTTGGTCACGTGACCTACAAAGCAAACGAAAATGTACCAACACTAGAGCCACTTTAAAAGTGCTCAAAAACGCTATTTCCTCCAAATGCATACAAATTGCCTAATTAGGCCTAGTCCGTCCATATTCCTCCATATTCCTCTAGTATGTCCTTATGCATCCTTCCCACTAGTATGCCAATATGCCCTTATAATCCTCCATACTAGTAAGTCCTTATATACGCTTAACCCACTCCTCTACTTCCAATCGTATTATGTTCGTATCGATTAGTCGTTTGAGGGCATTCGAGGACTTCGAGTTCGATTTCGTCATAGCATTAGCAAGATTCGAATCACCCTTAATCCACTTCACTTCTATAATTTCTCTTCGTTCGTACGCCTGGCGGAGGCACATAATATCGATTATAAGGCGCTTCTCTTGCGTAGTACCCAATTTAACAAGGCATTTGTATAAGGACTTGGAATCTGTATAAAGGATTAATAGTAAATCGATTCCTAGTACCTTGTCGATTGTGGATTTAATAGAGGCACCAATATCAAAGCTATATGCTATTGCATAGAGTTTAGAAGCTAAAACGCTCCTAGTAACCCTCTTATACTTGGTAAACGACTAATGGATAATATTTGCGTTCCTAGCATCGTCTGCTAAGACTAAAATATACCCGATTTGGGAGGATAAATCCTTGTTATTTGCAAAGGAAGCATTTGTAAAAATAAGTAGCTATAAAGACTCCTTATTTAGCTATATAAAACGCAGTCCTTTAGCAGCATTTTCAATTTGCTACTAAATGCGTTTATTAAGGGCCTTTATGTCCTTTTCAGACAATTCTATAGCTTATGCCGCTATAGATAGGTTATATGTAGCTTCCGGTTGATAGACAGATGCAATATATGCTCCTCTAGCTCGTTAGGCGATATATTAGTCCTTGGTAGAGAGGTTTTGGCGTATAATTCCTCTGCTACTAGTTGTAATTGCGTTCTTACCGCATATTAGCTTAAGGTTTTTGCATTAGCGTTCTTGTATAAGGGTAATCTTATTGTTTTCGAGGTGTATAATACTGCTATTAAACTTAAGGTCGTAGGTAAGAGTAAGGCATTCGCGTTCCTTAGCTAGGAATCCGGCCTTTTGTAGTTGAAGTTGCTCTTGTTCGGCGAATTAGGTGTTTGCTACAAATAAGGTATTATCGGTTTAAAGTTTGACGATGCCGAATGGCCTAGTGCTATATAATAGGCATAAATCGTATGTAAACTGCTCTATTGAGAGCTTCTTAATATAGTAGGAGTAATAAGTGTTATACTAGTGATTTCTAGCCTCTAGTATACTATATAATAGTTTAATAACCTTCAAGATTAAGCCTTCCTTAAGCTATAGTTGTCGAGCGAGTTTATATAGCGGTTTAATGTAAAAATCGCGATTTAATAAGGTTGTAGACTATATATATGCCTGTGAAATATTACATAGGTATAATCTTATAGCTTCCTATGTAATTATAATAATACAAAGGATAATTCGCTAGCTAATGCACTAAATAGTCGGGGATTGCGTCAATACCAGGCGTTTCTCATCATCATTATATGCTTAAACTACAAGCCTTAATTTCGCAAAGGGTTAATTGTCCTTCATCTTAATTTTATCAACAAACCTAAAGTTAAAGATGCGTACTCCTTTTAATATATTAAATGCTACTTTAAAGACACCCTTTTCTAGTAGACTTAAAACCTCTAATTAGCGGGAAGTCTAAAATTAAGCATTATCTTGCAAGAATACAATAATATTAAGGTTCTTGCGTAGTCGTCCTCTGCCACGCTTCACCGGTAAGGGTATAAGTTCTTCCTTAGGTTTATTGGTATCAGTGAGGTATAGCTTGATAAAGGTCAAACGAAAGGTGGTATTACTATAAGGTAATGCTAATATACAAGATTCGCCATTTACTACTATAAGCTTATAAGGACCCTCCCAGCTTCTTGATTAGCTAATATTCCCCTCACGCTAGACTAAGACGTTAAAATTAAAGGTAAGTTTATAAATTGTAGCTATACTAAGTCCATTTCGTGTGTTAATTGCGTTATTAACCTAGCGTTTAGCTTTAAGTTTTTGTACTTTTACTATAGCCTTTTTAATAGCTAAAGCCCTTTAAGCAATTAATAGTAATAGAGGGTTATACTCGGTAATTTATAAGTAAGCACCATAAACTAGAAGTGTAGGTATAAGCCTATTAGGTCTTGCTATATCATTAATAGCTTTAAAGGCCATTTGCAATACTATATCCTTGCTAATACTAGGTATTTTAAGCAATAATAATAGAGTATGCCCGGCGGATCGGTCCATAGTAGCGCTCGACAATTCCTATAGAATTATAAGCTTTAACAAGTATAATTTTGACCTTTGAGCTTATAGCGGTTGCATATTAGCCAAATTCCTTGCTAATAAAGTTTTTACCGGCATTTGTAGTGATTTGGTTAAGAGGGCTTAAATATATATTAATTTAGCAAGCCTTAAGTGCATCTTAGGTATACTTTGCACTAATATTTTGTAGCCATCTACTAGCTTGATATTATATACCCTTGTCGATAACATGTAATACTAGCTTCCTTATAATATAAAAGACGTCGATTATAATGCAATAGTTAAAGTTTATATCGTCTTTAAGGCTAAATTTAAATTGTCTAAGTAATTAGCTGTGTTTTTGGTAGTGCTTATAGTATTTTGTAAAGTATTCTAGAGCATCCTTATCGATATCATGGCCTGCTTGTTCTAAAACGTCTTGTAGCCGATAGACTAATAGATGGCCGAACTTACAATATAATCGTTGCAATTTAACGTTAGTTAAAAAGTAGGGGTTATATATGAAGGATTTTGCAATAAAAAACTAAAGAGAGGTGTCCTATAAGAGGAAGGAATGACTAAATTGTCGTATTACTAGTACGCTATTGCCAGTTAAAGTAACTAATAAATTAGTAAAGTTATTAAAGTAAACTCTTAGCTTATCTATATCGGCTAAGCTAAGTAGAAATAGAGTCTTTGCATGTATAATGTAGAATTTTACTTGACTAATTAGTGTTTCTACTATTGCAAATCTAATAGATGACGTGGAGCTAATGCTAAACTATACCTTCACTTGTCCTTTGGTGTTTTTATTGAGGGTAATGCTATTAGTACGTTATAGAGCTTAAAATTATCCATATCCGGTAATAGAGTATTTAGAGGCTCTAGTGTCAATTACAACTTTATAAAAATAGTATAAGTTATACTTAGATATACTCCTAGTAGTAAAGGTGTCGGTCTCATCCTCTAGCTTAAAGGAATTAGTAAGTGCTTAAGCTATAAGTTAGTGTATAAGAGCTTGGTTATTGAGCTCTTTTATGAGTACTTTTGCATAAGGACTCCTTGTATAAGATGGTTTAATCAAGAGGTGCTCGATTAAAGTGAAATATAAATCCGAATGCTATTCCTCTAATACTTCTTCTTCTTTTGTATCTACTAAAAGGGTTATAAAAGCATCACTTAATTCGTCCTTACTATTATTATCTTTACCCTCGAATTCGGCCACGTGCTATAAATAGGCACTAGAAAATCGTTTCTTAAAGTCACAGGATCTACAGGCCTTGTTAGTAAATCGATTGAGGTTTTTAGCCCTAAATCAAGCCTTTTCTGCTTCTTGTTCCTCTTGCGTATGCTTCTAGGAACAGCAATTTAGCTTTTTGCAAATGAAGCATGAATTTCGGGTATTTGTACAATTATTGTAGTTGTAGCGGTTGTTACCGGATCTGTAACAGTAAGGTCTATTTGTAGTAAATTAGTGAGGTCTATATCGGCTATAGCTACAGTTGCGATCGTTCGACTAGTTCGAATAGTATTGTCGGTTAGTGTAAAAGGTCTTAGTGGGAGGATTCTCAGCCTTATAAGTAGTAATTGAGGATTGTAGCTTGTTAATAAACATGCCTAAATCTTGTGGAGGATTTGCGAGTGCATATCGACAAGCTAGAACACCTTAGTAGGCTAATATGAGTTTATTGTGGAAGTGGGCGTCACTTCGCAAGTCGGGCAGTAAGCTATACTTTAATGCGTATATCTTATTAGTCAAAATCTGAACATGTTCTTTCGTCGATTTCGTGGGATTCTAATATGCGATCGAATTAAGGGTAAGGGCATTCTAATCGTTTAAAGTAGCTCGTTGCGTAAAGGGTCCTTCGAAGAAATTGCGCAAGTGAGTACAAGCTTCGGTGAAAGTCTTTTGTGAGAGTTGATAGCTGTAATACTAGTCTTAGGCTATACCCTTTAACATAGTTGGAAAAGCATTAACTAGATCCTTCTCTTTAAGGCCATATCGACAGCAGATATTGTAGAATATAGAGAGTTTATAATTAAGACTCTTTATACTATTATACTTTTGCTCTTTAGTGTAAATCTTAGCCACGCTAGCAATTATAGTTGCTATTACACCCGATTATACGCTAAGTTAAGTGTTTTAAGGGTTTTAAAGTAGCGTATTAGCTAAAACCAGGAAACTGCTATATGCTAGTATAAATTGTACAAGTTCGACTTTTGGTAAAAGGCGTCGATTGTGGAAGGAGTTCCCGATAAGTGAGATCTAGACTAAAGTAATTAGTCCTTTGCTAAGGTTTGTCTTGCATTCCTCGCAATTCTCATTTGTTTATATATATTAAGACTCCTTATAAGCTATATTATATATTATATCAATTACCATCTTCCCTTTGCCTGCTTGTGGTATATAAACACTACTGCATTGTAGGTATTTGCGTAGCTTATTAATGCTATCTCTAAGTTAAAGGAAATTATTAGTTTTAAAATCCTTAAAGTCTCGTTAATATGCCTCCTAAAAGCTCTTATTGCTTAGTTTGTTTTCACCCTATATAGTTAGCTTAATAGTCAAATATTGCTTAATATCGCTATTATCCTTATAGTTGTTAGGAATATATCCTTTAGACCACTTCTTAACCTTTTGTCGCTATTTAAGATTTACTATAGTAGACAAGTTTATAGTACTTTGAGAGGTTTAGAAGGATATATAGCAGGGACTAAGTATGCTCGGAGGTAAAAGTATTTAACTATAGTTAGTAAATTTAGGCTCCGGCGCTTTATAGTCTACTAGTAACTCTTCTAGAGACGTCAGTTTTCTTAGGTATTACAAGTTTACTTGGTATTTTACTATATGCCCTTGTGTGTATATGCGGTTTGCCTTTGTATAGTTTGTAGGAATTGTAAAATTCGAGGTAAAGGTAAGAGGTAAGATTCGAGTAGGATTTGTAGTAGGGTTTAAGGAGGCTTGTAAGTAGGAGGGTTTATAAGAGTTCGTAGTTCGTGGAATGAATTTTGGTCGTTCGCTAACTAGGACGATAAAACTGTAAAAGGTAGACTTGTAAGAGCAGACCTTAAATAGTTAAAATCGTAGTTGGCAAAGTAGTAATCGATCGGGGACTAGCTAATTTAATAGCTAATAGCCGTTCGATATGCTCCCCCTTTAACTAAGGTTCTAGAAGAGTGTGGATCGTTAGCGGACTTCTTTTCGAGGCAGGCTAATGCGCTCTTTTGATCCTTTTGATTTGAATATGTAAACTGATCAGTGTCGGTCTACCCGTAACGCATAGCACGACACGTTTATTCACGTGGTATGCAATTGCGTTAGTAGGTAGGTGGTTGATTGATTGATTAGAAGGTAGGTCGACAGCACCATTGTGGTGTTGTTGACCTTCCTTCGGTTCGCCTAACCTAATTGGGACTAGCTTGGTCACGTGACCTACAAAGCGAACGAAAATGTACCAACAGTAAGGGTTTCGCGATGACTTTCTCCATAATAGCGCGGAGACTTTTGGATTTTTTTTGGCAGCTATTGGGTCTCTTGGGTTTGGAGTTGCTGCGGTAGAGGAGATTGCTGCCTTGGATAGATACGAATTGATACGTTAATTTTAACATTCCGTCATCTGAGTGTCGAGGCTTTTCATGTGAGTAGATGTGATATCCTTGCAACTTTGCACAGGGGGAAGACACGAGGATGGGATCAATTCATTGGCATTAATTTTCATTTCACTATGAATGAAAGGCGTGGGTATAAGCTAAAACTCGGCATTAAAGACGCAAAGCAGTTGAAAGTCATGAGAAAAGCATATTTTCAACTTCCGGCACCCAGCCCTTGAAATAATTTATCGCTCTTAATCATCTGCCAAACTGATGCTGAAGAACACTCGCAAGAGGCTGTTTGATAAATCAAACAACCTCATTGTGTCCAGTGTCGACGCCAGAGCTAACACCCTTAGTCTCAGATTCCCTATCACTCTCGGTCCAAGCCTCGTCTTCGAACTTGTAGAGTTCGGGGCACTCGGCTCCCTTTCTCCACAAGATGTAGCGTCTGAACCACCACGGCAACACCTTTGTGAGCTGGTGCTTGGCATGTGTTCGAGTCGGCACTCCGAAGACGTAATCCAGTTCTTCCAGAGTCCTCTCCTTGGTCTCATACAAGAACAGGAAGATCATCCAGAAAGCAATGAAGTTCATCGCGGCATAGAAACCGAATGCGCCTTGAACACCAAAGGCTTTCAGTTGACGTGGGAACGTGATTGATACCACAGTAGCCCAGAAGTTGTTGGTGGCTACAGCCCATGACATACCAACCTCACGATGAGAAAGAGGGAACACTTCTGCAGAGTATGTGAAGGGAACTGGTCCTTCTCCCGGCGAGTAGAAGGCGTCGTAGATGTAAATGAAGAAAGTGACCAATCCAAGATGGGCACGACTGCTCGGAGGAATCCAGTAGCACATGCCAGCCAGAAGAAGACTCCAGCACATGTTTGGAAACGTGAACAAGAGCAAACCTCGGCGTCCATAGGTATCGATAGTCCAGATTGCAGGCCATGCGAAGAGAAAGTTCACAGCACCAAACCCGAAGGAAGCCAGAAGAGCGCCGACATTGGTTGCTCCAGCCTGAACGAAGATGGTGGATGAATAGAAGGCGATAATGTTGACTATTCCCTAGTTAGAAAGTCTTGAAGTCGTGAGAGGGATATTAAACTTACTTCCGCACATCTGCTGTCCAATCATGACCACACCAGATGCCTGAGTAGCACGGCGGAGACGAGGAACCGTGAACAATTCGAAGAAACGAGTGAAAAAGTTGTCCGACTTCGAAAGCCCACTCTCTTCCAAGAGTAAATCCTCATAGACAAGCTGGGCATGAATGAAGTACAGGTCTCGAGCGGCCTGGAGTGGAGTATTTCGAAGTCTGAGAAGCGATTTGTATGCTTTGGCCACCTTCTTCTTCTTCAATAGCCAACGAGGAGACTCGGGACAAAACCAGATACCTAGGAGGAGCGGAACTGCTGGGAGGAAAGGAGATCCATATTGCAAGCGCCAAGCAATATCACCAGTGTTAACAAATACCAGGTTGGCACACGTCCCAATAAAGATGCCAAAGGCTGTCCAGACTTGCCACGACATGACAAGACCTCCTCGAATATTGGTTGGAGCAGCTTCTGCAGAATAAACGGGAACAGTGACTTCCTTCAAACCCATACCGATGCCAAGCAAGACACGTGCTGCGACGAGCTGACCCCATTTTTGCGAGAGTGCCATACCAAAGGGGGCGCAGAGACTGAAGATCGCAGCAAGGAAAATAGTACCTCTACGGGCAAGGATATTGTTGAGGGGGTCTGAGATCCACGCAGCACTAAGACACGCGAGATTAGCATCGAAAGACGTTTGGAGGGGTTCGTGAGCTTACAAGACAGCGATGGTAATGTACGGAGTAGAGTTGATGAATCCAATAATCCACGAGTTCTTGTTACAGATAGCTGCGGTCGCACATCCTGGTGCATTGTCGTCGATACCCAATGCTGCGGCAAACGTAAGATTGGCTCCATTGGAAGCTGGGAATGTTAGCATTGCAGCGTAAAGAGCGCAGATTATTCTTACCAGTCTGATCCCATCCCTGAATTGCAGCAGCAACAGAATTGAGGATGATCAACACGTAGAGAATTCGCGGATGCTTCCACTTGTGCGTGATTTCCTCGTGGAGAACGCGTCGTTCATCGTCATTCAACTCCTGGATTTGATCAATATGGTGTGGACTCTGTGCTACCAAGGCGCCTTTGATAAGATCGGACCTGATGTCGTTGAGGTCGTTGTCAGCGGCGAATTGTTCGACATCGGCAATCAGCTGCGACTTGGGAATTCCGGCGAGAGGATTCTTGATTCTGCAACGGGTCAGTACTGAAGTCCACAGATCGCAGAGCAGATGACTGACTCTCCAGTAACGTTCTTGGTGAGTGCTGTGATGCTGGCCTTGCGACGGCTCTGGTCTTGGAAGACGGAGGCTTTGCGCTGCTTCTCATTGTGGGGGGCTTCCGATAGTTCGGAGACGGGTTTATCAACGCGGACGTCCTTGGGCCTGCGATTGATTGTCAGAAGCTATCGGCATTGAAAGGTGAAGATATACACACGTGTCGCCAGTGATCTCTGGCGCTGCTGGGTCGGCCATGTTGGAGTCGCTCGATGATGTTGTCAGATGGAAGTTGTTCCCACGAAGCGAGGTCAATTGGGTTGGGAGATGATCATTCACTGTCTCGTCTGCCGATCTGGCGCGGGGCCTTGTTTATATGGTAAAATTTGATGGGGGAAAGGTGCACGCGAGGGAAGGAGCTACCGGTACCCTACCCTCGCTGTCGGCAGCATCTTCACCAGTGTCCAGAACTCAGCCGACATGCTTTTTCAAAAACTTATGTGAGGGGCCGCATGGGGGAAACATTGCTGCGTCGCGTCACGGTTGGATTTCAGGGTTGATCGGCCATGCCGACCCTGATTTGCTAGTCATGCAGGTCACCCAGGCCATCCAGGCCATCCAGGCCATGCTCGAAGAAATGTGGCCATCCACAACTATCAAAACAAGGAACAGGGCCCTCGCCATCCCTCGCCATCCCTCGCCATTTCACACCCACTCACCCCTTGCTATCTCACCAACCCCTCCTCCTCTCCGAGCTAACACACGCTACCCCGCATTTCATATGCACCCCCCAGCGCCAACTCCGCCCAACCCAGCCAGCGTAGCCTACTTCGCACCTTCATACAAAGTGCGCTGCCACCCCCCTTGAGTCGCTCGACGTCGGTGGCGCTCAACCATTGGCCCGGAAGACAGATGGAGCGGCATATCCCAATAATCCCGATCAGCCGGCCAGCCACGGCTCTGCAGCTCAACCAGAGCAATTAAAACAGATAACGTGACTGCCTCGCAAATTCTTCGTGGTGGGAAACGCGCCGTTTGGCGGCCGCCGCACCGGCGATTGAAACAGCGAATCGCGCAGCCTTGCAGGGTACATTTCCTGCTGCCTTGAGATGTGGCTGCACGCCCCGCCCGATACACCGAACGCCAAGGGCTTGCGCCATCCGGGGATCCATGAGGCTTAAACTAACGCTGCACCTTCTGGCACTGCAGGGTACATTGCAGTAGTTGTTGCCTGGAAGATTGAGGGAATCCACTTATTATTGTGATCGCGGATAATAACCCAACTGTTTGAAAAAAATCTTGTGCGATGCGCCGAGGTGGGACGAGATCTTGACGAATTGATAGAAGCTGATTGGGAGAGTGACATCGGACGCTTACCAGAGACTGGAAGTGCCTGTTTGTCAG
>Ga0302325_10034919_pt1 | contig 10283 bp, 8 predicted proteins | sample Palsa_T0_2_FD_201948 | JGI IMG/M metagenome (GOLD analysis project Ga0302325, IMG submission 201948) | Peat permafrost microbial communities from Stordalen Mire near Abisko, Sweden - Palsa_T0_2 | ecosystem: Environmental > Terrestrial > Soil > Palsa > Peat permafrost | place: Sweden: Abisko...
ACTGGAGCCCTAGTAAGAAGGCGTCATAGTGCAAGAGCTCAATCCACTCAACCTTGTCGATGGCCTAAATGTCCCTAATATCTGTCTGTACGAAGTAGTAACTAATAACCGTAAATAACGGGCGTCTCGCCTCTAGCGAAACCGGGGCACTGCGGCTGCGAAAAGTGGGGGTGGTGCCTGTGTCTGTGAGCAAATGCTGAGATTCCACGTACCACGAATGAAGCAACGCCGGTAGCATGCAGCAGTTTCTGCCTTCTCGGTTAGGTTGATCAGGGGGCCCATGCCCCGAAATGAAGGAAGAGGAGGACGTTCGTACTTCCCATTTGGAAAGGCTCAGCCGTTCATGCAAGCTGCAGCACGAGCCTTGCAGGATGCATGACTCTGGACTTCCAGCTTTTGAGTGCAGGATATTCGTGCCGCCGATAAGTCTGTTACCCTGGCTCGCGGATAGCTTAAATTTGGCTGTGAAATTGGGTCGCTTTGTTTATGGCGTTTTTTATTTGTATGTACCGGCGCTAGTAAGGGTAACAGACTTCTAGGCTGCTGGGCAGTTGAAGAGCCGTGCCAAAATAATACTAGTCTACCTATGGCATCGATGGCGGGCGTTCTCCTACACAAGCACTAAAGTTCAACCTCCTCCTGAGCGGTCTCGGTTCTCGAAGTACAGGTAACTTACATACTGCGGACAACACGCGTGAATTCCAATAACCTTCAGCAACAGCAATGTGTTTTAAATGGGAACTCAGCTTGCTTTTGAAAAGCAGTCGTTTAATGCCATTATATGGATTGCTGGGCTCTCATTGAGAAACTCTGAATGATCGAAGACATACAATTTAATGATCTCAAGTGTTCCGTTTCAAAACTTCATTACATCTATTTGATCATCTATCCTCGTGCTGGCATCTACTTATATTTGATGACTGTGATCTGCAACGATTTACTTACTAATATGCTGAATTGGTCAATAAATCGACGTATTGACCAATCAATCGACTGATTAGTCAATCATTCCACGTTGGTCGATCAGTCATTTGATTGACCAGTACGTCGACTTATTGACCAATTCAGCATATTGGTGAGTAAATCGTTGCAGATCCCTTGCGAACAATTTCAATCAGAGACCAAGCCCTACCGGGAGGCGAGACTATCTGTCCAAGCTCGAGGTCTGGACTAACCAGTCGGATTACCTCAGCCCATTCTTTAGCAGTTCGGTCTTTCCCACACAAACTGTGCATCACACAGTTGGTCGCCCTGGTTTCAATAGTTAGCTTATATATCTTGGTCAATTTACACGAATTGTGGAATGTTGCAGTAAAGGAATGTGTTTGCTTACGCTTGAATCCTTGACCAAGCAACTGGAGCATCGAGATCCAGGACCGTGTCCACCAAGAGAATGCGCGATGTTGGTTTCATCGCAGGAAGGATATTCTTCAGAATGGCCGCGGCTTTCTCGTCGTCGCCGAAGACGTGCAACACGGTTCTCAAAACATAGAGATCGGCCTGCACTTTCTGGGGTGTGAAGATGTCGTGTACTTGGTACTCCAGGCGGTCGGTGATATCCTCGGGGGCCTTGAAGTACGACGCTTGAGCGGCGATGTCTTGAATGATACAGCGCATTTTGGGATATCTTCTGGCCAGGGCGAAGCTGAAATTGCCATTACCTCCTGCAACCTACTTAGAGTCAGCCAAGAACAGGAAAGAAAAACCAGAGGGGATTCTCTTAATTACATCAGCAACGAGATCAAATTGCTCCCATGGATATGAATCCAAAATGACTTCATTGGAAGCGACTTGTGTGGTTGATGTCCATCCAAACCCTCTAGCATATCGATGGCCGCGTTTCTTATCACTCAAGACAAGTGCCATGCCACCCATAGAGTTATCTTTCCGCGCGACATTGAAAGGGCTCAATGTTGGGTCCAGTGAGAGGCCATTGGCATCATATGTCTCTGGCAATGCTTGTACAGCTTCTGCTTGATCATCGATCACAGCCCCCAACCAACATTGTAGACCTTCATCTCGCGCTAGCAAAAGTGATGCTGCCGAATGTCCAACTCTGTCTGGCTCAGGTTCAAGGAAAATGCGTCTGGTGATGAGATGTCGGATATATGCTGTCAGACGCTTGACTTCGATCTTCAACGGCTTGGCAACATCTTCGTAGGAGATGGTTCCATTTTCAGGTACCAGCTTCCAAAGCTGATAATGATAGAGAAGCTTGTAAGCCCCAAGATCATGGACGGCGAGGAATGGGGAATAGAGCATCATATATTCTGGACCTTCCACAAGATCACACATCGTCTGACATGCCGACATCAACGCAATTCGAGTCTCCTGGAGCTCCTGGGGGAAGTGATTGGAAGGACGAGCATCAGCTTCAAATCCAAGCTTCTCGTCTTGACTGTCCAAGTACGACTGTAGCGCCTCGGCGTGTGCAAAGATATGGGCAGCATACTCGCGCAGATTCATCTCGCGCAGTTTCAACTTGTTCAGGTTCATCGCCATATTCGTCTGTCGGCCCTTGTTTTGGAGATAAATTTTTGTGGAAAGATTCCTGAGTTGAAAGTAAAAGATAGGCAGAAAGGTTTGTGTTTGTTAGTTGTCATTTGGTAATCACGTGTTCAGTCCCCTGTCTTGATTACTGTATTAAAACGACTGGTGTGCCAGGAAAACTTACTGTATTAAGTATCGTCTCCGTGGCGGCGTTGCCTGACTTCATGTCATTATTCCTGGGTGAATAAATTCACTTAGGGCACCGTAGTTAGGAGGATACGTTTCACTGTTTCCCGTTTCAGCCCCCACTGTCAGACAGGGGCTTCGTATACTCCCCCCCTAAATAAAGTGTAGCGTGGCCGGGCTGGCACGGTCGTTTTGGCGTACACCGTACCCTTGCCGCGCTACATTTTATTTAGGGGGGGAGAGAGTACTACGGCAGCCAAAACTTTAAATAAACATTCATTAGCATTCTCCACAAGGCGGCGAGTCGGCGACTCCGGTCTCACTAAAAGAGCAGTAGGGGAGGCGTGACTGTGTCGAGGAGTTACGGGAATGATTCCGCCCACTTTCGCTTCAGGTATTTTTTTGATATACTTCGTATATATTTTAGATACCATTTAAAGTAAAGTAAAATATTTCTTGGAGTTACGCTTTGACTGTGTGCGCCCATAACTATATCGCCGCACCTTCTTTCTGGCTCGTGTATCAGATCGCAACGGGAAAAGTATATCCTTATCTAACAACATTTTCACGTATCTTGTCAGCACAAGCCTTCTGCACCCGCACCCACTTTAGTATGAAACAGTCTTACTTGTATCATATTACAAAATATTTTCGCCACCTCGCATCTTTCAAGAGAACGGATTGAATCTTCTTATAGCTATGGGTTCTCAATCTGAGCTAAATCTCTGCCCTGTTCTCCTCCAAATCATAATCGTTGGGTGAGTTAAATTTCTTGCTTAGGCTGTAGAGTTTATAGCCCTGCTGCAGAGATTGGCCATTTTCTAATTTGAATGCAGTGCCGGTATAGTTTTCTTGGCGTTTATGCGGCTCTGAATTTTCTACTTACACTCTATCATAGGTATAGCAGGTCTTTCCACAGCTATCTCGCTTGGCAGGCGTGGCCATTCCATTCTGGTTTTAGAGTCTACGAAAGAGGTACGTATCTTGGAATTGATAACTCCCCAAAGCAGTGGTTATTTTGTGGTTGATTCTAGATTCACAGCTTCGGTCTATCGGCGCTGGACTTGGCTTGACGCCTCCGACTAAGCAGTGGTACGAATGTGAGTATTTAGTGTCATCCTGAAATCCTTCAACTATATCTTACCTTCCTCTTCAGCAGAAACAGTGTTTTCGGTGGACGATTCAACATGTAGTGTTATGGAAGGATTCGAAGTAAGGCGTTGGGATACAGGTGATGAAGTTGCTCGGACAGCTTTCCCCCCAGCTAAGAAGATGATTTCCGTTCTCCATGGAGATTTGCAATTGGCTCTTACCTCGCGAGCTCAAGGACTGGATGATGTCAAGATCAGATTTGGTTCTCGTGTTGTTGACATCGATACTGATAGTCCCGAGGTTGTCCTTGCATCCGGGGAACGAATCGGCGGCGATCTAATCATAGTTGCGGATGGTGTCAACTCTACATTGAAGTGGAAGGTTTGTCCATCGAAATTAGAGAAGGCGCAATTCACTGGCAATGCTGCATATCGTCTCATTCTTCCACGATCGCTTCTAGAAAAAGACGAAGAATTGCTGTCTCTGGTGCAGAACCCTTGGGTCAAGCGTTGGGATGGACCTCGTGGCCACGTTGTGGCATATCCTGTTCACAACTACGAGATGTTGAACGTAGTTCTTATTCATCCAGACGAAGATGCCGAAGAATCGTGGACATCCACCACTGAGAAAAGCCTTGTTGTTGCCGCCTTTCAGGACTGGAATTCTGTTCTTCGAAAGTTGTTAGATCTTGCGCCAGCCGAAGTACCAAACTTTAAAATTTTCACCCACTCTCCTTCGCCAGCCTGGGTCAAAGGAAATGTTATGCTACTTGGAGATGCTTGCCATGCCATGCCGTGAGTCATTTTGTCTTGCTTTCTTATGCAGAACTAATCTCAAGAAATACCACAGTCCCTACCTGAGTCAAGGAGTAGCACAGGCAGTTGATGATACAACTGCTATTGCAGCCGTTTTGTCACTCATCAATAGTAAACAACAATTGTCTGCCGCTCTTCAAGCATATGAGTCGTCTCGAAAAGGTCGTGTAATTGAAATACAAGCCGCCACTACCCAAGCACAACAATATGCATACCGCAAAGACGGTGAGGTGGAGCCGGCCCCTGATAAGACACGGGAACGCGCTTCAGAAGCTAAACAAAGTGAGGTTGTGGTTAATATGATGCGTTCTACTTGGGCGTGGGATGCTGCAGAGGCTGCTCGAATGGCTTTGATGGAAATTCTCAAATCGGAATAATCGTGCAATCAATTTGTTGTGAAGTCCAACCTCCGGTTGAAAGGGATAAATCACTTGTGATGTTTGCAATGATGCTTTGAAAAAAGAAATAGAAGCTCCACAGAGATTTCAGTAACCGGCACACATAAATACACCTATATGATCTTATATCAAGCCCAACGATCTGAAAAACGACGAACAAGCCACTTCTATGGTCTCTATCTGAAAGAACCAAGGCACCTGACAATCACCTGCCGCAAGGCTTGACCAAGTTGTTTGACCTATAACACGCTCAGTTACCATTGCCCGAATAATAGATGCTGAGATGAATGGAGGGAGCTTACGTGCGGAACGTTCATGATCGAGAAATGATCCCCTTGGATTTGAAAGCAATCCACCTTGTCGCCTACCAGCAAATCCCAACCGTTGGGTCCAAAGTCATGCTGCATTGGATAGAACCAAGCGTCCAAATTCAATCCAGTCAACTTAGCACTTCCATTACTACTGATTTTAGGGCCAATAATCTCAGTTGCCCAAATGACAAACGTGGCATCTGGCCGGCACCCAGGTTCCATGGGCGTTGGATCCAGTTGGCTAAAACACCTTACGGTGCCTAACATGTGCTCCTTCAACTGAATTGAATACGCAGAACCGTTGGCTGTGGCCCGATCAATGCCGACTAGCAGTCCCATATTCTGGACAATTTCAAATGTTGGCATAGCTACTTCGCTTCGGTCGACATGGCGTGGTGCGGGTATATCGATGATGATTAGGCCAATAACTTTCTCACCTTCCTCGAGCAGCAGGCGAGAAACTTCATAAGCAAACACACCCCCAGCTGACCAGCCTCCAAGTAAATATGGTCCACGAGGTTGCTTTGAACGAATTGCCTTCAGATAGATTGCCGCAGCTTCGCTGAATGAGCAAGTGAAATTTCTTGGGTCTTTGGCCCATGGAGATTCGAGTGCAAAGACTTGAAGATTTTGGGCGAGCTGGGGCAGATGAACATAAGCCGCTGCAGAACCAGCTCCATCCGCTATGAGAAACAGAGAGGTTCGTGAAGGAGTAAGCGTTGATTGCATCAGAACGACATTGCTTTCTCGAGAACTGATTGGTGATTCTTCCTTAATCGAGTGCCCGTTTGTGTGCCTATTCGACAAAGTATTTGAAGTTGACAAGGTGGCTTTCTGGTTCTCCATTATTCGCAGCGCTCGTTGAGCATCCTCAAGCGTTGGGTTTTCTGAGAGAAATGAAGCACCTAGCTCAACTCCAGTCTCGGCTTTCAATGCCGCTAGGATGGAAATACCGAATATAGAGTCTACACCGATCTCGGAAAAATTTGCAGATGGTGCTACCTCACTCGCAAGTAGCCCAGTTTCATCAAGCAATATCCTCAAGAATGCGCCAGTAAGAGAGACAGCGTGCCCGTTCGATTCTTGCCCGTTCTGAAGAACCGCTGGTTCTGCGGAACCGCTCTTTGACTTCACGACTGTTTCCAAGTTCTTATTTTGAAACCCATTCTTTATTTCAGGATCGTCGATCTTTCCGAGCAGGTAATGAAGAGTTTTCCGCGGCATTTTGTGAAACCGCATGCCCTCCAAAGCCCCTACAACGACGTCCTCATGTGAAATATATGCGTTTCCTCGGTGTTCCAAGCCTTCGGAATGATAAATGTATGCGTAAATTTGGTAGCGACCATCTGGTAAGATATCTCGAGCCTGGACTTCAAAGCGCTCTATATGTGCTCCCATATGAACATAGTCACCGGCTTGATTATTAGGATTTCCGTTCAAAAGAAATCCCAATGTCTGACCAAGGATATCGCTCCAGTACGGTGAGAAAGTGAATCTTTGGTCTGCTCTCTTTTCGTCGTGTGCTGGGAGGTGGACATTTGCGAAAAGCTCTCTAAAGTCGTCGCTGACCACGGCGCTCTCAACTCCTTTGTACAAATCGCTGTATTCCATAAGATTGGAAAATAACTTATAGAATACTTTGCCACGGATGCGATCTGCGAGGCCTGCTTCTGAAGCCTCCACCAAACTAGAAATTTTTGGTTTCAGTGATGAATATAGCTTTGGGGTTTCAATGTCAAAAATTGACTGGTCTTGGAGGCGGACTCGACAATTGGCGAGGGCAGAAGAAGATGGTCCAGAACCGTCACTGAATGAAACTGAAAACTCAGTCCATTGGTGCGTTTGCCTCGTAATTTCGGAATAGATGACTTTGGAAAAGCCATTGGAGGTAGGAACCAAGGGGCGTTCAAGTTGCATGTCAGAGATGGTGAGTGCTGGAGACGGGCCCATGAGATATCCGCCAGTTAGAAGATATCGCGCTGCAGTGAGAGCTATATCTATGTAGACGCCGGCCGAGCATACAGAGATGCCAGAAAGTTTGTGCCCCTCAACAATTTGCAGAAGAGAACTATGTGACATTGCCGAAGTAAAAGAGGCAGACTGTTTTTGATCACCGTCTACACGCTTCACCAAATGATGAAGACAGGTTGATATAGGGTCCGATGCTGGACTTTTTTTCGTCACCCGGTCATTCGCTTGCAATCGCTGATCATTCCTTTTGTATGTGAGCCAGAAGTCTCTTGTGTCAAAGGCGTACTTGGGCAGATCAACAAGTGACAAGCTGTCGGCAAAATCTCTGTGGAACGCTCGCCAGTTAATAGGTTGTTTGGCCGTGTAGAAAGTTGCGAGGTTGACTGAGACAGACTTCCAATTGTTTTCGCCTCTTTTCAAGCTGGTAAGAACATGTGAAGACTGGACATTGATATTCGCTCGAACCAGTCCCAAGCAGGTGGCATTTGGCCCTATTTCAAGCCAGTACGATGACGTATCTGCAAACCCTTCGGATATACAACTAGCAATTGCTTGTTGAAATTTCACGGGTTCCCTTGTTTGTCTGATCAAATAGTCTTTCTCAAGAGATGGTGCGTCCTTAGGAAGATGGCCAAGAAGTGTTGAGATGATCTTGATCTTGGGCTTGCTAAACTGCACACCACTAAGTATGTGGTCAAAGTCCGACAATATTGCGTCCATCTGGCAAGAGTGCATGCCGTACGGTATGTCAAGAAGCTGGCACTTGAGTCCGCGTCCTTTTAACACAGTCTCGAGTGTCAATACCTCCTGTCGTTCACCGCTCAAGACTACCATCCCAGGGCTATTGAAGCATGACACTTCATAGACTTTGTGATCTTCTTCGGATAGGAATGATGAAATTTCTTTTGCAGTTCCAGCGATTGAGAGCATTGCATGAGTTCCTGCAACGCACCTGGAGTGTAGAAGTTGGGCCCGTTTGCCAACCAAATACAGTGTATCGAAGATCGAGAATACTCCAGCAGCGCAAAGAGCGGCATATTCGCCAATACTATGTCCTATCACTATGTCCGGTTTAATGCCGCAAAATTCCCAATATTTTGTGAGGGCAATTTGAAGAGCCACAAGAGATAAATGGTGTTGAACAATGTTGACAGATTCTATCCTCGTATCTTGATCTGCAATCAAACTCGTGAATGGCGAAAACCCCAGGGCGTCACAGGCTTGTTCTAGCTCAGCAATTATCCCTCGAAACTGGCTGGATGTTTTGAAAAGATCTTCGCCCATTCCTGCGTAACTTCCGCCCTGGCCGCTGAAAACGAAAACCACTGGGGGTTTCTTGTCCGTTGCGCTAGGATGTTGACCCACACCATTGAGATCACTCGTCAATGCCTCAGCGATGTCTTCGGTACTGGCCCCGTAATACGCAGCTCTTAAAGAATGGTGATTCCGCCGTGCAGTTGTCGTATATGCAAGGTTGGCAAGACTAATATCGCGATTCTCCTTCAAGAATTGAAGCATACGTCTTTTATTCTGATCCAGCGATGTCGTGCTATGTGCTGAAACCGTGACGACGTGAAACGGCCGTGGATCTAAACTTTTGCTTTGACCCTTGTTACATGGCTCTTCAAGCACGAAACAAGTGTTGCCGCCCTATTTATTGACAGTTAGCCATCGTTATTCCTCAAAATCCATGAATAGGAATGAATCAACATACAGCAGCATCAAAATTGTTCACAAGAATCCTCCTCTTGCCTTGTCCAACGGTGTGGCCAGAAAATGGCATTGCAATTCCGGGAACCAGTATCTGACCATTCTCCAGACAAGGGTAGTGTCCTAATTTTTGAGGGATGCCAACTTGTGCAGGTATGGTTTCTTTTTGGAGTACCATAGCACCTTTGATCAAAGATAGAATGCCTGCTGCCTGGGAAATGTTAGTCAGACTTTCTTGATACTAGTCGCCTGGGGGAAACCGACAGCTTCTGAGTGCCCAATGTTTGCCTTTATAGCTCCAACCACCAGCGGCTTTTGGCGGCTACCGGCTTTTGCGAAAACATTAGATATTGACTCCAGCTCCGTAGAATCGCCAGCAGTAGTTCCGGTACCATGAAATTCTATATAGCCAATATCATGAGGCTCCAGCCCGGTCTTGTTTAGTAGAGATCTATAGAGCCGCTCTTGTGTTCCAGCATGGGGATGCGTTATAGACGTTGACTTTGCCGAGTGGTTTCGAGCGTAGCCTCGAATGACTGAGATGATCTTATCGTTATCTTGCAGAGCATCATCTTGTCTTTTCAGAACTAGCACGCCGACTGCTTCACCTCGACAATATCCATCCGCGTCTTCCCGAAAAGTTTTGCAGCCACCGGTTAAGGAGAGAAAAACACCTCTACTGAGAGCAGAGTGCCAAAATGGAGTAGCAATAATGTTGGCACCTCCGACAATAGCAGTGTCACAATCTCGATTAATGAGCGCCTTGAAGGCCAATGCCGTTGCTGTTGCAGCCGAGGCACAGGCAGAATCGACACAGAATGTGGCACCTTCCCATTTGAAATAGTGATTCAGACGTCCTGAAGCAAACGCTCGTTCATTGCCGTGGATCCAGTGGCTGTCTACCCCCAATGCTTGATGTAATTCTCTCCAGTCATCAGCACCGATGCCTATGAAAGTGCTAACACGTTTCGTATCTGTTGAACGAGTTCCGTTAGTGGTCACGCCAGCATCTTCGAGTGCCTCGTAAGTTGTATGCAAAAGCAAGCGTTGCCCGGGGTCCATCTGAATTGCCTCTCGAGGCGAGACATTGAACAGTTTATGATCAAAAAGGCCAGGATGCTCTAAGAAGCAACCATATAAGGTACTTTTAGAGTCAAAATTGTCCGCGTCGAATCGATCCGAGGGAATCTAGATTAATCAGTAGATATCCATCGACCAAAGAACAAGTTGCCTTCGATCTAGTGAATCTTACCTTTTTGTGAAATTCTTTTCGCTCCATGATACTTGCCCATAGCTCTCCAACTGTATCG
>Ga0302325_10034920_pt1 | contig 10283 bp, 9 predicted proteins | sample Palsa_T0_2_FD_201948 | JGI IMG/M metagenome (GOLD analysis project Ga0302325, IMG submission 201948) | Peat permafrost microbial communities from Stordalen Mire near Abisko, Sweden - Palsa_T0_2 | ecosystem: Environmental > Terrestrial > Soil > Palsa > Peat permafrost | place: Sweden: Abisko...
GATCGTCGCCGTGTTTGGAAAACCAGTCGACGGTGCGGGCGATTCCGACCTCGAGCGGCGTCAGCCGGATGTCAGGCAGCAAACAATGAAGTTTTTCCACTACGAGGCATTTTGACTTCGCCCCCACGTAGCGCGCGGGGTCGTAACGGATGGCCGCGGCGTCGTAGCCGGCCTGCGCGCAAATCAACGCGGCAAAATGACGAATGCTGAATTCCGCTCCCGCCCCGATGTTGATGGTCTCATTCTCGACGCTCTCGGACAACGTCAACATGATCCGGACGAAGTCATCCCGATAGACCAACTCCCTCTGCTGCTGGCCGTCGCCCCAGAGCACGACCTCCTCGCCATAACGTTTGCCGCGCAGGATTTTCCGGATCAAGTCGAAGATAAAATGCATCTGCCGCCCGTCGGTGTGGTAGTCGGGGCCGTATAACGTGGAAGGCACGAGATGCAGGTACTTCAAGCCGTACTGTTGGTGCAGCGCGAGCAGCCCCGTGTACAGCATGCGTTTCGTCATGGCGTACGTGAAGAGACTCTCAATCGGGGTCCCTTTTAGGTAATCTTGCTCCGCCAGCCCGACCTGGGAATCATAGGCGCAGCTCGTTCCGATGCAGACGAGCTTCGCCTGGGGCTGCTGGCGGTGCCACCAACCGAGGACGTTGGTGTTGATCCGCTGGTTGATCAACCACTGCTCGCCGGGATGACGAAGGCAAAAATCGCCCGCCTGCGTCCAGGCGGCGAGGTGATAGATGCGATCGTAAGCCTGATGCGGCAGGCTTTCCAGGTTGCCGGCGGCGGTGAGGTCGCAGTTGCGCGAATTCGGCGCCGCCACCGCATGCCCCCGGGCAGCGAGCGCGGCCACGAGGCTCGCGCCCAGGTATCCGCTTCCGCCGGTGACAAATATTTTCATGGTCAGGCTTCCGGGGGATTGATCGGGAAATAAAATTCGAGGCCCCGCTCGATCAACGCGCGATTATTGGCGAGAATCTCCGTCTTGAAGTTCCAGGCGAGGACGTAGTAGATGTCGGGCAACTCGGTGAGCTCCTGCTCGATGCGGAGCGGAATGTGCGACCCGGGGGCGTAGAGCCCCTTGCGCAGGACATTGCGCTCCACCAGGCACTCGATCAGCTCCGGACCGACGCCGAAATAGTTCAGGAGGGTATTTCCCTTCACCGGGGCGCCAAATCCCCAGACGCGCCTGCCGGCTGCCTTTTGCGCGTGCAGATAGGCCAGGTTCTCCGTCTTGAACGCCTTGATTCGCTCGGCAAAGGCGAGATAGGTGGGAAGCTCGTTGGCCCGGGCCGCATCTTCGGCGACGCGCAGCGCCTCGAGGCGGGCGGAAGGCGGTCGGGTTCCCCGGTGGGAGGCGAAGGCAATCATCTGTCCGCCATGGATCGGAGCCAGATAGGCGTCGAATATCTCCAATCCGTGGCGCGCGAGCAGGGTGTCCAGGGTGCGGAGATTGTAGTAGAGCAGATGCTCGTGGTAGATTTGATCGAAGGCGAGGTTCTCCATGATCCGTTTCATGTAGAGAAACTGGACGATGAAAACGCCGTCGCGATCGAGGCATTCCCGGATCCCGTCCGTGACGGAGTGCAATTCCTCGAGATGGAAAAAAACGCCGGCGGCATTGATGACCTGGAATTTCCGTCCAATGCGGCGGGCGCATTCCAAATTGAAGAATTCGTTGAGGGTGGGTACGCCCGCCTCCGTTGCGATGCGGGCCGTCCCGTGCGAGGACTCCACCCCGAGCACGTCGTAGCCCAGGGCTTGGAAGTGTTTGAGCTGCGTGCCATCGTTGGAGCCGATATCCAGGACCGCCTCGGCCTTCCGATCGGCAAAAAAGCGCTCATCGACCTCCCGGGCGATGCCGCGGAAATGATCGCTTAACGAGCGGGTGACGCCGGAAAGGTAGGTGTGATCGCCGAACATCACCTCCTTTTTGACCGTGTAGTCGAGTTGAGCCGTGTGGCAACGCTGACAGAAGACCACCCGGAGCGGATAGAAAGGTTCTCGGCCGAGTTCCTCCGGCTTTAAAAAATGGTTGCACCAGGGGTGCATGCCGAGATCGATGGCCGGAGCCAGGTCGGTGGAGTCGCAAATGCGGCAGATCACGGCGGAGTCAGTTTCGGGAGTAGATGATTTGGGTGCCCGGCGCGCAAATTCGGATTCCGATCCGATGCTGGTCCGCAAAGGCGGCTTCCAACCGGGAGCGCAGCTCCGGCGGGACGACAAAAACCAGGAATCCGCCGCCGCCGGCTCCCAGCAATTTTCCGCCCCACGCGCCGGCCGCAATCCCTTTTTGATAGAGGGAGTCGATCGCGGCCGTCGACACGCCATCGTCCAGATTGCGTTTGGTCATCCACCCCTCGTGCAGCAGCGCGCCAAATTCCGCGAGCGGCCGGCCGGACACCAGAAGATCACGGCCCCGGTCCACCATCCGCCGAAGCAAGCCGAGATATTCGCGGTTGCCGGTCACACCCTTGATTTTTTTGGTCTCGAGATCCTGCGCGCGGCGTTTGATGCCGGTGAAGACGAGGAGGAGGTGAGCCTCAATTTCTTCGACGCGCCGCGGGGAAAGGGACAGCGCCTCGACCCGAATGTCATCCTCGGCGCGAAATTCCAGCACGTTGAAACCGCCGACCGCGGCGGTCGCCTGGTCCTGCATCCCGACACACTCGCCCAAGACATTTCGCTCGATGTGAATGGCCTCGTAGGCGATCTGCAGCGGAGAGACGAACTCACCCTTGTAGGCGTGCAGCGCCTGAAGCAGCGACACCGTGAAGGCGGAGGACGATCCCAGGCCGGTGAAGGCCGGCAGATCCGCGACGGTGTGCAACTCAATATCCTTCTCGAGTTTGCAATATCGCAGGCAGGCGCGGAAAACCGGATGCTGGATTTCGTCGATCGTCCTGACCAGTTCGCCCCGGCTGTAGGAGATGCGAACCGCGTAGTCGAAGAGATCGCTATGAAACGGGCTGGCGGTGACATACGAAAACTTGTCGATCGCCGTCGCCAGCACGGCGCCGCCATGCTCGCGAAAATATTCGGGAAAGTCGGTGCCTCCGCCGAAAAAACTGATGCGGAGAGGGGCGCGGGAAATGATCATGGGGAATTCCTTCGCGACGTTTTACGGCCGCCGCTAGATGTTGGAAAAGGAACTGTTCCGGAGGATCGTGAAGCCCTTGATCAGTTCGGTGATGCCGCGTTGAAGGGGCCATTCGGGTTTGTATCCCGTGCCTGCGATGCGGGCGTTCGAGACAATATAATCCCGCTTGTCGGGGTCCTCGCCGATCGGGGCTTCCAGATAGACAAAACCCGGGACCTGCCGCCGGATTTCGGCGCAGAGCTCGAGTTTGGAGAGATTGGCATCGTCCAGCCCCACGTTATAGGCCCGACCCTTCATCGCGTCGAAATTGACCAGTGCGTGCTCGAAAGCCCGGACGACGTCGCGCACGTGGATGTAGTTGCGCTTGAAATGTCCCTCAAAGATCACGACGGCCCGATCCGTGACCGCGCGATAAACAAAATCGTTCACCAGCAGGTCGAGCCGCATCCGGGGCGAAAGGCCGAAAACGGTTGCTAGGCGGAAGCTGATGCTGTTCTGGTGGTCGAGCACCGCTTGCTCGCCCTCGACTTTGCTCGTGCCGTAAAGTGTGAGTGGACGCAAAGGGGTATCTTCGGTGCAATATTTCCCCTTTTCGCCGATGCCATAGCCGCTGTTGCTGGTCGCCATCATGATCCGCTGCTGTTTTGCCGCGAGCCCGCAAAGCATCCGGACAGCGTCGGAATTGGTACCCTGGGCCGCGATGCGATCGCGATCGCACATCGGGGCTCCGACCAGCGCGGCCAGCGGGATGATCAGGTCGGCAGATGCCAGCAGCGGCTTGACGATCCTCTCGTCGCGACAGTCCCCGCGCACGATCTGGAATTCCGGATAGCGGCAGCAGTCCGTGAGGCTCACCTGCCGGAAAAGGAAATTATCCAACACGGTGACGTGATGGCCCGCGGCAAGCAGGGAAGGAGTTAGCAGTGAGCCGATGTAACCGGCTCCGCCAGTGATGAGAATTTTCATTCGATGCGACTTTGGGAAATCAAGATGTTTATTTTTTCGACGAATGTGCCGTACGCGGCATCTGTTGAGAGTCGCTTTTTCGCCAGCATTTGTGCTCCTTCCTCCATGCGCCGACGCTGAAAGGGATCTCCGAGCACGCGAAGAATCGCTTCGGCAAATTGGAGAGGGGTTTCGGCGACGAGCGCCGCCCGTCCGGCCGCCTCGGGGAGTCCGTCGAGTCCGCAAGGAGACGAAACGACTGCCCGCCCATGCGACAATGCTTCTACAAGCTTTAGCTTGATCCCGCCGTGGATGATGTGAGGCACAAGGCAGACCTCTGCAGCACCGTATTCCAGGCCGATCTCTTCAACCCGGCCGAGAAAGCGTGTCCTCGGAAACTGCTCGTCGATCAGGCGACACACCGTGCCGCAAACGTGCAGATTGGCATCGGGACGGGAACGGAGTACTGTAGGCCATATTTCCCGCAAGAGCCAAAGGAGCGCTTTGGCATTTTCCTCGGCATCCGAAGCCACATAAAGGCAGCGACTGCGAATTTGCTCGGCCGCATTGTGAACGTATATCTGGGTCGAGACGGAAATTCGAATCACGCTCGACTCGGGAGACATTTTGCGCAGCAATGCGGCGTCTTCGTCCTGGAGGGTCAGCAGAATTGTGGCTTTTCTCAGGAGCTCGGCCTCCTTTTCCCAAGTCCACTCGGGATGGTGCGCAGGCCGAATCCCCGCTTGCTTAAGATTGGGCACCACCCGAAACCGCAGGTCGTGAACAAAGACGGTTTTCAAAATCCGACTGTCGGATGGCAAATCATCAAAAATGTTGGCAAGCCAGCTATAGTCGGCAATGACGACGTCCGGTTTAAAATCCGCCACACGCATCCGGACGGATAACCGCTCATTGCCCGTGACGACAGAATCAAAAAAAAGGGGCTCCCGGTCTGAGGCGCATTCAACCCCCGTGGATACCGGTCCTGGAAGAGTTTTCCGGAGTTGTTGTCGAAAACGTGTGGGCAGGAATCGGCGGGCGATACCCCAAGCGCGCCGGAGGCCGGCGCGAGCCAGTTTGGACGCGAAGGAACAGGGAACGAGAAGCGATCCGATGCGGCGGCGACCGGGGACGGATAGTGTGACAGCGCGGCGTATGGCAAGAGGTATCACATACCAGAGGGCGTCACCGCCAGGATCGGGACCGAGCAGTGCATATTCGACGACAAAACCACGCTTCCGCAAATGGCTGACGAAGTCGAACATGTGGGTTGCGCTGCCGGCTGTATTTGGCGATGGGAGATACCGGCTAACGATCAGTATCTTAGCTCGATGTACGGTCGGCGGAGTCGCGGCAAGGATGGAAAACGGGGTCAAGGCTTCGTTATTCCGGGTTTTTCTTGGGTATAGAGAATCAACCGAGCAAGTCGCCCGCCAGCCGTTTGCGTCGCGCATTTCCAATGAGCAACGAGCCAGTATAACCGGCTCCGCCAGTCGCGAGTATTTTGGTATTTGCGTTCATGCGATGCGCTGGGTCTGCCATGGGAAGAGGGGGGAAGTGATGCCGGGCGAGCGTTTTTCCACCGATTGCACGCATTTCGCGGGAAGAATCTCAAATGCCACGACATTCGCTATGACCTCAAACGCCATCCGACCCAAAACCCCCGATCCGACCGTGATGGAATAAAGCCCGGGGGAGAGGAAATGTGCGGGGACGGAAAAAACGCCCCGGTACGTCCCTGCTTCGCGGGGTCGGCCGGTCACGCCTAACGCATCGGTATCGCCGACCTCGAACACGGGAATCCCCTGTGAATTTTCCAGTCGCGCGGTCACGATAGCGTCGCTCAATGCCCGTTTCACCACGTAGTCGACTTCTATCGTCGGACTTCTATCGCTGTCAAAGATAGAGCAGGTCTCGCCGCGAGAATTTGTCACCCGCGCGTGCATGAAACAAAAATCGGGCTGCGGAGGCGTGCCATCGGGGCGCTGCCATGTTGCGCTGTGCGTCACCATCGCGCTAAGATATTGCTCGGTAACGCGGGCGGTGGGGCCCTCCATGACGACCCGTCCGCCGGCAAGGCAGATAACGCGCTCGCACAGGGAGGTCACCGCAGTCATGTTGTGGCTGACAAACAGAACGGTCCGGCCATGTTTTGCCACATCGCTCATTTTCCCAAGGCATTTTTTTTGAAACGCCGAGTCCCCGACGGCCAGCACCTCGTCGACAATCAAAACTTCGGGCTCAAGGTGCGCCGCGACAGCGAAAGCCAATCGCACATACATCCCGCTGGAGTAACGTTTCACGGGCGTATCTATAAATTGGTCCACTTCCGCGAAAGCGACGATCTCGTCGAGTTTCTTTTTGATGTCGGCTCGCATCATGCCGAGGATCGCACCGTTCAAATAGATGTTTTCACGCCCCGTTAACTCCGGATGGAATCCTGTGCCGACCTCGAGAAGCGACGCAATCCGACCGCGGATGACCGCGCGTCCCGCAGTCGGTTCTGTGATTCGGGAGAGAATCTTCAGAAGTGTGGACTTGCCCGCGCCGTTCCGACCGATGACGCCCACGACTTCGCCTGGCTGGACGGCAAAGCTGATGTTTTGCAACGCCCAGAAGTCCTTCGCTTCGGCTGACGCCGAGCGTTTTCTGACACCGTCCCACCAGCGGTTGAATGTTTCCCGCAAGGACGTCACGCCAATGGTGCCGAGGCGATAGCGCTTGGACAGGTTTTCAACTTCGATGATCGGTCGGCCCATGGGTCAAATGACGTCGATAAAGTTTTTTTCGACTTTTTGAAATACTATCAAACCGCTAACGAGGGCCACGGCGGTTAGCCCCAAGGAAAGAATTCCCAAGTAGGCGGGCGGCTCATTCGCGCCCAGCAACATGTGCCGCAAGGCCTCAAGCGGATATGTCAGCGGATTCAGCGCGGCCAAAAAATACCAGCGCGCTGGAACTCGGTTTAGGGGATAGATAACGGGAGACGCGTACATGAACAGTTGGACAAAGAATCCCGCCAGCACGGTAAAATCGCGAAACTTGGCTGTGAGCGCGGCGAGCCAGAGGCCGATCCCGAAACTGAACAGCGCCACTTCGGCGAACACAAGGGGTAGCAACCATGCGGCGGAAGTCAGGCCGAAGCTGGCGCCTCGGAGCCCGGCCTTTTCAATTGCGAATATAACGGCAAACAGGCCGAGTTGGATCGCGACTCCAATCAGATTTGAGATCACAGCCGAGAGGGGAACAATCAGGCGCGGAAAATATACTTTTCCAAAAAGGCTGATATTGTTCGTGAGCGTTCCGGCTGTTGATTGAAACGTCTGGGAAAAATAATTCCATAGCAGCAGCCCGGATAAATAAAACAGAGAAGATGGCACGCCATCGGTGGGGATTCGCGCTACGCGCGAGAAAATGACCATAAAAACCGCAGTAGTGAGGATTGGCTGGACAATGTACCACAGCGGTCCCAGCACGGTCTGCTTATAGCGTACGGCTATGTCGCGCCAAACTAGCAACCAGAGCAGGTCGCGGTATTCGTGCAGTTCCCTCCACGCGATAAAACGCCAGCCGTGAGTCGCCTCGATGACGATTTCCTTTTGCGGGTCGGCAATGTCGCTCATGGGTGGAGGGCGGACGAGAACCGGTTTCAGGCGGGAGCCGGCGCGGAGCAATGCGGCCTTGGGAGGCCGGCGAGGGCGAGCGCTTTGGCGGAGATGAATTCTCCGATGGCAAGGGATGCCGTGGCCCCAGGGCTCGGGGCATTCAGGACATGCAGGGCATTGGGGCGCTCGAGGAACTCAAAGTCCTGGACCAGCGTGCCATTTGGCTGCATCGCCTGGGCGCGTACCCCGGCACCACCCGGAGCCAGGTCCGACTCCTGCACGGCGGGCACGAGCCTTTGGAGAGCGTGACAAAACAGCCGGCGGCTGAACGACCGCTTGATTTCGTCCCATGCCATTTGCTTGTGCTGCCGCAGGAAACGCCACAAGCCGGGGAAGGACAGGGCGTCAAAAACGTCGGCGGGAACCACCTTCCATTTCGTGTAGCCCTCGCGGGCGAGGGACAACACTGCGCTCGGACCAGCCTCGACTTCTCCCCCCACCATCCGGGTGAAGTGCACGCCGAGGAAAGGAAATTTGGGATCGGGAACCGGGTAGATCAGGTTCCGCACCAGGTGTCTCGCGGAGGGTTTTAATTCGTAGTATTCTCCGCGGAAGGGCACGATGCGCGTGAGGCGGTTCTCCCCGCAGGCCTGCGCGATCCGGTCACAGTGCAGACCGCCGCAGTTGACCAGAAAATCGCTCGCAAAATCGCCCGCCGTGGTTTCCAGCCGCCAGGCCCGGCCCGCGGGTTTGGCTTTGAGCAGGCGGGCCGAGGTCACCACGGCCACACCGCCTTCCCGCAACCGGCGCAGCATCGCGTCGCAGACGCCGGCATAGTCGACGATTCCCTCCTCGGGCACGTGAATCGCGGCGGCGCCGGCGGCATGCGGCTCGATTTCATTCAGTTCCTCACGCGACAACCAGCGCAGATCGCGCAGGCCATTTTCAGTGCCCCGGGTGAAGAGATCCCGGAGGCGCCCGAGTTCCGCTCCGTCGGCTGCCACGACAACCTTGCCGCAGATTTCGTGGGCGACGCCGTTGGCCTGGCAGAATTCGACCATCCGGCGAATTCCGCTGACGGCCAGCGTGGCCTTGAGCGAACCCGGCTTGTAATAGAGACCGGCATGCAGCACGCCGCTGTTATGCGTGCTTTGATGCCGGCCGACGCGATCCTCCTTTTCCAGGACGCGGATGTTGGCGCCGGGATGGAGGCGATTTAGCTCCAGGCCCGTGGCCAGGCCGATGATGCCTCCGCCGATGACGGTGAAATTCATGGGTGGGACTGCCCGCGCAGGCGGTCGAGACGGCGATCAAGCCGTTGCCTTTTCACCCGGAGCCAGCGGCGCGCATGATTGGCGAGACTCGGGTACTGCTCCGAGACGCGGTAGAGGGCAGCCTGATTCTTCGCGGCCGACGCCGCGATCGCCAGTGCGCCCGGGCGCGGCTCGGGCAGCAGGAGCGCAATCGCCAGGCCGCCCCAAATCTGGTTCGGGAACCCGGCGTCTTCGCTCAGTGTGCCCGCCACGAAATCGAGATCGACCATGTGCACGTGCGGACTGGCGGCCCCGCGCGCCTCCGCGATGCCGGCACGACATTCCGGATTGCCGCTGTCGTGCATCAGGATCCAGAGGGGTCGGCTGGGGTGGTACGCCAGCAGGGCGTGAATGTCGTTCTGCACCCCGGCATAACGGTGGTCGCCGTCGATCAGGGCGAAACCGACCAGCTGGCTGCGGTCGGCGCATTGTTTCAGCGCATGCGCGATCATTTCCTTCGAGTCGCCGGTCAAAAACTCCACATTCGGCATGTCGGGCGCCATGCTGGCGGCGACCTCCGGGTCGATATCGATGGAGTAAACGAAATCTGCCCGTTGGCGGATCTGCTCCAGGCATCCTCCCTGACAGGTCCCGACCTCGATTGCGGCGGCGGGACGGGCGACTTCCAGCACGCGCAGGAGCGCCGTGCGCTCGGCATGGCTCATCAGCCAGGGACGGGAGGCTCCGGGATAAAGCACCCCGGCATAGTCATAGCTGGTCTTCATCAATAAAGCAGCGCCGCCAGGCGTTGTTTGAACGACTCATACGAAAACCGCCGGGCATGCTCCATGATCGTTGTCTCCTGCCACTCCCATCGCAAGGCCGCAATGCAGGCGTTGGCGATGGCCGGCACGTTGCCGAATTCGACGAGCACGCCGGTATCCTCGGTGATGACCTCCGGCACCCCGCCCGCGCGCGCCCCCAGGCAGGGCCGGCCGTTGGCCATGGCCTCGAGGTAGACGATCCCGAATCCCTCCCGGCCGCTGGGCAGTGCGAAGAGCCGGCAGGCGCGCATTTCGTTCGTGAGCGCCTTGTCGTCCAACGGACCGAGAAAGACGACGCCGGTGCCGAGCAGTCCTTCCCGGCGCGCCAGGCCCTGCAGGCGCGGAAGGTCGTCGCCGCGGCCGATGATGCGGAGCTGGGCGTCCGGCTCGGCCGCGCGGACTGCCGGCATGGCCGCGATCAGATGCTCCACGCCCTTGTAGCGGTCGGCATACGTGAGTCGGGAGACCGTGAGGATGACGGGCGGACAATCGGCGAGGGGCGTGCCGGGACTGATGGTGAACGCGGTGGAATCCAGGGCGTTGGGCA
>Ga0302325_10034921_pt1 | contig 10283 bp, 8 predicted proteins | sample Palsa_T0_2_FD_201948 | JGI IMG/M metagenome (GOLD analysis project Ga0302325, IMG submission 201948) | Peat permafrost microbial communities from Stordalen Mire near Abisko, Sweden - Palsa_T0_2 | ecosystem: Environmental > Terrestrial > Soil > Palsa > Peat permafrost | place: Sweden: Abisko...
GACGGCGCGGAATACGCCGTGACGTTGACCGGCGTGACTTTCACGCGCATTGCTCCCACCGAAGCTTCGGCGCTGAAAACGTCGGCGCGTTTCGTCTCGGGGCCGGCATACTTCACGCTGCCGAAGCTCGACTTCTTGACCGCCGCGCGAGCCACGCCCCTCGACAGCGCGACGCAAACGCCGAAGCAGTGCACCGCGCGCTTCGGTTACACCGACTACTACCTGCGTCAAGCCGTCAGCGGGTTTACGCCGACCGCCGCGTGGGTGGCTTGGCGCCAACAGCGCGTCGACGCGCTCCCTGGTTCACCGGCGACGGCAGCGACGCTCGTTTCCGAGTCACCCGTCACGTGCGATCATCCGAACAACGCCGTCAACCTCGTCCAACGATTCGACCCGATGTATCCCAGGCTCGCGCGCGAGCAAGGCATCTCGGGCACCACGGTCGTCAACGTCGACGTCGACGAAAACGGGAACGTGACGAACGCCTACGTCCAGACGTCGTCCGGCGACAATTCGCTCGACATCGCATCGGTCGACGCGGCGCGGCGCAGCAAGTACAGCCCGGCGACGTTCCGCTGCTTGCCGCTTCCGGCAACCTTTGCCTTCGTAGAGTCGTTCGGCCGGCCGACGAACAACACCGGAGGCGCCACGGGCATTCCACAATGACGCGCGCAATCGTCGCGGCGCTGTTCGCTGCATCGCTGCAGATCGACGCGCCGGCGCCCGCCGCAGCGGCATCGCTGTGCTCGATCGGAACCGCCGACGTCGCCGCAATGCCGAACGGCACGACCTACGCGCTCGTGCTCACGTCGGCAAACCTGGCGCCGGTCACGCTCAGCTTCGATCTCCACTCGCCGCTCTCCGACTACGCCACGTCGCCGACGACCGTCTCGTTCAGGCCGATCACTGCCGCCGAAACCAAAGCGCTGCAGACCCTAGCACACTTCATCTCGGCTCCGGTGTTCGTCAAGCTGCCGAAGTTCGATACGGTTCTCGTCGCTCGGGCTTCGGCGGCCACCGATCGGGCCGAAGGGTGCACGCCTCACGCCGCCTTGACGACGTTTTACTTCCGCAGAGACGATGCGAACTATCAGCCCGCAGCGGCATGGGTCGACTGGCGCCAACGCGTGATCGCTTCCTACGCGCCCGACGCGCCGCTCGTCACGGCCACCGAAGTTCCGTACTCCGGTGCTACGTGTCTCGAGCATGCGAACGTGGGCGTGCGCATGACGAGCGAATTTCATCCGGGCTATCCGAGGATTGCGCTCAGCGAACACGACTCGGGCGTTACCTTCATGGACATCGCCGTCGATGAAGCCGGCAACTTCGCCGGCGTCACGATCGTCGCTTCGGCCGGCAATCCCGCGATCGATGGCGCCGCGATCGATGCCGCCAAAGCCTCGAAGTACACTCCGGCGGTCTATCATTGCATCGCAGTCCCCGGGGTCTTGCACTTCCGCGCGACGTTCATCGACCGGGCCATCCTGCGCTAGCTTAGGGCAGCGCCAGCTTCTCGAAAATGCTGCGGACCTGTTCGTCGAGGCGATCGAACGAGCCGTCGTTCTCGATGACGTAGTCGGCGAGCTTACGCGCCGCCTCGGGATCGATTTGCGCCGCCATCCGCCGCTCGATCTCGTCGCGCGAAACCTTGTTGCGCGCCTGGACGCGCTCGATGCGCCGTTCGAGCGGCGCGACGACGAGGACCGTCGCATCGCACTCGGCGGCGAACCCGCCCTCGAACAGCAGCGGAACTTCGTGCACGACGAGCTGGCCGGGCCGCCCCTTCGCTTCGCGCTCCGCGGCGAGCGCCCGCACGATCGGGTGGACGATCGCATTCAGTTCGGCGCGCGCGGCCTCGTCGTCGAAGACGATCGCGGCCAGGCCGGGCCGATCGAGAATGCCATGCTCGGAAACGACGGCGGGCCAGCGCGCGCGAATTTGCGCGAGGCCCACGGTGCCGGGCGCGACGGCGAGGCGCGCCATTTCGTCCGCGTCGATGACGAGCGCGCCGAGGACGGCGAAAATTCGCGCGACCTCGCTCTTGCCGGCGCCGATGCCGCCGGTAAGTCCGACGCGCGTTACTCGACCACGCTTTCGAGAGCGCCCGTAACCGAACCGACCTCGCCGTCGACGGCATAGGCCTCGATCTCTTCGGGGGCGACGTCCATGACGTGCTGAATCGATCCGGTGATGCGCCGCGTCGAATGGTTGACGGTGAGGATCGTCACCTCGACCTCTTCGCCGGGGCTGTACTGTTTGGCCGGATCGAATTCGCCCTTCGGAACCATCGCGAGCACGCCCGGGATGATTTCGACGAGGAGATAGTTCGGCGTCACTTTGACGACTTGCGCGATCAGGCGCTGATCCTCGATCAGCTTGTCGGCGTGCTCGACCCACGGGTCGGGCAGCGCGTGCTTGAGCGAGAGCGAAACCTTCTTCGCCTCCGGGTCGAACTTCATCACCTCGACCTGCACGATGTCGCCGATCTTGACGACTTCGCTCGGATGCTTGATCCGCGCGTATGCGAGCTCGCTGTTGTGGATGAGCCCGTCGATGCCTCCGAGGTCGACGAACGCCCCGAACTCGGCCAAGCGGACGACGACGCCTTCGCGAATCTGTCCGACCGCGAGCGTGCCGAGCAGCTCGCTCTTCTTGGCGTTGAGTTCTTCCTCGAGGACGAGGCGCTGCGAGAGTACGACGCGGTGGCGCTTGTGATCGAGATCGATGACTTTCAGGCGCAGATGCTTGCCGACGAGCTCGTCGAGATTGCCGACGGGCTGGCGGCGGATCTGAGAAGCCGGTACGAACCCGCGCATGCCGAGGTCGACGAGGACGCCGCCTTTGACGACTTGCGTGACCGTCGCTTCGATCACTTCGTCGTTTTCGTGCGCCTCGATCACCTTCTCCCAGGTCTTGAGCGCGCGCGCGCGGCGTTCCGAGAGAAAGAGCGTTCCATCTTGATCGTCGATCCGATGGATCATCACTTCGAGCTTGTCGCCGACCCGCAGTTCCTTCGCGTCGATCGCAAGCGACAGCTCGCGGAAACTAAGAATGCCTTCCGATTTACCGCCGATATCGACGAGTAACTCGTCTTGATACTTCGCGACGATAACGCCTACGAGAACTTGGCCCTCGTCTAGGACCTTGAGGCTCTCTTCATACATGCGCTGCTCGAGCGCGAGTTGGTCTTCGAGTTCTTCGGTCTTGTTCAGGTCGATGTCGGTAGTGGTAGTAATACGTTTCCCCTTTACTCAGCGCGCCGAATCGAATCGTTCGGTCACACCGCCGCGCTTTGCGCAGTTCCTCTCAATAGAGGCGAGACTTTATCGAGTTTGACAGGTTCGGCACCACCAGGTGCCGCGTTGTGCGAGAACCGTCCGCACGATGGTTCGTCCGCAGCGGAAACAGTCGCGACCATCTCGGCTGTAGACTTGGAGTTTGTTTTGAAATCCGCCCTTGAGCCCTTCGGCATCGACGTAGTCGTCGATGCTGGTCCCACGCAGATCGATCGCGCGCCGAAGCACCGATCGTATCGAGTCGTGGAGACGGCGTCTCCGCTCCTTTGAGAGCGATCCGGCAGGCCGACCCGGGTGGATCCGCGCCTCCCAAAGCGCTTCGCAGGCATAGATGTTGCCGAGTCCCGCAACGCGACGCTGGTCGAGCAGAAACACCTTGATCGGTGTCGACCGCCCATCCAACAGACCGGAGAACCGCTCCAACGTAAAATCGTCGGAGAGGGGCTCCAAGCCGACCTCGGCAGCCCACGGTTCTTCAGGCCCGACAAGGCGCATCCTGCCGAATTGACGCACGTCCGCGAACGCAAGTCGGACGCCTCCGGAGAGTGTCATCGACACGTTCGTGTACGGTTGGACGCTCGTGGTCCCCGCCGCGCCGACGATGAGCCGCCCGGTCATCCGCAGATGAACGACGAGCGATCGCCCGGATGCGAGCGAGAAAACCACGAACTTGCCGCGCCGGTTCACCGCATCGATCGCTTCCCCGGTTAGCTCTCTGACGAAGCGTCGCGGCTTCGGAGAAACGACCTTGGGAAGCTCGATCCGGACCGACTCGATCCGCTTGCCCGCCAGCGCCTTATTCAGGCCGCGGGCGATCGTCTCGACTTCGGGGAGCTCCGGCACGTCCGGACCTACAACTCGGTCCGGGACAAAAAGGTTCCATCATTAGTGTATCCCGCGCGCGGGAAGGCGGAACCTCAGTCCTTTGACGATGCCGTCGGAAGCCGCTTCGCCCGCCGCGAGCTCGATGACGTACAGGCCGTCGCCGGAGCGCCGCGCGACATCCTCATCGGAGGTCTCCAACGTCGAGGGCGGCACGTTCGCTGCGACGGCGTCGACGGTTCCGTCTCCGCCGACCCAGATCATGTCGAGCGAGACGAGCGTATTCTTCATCCAGAATTCCCACCGAGCGGCCTGCGAGAAGACGAAGATCATCCCGGCGTGCGGACGCAGGTGCGTCACGCACATCAAGCCGAGCTCTCGCGTCGCAGACGTGCCGGCGATGGCGAGCGTGAGCCGCGCGCGCGGCGCGTCGAGCGAAACCGTCTTCAACGCCTTGCGCGGCGCGAGCGTCGCCGGACCGGCGAGGATCGCGGCAGGCAAGGCTGCATCCGCGCACGCGAGCGCGGCAGGCTCGGCTCTCTGTCCCGTTACCGACGAAGGCGCAACGAGCGCGAGCAGCAACGCGAACGCTGCGGCGGCCCGTCTGCGATCAGACATCGACCAGCTCGGCGTCGAGCGGCTCGACGTCGTACCAAGTGCGGCCGGTTTTGAGCGTGACTTCGAGCGGAACGGCGAGCGCGAACGCAGATTCCATCTCGCGTCTGACGAGCGCGGCCACCGATTCGAGTTCGGCGCGCCCGACTTCGAAAATCAGCTCGTCGTGAATTTGGAGCAGCATCTTCGCATCCGCGCCTCCCCGCTGCAACGCGCGGTCGATCTTGACCATCGCCAACTTCATCAAGTCCGCGGCACTGCCTTGCATCGGAGCGTTCGTCGCCTCGCGCTCGGCCGCCGCGCGCATAGCGTAGTTGCGCGTGCGCAGGTCGGAAAAGTATCGGCGGCGCCCGAGCAAGGTCTGGACGTAGCCATGTTCTCGACCGAACTCGAGATTCTGCTCGATCCAAACGCGCACCGCCGGAAAGCGCGCGAAGTACGCTTCGGTCATCGCGCGCGCTTCGGCGCGTTCGATGTCCAGCCGCTGCGCGAGACCGAAATCCGACATGCCGTAGAAGAGGCCGAAATTGACCGCCTTCGCGATGCGGCGCTGATTGGCGGACACGGCGTCGCCTGCGGCGACGCCGAAGACGCCGCGGGCGGTAACGTCGTGGATGTCTTCACCGCGCCGGAACGCCTCGCGCATCGCTTCGTCGCCCGAGACGTGGGCCATGATGCGCAGTTCGATCTGGCTGTAATCGGCCGCGAGCAAGACGCGTTCGTCGCCGGCGACGAACGCGCGCCGCACGCGCCGCCCAAGCTCGGTGCGGATCGGAATGTTCTGCAGGTTGGGATTGGTCGACGAGAGCCGGCCGGTCGCGGTTGCCGTTTGGTTGAAGCTCGTGCGCAGACGGCCGTCGGGGCCGAGCAGTCTCGGGATGACGTCGACGTAAGTGTTCTTGAGCTTCGTCACCTCGCGATACTCGAGCACCTTCGCGACGATCTCGTGCTCGCGCGCGAGCGGCTGCAGAACTTCGATCCCGGTCGCCCAACCGGTCTTCGTGCGGCCGCCGTTCGGCAAACCGAGCCGCTCGAAGAGCGTCGCCCCAAGTTGCTGGGGCGAGGCGATGTTGAACGGACCGCCGGCCGCGGCGTAGATTTCTTCTTGTAAACGCGCCGTCGAAGCATCGACCTCGCTCGACAGCTCGCCGAGCGCAGCCGGGTCGACGGCGATCCCAGTGCGCTCCATCTCCGCCAAGATGGCGACGAGCGGCAGCTCGACGTCTTCGTACAGCGAAGTTTGCTCGCGCAACCCGAGCCGTTCGCGCACGACGCCGCGCAGGCGCCCGACGGCGTCGGCGTAGGCGCCGCCTTCTTCGGGGAGGTGCTTGCCCAGATACTCAGACGCCGCGTCGTCGAGATTTGCGAAGGTCCGTGACGGGTTGAGCAGGTGCGCCGCGATCATCACGTCGTCGCGAGGCGCCGGTTCCGGCGGTTCGACGCCGTGCGCGCGCAGCGCCGCGGCGAGCGCCTTCCAATCGTGGGTCGCGAGCGTGCCGGTTCGCAACAGCGCGTCGAACGCCGCGCGCACCTCCGGATACGCGAGCGCGGCGGCGCGAAATGAGAAACCGTTCCCCTCGGCCGTGCTGACGCCGAGCTCGTCCCCGCGCAGCGCAATCGCGGCGTTCTCCGCGGCGGACGCTTCGCGCAAGCTGCGCGCCAAGAGTGCAAACTCCGGCGGATCGACCGCGGCCGCGAACGACCGATACGTTCCCTCGATCCGCTCGACGTCGTCGATCGGAAAGAGCGTCGCGTCGTTGCTCGCGACCGGCAACCTCGCGAGCAGCGATTTGAACTCGAGATCGCGATAGAGCGGATACAGCACCTCCGGACCGGGCGGCGTGTACCGCGCCGCTTCCCACGGAATCTCGAGCGGCAAATCGCGCGACAAGACCGAGACGTCGCGGCAGACGCGCGCCGTTTCGCCGTGTTCGCGGATCAGCGCTTCGAGTTTCGGCGTCCCCGCCAGCGTCGGATCGGCGAGCAGCGCGTCGAGTGAGTGCGCGCTCTTGAGCAACTTGATCGCGGTCTTCTCACCGATGCTCGGAATGCCGGGGAGGTTGTCGGACGGATCGCCCTTGAGACCGCGGTAATCCGGAAGTTGCGACGGCTGCAGTTCGAAGCGCGCGTAGACCGCCGCCGGATCGTAGCGAGCGAGTTCGGTGATGCCGCGCCGCGTCGCCAAGACGGTCGTCCTCTCGTCGACGATCTGCAAGAGATCGAGATCGCCGGTCACGACCGCGACGTTTTGCCCGGCTTCGCCCGCTTGGCGCGCCAAGGTCGCGATCACGTCGTCAGCCTCCTCGCCCTCCATCTCGATCTGCGGGATCCCGTAGACGTCCAATATGCGGCGCACGAGCGCGAACTGCGAGCGCAGGTCGTCGGGCATCGTTTCGCGCTGCGCTTTGTACTCGGCGTAGAGATCGACGCGCGCTTGAGGCAGCCCCTTGTCGAAGGTCGCGATCACGTGCGTCGGCTTCTCGTCGGCGATGATGCGCGTCAACATTTGCGTGAAGCCGTAAGCAGCGTTGATCGGAACGCCTTTGGTCGTCGTCATCACCGGCAACGCGAAGAACGCGCGATAGACCAGGCCGTACGTATCGAGCAACATCAGCACCGCGGTACCGGGCTTCATCAGCGTACTTCGAACGCAACCGACGCGGCGCCGACGCCGCCGTTCTCGGAGACCTTCATCAGCGACAGCACGTAGCGACCCGGCTCCTTCGGCACGCCGACGTCGAAGCCGCCGGCGGTGAGATGCTGCACTTGCCACAGCATCGTGCTCGGCGCGGCCGAGCCGAGCGACGGCGCCTCGGTCGGCGCCTTGCGCGCTTCCTCGGCGGTGAAGATATCGTTTGCTTTCGAACTCGCCGGCGCGACGTAGGCGTGCCAGGTCGGATTCTCGGAGGCGGGATCTTGCGAGGTGGTTCCGCCGCTCGCAAGCACGGCGGATGCGTCGTCGAACAAGGCCGAGCCGCTCTCCGGGCCGTCGGCGATCCGAATCGCATACGTCGCCGCCCCGGCATCGCCGCCGTCGTTCACCGTGACGTGCGCGGTTGCGCCCGGCGCATATGTCGCGTGGTCGATCGTCAGCTCGGTTGCGCGCGGATGTCCGGGGCCGTCGATCGTCACCGCAATAGTGCCCATCGCGATCGCCCCGTCGCGCACGAATGCCGCCGAGACGCGCACGTCGCCTTGCGGATCGCCGAGGTCGAGCGTTGCGACCGCATCTCCGTTCGCGGTCACGCCGACGCGCGTCGCATAGGTGCGCGCGCCGTCGAGCGTGATGAGCGCGTCTCCGATCGCGCCCTTTGCTTCGGCGCGAACGGTGATTTTGTCGCCGACGCGGTAGCGCGGCTTGTCGAGCGCGATCGTGACCTCGCTCGCGCCGCCGCTCGTCGTTCCCGAGAGCGCGCTCGGCTCGACCGTCACCGCGGCTGCGTCGAGCGCGTCGCGTCCGTCGACCGTGGCGTCGGCGACGGCCAGGTTCGAGCCGAGGCTGACATCGCGGAAGACCGCGCGCGCGCGCCCTTGTGCGTCGAGGGTCACCTCTTGATCTTGCACCGTCGAGCCGTGCGACAGATGGATGCGCACGCTCGCGCCGGGCGCCGGTAAACCGTCGTTCGGATCGAAGCCGTGGACGTCGAAGGCGACCGGCACGCCCGGATCGACGGTCGCCGCCGCGGGCTCGAGATCGAGCGCGATCGGCGCGTTGGCGACACCGACTTGCGCGGTCGCGGTCGCTCCGGTCGTCGTGGCTTGAATTCCGTAGGTCGAGTCGAGGCCGTCGGTCGGCGGCGGTAGGCTGATCTCCGCGCGCCCGTCGCTTCCGCTTTGCAGCGTCGCATCGTAGACGACCGTCGTTCCCCAGCGCTGCGCGCTCGTGACGCCGGGCGCGATCGTGTGCGGCGAGCGCACGACCTCGACCGCGATCGGAACGCCGTACGCCGCAACGCCGCCGCGCGTCGCGAGCACCGTGATCGGGACGACTTTTTGCGGATTGCACGGGCAGCCGCTGCGTATGGCGAGCGCGACGTCGGCAGCCGCGTCGACGTGCAACGTCGTTCCGCCGACGCCGCCGGCGCCCGAGGCGAGGATCGCATAATCGCCCGCGGTGAGATTCGCCGGGACGTCGAGCGTGCCGTCAAACGCGCCGTCCGCGTCGAGTTGCGCGGTCGTCGCCGCGAGCGTCCGTCCGCTCTCACCGAGCGTGACGCGAACGTCGCCGCTGCCGAGTTTGAGCGCGCCGCCGGCGCGGCGCCGCGCGAAGCCCGCGAAATGGATCGTCGAGCCGGCGCGCGCGACGGCCGATTCGAGCCGGATCCCGACGATCGACGGCGGCAGCGGCGCTTCGGGCAAGATCGATACGAACGCGACCGCCGAGTCGCGCTGCGCGAGCGCGAAGAGCGGGCGGTTCCGCAGATCGTGCCACGCGACGAGGCCGTTCCCATCGGTCTTGCGGTCGATCAACTGAACGTTCACGAGAAACGCGACGTTGAGGTTCGAGAGCGGGCGGCCCGTGCGCAGATCGACCGCCCACAGCATAAGACCCTCGGGGCTTTCCTTCGTCACGAGGCCGATGTGCGTTCGATTCATCCAGACCTGCTGCACGGCATCGCCGCGCCGCGCTTCGACGACGTAGAAGCCTTCTTGATTCGCGAGCGGAACGTTGACGTCGCTCGAATTGAATTGCAATCCCGCAGGCGGCGAAAATTTCCAGCGCGCGATCGGCTTGCGATGCGAAGTGTCGAGCGGTCGCGCTTGCCGGTTCTGTCCCGCGATGATGACGTCGGCCGGATCGACGCCGTAGACGCTGAAGTCGACCGGCGCACCCGAATAGGTGTCGAGACGAACCGTCGCCGCTTTCCACGGGACGTTGACGTCGCGCGCGAACAGCGCGAAGTACGCATCCCACTGACCCTTGTCCAGCAGTGGGCGCCCGGCTTGCGCCGGAACGGCCGAGAGCAGCGCCGCTACGAGAGCGAACGCCGCGCCTCGGAAGAAACTGCCGGTTCTAGAAGTCGAGGGCGTAGTTGAGCGTTCCAAAGGTGCCGGCGTAGACTAGGAACGCAACGGTGTAATCCCGCGATTCATTCTTGTGGAGGATTTCATCGGGAAAATTTATCTTGCCGACGAGCGCCGTGCTACCCGAAACGATTCCGGCGTGCCGAGTCGTATCCTTATCCTGCAAGATGAAGTGATCCGGACGCGGGGTAAAGTCACGTCCGACGTCGTTGGTGAACGTGAAGGTCACGACATAGAGCGTGTCGCCCTGCACCGAGTTTTCCGGAGACCCGATGATCTGCACCGACTTTATGACGATGTCGGGCGGCGACGTAATGAACCCGTTCGGCCCGTTTGCCGGCGGCGCGTCCTTACACGCGGCGAGCAACGAGAGCGCGGACAGTGCTAGAATGGTCAATATGCGGTTCACGGAAACTCGGCTTCGGCGGCCTGCGGAACCATCCCCGGGGGCGGGTGGATTTCTGAGAACGAGCGCAGCCGGCCTCGGCCTCCTGTGTTGCCTGTGCGTGGGCGCCGCGTCGCTCA
>Ga0302325_10034922_pt1 | contig 10283 bp, 6 predicted proteins | sample Palsa_T0_2_FD_201948 | JGI IMG/M metagenome (GOLD analysis project Ga0302325, IMG submission 201948) | Peat permafrost microbial communities from Stordalen Mire near Abisko, Sweden - Palsa_T0_2 | ecosystem: Environmental > Terrestrial > Soil > Palsa > Peat permafrost | place: Sweden: Abisko...
AGGAATGTCCGGGCCACGATCATCCCCAGCGTTGCCGTCCCGGTATCGCTGATCGGCACGTTCGGCGTGATGTACCTGGCGGGGTACAGCATCGACAACCTCTCGCTGATGGCGATGACCATCGCGACCGGGTTCGTGGTGGACGATGCCATCGTGGTGATCGAGAACATCAGCCGGCACCTCGAGGGCGGAGCTTCGCCCATGCAGGCCGCGTTGGAGGGCGCCGCGGAAATCGGCTTTACCGTGCTTTCGATCAGCGTTTCGCTGGTGGCCGTGTTCATTCCGATTCTGATGATGGGCGGCATCGTGGGCCGGCTGTTCCGCGAATTCGCCGTCACGCTCTCGGTCGCCATTCTCGTGTCGCTGGTGGTCTCGCTGACCACGACTCCCATGATGTGCGCCAGGCTCTTGAAGCGCGAACGCGACGAGAAGCATGGATGGCTCTACCGCCTGACGGAAAAGATGTTCGACTGGATTCTGGGCTGGTACGAAACGACGCTGGCCTGGGTGCTGCGGCACCAGCCGTTCGTCATGCTCGTCACGCTGTCGACGATCGCCTTGACCGTGTACCTGTACGTGATCGTTCCCAAAGGCTTTTTCCCGCAGCAGGATACCAGCCGTCTGATTGGCGGCATTCAAGCGGACCAGGACACGTCCTTTCAGGCCATGGAACATCTGATGCGCCGTTTCTGCAGCATGGTGAGCACGGATGAGGACGTCACCGGAGTGATCGCCTTCTCTGGCGGATCGAGCGGCAGCGCCAACAACGGGAAGATGTATGTCTCGCTCAAGCCTTGGGAGGAGCGCACGGCCGACACCGACGCGATTATCGGCCGGCTCCGCGTCAAGCTCGCCCAGATTCCGGGCGCCACTCTCTATCTCCAACCCGTGCAGGATTTACGAATCGGCGCACGACCCAGCAGCACACAATATCAGTACACGCTGCAAGGAGACAATCTCGAAGATCTGAACGAATGGGCACCCAAGATGCTCGAGAAGTTGAAGACCGTGGAGGGATTGGTGGACGTGAATAGCGACCAGCAAAACCACGGGCTGCAAGTCCCGCTCACCATCGATCGCGCCATGGCGGCGCGGATGGGAATTACGGCGCAAGCGATCGACGATACGTTGTACGACGCCTTCGGCCAGCGGCAAGTGTCCACGATCTACACGCAACTCAATCAATATCACGTGGTGCTGGAGGTAGCGCCGCAGTTCTGGCAGAGCCCCGAGGGCCTCAAGTATCTGTATGTCCGCGGCAAGGACGGCGCCCAAATCCCGTTGAGCGCCATCGCCCGCAATAAAACCGACACGAACGCCTTGTCGGTCAACCACTCGGGCCAGTTTCCCTCGGTCACGATCTCGTTCAACCTGGTTCCCGGCACGGCGCTGGGAGAAGCGGTGACCGACATCGAGGAGGCCGAGACGGAAATGGGCTTGCCCGCCACCATTCACGGCAGCTTTTCCGGAACGGCCCAGGCGTTCCAGGCGTCGTTGAGCAACGAACCCTTCTTGATTCTCGCGGCCCTGGTCACGGTGTACATCGTGTTGGGAGTGCTGTACGAAAGCTACATTCACCCGATCACGATTCTTTCGACCTTGCCCTCGGCCGGGGTGGGGGCCATTCTGGCGCTCTTGCTCTGCCACACGGAGCTCAACGTGATGGCCCTCATCGGTATCGTGCTGCTGATCGGCATCGTCAAGAAAAACGCGATCATGATGATCGACTTTGCCCTGGAGGCGGAACGTAGAAAAGGCATGACCCCGGAGGAGGCCATCTACGAGGCCTGCCTGCTGCGCTTCCGACCGATCACCATGACCACGATGGCGGCGCTGCTGGGCGCGTTGCCGCTGGCGCTGGGCACGGGAACCGGCTCCGAGCTGCGCCGGCCGATGGGAATCGCCATCGTGGGCGGGCTGATCTTCAGCCAGATGCTCACGCTGTACACGACCCCCGTCGTCTATACCTATCTCGACCGATTCCGGCTGTGGATCGCCCGCATTCGCGGCAAAAGCGCTCAGGCGCCGACGCATGAATTGGCAACCGCCGAGGCGTGAAAGCGGCGCCGGGATCGTTGCTGTGCGATACCGGCCGGCGCGGGTTGGGATTGTCGGAGTTGCGGCGGATATCGTACGAATTCCCGCACGCGGCGTGCGTGTTCAGCATTCGCGAGTCCGAGACGCACGGCACTGCGGACTTCACGCGCGATCCGTCGTCAGGACGACGGCTGCGTCTGGCCGGCCGGCGACTCGGCGTCGACCGGGGGCGTGGTGCAGATCAATTGTTCGATCGCTGCGATGTTGGCGGGCTTGGTCAAGTGATGGTTGAAGCCCGCCTCGAACGCCTGGCGACGGTCTTCCTCTTGACCGTATCCCGTCAGCGCGACGAGCACGACGTGTCCTGAATCGGTCTGCTCGCGGATCCGCCGCGCGACCTCGTAGCCGTCCATGCCCGGCATCCCGATGTCGAGAAACACGATCCGCGGCTGATTCGCCTGCGCCCACTCGACAGCCGACCGGCCGTCAAAAGCCAGCGAGACGTCTTGTCCGAGCGACCGCAGCATCATCGCCAGCGTCTTGGCCGATGCCTCCAGGTCGTCGACGACCAGGATGCGATGCCGGGGCATGCCGTTGGCCGGCAGCGACGGCCGTGCTGAACCGCAGGCCTGTTGCATTGCGGCGTCGGGCGCGAGCACCGGCAGCGCCACGATGAATTCACTTCCTTTGCCGGGCCCGTCGCTGTGCGCGGCGATGGTTCCGCCGTGCAGCTCGACCAGTTGTTTGACGAGCGTCAGCCCGATGCCCAGTCCTCCGTACGAGCGGTGCAGCGTGCCGTCGACCTGCCGGAACATCTCGAAGATTTCCGAGAGCATGTGCCGGGGAATGCCGGGTCCGTTGTCCCGGACGCTGACCAGCGCCTGTCCGTCTTGCCGCCGGGCATCGACGCAGATTTCTCCCTTGTGCCCGCTGTATTTGGCCGCGTTGTGCAGGATATTCCCAAAAACCTGGGTCAAGCGGGCGACGTCTCCCCGAACAAAAAGGGGCCCCGGCGGCATGGCCACGGTCAGATGATGCCCGCACGATTCCATCATCGGCTGCACGGCCTCCACGGCTCCGGACACGACGGTAGCCAGGTCGACCAGCTGTTGGCGGAGCTGGATTTTGCCGCGCGTGATGCGCGAGACGTCCATCAGATCGTCGATCAAGCGGGTCATCTGCCGCACTTGCCGCTCCATCATCAGCCGCAATTGTTCGACTTCGCCGCGGTCGTTTTCAATCAGCGGCCAAAGTTGCAAGGCATTGCTGATGGGTGAGAGCGGGTTGCGCAGTTCGTGAGCCAGCGTCGCCAGGAATTCGTCTTTTCGCCGGTCGGCTTCCTTCAATGCCGCGGCTTGCCGCAGCATTTCGTCTTGATGCCGCTTGCGCTGCTGGATCTCGCGAAAGACCAAAATGGCCCCGCGCACTTCGCCGGCGGCGGACGTGATCGGGGCGGCGCTATCGTCGATGGGCCATTCGGTCCCGTCTTTCGAGATCAGCACGGTGTGGTTGGCCAATCCCACGATTCTTCCTTCCGTCAACGCGCGCAGGGCGGGATTCTCCACGTTCTCGCGCGTCTCCTCGTTCACGATACGGAGCACGTTCGTCAGCGGCTGGCCATGCGCGTCCTCCTGCGTCCAGCCTGTCAGATTGCTGGCCACTGTGTTGAGAAAGGTCACCCGCCCGTGCGCATCGGTGGCGATCACGGCGTCGCCGATGCTGATGAGGGTTGCCCGCAGCAGGTCGCGTTGCTCCTGCACGGCGGCGGCCGACTTTGCGTGGTCCACCAGATGCCGCCGCAGCAGCCAGACGAACGCAGCGACAGCGATCAAGCCCAAGACCGCCGAGAAGATGCATCCCTGCAAGGCCGAGCGATAAGCCACATGATTGGCGGCCTCGCGCGAGGCGAGCAACTGCTGTTCATCGGCTTCCATCTGGGCGATCAGTTTCCGGATCTCGTCCATCACCTCTTTTCCCTCGCCGCGCAGGACGCGATCTCGCGCGGCCGCGAAGTTCTCGTCTTTGCGCAACTCGATGGTGCGCGCCATCGACTGGAGCTTGGCGGCGATTAGCTTGCGCAGGCGGGGAACACGGTCCTGTTGGAGCGGGTTGTCCGCGGTCAACCGCTTGAACCGCTCGATCGTTTGGTCGGTCGTGGCCAGCGCGTCGGTATACGGCTTGAGGTAGGTGGCGTCGCCGGTGATCAAATAACCGCGCTGCCCGGTCTCCGCATCCTTTACAGCCGAGACCACGTCGTCCAGCGCGGCGATGATGTCCTGGGTGCGGATGACCTGCGCCGACTCGTCGTGCAGTTCCCGCGTTTGCCGGAAGTCGATGCTGGCATTGACGACGATCATGGCCACCAGCAGGCCGATCCCCATCAGCAGGCCGCGGGAGCGAATCGACAGGTCGGACCCAACTGGTCGCATGATCGTTTCGTCGCTTGGGAGGCGGGCGTGTCGGGTCAACCCATTCTATCGACAATCACTCGCCCGGAAAGCCGAAGTCAACCGGCCGAGGACCGCAGGGCAAACCGCGATCGGAAGGTTCCGTGGATGATAGCTGGAAGCGGACGGCCGTCGCCTCGACCGCTGCTAGCTGAATTATCACAAGCGCGGGCTTGCCGGAGAATGCCCTCACCGGCAGAGGCTGGCCCTGAATCGTCCTATTCGGCCCCCCCCCAGACCTGAACCTCGCCGTCCGGATCGAATTCGACGTGGACCACGTTCGGGCGGCAGCAGACTGGACAATCCTCGACGTACTCCTGAATGGATCCGGCCGATGGGTCCAGCGGGATCACGATCTCCTCGCCGCAGGCATCGCAGATGTAGCTCGCCTCGTCCCGCATTTCGCTTCCCCAGCTGCTGCGGCCCGGACACTCCTTCGCCAACGCAAGCAGGAGCATGCCGCCGCCGTCACCGATATTCTACCGGCCATCCCGAGCGGCCGGTAGAATGCGCTGATCGCAAGTTTCGCGTGGACACCCGAAGACGCTCGGAAATCAACGATGGCCAAAGATGCAAGCACGGCCGATCCCTCCGTGGTTCTCGATCTGCTGGAAGCTTTTCGCCGCTCGAAGACGATGTTCGCCGCAGTCTCGCTCGGCGTGTTCGACGCTCTTTCGAGCGGCCCGAAACCGCTGACGGTCCTGGCCCGCGAGTTGCGGACCGACGCCGACGCCTTGGAACGGCTGCTCGATGCCTGCGTCGGATTGCAGTTGCTGCGGCGCGGCGAGCGGGGCTACGAGAACTCGCCGCCAGCGGCGGCCTATCTCGCGAAGAATAGCCCGCGCCGCCTCACCGGCTACATCCATTACTCGAATGACGTGATGTGGAAGCTCTGGAGCAATCTGGAAGATGCGGTGCGCGAAGGGACGCATCGCTGGAACCAGACCTTTGGCTGGGATGGACCGATCTTCGCGAACTTCTTCCGCAGCGAAGAGGCCAAGCGCGAATTTCTGATGGGCATGCACGGCTTCGGCTTGATCTCTTCTCCGCGGATCGTCGCCGCGTTCGACCTGAGTCGATTCCGTTCGCTGGTGGATCTTGGCGGGGCCACCGGACATCTGGCCATCGCCGCCTGCGAGCGCTACCCGGCAATGCGGGCCGTGGTCTTCGATCTTCCCGAGGCCATGCCTCTGGCCGGAGAAATCGTGGGCGCTTCAGGCGTGGCCGAGCGGATCCGGCTCATGCCGGGCGATTTTTTCACGGACGATCTGCCCCCGGGCGACCTGTTTGCCCTGGGGCGCATCCTGCACGATTGGACCGAGGAAAAGATCGTGCGTCTGCTGACGCGGATTTTCGAGCGGCTGGCGCCCGGCGGCGCGCTCTTGATCGCCGAAAAACTGCTGGACGACGACAAGTCCGGCCCACGCTGGGCCCAGCTGCAAAGCTTGAACATGCTGACCTGCACCGAAGGCAAGGAACGCACGATCGGCGAATACGAAGCCTTGCTCAAGCAAGTAGGCTTCGCCCAAGTTTCCGGCTGCCGCACCCCGTCCCCGCTCGACGCGCTGCTGGCGACGAAAGGGTAACCAGACAAACTGCAACCGATTCGTTTCTATCCCGGCTTTCGCCACCATGAACCAGATCAAGCCCTATCCATTATGGATCGGTCACGGTCGTGACGCGCAGGATTTCCGCGGCCTGTTTGACCGGGACATCCGGGCCGTCGTGCAACTTGCGGCCGAAGAACCGGCAATCGCGGCTCCGCGGGAATTGATTCTTTATCGGTTCCCCTTGGTTGACGGCGTGGGAAACGGCCTTGAATTGCTGCGGCTTGCCATCGCGGCGGTTGCGAGCCTGATCGAGCAACGGATATCGACGCTCGTTTGCTGCGGCGCCGGAATGAGCCGTTCGCCGGCCATCGTCGCGGCCGCTCTGTCGCGGCTGGGCGTGGGCGGATTGGAGGAGTGCCTCAAGAACGTCATCGAGCTGCACCCCGCCGACGTCGTGCCAGGACTGTGGGAAGACATCCATCGCTGCGCCGTCGACGGCGCTGGGCCGAGAAGCACGCCGACCGCTGAGGTCCCCTAGCCCCGTAGGTCAGGCACTCCCGTGCCTGACGCAATCTGTCGTGGTCGACGCCTGGCAATCGAAACGTCGGGCACAGGAGTGCCTGACCTGCCGGTGCGATGCTTTTTTCTCACCGCGAGCCGAAATAGAACAGCACCAGCCCCAGCGTGGTGTTGCGGAGCATGGGAGGCAGGAACTCGGGACGATCGAGCAGAGTCGCTCCGGCCGCGTAGGTCAGCAGCAGCAGCGCGCCGACGGCCTTGAAATTCTCCCAGCCGCGGACTGTAGGCGTGTGGCGTCCCTTGGTGGCCCACATGCGCAGGGCTCGCGCCACGATGCCCAGCAGGTAGGCGAAGACCACGCCCAGAATCGAAATCGCGCGAAAATCCAAGAGCCGGTGTTCCCGGTAGAGGTACGCCGTCAGGCCCACGAATGCCAAAACCACGATCGTGCGGATGCTGTGGCGAGGCAGGTACAGCGGATGCAATTCCGTTTCGACGTATCCTTCGGCCTCCAGGCGGCGCATGACGTCGGGAGCCAGATTGATGAAGCGCCGCGACGTGAAATAGTGCGCCAGCGCGATCAGCAGCGTTTCGGTCCACAGCGTCTCGACCTGGTGCCCGCGGACCACCTGGGTGATGACCACGGTGACGATCAACAGCGTCAAGACCGCGCGGACGCTGCCGGCCGGCAAGCCCAAAGGGTGCCGGGTCTCAGGCGGCGCGGGGAGCGAGGAATTCTCCACGGCTATCGCGGCACTCCTTCGACCACACTGACTTCCAGGCTGGTGCGGACGATGCGCGCCAGGCGGAACCCGGCCTGCTCGTAGAGTTGTCGATATTCCTCTGCGGTGCGCTCCTTGCCGCCGGGGATGAGCATCATCGTCAGGTCGAGGAATTTTCCCACGAAGTGCTCGTTGCCCGGCGGGATGACGCTCTCGACGACCAGCAGCCTGCCGCCCGACGGGATCGCCGCGCGGCAGTTTCGCAAGATCGCGAGCGACTTTTCGTCGTCCCAGTCGTGAATGATATGCCGCAGCAGATAGGCGTCGGCGCCCGGCGGGACCGATTCGAAAAAGCTTCCGCCGGCCATTCGGCAGCGGCCGCTCAAGCCGGCGGCCTCAAGGGGGGCTTTGGCTCGCGCCACGACGTGCGGCAAATCGAACAAAATCCCCTGCATTGCCGGATGCCGCCGGAGAATGCCTGCCAGCGTCGAACCGTTGCCGCCGCCGACGTCGGCCAACAGCCCAATCTGCGAGAAATCGTAGGCCGCCAGCACCGCGTCGGTTTCCGGGCCGTGGATGCCGGTCATGGCCTCGTCGAAGATGCGCCCCTTCTCGGGGTTCTGGGCGAGGAAATCGAAGATCGGCAGGCCATAGACCTTTTCGAAGGCGTTTTCGCCGGTTTGAATCGCGTCGACGAGATTCCCCCAGACGTGAAAATGCTCGTCTCCCATCATCAGCACCAGCGACCGCTGCGAGCCGGGCACGCCGCTGCGCAAAAGTTCCGCCAGGGGCGTCAGGGCGAAACGCTGGGGCGCGTCCGCGAAAAAAATCCCGACACTGGCCAGCGCGCGGAGCACGCGGTAAAGAAAGTCCGGCTTGCTCTGCGTCGAGCGTGCCAGGTCGTCGACCGATCGCGGCCCGTCGACCAACAGATCGGCGATCCCCAGCTTGGCCGCGGCGTAGATCGCCTGCGACGTCCAATAACCGGTAATCATTTGCGCCAATCGAACTTGTGGAGGCGTGTCTGCCATTGTCAGATCTCCTTCCCGATTATTCGCGAACTTGGGGCCATCGAACGAATCGCCTTGCCGCACCTGGCAGCGGTCCATTGGCTCGCGGAGCCAGCGTAGGTTTCCCTCAGAGCCTATCCGAAAACCGCCAGGGACTGTCCCCATTTTGCGCCGTCCGCAGAGCAAAATCGGGAATTTCCCTCTCTCCCCGGCGGTTTTCGGATAGGCTCTAAAAATAAACGGCTTTCGCGTGCTCGCAAGGCCCTTTCTCCCAGACGCTGGGGGAAATGCATTCTTCCTCAGGGGTGGACCCGTGAATCCACGTGGTTTCGAGCGGGAGACGCGCCTGGCCTGGGTCCCTTCGCCGGAACCCAACGTATACTAGGGATTGAGCGTTTTGATGCAAGGCTTCGCGGCGGATCCCCCGCCCACAAGACCATGAGCGATTCCCGACAAGCCGCGGCGACTCCGGTTGCGGCTGACCGTCCTGCGGCAATCGGTCGAGCGCTCCGTCTGCCGCAAAACGCCGTTGTGGCGATCGCGGCCGTGATCCTCGCGGTTGCGATCGCGATTGCATACGGCCGGGCGGTCGACGCACCCTTCATCTTCGACGACGAAGCATCTGTGGTGGAGAACACGTCGATCGAACACATTTGGCCCCTGATCGGCGATACCGAGCACCCCGGCCCGTTGAATCCGCCCATCGGCATACCGACTGCCAGTCGGCCGCTCGTGAATCTGTCGTTGGCCCTGAACTACTATTTCGGACAACACGAGCCGCGCGGCTATCACGTCTTGAACATCGTCCTGCACGTGTTTGCAGCGATGCTGCTATGGGCGATCGTACGCCGCACGCTCCGGCTCGGCTATTTCCAGGGACGGTTCGACACCGTCGCCGGACCGTTGGCATTTGCGGCGGCACTCGTCTTCGCGCTGCATCCGCTGGCAAGCGAAACTGTCGCCTACATCACGCAACGCACCGAACTGATGATGGGTTTGTTCTACCTGGCGACGTTCTATGGAAGTCTGCGCTACTGGTCGGCGACGCGCCTGGCGGGACGGGTCACCTGGCTGGGGCTGGCGACCCTGGCCTGCCTGGCGGGAATGCTCAGCAAGGAGATGATGGTCTCCGCCCCGGTCATGGCACTCCTGTACGAGCGCACCTTCATCGCCGGATCGTTCCGCCGAGCCCTGCGAGGGTCGTGGCCGCTGTACTTGGGGCTGATGCTCGGTTGGATTCCACTCGTGCTGATGAATCTGAACGGGCCGCGAATCCCCAACGCCGGCTTCAATCTGGGGGTGCCTGCGTTTGTCTGGTGGTGCACGCAGGCCAAGGTGCTCTTCCTGTATCTCAAGCTGACGTTCTGGCCCTGGCCGCTGGTGGTTCGTTACCACATACCGTATCTCAGAACGTTGTCCGACGCGTGGCCGTGGCTCCTGGCTGCTGGGGTTGCGGGCATCGGCACGCTTTGGCTGCTCTGGCGGCGGACTGCCGCGGGATTTGCAATCGCGTGCGCCGTGGCGATCTTGTCGCCGACGCTCGTGGTGCCGATCTTGCCCGAAGTCGCGGTCGAACGGCGGATGTATGCTCCGCTGGCGGCGATTGTGCCGCTGGTGGTCGTCGGCGCGTACGTTCTCGTGCAACGCATGGAAGAGAATTTTGCGCGCCGCCGGGGCCGCCTGCCAACGGGCCGGACGTGCAGTGTCATCATGACCGTTTTCGTCTTGGGGCTGGCCGTCGTCTTCGGCTCCGTGACTGCACGCCGACTGGCGGCGTATCACGACGAACTGGCCCTTTGGCAAGATGCGGAGATTCATCAGCCCAACGATGCTGTTGTGCAAACCAACCTGGGCGTCTGTCTGGACATGGCCGGTCAATCGCAGGTTGCCATCGAACATTTCCAGCGCGCGGTGCGATTGGACCCCGACTGCTTCGAGGCGCACTTCAATTTCGCTCGAGCGCTCGACGTCGCGGGACAATCGGACGAGGCAATCGCG
>Ga0302325_10034926_pt1 | contig 10282 bp, 8 predicted proteins | sample Palsa_T0_2_FD_201948 | JGI IMG/M metagenome (GOLD analysis project Ga0302325, IMG submission 201948) | Peat permafrost microbial communities from Stordalen Mire near Abisko, Sweden - Palsa_T0_2 | ecosystem: Environmental > Terrestrial > Soil > Palsa > Peat permafrost | place: Sweden: Abisko...
CCAACCGCTCGGGCTGATCGATAGCGCCGAGCGAGCAGTCAAGAATATAGTGTCCCCCGTCAGTGATGAACGGTTCGGACCCGCCGCGCAGGCGGATCGGGCCGGCGAGACCGAGGCCGGCGAGGGCGCGTTCGATATGGCCGCGCGTCGCCGCGAGGCCGAAAGGAACGACTTCGATGGGCAACGGAAAGGCCCCGAGCACGCGAACCAGCTTGGTCGAATCGACGATCACCGCCATCCGCTTCGAGGCCGCGGCGACAATTTTCTCGCGCAGCAGCGCGCCGCCGCCCCCTTTGATCAGTCGCAGCTGCGGATCGACTTCGTCCGCTCCGTCGACCGTCAGGTCGAGATCCAAGAGATCGTCGAGGGTGGAAAGCGGAATGCCGAGAGCCTTCGCCTGCTCTTCGGTCGCCTTGGAGGTGCCGACGCAGACGACCTGAAGACCGCCCTTAACCCGCTCCCCGACGAGATCGACGAAGTGGCGGGCAGTCGTGCCAGTGCCGAGGCCGAGCTTCATCCCGGGCCTCACCAGTTCCAGCGCCCGCCGGGCCGCCTCCCGCTTTCGCCGATCTTGGTCCGCCGCTGCGGTCATGACCCTCAATGATTCTCGTTCGCCCGCGCTTCAGGCCCGGCGCCCGGATACGGCGTGAGACCCGCACGCAAACATGTCGGGAATGGCGCCGCGCGTCGCCGGTTCGCCCGGCGGCCCGGGGCCGAGACGTCGCTTTACCGGGTGGCGCGAACGAACGCAAACGCCTCGGGCTGGCGCGTGGCCGCGCGGGCCTACTTTCGTCTGGCGTCGAGCACGTCCTCTAACGTGCGCAAACCGGTGGTCGGGGCGTTGACGAGCACCGCCATGTTGCCGGGCTTGTGTTGGTTCTTCCACATCTTGGTGTGGGCCGCCGGTATCTCCGTCCACGGCAGGGCTTCGGACATGCACGGGTCGATGCGGCGGTCGATCACGAATTTGTTGGCCGCCGAAGCTTGCTTGAGGTTGGCGAAATGGGAGCCTTGGATGCGCTTCTGGCGCATCCAGACGAAGCGGGCGTCGAAGGTGATGTTGAACCCCGTCGTCCCGGCGCAGAACACCACCATCCCGCCGCGCTTGACGACAAAGCACGAGACCGGGAACGTCTGCTCGCCGGGATGCTCGAACACCGTGTCGACGTCCTGCTTGCCGGTGATGTTCCAGATCGCCTTGCCGAACTTGCGGGCCTCGCCCATGAATGCGTTGTACTCAGGCGAATTGACCTTCGGCAGCTGCCCCCAGCAATTATAGTCCTTGCGATTGAGCACGCCCTTGGCGCCGAGCGACATCACATAGTCGCGCTTCGTCTCGTCGGAGATGACGCCGATCGCGTTGGCGCCGGCCGCCGCGCAGAGCTGGACGCCGAACACGCCCAGCCCCCCTGAAGCGCCCCAGACGAGAACATTGTCGCTGGGCTTCAGCCGATGGGGCTCGTGGCCGAACAGCATGCGGTAAGCAGTGGCGAGGGTTAGCGTATAGGAGGCGGCTTCCTCCCAGGTGAGATGCTTCGGGCGCGCCATCAGCTGCCGGTCCTGCACCCGGCAGAACTGGGCAAAGGAGCCGTCCGGCGTCTCATAGCCCCAGATGCGCTGGGAGGCCGAGAACATCGGGTCGCCGCCGTTGCATTCCTCGTCGTCGCCGTCGTCCTGGTTGCAGTGAACGACCACCTCGTCGCCGACTTTCCACCGCTTCACCTTGGACCCCACAGCCCAAACGATGCCCGAGGCGTCGGAGCCAGCGATGTGATAGGGCAGCTTGTGCACGTCGAGCGTCGACACCGGCTCGCCGAGCGCGGCCCAGACGCCGTTGTAATTGACGCCCGCCGCCATCACGAGGACGAGCACGTCGTGGCTGTCGAGCGGCCAGGTCGGCACGACCTCGATCTGCATGGCTTTCTCGGGCGGCCCATGCCGCTCCTTGCGCACGACCCAGGCGTACATCGACGCGGGCACGTGACCCAACGGCGGGATCTCGCCGATTTCGTAGAGATCCTTATTCTGCGCCGCCTGAAGCGGCTCGGCGCCGACGGGGCGAGTGTTCATGGCTTCCTCAACGGGCAGCGTCCTGGGTGCGGCTGAAGTCGAATTGACCCTATTATTGCGCCGCACAATCAACCATTGCGCCTGAGCGGGTGAAAATCAATCCGACTTTCGCCAATTCGCGGCGATTCGCTTGCCGGCAATGGAGTTTACGCCATAGCAGGAAATCGCGCGTAGGCAAGATCGATCGCGGCTGCGGAATTCCGGCGGCCGCAGCGGGCCAAGGACCTGCGGCGATGTCGGACTGGCCGTTACTCAATTTGATTCTCAATCTCGAGGGTTTCGACTTTGCGGCTTTCCTCTTGAGCGCCGTCGTGGCGTTTTTTTCTGTTGGTTTTGCTGTGGATTACGCCCTCGGGCGGCAGGGAATGGGGCCATACTGGAATTCCTTCTACGCAACGCTCGGCGCGTACGCCGGGCTTTGCGCCCACGATTGGTGGCTCAGGCCCTATGGCGCATACGAGCCCTATCTGACGATTATCGTGGTTGTCGGCGGCCTGCTGGCGACGGTTCTCTCCGTGAGCGCGGTCGCGCTGCGGTGACCCGCGAAGGCGCGCTGCGGCAGGGTTCCAGCTGTCTCGAGCGCCGGGGCGCCGGCGGCCGAGGGTGTGGCGCGGCGGGATATTTTCTGTAATTGTGCCATGCACAAACCTTTGGCGCGGGCGCGGCCGGACGCGCCCAGCGAGCGGACCATGGCCCAGGCGAACGAACCAACGACTGGGGCGCCAACGGCGCGCCGCGACAAGCCCTGGATCTTCCGCACCTATGCCGGGCATTCGACCGCGCGCGAATCCAATCGGCTCTACCGGCAGAACCTGGCCAAGGGACAGACCGGCCTCTCGATCGCTTTCGACTTGCCGACCCAGACCGGTTTCGACAGCGATCACATCCTGGCGCGCGGCGAGGTCGGTAAGGTCGGCGTCGCGATCTCCCACATCGGCGACATGCGGGCCCTGTTCGAGGACATTCCACTCGCGTCGATGAATACCTCTATGACCATCAACGCCACCGCGCCGTGGTTGATGGCGCTTTACATCGCCACCGCCGACGAGCAGGGCGCGCCGCGCGACGAACTCCAGGGCACGACCCAGAACGACATCATCAAGGAATATCTGGCTCGCGGCGCCTATGTGTTCCCGCCCGACGCCTCACTCCGGCTGACCAAGGACATGATCCTGTTCGGCGCTCGAGAGACGCCGAAGTGGAACCCGATGAACGTGTGCTCCTACCATTTGCAGGAAGCAGGCGCGACGCCAGTCCAGGAGCTTTCCTACGCGCTCGCCACAGCGATCGCCGTGCTCGATCGGGTCCGCCAATCCGGCGAGGTCGACGAGAAGGGTTTCGCCGAGGTGGTCGCGCGTATCTCGTTCTTCGTCAACGCCGGCATGCGCTTCGTGACCGAGCTCGCCAAGATGCGTGCGTTCGTCGAATTGTGGGACGAGATCACCCGCGACCGGTTCGGCGTGCAGGATCCTTCCAAGCGCCGCTTCCGCTACGGCGTCCAGGTCAATTCGCTCGGCCTCACAGAGCAGCAGCCGGAGAACAACGCCTATCGCATCCTGATCGAGATGCTGTCGGTGGTCCTGTCGAAGAGGGCGCGCGCCCGCGCCGTCCAGCTGCCCGCATGGAACGAGGCGCTCGGCCTGCCGCGGCCGTTCGACCAACAATGGTCGCTGCGCCTGCAGCAGATCATGGCCTATGAAACCGACCTGCTCGAGTTCGGCGACATTATCGACGGCAGCAAGGAGGTCGCAGCGCTGGTCGCCAAGCTGAAGAGCGAGGCGGTCGCGGAAATCGCCGCCATCGACGCGATGGGCGGCGCGGTCAAGGCAATCGAGACGGGCGTGCTGAAAGCGAAACTCGTCGAATCCAACACCCGCCGGCTCGAGGCGATCGAGCGCGGCGAGCAGATCGTCGTCGGCGTGAACGCTTTCACCAATTCCGAGCCCTCGCCGCTGACTGCCGGCGAGAACTCGATCATGGTTCCCTCAGCCGAGGCTGAGGCGGAGCAGATCGCAAGCCTCACCGCCTGGCGCGCGGCCCGCGATCCCGCGCGGGTCAAGGAGGCGCTGCGAGCGCTGCGCTTGGCGGCGGCGAGCGGCTTGAACATCATGCCCGCTTCGATCGAGGCTGCCAAGGCCGGCGTCACGACCGGCGAATGGGGCGCCGCGCTACGCGCCGAATTCGGCGAGTTCCGCGCTCCGACCGGGGTCTCTTCGAAGGCGCGGCAGGAGTCGGCGGATCTCGACGCGCTCCGAGCCGAGGTCGAGCGGGTGTCGCTTAAGCTCGGCCGGCGGATCAAGTTCCTCATCGGCAAGCCCGGACTCGACGGGCATTCCAACGGGGCGGAGCAGATCGCCGCGCGGGCAGTCGACTCGGGAATGGACGTTGTCTACGACGGCATCCGCTTCACCCCGGCCGAGATCGCCGAGCGCGCCAAGGCGGACGTCCATTGCGTCGGCTTGTCGATCCTGTCAGGCTCGCATGTCGCACTGACGGAGGAGGTCGTGGCCTCGCTGCGCGCTGCGGGCCTCGGACACGTGCCGGTGATCGTCGGCGGCATCATCCCGCCCGCCGACGCGGAGCGGCTCAAGACCGCCGGCGTGGCGGCGGTCTATACGCCCAAGGACTTCGAGATCAACGGCATCCTGGCGGCGATCGTCGCCGAGGTCGAGGCCCGCCACGACCAGGCAATGCGCGTGACGCAATCCTGAGGCGCGAGGCCGAGCCACCTCCCGCGGCCCATCAGACCATGATCTGCCCGCCGTTGGCGGACAAAGTCGCGCCGGTGATGAAGCCGGAGTCGTCGGAAGCGAGGAAAACGACGCAGCGCGCGATCTCTTCCGGCTGGCCGAGGCGGCGGACCGGGATTTGGGGCAGGATGGCTTTTTCGAGCACATCCTTCGGCACGGCCAGCACCATTTCGGTGGCGATGTAGCCGGGACAGATGGCGTTGACGGTGACGCCCTTGTTGGCGTTCTCCTGCGCCAGCGCCTTGGTGAAGCCGAGATCGCCGGCCTTGGCGGCCGAATAATTGGCCTGGCCCATCTGCCCCTTCTGGCCGTTGATCGACGAAATGTTGATGATGCGGCCGAACCCGCGCTCGCGCATCCCCTCGATGACCGGCCGGCACATGTTGAAGAGGGAATTGAGGTTGGTGTTGATGACGCCGTACCATTGGTCCGGGGTCATTTTGTGGAACATCCCGTCCTTGGTGATGCCCGCATTGTTGATGAGGATGTCGACCGGACCGACGTCCTTGGCGACCTGGGCAAGGCCGGCCACGCAGTCGTCGTAGTTGGCGACGTTCCATTTGTAGACGTGAACGCCGGTCTCGGCTTTGAATTTGGCCGCCGCCTCATCGTTGGAATGATAGGTCGCGGCAACTTGGCACCCAGCGGCCTTGAGCGCCTTCGAGACGGCCGCGCCGATGCCTCGCGTGCCGCCGGTGACTACCGCAACTCTCGCCATGTTTCCTCCCCAAGCATTATTTGCGACGCGGGCTCCAAAAGGCCCGCGTTCGGTTCGATTTCCAGCGACGTCATATGCGAGGAGCGAAGCGACGAAGCAATCCAGAGAACACGGGGAGCCCGACGTTCCCCTGGATTGCTTCGCTTCGCTCGCAATGACGAGTCTGGTTCTATTACCGTTCGACCGCCATGGCGATTCCCATGCCGCCGCCGATGCAGAGCGTCGCCAGGCCCTTTTTCGCGTTCCGGCGCGCCATTTCATGCAAGAGCGTGGTCAGCACCCGGGCGCCCGAAGCGCCGATCGGATGGCCGAGCGCGATCGCGCCGCCGTTGACGTTGACGATCGCCGGATCCCAGCCGAGGTCCTTGTTGACCGAGAGCGCCTGGGCGGCGAAGGCCTCGTTGGCTTCGACAAGATCGAGGTCTTTGACCGACCAGCCGGCCTTTTCCAGCGCCTTGCGGCTGGCCGGAATTGGCCCGGTCCCCATGATCGCCGGATCGACGCCTGCGGTCGCCCACGACACGATGCGCGCCATCGGCGTCAGTCCGCGCTTCTTGGCCTCGGCGGCGCTCATGACCACCAGCGCGGCCGCCCCGTCGTTGAGGCCCGAGGCGTTGGCCGCGGTGACCGATCCGTCCTTGGAAAAGGCCGGCTTGAGTTTCGCCATCGCTTCGTAGGTGGCGCCGTGGCGCGGATATTCGTCGGCGTCGACGATGATGTCGCCCTTGCGCGACGCAATCGTCACCGGCACGATTTCATCCTTGAACCGGCCGGCCTTCTGCGCCGCCTCCGCCTTGTTCTGTGAGCCGACGGCGAAGCGATCCTGATCCTCGCGGCTGATCTGCCACTTCCGGGCGATGTTCTCCGCCGTGTTGCCCATGTGATAGCCGTGAAAGGCGTCGATGAGGCCGTCCTGCAGCATGGTGTCGACGAGCTTCAATTCCCCCATCTTGACCCCGCTCCTGAGATAGGCCGCGTGGGGGGCGAGCGACATCGACTCCTGGCCGCCGGCGACGATGATGTGGGCGTCGCCATTGGCGATCTGCTGCAGTCCGAGCGCAACGGCGCGCAAGCCGCTGCCGCACAGCTGGTTGACGCCGAACGCCGTCTTTTCCTGCGGGACGCCGGCCTTCATCGCCGCCTGGCGGGCCGGATTCTGGCCCTCCGCGGCGGAAAGAACCTGCCCGAGGATCACTTCGTCCACTTCGCCCGCGTCAACCTTCGCCGCTTCGAGGGCGCCCTTGATGGCGACGGCGCCGAGCTCGTGGGCGGGCGTCGAGCCGAATGCGCCGTTGAACGAGCCGACGGGGGTTCTCTTTGCGCTTGCGATGACGATCTCAGAGGCTGGCATGTCAATCTCCCTGTCGAGCATTGTTGGCGTGGACGCCTTGATCGGATGGCTACTACACGATCTCCCACGAACGGCGCCACTATCATATAGGCGGCGCGGCGCGCCGACGCGAGTGGGCCGAAAATGAACCTACGGCGCTCGTTGCGGCGCAAAAAGAAGTTTCTCGCGCAGCAAAAAACGCTTATCTTGTGTTGACCCGAAAGGGCCCACGTCACTTTGGGACCCGCAACCTCATGGCCAATTCCACTCCGACCACGATCAAAAAATACGCCAACCGCCGGCTCTACAATACCGCGTCGAGCGCCTACGTGACCTTGGCCGACCTGGCGAAGATGGTGAAAGGCGGGGAGGACTTCATCGTTTACGACGCCAAGACCAACGAAGACATCACCCGTTCGGTGCTGACCCAGATCATCTTCGAGCAGGAGGGAATCGAGGGCCAATCGCTGCTGCCGACGACATTCCTGCGCCAGCTGATCCGATTCTACGGCGACAGCATGCAGGCGATCCTGCCGAGCTACCTCGAATTCTCGATCGACCGCTTTTCCGGCGAGCAACAGTCGATGCGCGAAGCCGCGAGCCGCATGTTTGGTCCGGAGGCGTTTTCCACCGGCTCGTTCGCCGCCATGCAGGAACTGACCAAGAAGAATTTCGCCGCGTTCAATCAGGCGCTGGCGATGTTTGTGCCGTTCGCCGGCGCCAAGTCGGCGGCGGAACTGCCGGCCAAGAAGGCGAATTCCGAGGACGACATCGACGAGCTGCGCACCCAGCTCTCGGACATGCAGAAGCGGCTCGAAACCCTCGCCACCAAGAAGAGCTGAAAGGCTTCAGAAGCGGTCCTTGCGAGTGCGAATTTCCGCGAACACCGCCGCCGGATCGGCACCTGTCATGCCGACCGCGGCCTGGACCGCCGGATCCTCGGCTCTCAAAAACGGATTGGCGGCGAGCTCCGCGGCGATCGTCGTCGGCAAGGTCGGCCGCCCTTCCGCTCGCAACCGGGCAACCTCTTCGACCCTTGCCTTCAGAACCGGATTGTCGGGCTCGATGGTGATGGCGAACCGGCCGTTCGCCTGAGTGTATTCATGGCCGCAATAGACTTCGGTCTCGCCGGGAAGGGCGGCGAGCTTCATGAGCGAGCTCCACATGACCCCGTAGGGCGTCTCGAAGACTCGCCCGCAGCCGAGAGAAAACAGCGTGTCGCCGCAGAAGGCGATCTCGTCGTCGTCGAAATAATAGGCGATGTGCCCGAGCGTATGCCCCGGCGTCTCGATCACTTTCGCCGCCAGCGAGCCGACGCGCGCCAAGTCGCCTTCGACCACCCGTTGGTCGAGAAACGGAATCCGCGCCGCATCCTTGGCCGGTCCCCATACCCTCAGATTGGGGAATTTCGCCTTCAGCTCTGGAACGCCTTGAATGTGATCGGCGTGGTGATGGGTAAGGAGGACGTCGGACAGAGTCCAGCCGCGCTCCTTGAGCGCCGCGAACGTCGGCCCTGCTTCCGGCGCGTCGACGCAGGCCGTCGCTCCGGTGGTCGAATCGTGGATCAGAGCGCCGTAGTTGTCGGTGAGGCAGAGATACTGATGAACGCTCATCGTCATGAAGAGAACTCCTGGGGATCGAATAAACTTTTGCAAGCCACCGCCTGATCCTCGGGAGCGCCGAAGGCGCGTCTCGAAGGATGCTTCGGAGGGCTCAGCCGGCTCGGCGCAACTGGAACGTCCTTCGAGGCCCCTCCGGGGCGCCTCAGCACGAGGCGGATGGGTGACGCGTTCGCCGCACTATAGCCGCCGTCCGCAGCCTTGTCTTTGGCGGCGACCCTTGGCCCCGAACGCATTGCGAAAGATCGAGCGGTCATTCAAAGTCGCTTGCCCCCGGTCCGGCGGATTTCGATGCCTCTCGACGTCCATAGTTTGCAGAGCTTTTACGGTTCGCCCCTGGGCGCCATCGCTCGACGGCTGATCGGGCGGGTCTTGCGCGAGCGCTGGGACAATGGCGCCGGCCTGTCCGTCGCCGCGGTGGGTTACGGAACGCCATATCTCGACCGGTTCCGCGACGACGCCAAGCGATGCCTCGCCTTGATGCCGGCGGAACAGGGCGTCGTCATCTGGCCCGGCGGCGGGCGGTGCTCGGCGGCGCTGGTCGAGGCGCAAATGCTGCCGCTGCCGGACGGCTCGATCGATCGTCTGCTCCTGGCCCATGCCCTGGAGGCGGCCGACCGGCCGGACGCGCTGCTCGAGGAACTGTGGCGCGTCACCGCGCCGGAGGGACGAATCCTGGTGATCGCTCCCTCCCGCCGCGGCGTCTGGGCGCGCGCGGACAGCACGCCTTACGGCCAAGGCCAGCCTTATTCGAAGCCGCAGCTCCGCGATCTCTTGCACCGCGCCGAGTTCTCGCCAGTCTTCTGGGGCGAAGCGCTTTACGCGCCGCCGGTCGCGCGGCCGTTCATGATCCGCGCGGCGCCGACGATCGAGCGGGTCGGCGCCGCGCTCGGACTTCCCTTCGCCGGCGTCCACATCGTCGAGGCGATCAAACAGGTCTATCGTCCGGTCGGCGTCCGGGCGATCGCCCGCGCGCGGCTGCCTCCGCTCAAGCCTGTCCTCGCGCCGAGCGCTCACCGACAACGCCATTTGGGATGATCGGAGTCAGCTCTGGGATTGGCGACGGCTGACCCCGCCTGATACCAAATCAAGGTTCAAGGTCCGCGAAGGCATAACGGCCATCCGTTTGGACAATAGGCTGGGCGGCGCCGTGCGCGTAATTCTCTTCCGCGCTTCAAAGCGGGAGTGACGTCTGCGACGCACGGGGCGAAGCGCGTCGAACGGAGAAGTCCTATGACGTCGATTCGGATCATGGAGACAGAAATGAAAAGCTTCATCACCATTGCGGCGGCGCTTGGAATCGTGCTGGGCGGCGCAACGGCAGCTTTTGCGACCGCGAGCCCCAGTGAGCCGGTCCACCACCATCGAGCGACCAATCATTGGACTCTCGCTGGTTTCCTCGACCAACCGGCGCCGCCCGTCAGCGCGAAAGCGCGCCGGCACGCGAGACGACTGCGCCATGAGGGGCTGAGCCGCGACCCCGACGATTGCATAAAGTACGGCTGCCTGGGCTACTGAGACAACAGGGCACTGGGTGAGCGTTCCTGCGCTCACCCCTCCGCGCCCCCGGCGCTCCCGGGTCGCAAGGCTGGTACGATTGTATTTTCCGGGTGAGCGCGTTTCAATATTCATCAATTGCAGCATGGCTGCTCCCCGGTCATTCTTCAGGAATTGACCGCGCTTGGAGCGGCAATTATTTGCGAGCGTCGATTTGCTCCCACTTAGGACCGTGAACGGGAGGGCCGGTTGGGCCTCTCCCTCGACCGCTACGGCGCAATCACGTTATTCGGATCGA
>Ga0302325_10034927_pt1 | contig 10282 bp, 10 predicted proteins | sample Palsa_T0_2_FD_201948 | JGI IMG/M metagenome (GOLD analysis project Ga0302325, IMG submission 201948) | Peat permafrost microbial communities from Stordalen Mire near Abisko, Sweden - Palsa_T0_2 | ecosystem: Environmental > Terrestrial > Soil > Palsa > Peat permafrost | place: Sweden: Abisko...
AGTTCACACGGTTCGAATCAATAAGGGTCAACCCCAAGCCGGTGCGCGGCCGGCGCATCCCGGTCGTGATCGGGGGCAACAGCGATGCGTCACTTGTGCGCGTGGCGGCCTTCGGGGATGGCTGGTATGGCTTCAACCTCCCCGTGAGAGCGGTCGCCGAGCGGGTTGGGGCACTGGCCGAGCAGTGCAAGCGGCATGGCCGTAGCCTGCGCGAGCTGAGCGTGGCCGTGGCGCTGGCCGATGGCAGCCCAGGCATACTGCCCGAGCTTGCCGGGGTCGGCGTGACCGAGTTCGTCGTAGTGGCAACGCCACCAGCCCACCCGGCCGCCGCCACCACCTGGGTGGAGGAGCTGGCAGCCCAGTGGGGCGTCACGCCCGGTCGTAAACGAGGCGAGCTGCAACGTTAGCGCCGAGCCTTTGCGCGATCTACTGGCCACCGGTCGGGGTTCATGGTTTGCGCTGGTCGCGGCCGCTGGCCCGGGCGGCCGCGAAGGTACCGGTGTCCCGCGGGCTGATGGTGTCTAGGCCTCCTGTGTGGCCCGCGCCGCGGCGGAACAGCAGGGCGGCGAGCGCGGACCCGGCCGCGAACATTCCGGCGGCCCAACTTCGGGTCAGGGGTTGGGCGGGCCGAGGTAGGGGAACTGGGCCAGCAGGTCGTCGCGGGGTTTGAGGCCCGCCGGCGGGATCTTTCCGTTGCTCAGCCAGGCGAACCGGTCGCTGTAGACGTCGTCGGTGGGCACGCGGCCGTTGGGGGTACGTGGCGGGCTTGGTGCGGTCGTAGGGCAGGATGTGGGGCAGTGCCTGCAGGGCTGCTGCCTTGGCCGCCTCAGGTGTGTAGCCGCCGTTTTCCAGGATCTTTGACCACGGCCCCAGGTAGTTGGCGACGTCGTCGGCGGGATGCCGGGAGTTGTAGGGGCTTTTCTCGCCGTCGGGGGTTGATGAACGGGTTGATGGTGGGGTGACCGCCGCGGTCCATCTGCACCAGGGTGCCGTCACGGCGCGGGCTGATCGTGGCCCAGATGCCGATCTCCGGGCCGTCGCCGAGTATGTCGCTGGGTACCTCCAGCGCGATGGAGTCGACGTTGTTGCCGGCGAAGTCGTCGTGCCCGGTCCACTTAAATCCGTGCAGGGCGCCTTCGACGTCGGCGAAGAACGGGTCGCTGCGCAGCGCGGCGGACAGCCGGATCGTGCCGGCCTGGCCGGGCCGATGATCAGCACCGTCATGGCGGGTGGATGACGGTGAAATAGCGCATGGTGATGTTCGGGGTTGTCTGACGCCTTGAAGACGAACACGTCGGTCAAGTCCAGGCGCCTGTCGTCGCCGGGGAACTTGAGATTGTCAGCGCTGAAGTGGTTAGACATTTCTGCTCCTTTTGGTTCTGGGATCGTCGGCAAGCGGGTGGGAGTCGTAGCCTTCGGCTGGCAGCGGCCGGCGGGGAGTTTCGGCCGAGGCCATGGCGGCGGGACCGTCAGGCATCGCCGGAGTCCGTGAAAGTCGGGTTATGCCCGTCTTGATACGGCCCGGCATGCCGGAGCCGCGGTGACCTCGGTGCTTCCCGGCGCGGTTGCCTGCGGGCCGGCCTGTGCCTCGCTGATGTAAAGCAGTGCCCGGCGGTCGGTTACTAAGAGCAGGGTGCGGCGAAGGGCGGGTGCTGGCATACGTGACCTCAGCTTGGCTGTGCGCTGAGCGCTGAGCAGGTCCAGGGCAGCCTGGGAGGAATCCCAGGCCCGTCTATAACGATCCGTTCATCGGGCACGTGGGAGCCATCACGGCGCGCGGGAAGTCCGGCGGCATGTTCACGTTCGCGGCCGCTCAGTCGAGATCGAACTCGTTGCCCTCGATGTCCTGCATCACGAGGCACGACTCGTTGTCGCCATCGGCAGGCAGTAGTCGCACGCGTACCGCGCCGAGCGCGACCAGTCGTGTGCATTCGGCCTCAAGTGCGGCCAGGCGCTCCTCACCCACCAGCCCGGTGCCGACCCGCACGTCAAGATGCAGCCGATTCTTGACGACCTTGCCTTCGGGAACGCGCTGGAAGAACAGTCTCGGGCCCACACCGGAGGGATCAATGCAGGCGAACGCTGAACCCTGATGCTCAGGCGGCAGCGCGCGATCGAAATCGTCCCAACTAGCAAACCCCTCCGGTGGCGGCGGCACGACGTACCCCAGCACCTCGCACCAGAAACGAGCGACGCGCTCAGGCTCTGCGCAGTCGAAGGTGACCTGGATCTGCTTGACCGACGCCATCGGTCCACCATAGGGGCGCGACCCAGCCATCGCCCGCGCGGGTCGCGGTCTCGCGTGACATGGGTTGGTGACCCGCTCGGGGCCGGGTTCACCGAGGGCTAAAGAACCACGAAACCTGCCAGGAACGCACCCGCCGCAGCCCCATTGCTCCCCGCCCTTACTGCGTCGGCTGGGGGTGTCAGCCTGGACGGGTGAGGCCGAGGATCCGGTACTGCGCCACGCCCGCGGGCCGGGTCGCGGCGTCAAGGCATGTCACACATCATGAAGCCGTCCCGCGTTCTGGTGGCGGAGCGCGTACAGCGGGGCCGAGATACCCGCACTGATCATTGTGGTGTACGCGGCAGCGGTGTATCTGCTCTTCCTGGCGGTGCTCGGCTATGCGGTGGGCTTCTTCGCGGGTTTCGGCGTGCCCAAGGGCATCGACCAGGGGCCGCGTGCCGCCGTGCCGGCTGGCCATTCACCGAGCGCGGCCTGCACCGGCGGATCCGGCATCCCCTGATGGCCGGGTTCGTGGTCGTCTTCTGGGCGGCGCCCACGATGACGGCCGGGCACGTGCTGTTCGCGGCCGCCGCGACCGGTTACATCCTGGTCGGCATCGCGTTCGAAGAACATGACCTGATCCAGAGCCTGGGCGGTACCTACGTCGCTTATCGGGGCCGCGTGCCGGCGGCGAGTATGGCGCCTAAGCTTGGCAGCGGCGCGCCAGTCAAAGGGTCCGGTGTAACTGGCGGTTACTGCGGTGCATTCGATCACTGCGGTGCATTAGGTCTGGCATAGCGGAGAATGGGGGCATGAGCGATCTGCCCCGCCACGCTGTCACCCGCACGGCCAGACTGGCTGGGTTGCCGGTCGGGTTCGCGGGCCGGACCGCCGTGGGAACCGGCAAGCGCCTGGGCGGTCGGCCAGCCGACCTGGTGACCCAGGAAATCCAGCGGCGGACAGCAGATCAGGTCTTCAGGGTCCTTGGCGAGCTCAAGGGTGGCGCGATGAAGCTCGGGCAGGCGCTGTCCATATTCGAGGCTGCGCTGCCCCCGGAGATCGCCGAACCGTACCGGGCCACCCTGACCAGGCTGCAGGAATCCGCGCCGCCGTTGCCTGCCCGGACTATTCACAAGGTGCTCGCGGGCGACATGGGCGAGGAGTGGCGGGCCAGCTTCGCCGAGTTCGACGACGAGCCGGCGGCCGCCGCCTCCATCGGCCAGGTACACCGTGCCGTCTGGCACGACGGGCGCCGGGTTGCCGTCAAGGTCCAGTACCCGGGCGCGGGCAGGGCGCTGATCAGCGATTTCAAACAGCTGAGCCGCTTCGCCCGGCTTTTCGGCGCGCTCATGCCTGGCCTGGACGCCAAGCCGCTGCTCGCCGAACTGCGGGCCAGGGTGGCCGAGGAACTTGATTACGGGCTGGAAGCTGCCGCCCAGCAGGCTTTCGCCGCCTCCTACGCCGGCGACCCGGATGTCTGCGTCCCAGGTGTGGTCTGCGTCAGCGACCACGTGCTGGTCAGCGAATGGCTTGACGGCATCCCGCTCGCCAGCATCATCGCCACCGGCACGGCCGCTCAGCGGGACCGGGCGGGCATCATGATCATCCGTTTCCTGTTCTCGGGTCCTGCGCGGGTCAGGCTCCTGCACGCGGATCCGCACCCGGGCAACTTCCGGCTGCTTGCCGACGGGCGGCTGGGCGTGCTCGACTTCGGCGCTGTCGCCCGGCTGCCAGACGGCTTCCCGGCCATCTTCGGCAGGGTGCTACGGCTCATGCACGAAGACGACGACCCCGCCAAGCTTGAGGACGAACTCCGGTCGCACGGCTATCTCCGGGACGGCGTCAGCGTTGACCTGACAGCGCTGCGCGCCTTCCTGGCGCCGCTCGCCGAGCCGGCCCGGGCGGAGTCGTTCAGGTTCAGCCGCGAATGGCTGCGCACCGAGACAACACAAGCATCAGCCTTGCGTTCATCCAGCGTGCTGCGGCAGCTCAACCTGCCGCCCTCTTACGTGCTCATCCACCGGGTACTGGCATCTGGGCTGGGCGTGCTCTGCCAGCTCGAATGCGAAGCGCCCTTCCGCGCTGAAGTGCTCAGATGGATGCCCGGATACGCGGACCCGGCTGAACCCGCGCCGCAGCCCCAGCCAGCCTGTGCCCGGTCAGCTCCCCCAGCCGGGTCCGCGCAGCCAGCTACCGCCAACGGGCATGCCGGATCCGCGCCGCCAGCCAGGCCGGAGGAGCAGGCAAGCTCCATGCCGCCAGCCAGAGCGGAGCCGCGGGAAAGGACGGCACAGCCAGCTCAATCTGTGTGGCCAGCTGGGCCAGAACAGATAACATGGTCGTACGTGCAATGGAGGGACATCATGGCTAAGCTGCCGCGCCCTCAGGCGCCCGCAAGGTTCCGCGCCATGTTCCCGGACCTGGCCGACTGGCTGGAATCTCCGTGGACAGGACCGCCGCCGTTCCTGCCGGGCCAGGCGTTCCGGCTCGAGGAATCGGTCCGGGACGACCGTTACGTGATCCGGGCCGAACTGCCCGGCCTGGACCCGGAGAACGACATCGAGGTCACCGTCGACGGCCGGATCCTGACCATCCGCGCCGAGCGCCGCCAGCAGGACGAGGGGCCGTATCGCTCGGAGTTCCGCTACGGATCGCTCGCCCGCGCGGTCAGGCTCCCCGCCAGGGTCGATCCCGCGGACGTCACCGCCCGGTACGACAAGGGAGTCCTCGAGGTCAGCGTCCCCGCCGGGGCGGTCAAGCCAGAAGGCACCCGGATCCCCGTCGAGGATGCCGACGCGGTACCCGAGCAGCCGCCTGACCAGGGCGGATGAAGAATCGGCACGGGCCGGACGCGGCTGTGTGATCACTTCCTGGACAGGAACCGCAGCCGCGCCGCCCGCGCATTCCACGCGTAGACGACCGCCGTCCCGGCGATGACGTCGTGCAGCGCCCGGCGCCGGTTCCCCAGCAGGATGCCGACGAACCCCAGTCCCAGGAACAGGAAGCTCAACGGGAGCGCCAGCGTGCGCACGACCGCCCGGCGCCCGCTGGCGTCGGTGCCGTCGTCTGCCACGACCCGCACGCCGAACAGCGCCATGCCGGCGGTCCTGCCGCTCGCGGCCCAGGAGTGCGCGAAGTAGATGAACGCCCAGACTGCATAGGCGATGATCACCCAGATGTCGCCGCTGTGCCAGGTGATGTCCTTGCCGGTCAGCACCAGCGCCGCGAAGGAGATTGCGGCCAGGGCGAGCCCGAACACGCCGAGACTGATCCCCACGTCTACGGCGAAGGCGGTAAAACGCGATGCGAAGCCCGCGTACTTCCCCTGCAGGCTCTCCCGGGCGATGACCGGGGGCCGGGAGGGCGGGGCATCGCCCGCGGGCGCCGTCATGGCCCCGCCCTGGGCCGCAGCCGGTCAGGCGGGCCGGGCGGGCCGGTGTACGGGCGGCGGCGAAGCCGCCCCATCCAGCGGGCGATGAACTCATCCAGCCCGACGGTCTGGCTGCGGACCACGTCGAGCACATCGCCCGCGACGCCGCTGGAGGACGCGGCGATAACGGCGCCGAGGTCGGTCTGCTTGACCAGTGCCTCGACGTCGATGCGCTGGATTAGGTCATTCACGTCTATCCGATCGAGCAGGCGGTTCAGGTCGATCCGGTCCAGCACCTGGTTGATGTCGACCTGGTCCAGCACGGCGTTCAGGTCGACCTGGTCCAGCACCGCATTCATATCCACCGCGGAGACCACAAGCTCAACCGCACGCTCGGCGACGGCCTGGGCCCACGCCTCTGAGCGCGGGACCGGCCGGACCTCCGCCAAGCGCCGTCGCTCAGACGAGTTCACGACGTAAGTATCGCTGCTCTAAGCAAGCCTGGACCAGCCCCCTCAGGGGAACCGCCAGACCCGGGCGACGCGAGCGACACGGTACGGGGGCAGTTGACGGAGCAGTCAGGCCTGCATACTCTCCCCCTTTTTGCGGCTGTACGCCGGGATCTTCCACGCCAGCGCCTCCAGGCGGGTGAGTCCTGACTGATGATCGAGGCGAACCTGGTGATGGTGGCCTTGGGTGCCGCGGCGAGTAGCCTGCTGCGGCAGGCCGGGCGGTTGCCGGGCAGGCTCTGAATGGAATGCCGAAGGTAAGTGCCTTCAAAACGGATTACAGCCGGACATTTCCCTGGTTACGCTGCCGTGATACGGACAACCTGAAGTGCTGCCGCAGAGCCGTAGCTCCGGCAGACATACCCACCTGGGAGCAGCCGAGGCGGGGATAAAGCGATGAGGGGGCCATGGGCATCCAGGCGGTTACCGCTCGTATGAATACAACGGCGGCACGGCTGGCCGGACGGCTCGGGCGGCATGACCACCAGGACGGCCTGGCGCGCCAGGATCCGGCCGTCTGGCGTGCCGGAGGACAGGACGCTGGTCACGTCGGCCGGTCGGCCGGGCAGTCCAGCCGGCTCCGGTCGTTTGACCCGGTCCGCGTCGCCGACCTTGAATACCGGGCTTGGATCGGGTACTACCGGCATGACTGGCATCAGGCGCTCATGGCTTTCGTCGGGCTGATCAGGATGAGTCTCGGCATGAACTGGTTCCGGACCCTGCATGCCGCCTGGTTGGTGCTGCGCGCCATCCAGCTATGGGCGCCCCTCCCAGACAACGACCCCGACGGCGCACGGGACCGCATGCGGCGGTTTTTCGCCCTGGTCAGGCTAAGCTACGGCAAGCCGGCCAGTCCGGCTAAGGCCGCGGAGTTCGAGGTCGACTGGTGGAGGGTGCACCGGCAGGTCCAGTACTCGACGGCGCCAGGAGGCTCCGATGATGAGCTGGTGGAGTCGGTAACTCGCCTTTACTGCTATCTCTTCGGTGAACCTGAGGCTGGGGTCAGGCCGGCGGCGGTGTACCGGGTCTACGCGATGGGCCTGTCCGATCAGTGGGTCAGGGAGGGCTGCCTGCTCGACAGCCCGCTGCTTCCTCTGGTGCGCAGCGCGCTGGTCCGCGCATACGCCGCGCTCTCCGCCGCCGTACACCCCTGAACAGCGCCGGAGGTCCTGACGCTGACGGAGCCTCTCTGACTGGGGACACGGGTTCCGTTCCCACGACTGTGCGACCTAACCGGGCTGTTCTGTACCGCGGCGCGGTGCGGCCAAGCGCGGCGTCCTACCTCCGCATAGGCGCTTCACCTGCCTAGACGTCAGGGATCAGGTTGCCCGTCGTGCAGTGTGCTCTGTTCGCATCGAGGCGGCACCGATTGGCGTGGCCGTCAGTCCACTACCGCGTGGATGCTAGCCATAAGCTCGGCCAGCGTCCACGATGTCCCTGTGAAACTGCGAACAGCGACTGCCGTCGCGGGCGCGGCGGGGGCTATCAGCCTGACGGCCTGCTCGCTCACGGCCCCGCCCGCGGCGCACACCGCGGCCTTTGGCCGGAAGTCGGCCATGGCCAGCTCTGCAGCCCCGGCGCACCCGGCCACCGCCAGCCCGTCCGTCCCGGCCCGGCCCGGCGGCACCGCCGCCGTCACCATCGCCGCCGTCGGCGACACGATGCTCGGCAGCACGCCGGACCTCCCGCCCTACCCGGCGACGTACCTGGACCCGGTCAAGCGGATCCTCAGCACCGGCGCGCAGATCGTGTTCGGGAACCTCGAAGGCACGCTCACCACCGCCACGGCCAGTAAATGCGGCCCGAGCGGCGCTGCGGCCAACTGCTATGCGTTCCGCGATCCGCCAGATTACGTGCACTATTTCAAGGACGCCGGATTCACGATCCTGAACAACGCCAACAACCACTCCATGGACTTCGGTCCCGTCGGCCAGGCCCAGACGGTCCAGACGATCCACGCCGCCGACCTGGCCCAGACTGGCCTACCCGGCGAGATCACGCTGGTGACGTCGAACGGGATCCGGGTGGCGTTCCTGGCCTTCGCCCCTTACCGCTACACCGCCAGCCTCCTCGACCTGCCCGCGGCCCACGCCCTCATCCGGCAGGCCGCCAACGAAGCCTCGGTGGTCGTCGTCTACATGCACGCCGGCGCCGAAGGCCCGGCCGCGGACCATGTCACCGGGCACGAGGAGTATTACCTCGGGGAGGACCGGGGCAACCCGGAGGCGTTCGCCCACCTGGCCATCGACTCCGGCGCCAGCCTCGTGATCGCGAGCGGCCCGCATGTGCTGCGGGGCATCCAGTTCTGGCACGGGCACCTTATCGCCTACAGCCTCGGCAACTTCGCCGGCTACGGCAACTTCGGGACCGACGACGATCTCGCCCTGAGCGCGATCCTGCACGTGACGCTGTCCTCCACCGGGCAGTTCGAGCGAGCCCGCCTCTACCCGCTGCAGTTCACCGGGCAGGGCCAGCCCGCGCCCGGCGGCAACGCGGCCGCTTTCGTCGCCCGGATATCCCAGGAGGACTTCGGGTCCAGTGCCGCGCGTATCTCCGCACTGGGCGCCATCCAGCCACCGTGACCCTGCCCGAGTTGCCCCGTCCAGTTCGGCGGCAAGGGACAGGATCCGTCGGCGAAGCCAGCTATGGCCCGGGTCGGTTTCGGCGGAGCTGGTCCAGAGCATCAGCAGGTGGATCGGCTGCGGCGGCATCGGTGGTTCCAGTAGCCGGAGGCTGGTCTGGTCGGCTAGGGCCAAGGCCAGGCGCTCGTGTACCAGCGCGATCATTCGGGAGCCGCTCAGCAGGTTCGGGACCATACTGAACGTCGTGCTGAACTCGACGTTTCGCGGAATGCCGAGCCGGTCGAGTTGCGCTTCGGCCGTCGTTTTCGTGCGTTCGCAGGTGGTGGCCAGGTAGGGAAGCGAGCTGAACTGCTCCAGGGACAGCTTCTCGCCGACGGCCTCGTTGTCCGCGTCGACCGCGCAGAGCAGGCGGTCGGAGAACAGGAACGTATTCCGGAAGCCCTGGCAGTCGGTGAACGCCTCACGGGGCGTGACGACGATGTCTACCTGATCGCGCCTGAGCCGTTCGGCGTCATCACCGGCAGGGGGCGAAACCCGCACGCGGACGCCGGGCGCCTCGATGGCCAGCCGCGCCCGCAGCGGTTTGAGCAGAATGACTGAGAGGACGTCACTGGCGAAGATGGTGAACGTCCGTTGGGTGCGGGCCGGGTCGAAGTCGGCACGGCGCGAGCCAGCGCGTAACCTATCTGCCAAACCGGGACGGCGATAGTGGTACCCGAACCTGACCGTCATCCTGATCCCGGCCCAATGCCTGGGCAACCTTTCCTCTACTTGAAGGGGACGGTGACCGGACCGGGTAGCGGCAGGTAGACGGCAAAGAAGTCACGGTCGTCGGGGACGAGGTAACGGTTGGGCGCCTGCATCGGGTTGGGCCCGACCATCGTGGGGACGAGACCGTTAGTTTCGTGGTTGTAAGTGATCAAGGTGTGCCATTCAGGGTTGATGTCAAACTCCATCGCCCGAACGGCACCGGCGTGCTGGAGAATCTTCGCCAAGGTGATCACTGTCTGGTCGTCGGCGGCGACGTAGATAAGGTTGCCGCGACTGTCGACGCCGACACCGCTGCGCCAGACGCGGGTCAGGCCGCCGAGCGTATACCCCCACTGCGGACTGTTCGGGTCGTCGTTCAGCTGCGGGTTCAGCTTCCCGTTCCAGACGATTGGTGCCAGGCTCTGGCGGGCCCACGCGACGTCCGAGCCTACATCCGGGCCGCCGCTCCAGTTCACGATCGCGATGCGACCGTCGCGGTAGCCGATGAGCGTCGCGTTGCCGTCCCTCAGCGGCTCGTTCGTGCGGCCGTTGTCGGCCGAGCCATTAGCGCCGTCGGTGTAGGTGAAGCCGCCGTTGAAGGTCGCAAGCAGCCGCCAGCGCTGATCGTCCGGGACCATCATTGGCCCGCGTACGGCGGCGTTCGGCGGCTCGTAGCGGCCCGGGTAGTAGCCGATCTCGGTGCGCGTGTGGTCGAACCAGGCGACGTCGGCGACAAGCTGGGGATAGTCGAGCTCAGGGCGGAAGGTCGTCACCAGTACTGGTGGGCCGCCGTCGTTTGAGCGGCCGGTCGGCTTCCAGACTCCTTCGCCGGGCAGCGGGTGCG
>Ga0302325_10034930_pt1 | contig 10282 bp, 8 predicted proteins | sample Palsa_T0_2_FD_201948 | JGI IMG/M metagenome (GOLD analysis project Ga0302325, IMG submission 201948) | Peat permafrost microbial communities from Stordalen Mire near Abisko, Sweden - Palsa_T0_2 | ecosystem: Environmental > Terrestrial > Soil > Palsa > Peat permafrost | place: Sweden: Abisko...
TATCTCTCGCCCAACGACCGCGAGCAGTTCGCGGGCTACGAGGACAAGCTGTGCGTGGAGTTACAGGACTACCTCGAGGAGCACGCGCGGCGCGAGCGCTACGTGCTCGTGACCCCGGCGCTCGTCAAGCTCGACACCGATGGCGACCTCGAACTCGGGATGTTCGGCATCGCGACCCGTCTTGCGGGAGCACCCGCGGATGCTCTACCCCGCCCGCGACCACTCGAGCAGCACGAAACGGTCGTCTACAGACCGGTCGAGCTGCCGCCGGAGCCGCCCGCGCCCGAGCTCGAGGAGGGCGCGCAACTCGCCGCGCTCACGGTGGCCGAACAGCGGCACGAGCTCGGCCTCCGTCCCGTCACGCTTGGCCGCTCGAAGGAGTGCGATATCCAGATCATGGACCCGAACGTCTCGCGTCGCCACGCCGAGGTTCGCCCCCAGGGAAGCGGCTACATCGTCGTCGACCTCGGCTCGACCAACGGGATCGAGGTGGACGGGAAACGGGTGAGCGAGCTCGTGCTCGGGGACGGCAGCCGCTTCACGATCGGCGCGACCGAGGTCGTCTTCTCCCGGGAGACGCACTGAAACCGTGCCTCTGGCTTCGGTTCAGGTCGAGACCGCGCTCCTTGTCCTCAAGATCGCCTTCCTCGCCATTCTCTACGTTTTCATCTGGCGCATCGTCCGCTCGGCCTCGCGCGACCTGCGCCTGCCCCAGGAGTCGATGATCCTCTCTCCGCAGCAGGCCTCGATGCTGCTCGCCCGGCCAGTCGCCCGCGAGCTCGGCCGGCTCGTCGTCGTGCGCAGCGAGGTCCTCGATGCGGGCGATGCCTACGCGATCGACTCGACCGCTCTCAGCGTCGGGCGGGGCGACGAAAACGACCTGCCGATCGCCGGCGACGACTACGTCTCCGGCCGCCACGCCCGCTTCGAGCCACGCCGCGACGGCGTCTACCTTCGGGATCTCGGCTCCACCAATGGCACCTTCGTCAACGGGATCCGGATCACGAGCCCGCGGCGCCTTGCGCCCGGCGACATCGTCAAGATCGGCGAGACCGAGATGCGGTTCGAGCGATGAGGATCTCGCAGAGCGCCGCGGCCTCCAACACCGGGCGCAAGCGGCGCCACAACGAGGACTCGTTCGTCTGCGAGCCGCCGATCTTCGCCGTCGCCGACGGGATGGGCGGCGCCCGCGCGGGCGAGGTCGCCTCCTCGCTCGCCGCCGGTGCACTCCGCGATGCCGAGCTCGATCCAAGCGAGGGCGCCGACACGCTCGTGGTCGGGCTCATCCAGACGGCGAACCGCCTCGTCCACGAGCGCGCCCTGAGCGACACGGCAGCCTCGGGGATGGGCACGACGATGACCGTCGCGCTCTTCCGGCCGGAGGGAAGCGTCGTCATCGGCCACGTCGGGGACTCGCGCGCATACCTCCTGCGGGACGGGCAGCTCGAGCAGCTCACCGAGGACCACTCCCTCGTCGCCGAACTCGTGCGCCGGGGCGAGCTCTCACCCGAGCAGGCCGAGGTCCACCCGCAGCGCTCGGTGATCACGCGCGCACTCGGGACGGAGCCGGAGGTCGACATCGACGCGTTCACGGTCCGGGCAGACGACGGCGACGTCTTCCTGCTCTGTTCGGACGGACTCACCACGATGGTCGATCCGACCGCGATCGCCGAGCTCGTGCAGCGGCACCGCTTCGACCTCGAAGCGGCGAGCCGGTCGCTGATCAGGGCGGCGAACGACCGCGGCGGCGAGGACAACATCACGACCGTGCTCTTCGCGGTCGCCGGGGACGACCCCGCCCCCGCCTCGGGCCGCGACGACGCGAGTGCGAGCTCGCCCTTCGACGACGAGGACACGCTCCACCCCGGCGACGAGGACACGCTCCACCCCGAGGACGCCGTTCCGCTCCCGCCGCTCCCCTTCCCCGCGGTGGACGCGACCGTGGTCGGGATGAGCGTGGTCGGGATGACTTCGGGACCACCGCCGCCTCCGACCGAGACGACCGACGATCCAGCCCCGCCGGTCAGCCGGCTGCGCCTCCTGCTCTCCCTCCTGCTCATCGCCGCACTCGTTGCGCTGATCGTGCTGCTCGTCGCGAGAGGGTTCGCGCAGTGAGTGCCCGCAACCGGGAGCTCTCCTACCTCGTCGCGGTCAGCATCCTGACCGGCATCGGCTTTGCGAGCGTGTACATCGCCCGCCAGGCCGTCGTCTCGTGGGGGTCGCTGACCTACGCGGCCCTCTTCGTCGGCCTCTATCTCGCCGCGCACCTCGTCGCCCGGGCGATCGTTCCCAATGCGGACCCCTACCTGCTGCCGATGGCGGGTCTGATGACCGCGGTTGGGCTCACCGAGATCTACCGCCTCGACCCGACCGACGCCTTCAGGCAGGGCCTCTGGATCGTGATCGGGGTCAGCGGCTTCGCGGCGACGATGATCGCGCTGCGCTACGACTATCGCGTCCTCGAATCCTACAAGTACCTCTTCGGGGTCGGGGCGATCGCGCTCCTCTTCCTGCCGCTCCTCCCGGGAATCGGCCTCACCGTCAACGGATCGCGGGAGTGGGTCTCCCTGGGGGGCTTCACCTTCCAGCCCGGCGAGCTCGCGAAGATCTTTCTGATCGTCTTCCTCGCCGCCTACCTGCGCGAGAAGCGCGAGGTGCTCGCGCAGGGGCGGCTGAAGGACATGGGCCCGCTCCTTGCAATCTGGGCCGGAGCGATGCTCGTGCTCGCCACGACCAACGACATCGGCTCGGCCTTCCTCTTCTTCGGGATCTTCATCGCCATGCTCTACATCGCGACCGGACGGGCGCTCTACGTCGGCGTCGGCTTCGCGCTCTTCCTTGCCGGCGGCTACGTTGCCGAGCGCGAGATCGCCCACATCGGCGAGCGGGTCACGATCTGGCTGCATCCGTTCACCGACCGGGCCGTCTTCTGCCCCGAGACCGCAACGATGCTCGTGCGCCAGCAGTGCCAGAGCTACCAGCTCGTCAACTCGCTGTACTCGATCGCAAACGGGGGCTTCGGCGGCACCGGCCTCGGCAGGGGCACGTTCACCAACACGGGCGGCACCCAGCTGATCCCCGAGCTCAACAGCGATTTCATCTACTCCGCCCTCGCCCAGGAGCTGGGGCTGATCGGGGTCTCCGCGCTCATCCTCGTCTTCATGGTCTTCGTCGCCCGCGGCATGAAGGTCGCACTCCAGGTCGACGACGGCTTCTCCAAGCTGCTCGCGGCGGGGCTGACGTTCGGATTCGCGCTGCAGACGTTCGTGATCGTGGGCGGGATCCTCCGTCTCATTCCGCTGACGGGGATCACGTTCCCGTTCATCTCCTACGGCGGCTCGTCGATCGTCGCCAACTTTCTGCTCCTCGCGGGCCTGCTCCTCGTCTCCCACCGGGCGAACTCAACCGCGTGAACCGCCAGATCTCGCGCGTCGCACTCGTCGGCCTCGGCCTGCTCGCGGCGCTGATCGTCGCGACGACCTACTGGCAGACCTGGGCCGCCGCGGGGCTCACCGGCCGCGAGGACAACGAGATCGAGCAGCGGGTCGTCCAGATCGAGACCAAGCGCGGCCTCATCTACGCCTCGAACGGCAGAACCCTCCTGGCGGCGAACAAGGCGACCAGGGTCGCCGGCCAGACGGCCTACACGCGCACCTACCCGAACGGAGGCCTCGCCTCCCAGACGGTGGGCTATTCGACCCCGGGCCGCTCGCGCGCCGGGGTGGAGGCAGCCGAGAACAGCTACCTCACCGCCTCCAACGCCGACCTCGGCACGATCTTCAGCACGATCGGCGACCGGCTCAAGGGAACGACGGTCACCGGGAACAACATCGTCTTGACGATCGACGCACACGCGCAGCGCCTCGCCCAGCACCTGCTCGCAGGGACCTGCGGCGCCGCAGTCGCACTCGACCCGACGACCGGAGCGGTGGACGTGATCGCTTCGAGCCCGGGCTTCAACCCCAACGGCATGGAGTCGTCCGCCGGCTACGCACGGATCGCGGCGACGCGGAGTCCCTGCCCTCCGGCGCCGGCCTCGCCGCTGTTCAACCGAGCGACCGAGGGTCTCTACCCGCCCGGGTCGACCTTCAAGACGATCACGGCGGCCGCCGCGCTCGACGACAAAGTCTACGCGCCGGGCTCGACGTTCTTCGATCCTGGTTACTGCACCGAGTACGGCCAGAAGATCACGAATGCACTCGACCAGGACGGCCCGGAGGCCTACGGGCTGGTGAACCTCGTCGAGGCATACCAGCACTCGATCAACGCGGTGTTCTGCAATATCGGCCAGAAGCTCGGCTCGGAGAGGATCCTGAAGGAGGCGAGGCGATTCGGTTTCTACTCGGTGCCTCCGCTCGAGACGCCACCCCAGGAGCGCGTCGCCTCGGGCACCTACAAGAACGGCAACCTCTTCGACCCGCACACTCCCTCCCAGTACGGTCAGGTCGATCCGGGTCGACTCGCCTTCGGGCAGGCGACGATGCTGGTCACGCCGCTCCAGATGGCGCTCGTCGCTGCAGCGGTTGCCGACAAGGGCGTCGAGATGACCCCGATGCTGATCAGGAAGATCATCTCGCCGGGGGGATCTGTCATCGCCTCGCCCCGACCGCACCTATGGCGCCGGGCGACGACACCCGCGACCGCCGCAGAGCTGCGCAACATGATGATCGCGGTCGTCCAGGCCGGAACCGGCACCGAGGCGCAGATCCCCGGGGTGAGCGTGGCGGGCAAGACGGGCACCGCCGAGACGGCCACCGGAAGCGACGTCTACGACGCCTGGTTCATCTTCTTCGCTCCGGCCGAGGATCCGGTGGTCGCCGGTGCCGTCGTGATCCCCGACCAGCGAGACGGCTTCGGCGGTGCGATCGCAGCGCCGATCGCCCGGGAGCTCATGGAGGCGATCCTGCCATCCACGTCGAACACGACCTCGCAGAGCAATGGCAACTGAGCCGACCAACCCGTTCATCAACCGGATCTTCGACGGTCGCTACCTGATCGTGCGCAAGCTCGGGTCGGGCGGGATGGCCGAGGTCTACCTCGCCGAGGATCAGGAGCTCGGGCGCAAGGTCGCGCTCAAGATGCTCAACGAACGCCACGCCCGCGACGCGCAGTTCGTCGAGCGCTTCAAGCGCGAGGCGCGAAACGCCGCCGGGCTGAGCCACCCCCACATCGTGCGCATCTACGACCGCGGCCAGGCCGAGGGGACCTACTACATCGCCATGGAGTACCTCGACGGGCCGACGCTCAAGGAACTTCTGATCCGCAAGGGTCCGACGCCGCCGCTGACCGCGATCAAGTTCGCGCGCGAGATCCTGAGCGCGCTCGCCGAGGCGCACCGCAACGAGATCGTCCACCGCGACATCAAGCCCCACAACGTGATCGTGAGCCCCGACTGGCAGATAAAGGTGACCGACTTCGGGATCGCGCGCTCTGGTGCCTCGCAGATGACCGAGGTCGGCTCGATCGTCGGGACCGCCCAGTATCTCTCCCCCGAGCAGGCGCGGGGGGCGCCGGTCGACCAGCGCTCCGACCTCTACTCGCTCGGAATCGTCCTCTACGAGATGCTCACCGGCAAGGTGCCCTTCACCGGCGAGGCCGCCGTCGAGATCGCGATGAAGCATCTCTCGGCGGTGCCCGACCCGCCCTCCAAGCTGCGCCCGGAGATCTCGCCGGAGCTCGACGCGGTCGTCATGCGCGCGCTCGCGAAGGACCCCGACCAACGCTACTCCTCCGCCGAGGAGATGGACGCCGACCTCGCCCGGGTCGCGCGAGGCGCCGCTGTCGCACCCCAGACCACCGAAGCGATGACCCAGGTGCTCTCCGGTGCGGGCGCCGCGACGGATGCGACGGTCGTCCAGCACGTACCGCCGCCCGTGCCGGTTCCGCCCACCTACAGACCGCTCCCGACCCGCGCGGAGCCGCGCCGGCGGCGCTCGATCTGGCCGACGCTGCTCTCGCTGCTCGCGATCGCGATCGCTGCTGCGGGCGGCTACCTGATCTACCACCGTGTGCGCGACTCCCTCGACGGGAGCTCGACGGTCGCCGTCGTGGACGTCGGCGACGTCGAGGTCAGCAACGCGACGCTCCTGCTCCGACAGCAAGGACTGAACGTCGCGGTCACGCGCAAGACGAGCGATTCCGTCCCGACGGGTTTCGTGATCAGCCAGGACCCGCTCGCCGGCAAGCCCGTGAAGAAGAAGACGGTCGTGACCCTCACCGTCTCGGCCGGGAAGCCCAAGGTGCCTGTCCCCTCGCTCACGGGCAAGAGCGAGCAGCAGGCTCTCGCCGCCCTCAAGAACGCCGGCCTCAGCGCGAGGATCTTCAAGCACAACTCGAGCGCGCCGGTGAACACGGTGACCGCGACGGATCCCGCCACGGGCGCCGTCGTCTTCGAGGGCTCGACCGTGAAACTCAACGTCTCGATCGGCCCGGCTGAGGTGGCGGTGCCCAACGTGCTCTCGGAGCCCTACGCGGACGCCGCGAGCGCTCTCCGCGGAGCCGGGTTTGTCCCGACCCAGAGCGACGTCAACGGCTCGGCACCGGTCGATCAGGTCACCGGGCAGAACCCCGGCGCGGGCACGCTTGCGGCCCCGGGCGCCACGGTCACGCTCACGGTCTCCAAAGGCCCGCGGACGGTCTCGGTGCCGAACGTCGTCGGCGACGACCAGCAAGACGCCGTCCAGCTCCTGAGCGAGCAGGGTTTTGCGGTCAGCGTGATCCACGAGAACGTCAGCCTCCCGACTCAGGACGGGCTTGTGCTCGCGCAGAGCCCGTCGCACGGCACGCTCGTCGACGGCGGGACCGTGACGATCACGGTCGGCAGCCTCGTCACCCCGACGACGCCGGTGACCCCCTCTCCGCCGACGACCCCGGCCACGACGCCCGCGATCACGCCCATAACGACGCCCGCGACGACGACACCCGCCACGCAGACCACCGCAACGACACCTGCCACGACGACGCCCGTCACGCGCAGCACGACGACGACGACGACGACCCCATCGACCACGACGCCCGGGGCGACGACGACGACTCCTTCGACGACTCCTTCGACGACGCCCGGGGCGACGACGGGCGCGGCGACGACCCCCGCGCTGACCACGGCGACGACGACGACGGGCGCGGCGACGACCCCCGCGCTGACCACCGCGACGACGACGGGCGCGGCGACGACCCCTGCGCTGACCATCGCCACGACGACGACGGCCGCGACGGCGCCTACGTCTCCGTGAGCCCGCGGCGGGTTGCGATTCTCGCGGGCGGCCGTTCGAGTGAACACGACGTCTCGCTCGAATCGGCCCGCAGCGTCACCGAAGCGCTCACGGCCCTTGGCCTCGACGTCTCGACGATCGAGATCGATCGCGCTGGTCTCTGGACGCTCGGCCAGGCGGCGCTCGGCCAGGCGGCGCAAGAAAGCGCGCTCGAACGGGCGCCTCTCCCGGGAGGGGCAGTCGCCGCAGCGCTCGCCGGCGTCGAGGTCGTCTTCCCCCTCCTCCACGGGCCCTTCGGCGAAGACGGGACGGTGCAGGGGCTGCTCGAGCTCGCCGGCCTCCCCTACGTGGGCGCGGGCGTGACCGCCTCCGCCATCGCGATGGACAAGGACATCTTCAAGGCCGTCCTCCGTGACCGCGGTATCCCGGTCACGCGCAACCTGACCCTCCGGCCCGGCGAGCCGATCGAAAACCGCTTCCCGTTCCCGGTGTTCGTCAAGCCGGCGCGGCTCGGCTCATCGGTCGGGATCTCCAAGGCACACGACCACGATGAGCTCGAGGCAGCGGTCGCACTCGCCTTTCGCCACGACGAGAAGGTGCTCGTGGAGGAGTACGTCGACGGGATCGAGATCGAGGTGGGCGTGCTCGGAAATCGCGACCCGGTCGCCTCGCCGCCGGGCGAGATCCGCGTCGCCGGACGGGAATGGTACGACTACGAGGCCAAGTACGAAGAGGGCCAGATGGAGCTCGTACTCCCGGCGCGCATCTCCGAGCAGCAGCGCGCCCAGGCGCGCAAGCTCGCGCTCGAGTCGTTCGCGGCGATCGAGTGCGAGGGAATGGCCCGCGTCGACATGTTCGTCAGTCGCGAGGGCGAGGTGCTCGTGAACGAGCTCAACACGATCCCGGGCTTCACGCAGACGAGCGTCTACGCGAAGCTGTTAGCTGCCTACGGGATCGACTACGCGGCGCTTCTCGAGCGACTGATCGAGCTCGCCCTCGAGCGCCACGAGCGGCGCGGCGTGCTCGCGTTCTGACCGGGTCACGGGGCTGGCTCCGCCGTTTGCGAGCTCAGGAGAGAACCGACTCGAGCGCCTCTTCCCAAACGGCGAGAGCTTCCTCGAGCTCGGGATCGGCGATGACGAGCGGGACGAGCACGCGGATGCAGTTGCCATAGACACCGCAGGTGAGGAGCAGGAGACCCCGTGCGAGCGCGGCGTCGACGACCCGCGTGGCGAGCTCCTTGGCCGGCTGCGTGTGCAGCGTGTCCGAGACGAATTCGATGGCGAGCATCGAGCCAAGCCCGCGCACATCGCCGATCGCGGGCCAGCGCTCCTGCCAGGCGAGCATTCGCGACCGGATCACCTCGCCGATCGTCGCCGCGCGCTCGACCAGTCCCTCGTCGTCGATCACCTCGAGCACCGCGAGGGCCGCGGCCTGGGCGACCGGGTTGCCGACGAACGTGCCCCCGACGGCACCCGCCCCGGGTGCATCCATGATCTCGGCACGACCGAGCACGCCCGAGAGCGGCAGGCCGTTGGCGATCGACTTCGCGACACAGATCAGATCGGGCTCCACCCCCGAGTGCTCGATAGCAAAGAACCGCCCGGTGCGGCCGAAGCCCGTCTGGACCTCATCGGCGATGAGCACGATCCCATGTCTGTCGCAGAGGGCGCGCACTCCTGCAAGAAACTCCGGTGGTGCGACGTTGAACCCGCCCTCGCCCTGGACTGGCTCGAGAATGATCGCGGCGAGGCTCTCAGGCGCGACCTGCATCACGAACGCGCGCTCGAGGGCCGCAAGTGCGTCGGACACCGAGACGCCGCGAAAGAGGTTCGGAAACGGAACCCGGTAGACCTCCGGGGCAAACGGCCCGAGCCCCGCCTTGTAGGGCGAGACCTTCGAGGTGAGCGAGAGCGCGAGCATCGTGCGCCCGTGGAAGGCACCCTCGAACGCGATCACCCCGGAGCGCCCGGTGAAGGCCCGGGCGAACTTGACCGCGTTCTCGACTGCCTCGGCGCCCGAGTTGAAGAACGCTGCCTTGAGCGGCCCCGAGATCGGTGCGCGCTCGGCGAGCCGCTCGGCGAGCGTGACGTAGAGCTCGTAGGGAACAACCGTGAAGTCGGTGTGGCTGAAGCGGTCGAGCTGCGCGTGGGCCGCCTCGAGGATGGCGGGGTGACTGTGGCCGACGTTCAGGCTGCCGATGCCGCCGGTGAAGTCGATGAAGGCATTGCCGTCGACGTCCCGCAGCACCACGCCGTACGCCGATTCGGCGACGATCGGGAACACGAGGGCGAGCGGGCTCGCGATCGAGCGCTCGATCCGCTCGCAGATTGAACGCGAACGCGGCCCGGGAATCTCCGTCTTGAGCTCGATCGTCCTGGTTGCGGCCACGGGGTCAGCGTAGCGAACCCCGGCGCGTGAGAGAATCGGCCGGTGGTTCTCGCCGACCGTACGATCGCGCGTCTGCTCGCGGAGGGGCGAATCGAGATCGATCCCTACGACGCCACCCTCCTTCAACCCTCGAGCGTCGATGTGCGCGTCGACCGCTACTTCCGCGTCTTCCGCAACAACCTCTACCCCTACATCGATGTCAAGCAGGCCCAGGAAGACCTCACCGAGCTCGTCGAGGTCGGCGAGGAGCCGTTCATCCTCCACCCCGGGGAGTTCGTTCTCGGCTCGACGCTCGAGCGTGTCCGCCTCCCCGACGACCTCGTCGGACGGCTCGAGGGGAAGAGCTCACTCGGGCGCCTCGGGCTGCTCATCCACTCGACCGCCGGCTTCATCGACCCCGGCTTCGACGGTCACGTGACCCTCGAGCTCTCGAACGTCGCCAACCTGCCGATCACGATCTATTCCGAGATGAAGATCGGCCAGCTCTCGTTCGTCACGCTCTCGGAGCCGGCCGCGCTGCCCTACGGTGCCGGCGCAATCGGCTCCAAGTATCAGGGCCAGAGGGGCCCGACTCCCAGTCGCTACTGGCAGAACTTCCTCCCGACCGTGGCGCCGGGAACCCCGGCGTCGGACGGAGCGATGGACGAGCGGAGCAGCGCTTAAACGGAAGTGGGCCGCAC
>Ga0302325_10034931_pt1 | contig 10282 bp, 7 predicted proteins | sample Palsa_T0_2_FD_201948 | JGI IMG/M metagenome (GOLD analysis project Ga0302325, IMG submission 201948) | Peat permafrost microbial communities from Stordalen Mire near Abisko, Sweden - Palsa_T0_2 | ecosystem: Environmental > Terrestrial > Soil > Palsa > Peat permafrost | place: Sweden: Abisko...
CACACCGGCCATAACGGTTTGGTCGAGCAAGACCGCTTTAATGGGCGACCCGGCCCTCCGTTTGAGCTGTCCCCGCAGGTACTCTAGGCTAAAGTCCGTGCCTAATACCTCAGGCCCCAGATTACGAATACTGAGATCTTCGGCAAGTTCGGATTTCGGGACCAGCCGCATCCATCCAAACTTTCGTTGGTCGTTGAAGTAAAGTTTCTTGCCGCTGGCAAACGACAATACCACTCGTGTCGACCGGTCGGGCAAGTCGGCCGCCATGCTCTCATTCGGGTGTCCCCCGGCCAAACGGCCACCATCCGCTTTGACCAATATGATCTGCCCGGTCATTTTCAGGTGGATCAGGAGCACCCACCCACTGTCCAGCTCCAAAATCAGCACCTTACCCCGCCGGTGCACGGACGACACGGCGGCTCCCACTACAACGCGTTCGACTAGCTCTCTGTCGGCAGCGAAGCTACGGGCAAATAGAACGTCGACCCCGGCAATGTGTTGCCCGGTCACGTATTCCGCGAGCCCACGACGAATTGTCTCTACCTCGGGTCCTTCTGGCATACCTCAAATTATACCTGTTCCGAGAGACCTCGCAGTAACCTGTGTCTATTTGCGCTTCAACTCGTTCAGCTGCCACGCTCGAAAATGAGTCCATTCCTCGAGCGATGCCAGCACCGTCTGCTGGGCATATTGTTCCGAGGTTATCGGGCGAAAATCTTCTTCTCGAATGCTTTGCGGTGACTCAGCCAGGAAATTCTCCATCAGCTCAAGTTCCCGGCCCGCCCGTCGTACACTCTGGATCGAGTAGACTTGTCGTTTGCCGCGGTCGGTTTTCTTTTCGTGCTCGTACTCGATGCGTACCAACTCGGCCTGGGGTGCGACGACACTGTCCAGAACGGACAGGCGGCACAAATTAGCTCCCCCATCCTTTTCCGAGGCGTTGATATTCATCTGCTTGCCGGCAATCGCGCCGTTGGGCAATCTGAGTTCAACCACGCCATCTGCTGGCTCCGAATTGAGGGTCTGACCCACCACGTCGACGATGGCCTGGCAGGTGCCCTGGAGGAGCCGGTCTTGTTCAGAACCCGCGCTCATAGCTGACCCCAGTCTTCGGCGACCGCCGTGTCAACCACGAGTGGCACTCCAATGTCTATGACACCGCTCATGACGCTCTTCATGAGATCGGCCACCGCCGCCCCCTGGGACGCCGTGGTTTCAACAATAAGCTCGTCATGAATTTGTAGCAGCAATTGAGATTCTTTATCTAACTTCTTTACCAGTTCAATCATGGCCAATTTATAAATGTCCGCGGCGGTCCCTTGGATTGGCACATTGACCGCCACCCGCTCAGCCGCCTGCTTGATCTGGAAATTGTTGGTCCGAATCTCCGGGCATGGCCGACGTCTACCGAACAGGGTTGCGGTGTACTGATTGTCCCAAGCGAATTTCTTGGTAGCTTCGATATAGTCGCGAAGTTTGGGCCTAACCTCAAAGTAGCGCTCGATAAACGCGGCCGCCTGTTTACCATCCATGCCCGTCGCGACACTTAACCCGTGGGCGCTCATGCCATACAGGACACCGAAATTAATGGTCTTAGCCGCCGAGCGTTGCTCTTTCGAAACTTCGGCGATAGGTACACCAAATAGTTCCGCCGCCGTCTGTTCATGGAGGTCAGCGCCCTCACGAAACGTCTGAATCATCGCTTCGTCGCCCGCCAGCGAAGCGGCCACCCTAAGCTCGATCTGCGAATAATCGGCGCTTACCAGCACTCGTCCTTTCGGCGCTACGAATGCCGTTCGAATCTCTCGCCCCAACTCGGTGCGCACCGGTATGTTCTGCAGGTTCGGGTTTGACGAGCTAAGTCGTCCGGTCTGCGCGATTACCTGGCTGAAGCTCGTATGCACCCGCCGGTCAGATCGGACCAGCTCGGGCAAAGTGTCCGCGTACGTGTTCTTGAGCTTGTCCAATTCCCGGTATTGCATGATAAGCTCAACCACCGGGTGGTCGTTTCGCAGCTTTTCCAACTCGCCCACTGCCGTCGAGAAACCCGTCTTCCCTTTCTTGAGACCAGCCGTGGACAGCCCCAGCTTCACGTACAGAATGTTGCCCAGCTGAGCTGGCGATCCCAAGTTAAAGTCCTCGCCGGCATAAGCGAATATGTCCTCTTTGAGCTCCTGAATCCGATGTTTCAATGTGTCGCCGAACTTACGCAGCTTAGGCACGTCAAGCTCGATGCCGGCGATCTCCATTTCGGCAAGCACGGGAATGATGGGCCATTCAACTTCGTCTGCCAATCGCTGCAAAGACCACCCCCACTCATTTTTTTCCGTCTCCGTGTCCAACTGGGCTCGCAATTTGCGGTAAAGCCGCCAGCTGATATCGGCGTCTTCCGCGGCGTAAGTCGTCGCGACGTCGATAGGGGTTTGGTCAAAGGTTACCTGTTGTTTGCCGGCGCCAATGAGCTCCGAAATCGGTATCATCTCGATGCCCAGCTCGTTGTATGCCAAATCGTCCAAGGATTGCGCGCGGCCCAGCGGGTTTAGCAGAAATGCGGCAACCATGGTGTCAAAAGCGACCGGTGACACGTAAATATCGTGCTGCCTGAGTATTTCGTAATCAAATTTGATATTGTGACCCACTTTGTGGATCTTCTGGTTTTCGAGCAGAGGTTTGAGTTTGCGTAAAACGACGTCGCGAGACAACTGTTTGCCAGACGCGTGTCCGACCGGAATGTAGTAAGCCTGACCTTCCTCCCAGCTCAGGCTCAAACCCACCAAGTCAGCTGCCAACGAATCAACCGAGGTAGTCTCCGTGTCGAATGCCAATGCCTCCTGCTTCGTCGCCTCGGCAACAAGCGAGTCCAGCGCCTTGTCGGTATCAATAGTTGTATACGTGGCCGCCACGAGGTGCTCGCGAGCCGGCCGCCTCACCTCGCCTTCTTCCTGCCCAAAGAGGGTCAGGTCGTTGCGAGTCTCCTGCATCTCTGGCGGTAATTTGCTAATCAGGCTCCGAAATTCTAATCGGTGCAGCAATTCATGTATAGCGTGCCGGTCATAGCGGCCCACACGTGCGGAATCCAGATCCAGCCTTACCGGAGCGTCCAGCACAATGCGTGAAAGCTCCTGACTCAGGTAGGCGATGTCACGGTCGGCAGTGAGTTTCGCCCGGACCCCCGCTTTAACGTCGTCCAGGTGCTCGTAGACACCGTCTAGGGACCCATAAGTTGCGATTAGTTCGACTGCCCCCTTCTCGCCGATGCCGGAAACCCCCGGGATGTTATCACTGGCGTCGCCCTTCAGGGCTTTTACATCAATAAACTGTTTCGGCGTTACACCATAGCGAGCTTTTACTGCCGCGTGGTCGTAAATGACCGTGTCGGTAAAGCCGCGTTTCATCGTGTAGACTGTGGTGTTTTGGTCTACCAGTTGCAATTCATCCAGGTCACCGGTGACGATCACCGTCGAGAGACCACCACGGTCCTCCGCCTGTTTAGCCAAGGTCCCGATGATGTCATCCGCCTCAAATCCCGCTAGTTCCACCCACGGCAAATTCAGGGTCGAGACAAATTCCTTTGTCGTCGGTATCTGGGCGTACAGGTCATCCGGTTGCTTGGCCCGTGTAGCCTTGTACGCGGGGTACATTTTCTTCCGGAACGTATTAGAGTCCTTATCCCAGGTAATAACGACGTATTCGGGCGATAAATCCGCGATAACCTTCAGCAGTATGGTGGCAAAACCGTATACGGCGTTAGTGGGCAAGCCCTCTTTGTTCGATAAATGCGGTATGGCATGGTAACCGCGGTGGAATACCGCTGACCCATCCACCAGTACCAGGAGGGGCTTCTTCATATAATTAGTTTACACGACTATCCGTCAGTCCCGGTACCACCGGTTACGTGGCGACGGCTGCCACCGTTTTGGCACGCTCGCCAATATCGATTGCGTAGATGCCGTCGAAGCACGATGAATTGAGCTTTGTGCGCGGCAAACCGGTAGCGCGAATCATGCCGTCAAATGACAAATAGCCCAATGAGTCGGCTCCAATGTGCCGGCGAATCTCGTCGACCGTCAATCGGGCCGCGATCAGCTCATCCTGGTTCGGCGTGTTAATGCCATAAAAATCCGGGTAACGGACCGGAGGCGAGCTTACCAAGACGTGAACATTTTTCGCGCCGGCGCCCAGGAGCATATCGACGATCTTAGCCGTGGTTGTCCCTCGCACAATCGAGTCGTCAATCACGATCACGCTCTTGCCCATCACTACTTCCGGCACGGGATTGAGTTTAGTTCGCACGTCCCGTTCGCGCATCTCCTGCGTGGGACGAATGAACGTGCGATGGATATAACGGTTCTTGATGAACCCATGGTCAAACCGCACGCCGGACTCCTCGCTGTAGCCCAGCGCTGCCGGGATCGCCGAGTCCGGTACGGGAAGCACTAGATCTGCCTTAATCGGAAATTCTCGGGCCAATTGCCGCCCATACGCGCGACGGACTTCATTCACCCTTCGGCCATAAAGCATGCTGTCGGGTCGCGAAAAATATACGAACTCGAAGATATCCAGAGCCATCCGGCTAGATACGACCTGACGGCTTTTCAGCCCCGCCCGGCTAATCCAAGCCATTTCACCTGGTTTAATGTCCCGCAAGAACGCCGCCCCTACTGCGTCAAACGCGCAGGTCTCGGAAGCAATCGCGAACCCGTCTTCCAGCATTCCCAGAGACAACGGCCGGATACCGCACGCATCGCGAAACCCTACCACCGACTCATTGTCCATGGCTACGCAGGAAAATGCGCCCGTAAATAATGGCCACGCCGACTCAATCGAATCGACGAGCGACTTGCCTTGGCGCCGGTAGAATGCGATGGCTTCTGCCATCAGTTCAGAGTCATTCATCTCATCACATGCGAGACCCTTGGAAGACAAAAAATCTAGCAATTTGAGTGTCGACGGCAGATTCCCGTTATGGGCAAACGCGAATCCTGCGTCCTCGTATACGATCGGCTGCAAATGGTCCACCCCGCCCGAAGTCGCGTAACGATTATGCCCGATTGCCATGCCACTCTTTAGTTCTGCCAGTTCGGCCTCATGGTATACGTGAGGGACGAGGCCCTCTCCCGCTTGTCGCTCAATACCGTGCTCCGTCACAGTCGCGATGCCTGACGCCTCCTGACCCCTGTGCTGCAGCGCCCACAAGCCGTAGTAGGTCATACGATGCGCGTAGCGTTTAGCGGTAAAAGCGCCGAACACGCCACACTTTTCAGTAAGTTCCTGCCTCACCGAGCCCGGCCGTTCACGGTTGCGGCATCTTTCAATACTTTGTCGCTATCCAAGCCAAAGAGTCTGCGGTTGAGCTCGTCCAGTTCGTGTCGGTCAATTTCGAGAATCTGCCGGTAGGCCGGCCAATATGCGCCACTCAAGTCGTTCCATCGCGAAAGTACGTTCATAGTTCGAGCATGCCCCTGCTTGCTTAAGCCGTCAAACGAGCTGCCGTAGGCTGAGTCCGACACCTCATCCAAATACTCATCTGAATTGACGAGACCGTATCGAGCAGCGATCCTCTCACGATAGATTGACGACCCGAACCAGTGGTTATAGTTAATCACCGCTGGAGACTGTTCTGGATTTTCCAGCGCCCGGATCGCCACGGCAGCGTGCTCCTTCCACCGACGTGCGTACTCGTGCCAATCCAGCGCGCCTACCAACGTAAAACGCCCTATCGACTTCTGCTGAGCGATGTACTTGAGCCGGCTGGCCGCCAGATTATACCAATCCCGCACGATCAGACTGTCGCGCTCGTCTCTGACCAGATGGTGCAGTGAGTTGTATACCACCGATTCTCCCCGTCGCCCGTAGGGCACATCCTGGTAGTTGGTAATCAGGACATCGTTACCGGCTGCGGCTTGCCATAATGACTCAGCATCGGGGTCGGGCCAGTGAGGCTCCACCGGCAACGTCGCGTTGAAGATACTATCCTCGTATTTTACGGACATCCCGCTCGATTCGTAACATCCCTGCAACCACAAAATGATCGCTCGCTGGCCACTGCGGCGCATCGCAAAAGTCTGGTGCACTATTTTTGGCCCGGAATTCTCGGCTCTGCTCAACTCAAGCCTCATATGGTTACTTCATCCGTATTATGTCGGCTTACCCGGCAAATTGCGAGACGACCGGTCGCCGCAAATTGAGGTCGCCCGCTCCGAATGCGCTGCTCAACAAAAAACGAGACCCTTGGAAAGGGTCTCGTTTCAGGTAGCATCGGAACTATCGTAAATAGTCCTTCAACTTCTTGCTCTCACGGTGCTTGCGCAACTTGGCTAAAGCCTTAGCTTCAATCTGGCGAATCCGCTCGCGAGTGACTCCGAATTCTTGGCCAACCTCCTCCAGCGTGTGGGACCGGCCATCTTCTAGCCCAAACCGCATACGCAGTATTTTCTGTTCACGAGGCGTCAAAAGTGCCAGAACCCCGTTGACATGCTCTTTGAGCAGCTGGTGGGTCGCCGCCTCTTCGGGGGTCAACGAGTCTTCGTCGGCGATAAAGTCGCCGAGCTGAGAATCTTCTTCCTCGCCAACCGGCGCTTCTAGGCTAACGATATCCTGTTTGATCTTGAGAATGTGGTTAACCTTGTCGACGTCCATCTCCATCTCGGCGGCAATCTCTTCCGGCAGCGGCTCACGGCCAAGTTCTTGCACCAGGCGTCGCTGAGTTCGAATGAGCTTGTTGATCGTTTCGACCATGTGCACGGGGATGCGAATGGTCCGTGCCTGGTCGGCAATAGCCCTCGTAATAGCCTGTCGGATCCACCAGGTGGCATAGGTCGAGAACTTGTAGCCCTTGGTGTAATCAAACTTTTCAACGGCTCGCAAGAGCCCCGTGTTGCCCTCCTGAATAAGATCGAGCAAATCCAGGCCGCGACCGATATACTTTTTCGCAATCGAGACGACGAGTCGCATATTGGCCTCAGCCATTGCGTCTTTAGCGGCCTTGTCGCCTGCCTCAATGCGCTTTGCGAGTGTCACCTCCTGCTCACCGGTCAAAAGCGGGATCTTACCGATCTCTCGCAAATACAGCCGAACCGAATCGTCGGCGATGTCTTTAATATAGTCATCACTGGTATCAGGTGCTTCTTCTTCGTCCTTGTCCCAAATGAGCGAGTCCTTTTGGTCCGTGATCTCAACACCCTGCTCCAACAGTGCCGCGTACAACTCGTCGAGCTCTTCCAAGTTCTCTTCGGCTTCGGGCAGGACTCCGGCAATCTCCTGCTGAGTTACATAACCCTGCTCTTTACCTTTCGCGATCAGCCGCTCGACTTCGGGCGAATAGCCCGTAGATCGTTCCAGTGATTCTTCTTCAACTACTTTTTTGGCCAAAACTAAGCCTCCTCATCCAATAATTTCTGATATTGTCGCAATAATTTGCCAACAAGCTGCCCGTCACCGGCTTTCTCGGCTTCGCGCAGTTGTGTACTTAATATGTGCTTGTAATCTTTGTTTGAAGCCATTTGCAGCCGTCTTGCCAGTCCGAAAGCTTCGAAACTGCGGTCCGCTGGAGCGAGATCAGTAAACTCCTGTTCACCCCGTAGCAATAATATATTACCGTAATCTGCTATCTCCGTCAATGCGTTGACGAGCAGTGGGCCCTCCGTTTCCCGGTCGTCCAGCAACGCCTTGTAGAGCCGTTCTCGGTCAGAGCTGGAGAAGTCTTTTGGCTCCAAGTCCTCCAGGCAAATGCGCGTAGACGGATCAAGGAGTACCAAAGACAGCAGGGATTCCTCAAGCACGCTACGGGCACTTGGTTTCCCGGACGCCTGCACGACTGCCCGTCGGACCGGCTGTTCGCCATATTCAATGGTCACGCCACCGGTTGCTGCCGGCTCCGCGGGGTTATCGAGTTTCTGCCGCACCGCTGCTTCGCTCGAACCAGTCTTGTCCGCCAGAAGCCTCACGTAATGGTCACGCTCAACCGGATCACCCAAGCGCCGCAGGTTGGCGGCCAATCGGTCCGTGTACCCGCGCTTACCAACCGCCGAGGTCAGATCAAAATCTCGCGCGAACCGGTCAAACACGTAGTCAATTATGTATTTGGCGTCTGCGATTGCCTGGCGCCACATCTCTGGGTCACGCTGGATCAATTCGTCAGGGTCCTTAGCGTCGGGCACCTCAATCATCTGAAGTGTCAGGCCCAGCTTCTGACCCAGCTCAATGGCCCGTTCAGTTGCCGCGAGCCCCGCCCGGTCCGAGTCGAAGGCCAACTTGATGTTCTTCGTCAGTTTGCTGATAGTCCGCAATTGGTCCATGGTCAGAGCCGTGCCGCTGGCCGCCACCACTTGAGCCACGCCGGCCTGATGACTGGCGACAACGTCCATGTTGCCCTCGACCAGTACGGCCTCATCCTGCGAGCGAATAGCTTCTCGAGCCAAATGCAGCCCATATATCGCCTGCGATTTGTCGTACAACGGCGTCTGCGGCGTATTGAGATATTTGGGTAAGGAGTCATCGAGTACGCGGCCGGTGAAACCAATGGGTCGGCCCTCGCGGTCGGCAATCGTAAACATGATACGGCCGCGAAACAAATCGTAAATCGTGTCGCGGCCCTGCTTTTGGCCCCCCAAGCCGCCTTGCAAAATCTCCGTCTTGGTAAAGCCTCGCTTCAGCAGAAAGCCCGTCAGCGCGTCCCAGGAATCGGGCGCGTACCCTATAGCAAAATCTCGAACGGTCACCTTCGTCAGGCGCCGCTGCTTCACCACATAATCCAACGCCTTTGGGTTTTTAATCAGTGACGCCTGGAAATATTTGACGGCCAGCTCGTGAGCATCCAGTAGCCGGCCTCGCAGGCGTGTTGATTCTTTGTTGTCGCCCTTCTTAGCCGTGAGCTCCACGCCCGCCTTGCGCGCCAGCATCTCCAAAGCTTGGCGAAAATCTACACCCTCCATCTTCATCACAAAGCTGAAGATATCGCCGCCCTCGTTGCAGCCAAAACAATGATAGATGCCCTTCTCAGGGCTAACCATGAAGCTCGCCGTCTTTTCCTGGTGAAACGGGCAGGGAGCTTTCAGGTTTCGACCAGCCTGCTTTAACGGCAGATAGGCTCCAACGACCTCAGCGATCTCGAGCCTAGACTTGACCTCCACAACTTCATCCATGCCCTAATTATAACTCGGGCTCGGTACCTCAGCGAACAAAAGGCGAAATTACGATAAGTTGCTCCACTGTAAATCGGGATCAAATCTACGAATAAGCTGCTGGGTCATGCCAATAGTCCCCGGCGCCGCCGGGTCGGCCACAAATGCCGCCAGATCTCCCTTTTTATGGCTATCAGACGTGGCGATAACAAATACGCCGAACCGCTTCGCCAGCTCTCGGGTTTCCGCCGCCGCTTTGCTGACATTCCGACGCGATATCAAATTCACCGTCTCACTCTCGAGCCCATCCAACCCTCCGTCCGCGAGCACGGCCTCAAGATCAGCTGCGTTCATTTTTTCAGGCTCCAGATGCCAATGGGCCGCCACGGCCAAGCCGCCAGCTCCCCGAATAAGTCCGACAGTGCTCTCATAGTTCACGAGCGTGGCAAAATCGCTTTGCGGAGAGGGGCGAAACGAATCTCCTCCCATGAACAACGAGTACGGGTACTGGTTAGGCCCGTCTTCCATCATCTGGTCGTAGGCCGCCTTAATTTTATCGTCATGTAGCGACGCGAGCCGCATCTCTTCTCGCATTCTCTCCATCAGTTCGACATTCGCCGACTTAGCCATTACCGCTTTCACCACATGTGGCTTCCCAATATTTCGAGAACCTGCCGCGGCCTGGACATCCGCTTCGGTCAGATCAAAGCCCAGCGACCGTAGGTGCTTCACGTAGGTTCGCATTCTCACCAGTCGGCTCTCTTCCGCCGCCCGGCAGAATTCTTGCAATGGCCGGTTTGCGACATCGACGAATAATCCCAAAATGTGGACAGCACCTTTTTCGGGGCCGCCAGCCGCGCGCGGTACCCAGCTCGACAATTCCACACCCACCAGCCACTTTACCGGGCCATCGTACGCGCGTAGGCCGCGCATCACCGTCTCATCGGGCAATGCATCATGGTCGGTAAATGCCATAACGCCGATGCCTAGTTCTTCGGCATCCGCCAACGACTGCCGGTGCGTTTGTACTCCGTCGGATATTACGGTGTGATTGTGGAGCGATTCGTAGCGTAAATTCATTTCACTCTTATAACGTATTTAGTGGCCCTGCCACAAGCCGCAAGCCGGCTTTTACGAGTAATTTCCTCACGGTATTTCAT
>Ga0302325_10034935_pt1 | contig 10281 bp, 7 predicted proteins | sample Palsa_T0_2_FD_201948 | JGI IMG/M metagenome (GOLD analysis project Ga0302325, IMG submission 201948) | Peat permafrost microbial communities from Stordalen Mire near Abisko, Sweden - Palsa_T0_2 | ecosystem: Environmental > Terrestrial > Soil > Palsa > Peat permafrost | place: Sweden: Abisko...
TTCCTCACGACGCTCCTGCTCTCCCTGGGGGTTCCGATGCTGCTCGCGGGCGACGAGCTCGGGAGGACGCAGGACGGCAACAACAACGCCTGGTGTCAGGACAACGAGACCTCGTGGCTGGACGGGGAGGGGGACGACGGCGCACGGGCACAGCTCGCTTTCACGCGTCGGCTGATCCATCTGCGGAGAAGCCAGCCCGTCTTCCGGCGGTCGAGCTTCCTGACGGACGGAAAGACGGACACCCGCCTGCCGGAAGCCTGGTGGTTCCGCCCCGACGGGCGCAAGCTCGCCGCGCACGACTGGCAGAGCGGGGCGCGCGCACTCGGCGTCTTCCTGAACGGCGAGGAGATCGGTGAGCGTTCTCTGCGCGGCGAGTCTGTCGCCGGCGACTCCTTCCTCCTGCTCGTGAACGCCGGCGACGAGGCGATCACGTTCAAGCTGCCGCCGCCGCGATTCGGGCGCAGATGGAGGCTCGAGCTCGCCACGGCCGATCCCGACATCGGCGCCGATGTGCACCCGGCCGGCGCCGTGGTCGAGGTCGAGGCGCTCGCGATGATGCTCCTCCAACGCGAGGGCTGAGGCAGCGAGACAGGACGGACGCGAGCTGCGGCTGGCGGCCCGGCTAGGCTCTCCGAGTCGGTGACGCCGCTCCATCGTCGCGGCCGCCGCTCACCGGCGAGCGCGTGCGCGAGAGGAGGCTTCGATGCTGTTTCGTCCGTTTCTGAACGAGGAGGGCTCGTGCGCGAGCTACCTCTTCGGTTGTGGCAGCCAGGGCAAGCTCGCGGTCGTCGACGCGCACGTCGACCTCGTCGACGGCTATCTCGCGACGGCCTCGGCGCTCGGCTCCCCGATCGTGGCCGTGTTCGAGACGCACGTGCAGGCCGACCACGTCTCCGGTCTCGGGCCGCTGGTCGAGCGCACCGGGGCCGCCGCCTACCTGCCGGCCGGCGCCGGGGTCGACTTCGAGCACGTCGCGCTCGCCGACGGCGAGGTAATCGAGCTCGGCAACACCGTCGTGAGCGCGATCGCGACCCCGGGCCACGCGCCCGCCCACCACGCCTACACGGTCGCCGACCGCCGCCGCGGCACGGAGCAGGCATGGCTCGTCTTCAGCGGCGACTCGCTGCTGGTCGGCGACGTCGGCAGGCCGGATCTGCACGTTTCGGGTGACGAGGAGGCCCAGGCTCGCCTCCTCTACAGGAGTCTCCGCCGGCTGCTCGAGTTGCCCGATCACGTCGTCGTGTACCCGAGCCACTACGGCGGCTCGGTCTGCGGCCGCGGCCTCTCCGGCAATCCCTTCTCCTCGGTCGGCTTCGAGCGGGCTCATAACCCCATGCTGGCCTTTTCCGACCCCGAGACGTTCACCGCTGCGCTCCTCGCAGACGCTCCGCCGCGCCCGCTCGGGCAGGAGCGGATCCTCGCCTGCAACCGTTCCGGCGGCGTCGGGACGACCGGGTGATCCGGGCCTGACGGCGGGCGAGCAGCGGCCGGAGACCCGCGCTCCCCCGCCGGGCGTCGGGCCACGGCTCCCACCGCCGCGGTCGGCGCCCGCTGCTTCTCCGCCGGACGCCCCCAACCGGGGATGCCGGGCCCGTCGAATCGCTCCGGCTCCCGGCTCTCCGGTAGGCGCGACCGTCGATGGCGTCGTGCCGGGCGCCGCGACGACGGCCTCAGCGAGTCTCCCTTTCCGTCGGGTTCGTTCTCGCTTCTTCGATCAGCGCAGGCAGCACCAGCCTTGACCGGCGGGGGGCATCGAGCGGAGCCAAGACCCGCCAGCCGCCTGGTGACAGCCTCCTCGGTCGCGTTGGTCGGAACCGCAGTATTCGCGCTGGCCGCCACGGTCGCTCAAATCGCGCCCGACACCTACCTCGATCTCCTCAGCGGCCGCTTCGTCGCCGACCACTGGCTTCCCCACCTCGACTCGCTCACCCTCGCCGGGGCGGGTCGACGCTGGATCGACCAGCAGTGGCTCGCAGACCTCCTCTACTACGCAAGCTGGCGGGTCGGCGGCTACGCGCTCGTGGTGTTGCTCGCGACGCTCGCGATGGCGGGCGGCTTTGCCGTGCTGACGCTGCTCATGGTCTCTGGCGGAGTGCAGCCGCAGCGGGCGGCGCTCTTCAGCATGGCTGCCGTCTTCATGGTGCTCGAAACGCAGGTGCAGGCCCAGAGTTTCTCCTACCTCTTCTACCCCATGCTCCTCTGGGTCCTTTGCGTCGACTCCCGCGTCGATCGCTTCTCGCCGCGGCTCGGCGCGCTCCTTCTGCCGCTGCTCGTCGTGTGGTCGAACCTGCACGGAGTCGCGCTGCTCGGCGCGGGGATCGCGTTCGCCTACGCCCTCGTCCGCTCGGCGCGGGCGGCTGCACGCTCGGATCGGCGCTCCAGCCTCGGCTATCTGTTCACGGCTCTCGCCTGCCCTGCCGCCCTGCTGGCGACCCCGTACGGCCTTGAAACGATCCGCTACTACCGTTCGGTGCTCGGCGATCACGAGCTCACGAGCGTTGGCGGGTGGAGGCCTCTGGGCGTCTCGCAGCCGCTCTTCTGGATCTTCGTCGTGGTCGCGGTCGTGACGGTCGCCTGTGTCACGTTCGGGCTTCGCCACGCGCGTCCGCCGAACCTCGTTCTGCTCGGGACGGCGGCGCTCGTCGGCGTACTGACGACGCAGTCGGGGCGCTACCTGATCTGGTTTGTGATGGCCGCCATTCCTCTGGCCGCGGAAGCCGTCTCGAGCCCGACGGGAAGCCGAACGCGGGCTCCCGAGCCGCGCCGGCTCGCCGTTCTCCTCGCGGCCGCTCTCGTGCTCCTGCTCGGCGTCCTCGGGCTTCGAGTGGTCGCACTCGTGCGCGCCTCGAATGCGAGCTACGAGGCGGAGAGCGCGCCGCGAGCCGTCCTCGCTGCGACGACACGCTTCCTCGGCTGCGATCCGGAGGCGACCGTTCTCGCCGACCAGGAAAGCGCCGACGCGCTGCTGTGGCTCGACCCGCATTCCGCCGGCCGGGTCGCCTACGACGGGCGGCTCGAGATCTATCCTGCCGCCGCCCTTGCCGGCTGGGTCGACTTCATCCACGGCATGGACGTACGGGCGGCGCTCGGCAGGTCGGATTACGAGCTCGCGGTCGCCTCGTCGGCCAACGGAAAACTCGCCCTGGCGCTGCGCAACGTGCGCGGCTGGCGCATCCTGCTTGCCGACAAGGCCGGAATCGCGGTCGTGCGAGTTGACTCGAACGCCCCGAGCTGCCGCCACGAGGGCTTGGGAGCGGCAGGGAGGCCGGGCCGCTGAGGGGCACCCGTGCCCTCTCGTTCGGCGCCGTCGAGATCCCGCGTCGGCGAGTCGCAGGCCGATCGCGCACCCAAGGACGTGCCTCTCGGCTCCGGGGCTCGCCGCGGCTGTCAGGCGGGGTTCAGGAGCGCCGTAGCAGGAGCGCTCGAGCAGGTTGCGGGTTGCGCAGCGAGACGCCACGGGGCGGGCGGCCCTTGGCCGCGGAGGAGGCGCTGGGCCGCCGCGAAGACGGCTGCCGAGCACCCCGTCAGGCGGTCGTCAGATGGCTGACGCGGGCGTCACGACGACGCCGCGGTCGCCGTAGGGTATGCGCTTCCCCCTCACGGTGCCGACGACCGTTGCGAGCAGCCTCGTCAGCTTGGTCATGACACCGTACTTCGCGACGACCCGTTCCCTGATCATCGCGTACTCGGCGGCCGTCGCCAGGCGCGCGGTCGCGTCAACCGGGGTCGTTCCCGCCTTGATGCGTCCGCGGGCGTCGCAGGGCTGCACCGTCACCCGCGCGGTGTGCGCGAGTCGTTTGACCTTGCCGGAGCCCGAGCTCGTCCAGAAGCCGACCGCACCGCCCTCGAGCTTGACGACCCACACCGGCGTGGCGACGGGCGTCCCGTCGCGGCGGAACGTCGTCAACAGGATGTACCTCGCGTCCTCGAGGGCCATCGCCAGAGCGTAGCGCTCGCCGGCGGGCTGATTCATCGAGCGGGCGGCGCACGTGAACGCCGGTCCTGCCGTGTGCGCTCCGCGAATCACTCCCGATCCGCGCCGGCCCCGGGCGAGCCGATGCTCGGCAGCGGGCGGGCGGGGTCCGGCCGCCCGCGCCGTCGAGCCGGCCGCGGTCGTGCGAGCCGCGTGCGAACGCGGGGCAACCGCCGCTGGCATGCGGCCGCTCCGACCAGCCGGCGACTCCTGCCCGGGCGCGATGCCCCTCCTCGACCTGTCGCCCGGTCGCTCAGACGGGCGCCTCCGCCGGATCCTCGCTGAGCAGGCCGTGCAGCTGCGCCCAGCGGCTCGCCTCGGTCCGGTTGGTGACGGCAAGCTTCCGGTAGATGTTGGAGAGATGGAACTTGACGGTCTTCTCGGTGACCCAGAGGAGGCGCGCGACGCGGCCGTTCGGGTACCCCTCCGCGACGAGCTTCAGGATCTCGCGCTCGCGTTTGGTGAGCGCACCGCCGGGCCCGCCCGCGACGCTCTGCGGGCGGCCGCGGCCGCTCAGCAGCGCATGTGCCAGGTAGACCGAAGGCTCGAGCGCCTGGCCGACGGCGAGCGCGACGTCGTCTCGCTGACCGGCCAGAGAGACCGCCGCCACGGCGCCGGCTGCGAACGCGTCCTCGACCGTTCTCGTGTCCGACGTGTCGGCGAGAACGACGGGCTTGATCGCGGGTGCGAGTGCGCGAGCCCGGCGAATGCTCTCCAGCCCGACGCTGTTGCGCTCGCCGCCGGGGAGCTCGACGATGAACACGTCCGGGCGCTGCGTGCGGATCGTCTCGAGCGCCTCGTGCGGGGTCGAGTGCTTGGCGAGCGTGGCGACGTCGATGCTGTCGAGGACGCTCTCCAGGATCTCGAGCATCAGAGGGCGTGTGTCGAGGAGAACCGCGCGGCGGCGCAGGCCGCGCGGGCTCGCCGCCGGGTGGGCAACTGCACGGTTCTCGTCAAGCATCGTGGTCATGTCGCGTCTCCTTCTGCTGGATCACCTGCGCCGGGCTCGCGCAGCGTTCGATCAAGGAAGAGCGACCAGCGGTGCTCGTGATACACCCGCGCTCGTGATACACCGGCGACACGGAGATCGCCGGCGCCGCGTCCCTCCGTCGCGTACTGACAGGCCTCAGATGTCGAGGATGATCCCGAGCTCGGGATCGAGCGGGCGGCTCGAGCTTGCGAGCACCGCGGCGGCCGCCTCGCGCGCGTCGGCAAGGCCGTCCCGCGTCATCCTCGCCGCGATCGCGGCGACGAGCCGCGGCGCGGCAAACGACGTTCCGCTCCAGCGCGCCCAGCCGCGAAAGTTCTGGGGCGAGCGCCCGCGGATCGCGGCGGCGTGGCCGACCTCGTCGAAGTCGAGGAACGTGCTCAGCGCGTCCACGCCCGGGGCGGCCGCGTCGACCCACCAGCCGAAGTTCGAGAAGGACGCGCGCCGCATCGCGGCGTCGAGGGCCGCGACGGCGATCGCGCGCTTGTGGGCGGCCGGCCAGAGTGGCCTGTGGGTCGAATCATTGCCGGCCGCGGCAACGACGGCGGTCGTCGGGGCGACACGGCGCAGCGCCTCTGCCAGCGCGAGCGGCGGGAGGTCATCGTGGCTGTAGCAGCCGAGCGAGAGGTTGATGATGTTCGCCGCCTCCGCGTGCTCGATGATCGCCTGCGCCACGACGAGCTCCGAGCCGTAGCCCTCGCTGTCGAGGACCTTGGCGACCCGGATCGTCGACTCGGGTGCGCTCCGGAGTATCAGTCCTGCGATGAAGGTGCCGTGCCCGGCCTCGTCGTCGAGCCAGCCGTTCGACGGATTGGCGTCGCTCTGCTCGACCGCGTCCGGCGCCGGCACGACGTGCGCATCGAGCCAGGGATGGATGTCCGGCGTGAACCCGGTATCGAGCAGCGCGATCTGCACCCCCGCGCCCTCACCGGCGGCGAACTCGAAGCGATCGGTCGCCGCGGTGGGGAATCCGGCCGAGCCGCCCTGGATGTAGGGCAGAGCCGTGAGCACGTGGTGGGGGCCGACACGGGCGGCCGTGTCGCCGCCGCGGGCGCGCAGCCGCTCGAGCAGCGCGGCGAGCGGCTCGGAGGCCGGCAGCGTGAATCGGGTCAGCCTGCCCGCGAGCGCCGCCGGCACCTCGATCTCCTCGGCGCCGAGCTCGCGCAGGTCGTCAGCGACGAGCGGCAGGTCGTCGCGGACGACGAGGAGCTCGTTCGGCACGCGCAGGTGCGGCCGCTCGCCCTCGGCCAGCTCGATGTCCGCTCGCTCGCGCAGGCGGGCGACCCGGTGGCGCCGGATCGACGACCGCGCGTCGGCAGCGAGCGCATCGATCGACGAGGGCTCTGGCGGCGGTGCCACGAGGACCGAATCGTACGGATGCGACGCATCGGCGGCCGTGATCATGCTGACCGGCCCGCCGTATCTGCCGACCGTCCACGCGCTCTCACAGAGGGATGTGATCGAGCGATGGCCCACCGGGGTCCGCGATGAGCGTGCTCCCCCTCGCGCCGGAGGTCCGACGCGGCCCCGGCGCGACCGCTCCTCGTCTAGCGTCGCGTCCCGTGAGGCCCGAGTCATCGGCCGTCGGCCCGCCCGAGAGCGCTGCGATCGCCCAGGCCGCGCGCGCGATCGAGCTCGCCGCCGGCTCACCGCGCCGTGCGCGGGCGCTCGCCGAGCGTGCGCTCGAGGCCGCGCGATCGACCGACGACGCGGAGGCCGCCGTTCTGGCCCACCGCGCGCTCGGCCTGGCGTCGCTGGAGCTCAAGCAGGGAGCAGCCGCGGTCGCCCATCTCCGCTCCGCCGTGCGCATTGCGCTCGAGGCCCGGCTCGACGTCCGCGCCGCGGAAGCGCGCATGACCCTCGGCCGCGCCCTCCTGCACGCGGGCGACTCGCGCGGCGCGTTTCGTGAGATCGACCTCGCCGGCTCCTCGCTCAGGGGCATCGACGCCGCCCGCCTCCAGTTCCAGCGTGCCGTCGTCCTCCACCATCAGCATCGACTCGAGGAAGCGCTCGTGGTCTACCGCGCCGCGCTCGTCGTCTTCCGTCGCGCGGGCGACCGGCTCTGGGAGGCGCGCGCCCTGAACAACCGGGGGCTGATCCAGTGCGATCGCGGATCGCTGCGTGCCGCCGAGGCCGACCTCCTCGCGGCCGCCGGGCTGTACGCGGCCCTCGAGCTCGACGTCGCCCTGGCCGATGTCGAGCACAACCTCGGCTGGGTGGCGGCCCGCCGCGGTGACGTCCCCGCAGCCCTCGACTGGTACGACCGCTCCCAGCTGCGCCGGCGCGCGCACGGTGTGCCGCTCGCCAACGGCCTCAGCGACCGCTGCGAGCTCCTGCTCTCGGTGCGGCTCCTCGACGAGGCGCGCGCGGCCGCCGAGCAGGCGGTCGCCGAGCTCGCCGTCGGCCGGATGGCGTCGGAGACCGCCGAGGCCCGCCTCATGCTCGCCGACGCCGCCCTCCTCGGCGGCGACCTCGAGACGGCCCGGGCGCAGGCGGCCACCGCCTTGCGCAGCTTCGCCCGGCAGGGCCGGCCGCACTGGGCCGCGCGCGCTCGCTACACGGCCCTTCGCGCCGCGTTGCTGGACGAGGGTGCGTCGCCCGCGCGGCTGCGGGCGGCTCAACGCGCAGCGACCGCACTGGGCCGCGCAGGCTGGGCGGCCGCCGCCCTCGACGCGGAGCTGCTCGGCGCGCGCATCGCGCTCGACCTCGGTCGGACGAATCTCGCACGCCGCACCCTGGCCCGTATCCGTGTGAGCGCCCGCGAGCCCGTCGACCTGCGCGTGCGCGACAAGCACGCGAGCGCTCTCCTGGCCGTCGCGGAGGGGAGGCGTCGGCGGGCCTACGCGGCCCTGCGGGCCGGTGTCCGCCTGCTCGACGAGCACCGCGCCACGCTCGGCGCGACCGAGCTCCGGGCGCAGGTGACGGGGCAGGGAGAGGAGCTCGCACGCCTCGGCCTGCGCCTCGCCGTCCAGGACTCCGATGCGCTGGGGGTGCTGGCGTGGTCGGAGGAGTGGCGTGCGAGCGCGGTTCGCCTGCGGCCGCTCCGACCGCCGGATAACGACGTGCTCGCCGCCGAGCTCGCCGATCTCCGCCGTGTGGCGTCGGCCGTTCAGGCCGAGGCGCTCGTCGGAGGGGACGCCCGCAGCCTGCGCCGCCGCCAGGCCGAGCTCGAGGAGTCGATTCGGCGTCGGACGCGTCGCACCCCCGCAGGCACGGAGGCCGGAGCGCGGCGCCGCCCGCCCGCGGAGGTCGAGGCGCTGCTCGGCGACCACGCGCTCATCGCCTACTTCGAGCTCGACGGCGTCCTTCACGCCGTGACCCTCGCGGAGGGACACGCGCGCCTGCACGCGCTGCTGCCGGCCTCGGAGGCAAACAGCGAGCTCGACGCGCTCCGGTTCGCGCTTCGGCGCCTGGTGCGAGGAACGACCTCGCCCGCGTCGCGCGCCGCCGCGCAGGCGTCAGCCGCCCACGCGGCAGGCGTGCTCGGAGAGGCGCTGCTTCGACCGCTCGAAAGCGCGGTCGGCGACCACCCGCTGGTGATCGTCCCGACCGGGAGGCTGCACGCCATGCCCTGGGCGATCGTCCCGAGCCTCGCGGGGCGTCCGGTCGCCGTGGCACCGTCGATCGCCGTCTGGGCCGACGCCGAGGCGCGCCGGCTCGCCCGAGCTGCCCGGCGGGGCCGTGTGCTGGCCGCTGCCGGACCGGGGCTGCGGTTCGCGCGCGGCGAGGCGAGGTCGGTGGCGCGACTCCACGGCGGCGCCGAGCTGCTCGTCGGCGCGGCGGCGACCGCGTCGGCCGTGCTGCGCGGCCTCGAGGGCGCAGGCGTCGCCCACCTCGCCGCGCACGGCGCCTTCCGGGCCGACAACCCGCTCTTCTCGTCGATCAGCCTCGCGGACGGCCCGCTGACCGTCTACGACCTCGAGGCGCTCGGCGACGCGCCGTCGCTCTGCGTTCTCTCGGCCTGTGAGTCCGGCCTCTCCGAGGTGCGAGCCGGCGACGAGCTCATGGGCCTCGCCGCCGCGCTGCTCGCGCTCGGGACGGCCACGATCGTCGCGAGCGTCGTCTCCGTCCCCGACGAGGCGACGAGGACCCTGATGAACGCCTTCCATCGCGAGCTTCGCGGCGGGCGCCGGCCGGCGGATGCGCTCGCCCGGGCGCAGGCGCCAGCCGCGGGAGCCGGCGCCGAGAGGCTGATCGAGCGCGCGGGTTTCGTATGCTTCGGGGCGGGGTGAGCGACCGTGCCGGCGGCTGGCATCGCGGTGAGGCCCCGGACGGCTGCGAACCCCGCAGACAGGCAGCGCTTTTCGAAGGGAGAACGACACCGGGTGGAGCTGGCAGAGCTCGTCGAGGCTGCGTCAGAGGGCGATCAGGCGGCGTGGAACGCGCTGGTCGAACGGTTCAGCGGACTGCTCTGGGCGACGGCCCGTGCGCACCGCCTGAGCCCGAGCGACAGCGCCGAGGTCGTCCAGACGACCTGGTTGAGGCTCGTCGAGCACCTCGATCGCATCCGCGACCGCGACCGCATCGGGGCCTGGCTCGCGACGACCGCGCGGCGCGAGTGTCTGAGGCTGATCCGGCACGGCGCACGCGAGTTCCCCGCCAGCGACCACGACGATCTCGACGGCCGCAACGACACACCGGTCGGCGCGGCCATTCTCGCCTCGGAGCGCGACGACACGCTCTGGAAGGCGTTCTCGGCCCTGGGCGAGCGTTGCCAGGCCCTGCTGCGGCTGCTGATCGCCGATGAGCCGCCGAGCTACGAGGAGATCTCCGCCGCGCTCGGGATGCCGATCGGGGCGATCGGGCCGACGCGCCAGCGCTGCCTGGAGAGGCTCCGTCGCGACCCTTCGCTCGCGGATCTCAGTCTCGGCACGGGGGAGCCGCGATGAGCGACGCGAGCGCTCCGCCCTCGAATCCCGACGACGCTCTCGTGATCGCGTTGCGGCGGGTCGCCGCGCGCGCCGACCCCGTGCCCGAGTCTCTCCTCCGCGCCGGGCGTGAGACGCTGACCTGGCGGCGCGTGGACGCCGAGCTCGCCGAGCTCCTCCGGGACTCCGCGCTCGATGACGCGAGGCCCGCGCTCGTCCGCGGAGAGGGAGAGCCGCGCGCGATCTCCTTCGCGGCGGGGGAGCTGACGATCGAGCTCGACGTTCTTGCGGACGGCCCGCGTCGAAGGCTCGTCGGGCAGCTCGTGCCCGCGCAGGCCGCGACCATCGAGATCCAGTCCGCCGCGCTGCGCACGACCGTCGCCGCCGACAGCCACGGACGGTTCCACGCCGAGGGAATCGCGGTCGGACGCATCCGGCTTCGTCTCACGCGG
>Ga0302325_10034936_pt1 | contig 10281 bp, 14 predicted proteins | sample Palsa_T0_2_FD_201948 | JGI IMG/M metagenome (GOLD analysis project Ga0302325, IMG submission 201948) | Peat permafrost microbial communities from Stordalen Mire near Abisko, Sweden - Palsa_T0_2 | ecosystem: Environmental > Terrestrial > Soil > Palsa > Peat permafrost | place: Sweden: Abisko...
TTTCTTGCTTCTCAAATGCAGGCGAAGATATCTACCCTACCACTCCGACACCAGCCCACATTATTCCAAAAGCAAGACCTTTCCTGAGTATGAACCATTCGTCGAGGTAAAACATTGTTGGAGCATAGAGCAAACTCCCACCTATGGCGTACAAGATACCTTGTGTGAGAATGAGATGCCAGACTTGTGTGGAGAAGCTTGACGCACGAGAGCAACAAGCACGATGAAGAGACCCAGTATGGACGATAGACGGCGGATGGAAGGCCAGGCTTCGAGGAAGTAAAGTGAGATGGGAGCCATAAGACTGCAGGGGAGTGGAAAATTCAGTAACTGCGATATCGAAAAGAGTTCGAGGTCTGTCTCCAGAATAGAGTCCTTCCCTTGCGGCTACTTACTACATTCCTCCTAGAGCGCAGGTACCGATTGCTGCGATTCCCTTGGGGTGCTGTGCGAAAGGGGGGGTTGTAGTGTAATAAGTCTCGAATACACCAAAAGAGAACGGGAAGCCTGTGGGGACATGAGCGATTTGGGACGTCGATCCATACAGGGAAACATACCCCAAACTAAAGCTTCAAACACGAAGCACCCAGCTAGGAACAACCAGGCATGTCTTCCTTTATCTGCTCGTGGCAGAACCGAACCATCTTTCGTAGCTAGAACGCCGTCCTCTGAATCATGAAGAGTACCTCCTTGCGGAATAATCGCAATATCACTTTCTATTGAGGTTACCGCATCTTTCAGGCAGTCCGTGGACTGTTGGCTGGAGTAAATAGAGCCCATGGCAATGTTCCACGCAAGGAAAGGGGTAGAAGGAATCAAAAATCGTTGCTGAATACGAAAAGTTGTATGAAAGATTGTGTAAATTCGCCTGTGTAATTTGCGGATGAAAATTCTGCTTAAATTGAATGTAAAAGAAAAGAATAGCATCTATCTTTGATCAGGCGGACACCGTGGGGGAAGTGAATTACCCCATAAGCCGGCGAATAGAGGGATGTGCTTGCTGTCTGAGCCTGACACCTACACTCATTACCGCCCAAAGATGCAGCTATTAGGGGAAATACACTCATTTGTGAAGCATCGCACAAACTACTCCAACTTGCGCCTACTCTTGGTTGCCAGTGATATGTCTCCATCCGTGATTACTGATATCCAAAATGTTTGGGTGTATCAAACTTATGCAGAACCGGAAGACTTCCCCACTCGGGCATCTCTGGTCTCGGGATTACGGGAAATTGAATGTCCAAGAACCCGGTTTACAAACCACAGATCCCGAGGACTTGGTTGCATTTCCTTGCTGCAAGTTGACCGAGGGAAAAACCAACGAATCGCTTGAGGTTGTAACCAACTCGAGATTACCAACAGTTGTTATACCAAGACAACTCTATCATTAGAACCCCGAGGAAGACATGAAGTATAGTCCCATGACCTCGTGGGTAGTGAGGTGGTGTTTTTGATGTTGATGCAGGGATCACCCGCGTTTGGACCTCATGTAGGGCATGAGTCTACCGCTTTGTCAGTTGCTTGCCAGAAGGGATGAAAGTTGGAATGGGAGAATATTCTCCTTCGGGAAGATGAAGAGCAGTGAAGAGCACTGGAGACACAACTTACATGCCCTTCCCCACGCTCAGTACCCAGAGGCTCGACTCCCTTGAGTTTGGTTCTTTCAACCCATTAGCAAACAGAAGATTGGATTAGCTTTCCAGAGGGACACCGCCCCTAGATCCGGCTCGAATATTGTACTGTAAGCCTGATTGAGGGCGAACGTCTCTGACTTGGAGTGGATATTGTGGCATGTAGACGAGATGGATCTTGAGAGTTGTCACTCCGATACCGCTCCCATGCCGGCAAGAAGCTCAGCCAGACTATCCTGACCCTTGAGCATGCCTAAAATAACACCGGATTCTGCTTCAAGGCCTCGTCCTATCACGGAATGAACGGGATGCTCATATCACGTGAAGCCCAACAGCGGGTTGTATCGGACAAGAGCGGCCGGGAGCGGAACTTGATTGCGGAGAAACGAAGACGCGAGTTAACTTCGGACCAGGCTGGCGGGGAATCAATTTTCCGCATAAAACACTACAACGTACTCCACCAGGTCTTACGACGAAAAGAGCCCGGAAGGCATGAGAGTGGCGCCCAACCGAGATGGACGTGAGAAGGACCGACCACGTGCAGCCTACTGAGGAGTCTAGCACATTTGTTGGGCCTGTTGTTGGGTCAGAAGTGCGAAGTGCAGTATATGACGGGGCACATGAAACGAAGATATGGAGGTACTTTACTCTTCAGAAAGGGGTGATGGACGACTCCTTCAACGAGAAGAAGTCTAGAAGAAGAGGAAGAGGAAGTCGGAAGTCGGAAGTCGGAAGTCGGTGCATGGGAAGTCAACTCGACCTCTTATCGCCTTATCGCTTTATCGCCTTCCCCTTGTCCTCTTATCGCCCCAAAGGAAGCTACTGCTACTGCGACAGTACAGTATTACCCCGCACTCTTCCCAACCTGGCGCGAACCACGACAACAACCCAGCGTCATGCTAACAGGGAGGACGAAGGGCGAGGCAGGTACTACTAGAAGTCTACTGTAGAACACGATTCACTGCAAGTGAAGTGTACGTACGTAGTAGCAGCAATACAATGGCAGCTGTGGTAGCGAGCGATAAAGATGATCGATGTCCTGCAATGAATCAATGATCCTCGTGTCACTCAACTGCAAGCCAAATCCTGTGTGCACCGGTTGTGTGAGATGTCGCAATGGCCATCACGATTCACGGCCGTTCTGAGTGGGCTTCTCGGAGAACTGGGAGGACGATCGGGATCCCCTCGTCCAGCTGCGTGTCTCGAAGAGTAGTTTCACTACTACAGTATACTGTAGTACGGTGGTACAGTACTGTACCACTGCCACGCCGTGCCAATCCAAGCATCACCCAAGCATCACCCATCCATCCCATCACCCAAGCATCACCCAAGCATCACCCATCCATCCCATCACCCCATCCCATCGCCCAGCAAAAGCCTCGCCTCGTGCCTGGCAACCCCGCATCGATCCTTCCAGTCCTCCAACGGAATCACCCCTTCGAGCGGCCAACGGGAAGGCTTCCTCACTACCACCCACGAACACACACACACGTTGGCCCTAGGCACGTTATTTAATTCTAAAACAACCTCGCACCCTTTTCTTCCCTCATCAACACCGCCAGATCCCTATCTCGTCGGCCATATCTTCCATGCTGACACGGCCTTACTAGACAAGGCTGTATCACCTCTCTGACCCCTCGCTCGGCTAAGCAACCCCCCCCCACCAATATCCACCTCAACCCCCAATCACCCACGCCACGCGACGGGAGAGCTCGGTACTGTAGGAAAAGACCGGCCGTGTGCCAGTGGGACAGCCGCAAGTGAGTCTTCGGTCATTTCTCTATCGCTTCTTGCTTCAATTACCAAGGCTATCTCTTTCCCTTTCCCGTCCGATTTCGCCCTGTCTGTGTCGCTCTCATATGCCATTCGCTCAACGTTCCTGTGTCCCAATGCTAGTCACGGCAAGGCCAATCACCCCGGCATTGCGCCCCACCCTCTGTCCAAGGCTGCATCTCAGTTTCAACGCCTACCACAACGCTTTCATATGCTCAACATGTCTTCCGCGTCGCTCCCACCAAAGTTAGCTTGCTAACAGCTTTTCCCCCCTGGCGATAGCCATCAAGCTGCTCGACCTACCTATAATTTACCACTCCCTCTCCTCCCCCTCCCCTACAATGTCAACCACCAATTCAATCAAGCAAGCCGCTGAAGCTGCTCGCAACAAGACCTCCGAAGCAATGGAGACCACAAAACGGATTGCGGATACCGCCAAAGCCGATCCCATAGCTGCCAAAAACGACTTCCTCCATACACCCCTCATGAGAGGCGCCCTCCCATTCATAAACGGCGGAGTCGCTGGTATGGTAGCAACAACGGTCATCCAGCCCATTGATATGATCAAAGTGCGTCTCCAACTCGCCGGTGAGGGTGCCAGAACGGGCCCCAAGCCAACTCCCATATCTGTAACGAGAGAGATCCTTGCCCAGGGTAAAGTAATGGACTTGTATACTGGGCTCTCGGCGGGTCTGCTCCGGCAAGCAGTCTACACAACCGCCCGACTCGGGTTCTTCGACACCTTCATGAAATCCCTCACCGTCCGCGCCAAAGAGAAGGGAAACCAAATTGGCTTCGCAGAGCGCGCAGCAGCTGGTTTGTCCGCCGGTGGTCTGGCAGCCATGATCGGGAACCCCGCGGACTTGGCCTTAATCCGCATGCAATCAGATGGATTGAAGCCTGCAGCGCAAAGGAAAAACTACAAATCCGTTATCGATGCTTTGACCGGCATAGCGAAGTCGGAAGGAGTCGGTGCCCTCTGGGCAGGTGCTGCCCCAACCGTTGTGCGAGCAATGGCTTTGAATTTCGGCCAATTGGCGTTCTTCTCGGAGGCGAAACAGAGGTTGAAAGATACTTCTATGTCTGCGAGAGCGCAGACTTTGACTGCGAGTGCTGTGGCTGGATTCTTTGCAAGTTTTTTCAGCTTGCCATTCGACTTTGTGAAGACAAGGCTGCAAAAGCAGCAACGGGCTCCGGATGGATCGTTACCATATAAGGGAATGTCGGACTGCTTTAGGAAAGTAGCGAGGGATGAGGGATTGTTGAGATTTTATAGAGGGTTCAGCACATACTATGTGAGAATTGCACCGCATGCGTAAGTTTTCCCTTCCTGGGATGACGAAGGAAGATTTTGACATGGAAAATAGGATGGTAACTTTAATTGTGGCCGACTACCTTGGCTTTATCACGAAGTGAGAGTGAAGTTTGGGAATGAAGGAAAACTTTGGGTTTCTTGGGCATCTTCCATCCATACACTTGGACACAAGTTTGGAGTTGGGGGTCTTATTGAGCACTTGGTCTATCATTTCGGTGTCATTTCCCTTTTCCATAAGACACATATATATATCTCAATAGCATATTCGGGATATACCTCTTTTCATCGTCACTGCGATCGTGCCACGGTCTCACTTGATGACTTGAAATTTGTACCCCCCGCGCCACTGATTCGTTGAAGTCTAAGACAAGGAACTTCTCTCTATCCCGTGATGAATTGCCAAACGCCACACTATGCCCATTGAAATCAAACACTTGTGTCACTAGTCATTTCAATTTTGTCTTTCCATAGGCGCCCCCAGCAGCCTTCCTCATCTCGAGAGCGCGCTTATACGGAGGTGCGGTGGGAGGTTGCACCGGATCAAGAGTAATTCGGTCCTTTGGCAAGTGATACGAAGCATCTGCATCGAAGGCAGAAAGATCGCCACAGGCAAGGAACGGAGCAATCCATCTCCCATCCTCCCTTGCCTCTTCCTCATCTTCAGAAAGACTGATCTCGAACACGCCATCTTCGTTCTTTATCACGGGTTTGGCTTTGCTCCCAGACCAAGTTCCAGTGGTTGGATCTTGCAGAATTGTGCGAGCGAGAATTGGCTCCTGCTGTGCTCTTGCCTTGACCATATTTGAAAGCTTGTCTCCGACGCCCATAGGCTCTTCAAGGCTGGCTTCGAAACCTTCCGGAGGTGAGAAATTCAAGCAGACTATAAAGGCTTCAATGCTGCTTGCCCGGCTCGACCGAGGCTTTGCAACCACCACCCTCTCAAAGAATATCTTCAGTTGTGCGTATAACAAATCCACATTTCTGCCTCGAAATATATTGGCGACGAATTTCCCGCCCGGCCGTAGTACGCAGAGCGCGAGGTTGAGGGCTGCGAAGAGGAGTTGTGATTGCACGTATATGTCGAGATCATGGAGTCCCGTGACGTCTGGCGCGCCGTCTGAAAGCACGAGGTCGACAGGATGAGAGGCATGCTGAGATTTAGATTCAGGGTCATATAAAGGATCGAGAGCACGGAGGAGGAGAGGTACTGTCGCGGGGTGTGTAATGTCTGCGCGAAGAGTCGTGATGCCTTCGAGAGGACTCATTGGTTGTAGGTCGATTGCAACGATTTTGACGTCTTTTCGGGGCTTTAATTCGGGCACATCTTTCTCGTCTTCCTTGACATTTTCTGCTCCGGTAGGCTCGGGCTCATTGCCACAAATTTTGAGCATCTGTTGTCGAAGGACCTGTTGTTTGTCTTCCCATGATGAACGTCCGAATTTCTCCCCCTTAATCAGGACCCTAGATAAGACCTGACTCCAGCTCCCGGGAGCTGCGCAGAGATCAACTACTCGAGTAACGTCTGTAAAGAGGTCAAATTCTGCGACTCTGATTAGCCAGTAGTCAATTGAGCGAAGTTGTGATGTGTTATACCTTCATCGAGCTGAAGGAGCTTGAACGCACTCCGTGCGCGCCATCCTTGCTCCTTTGCGAGTCTGTAATAAGCATCCCGCTTATCTTTTGACGATTTCCCCATTTCGCGAGGGCAATTATAGTTACCTGCGTGATGGCATGTCGTTTGTTGTTGTTGTTCTTGTTGAAGAAAAGTGTCATCTGGAACAAGGCTGAAAGCTTTTTCGCTAGCGCGGGGCTGAGATCAGTCTCGAAATTGTGGTCTCCAGAATTCGGCTCAAGGACAGCCATTAACGAAGTATTCAGCATAATCTTTTAATGAACGTTACGAGACGAGATTCAGTCTTTCATACAGAAGACTCAGTACCTAAATTTTATCTCATTTCTTATAAATTGTATTTCTAATTTCTTGGCTGTCACGAACCCACGGTTACTAAGATCTGATTATTTTGGCCAGTCCAATATCAAAGAAAGGCTTTTAAATTGAAACTTATTTCCTCCTCTCATCATCCTAAACTAATCTTTCAAACTCCAATCTTCAAATCCAATCTTGAATAACAACGTAACGGAATCTTAAAATACAGAAAACTCCAACTCATCATGAATATCTTCGGATTTTGGCGAAGAGTAATTCATCTGAATCGTTCCGCAGGCAGCCTCTATAAGGCATCCATAATAGATACGCAGGATCAGTGAGCTTAAAAGTCCTATCGCTGTCCTACTTTGCAATAGAGAGGCTTCGGAACAAAGCCGCAGTGCTCGATCGAATCAGAACGTCAGGAAGCAATCCAATTAAGGCTATCAAAATCTGCTCTAGTGGATCGACGAGTGGAGGAGAGGGGACCCAGAAGGTAATAAATTCTCGGCCATCTTGAGATATGAGAGGGAAAATTGGGAAATGAAAGAGGACATTTTAAGTTTGCTGAAATAGATTAAGGCGGAGAAGGAGAAGGGGTCGTGGGATAAAACCGAGGAGGACTAGACTTCGCTGTATGCTTCGTAGACCATTCTTACTACACATACACCTTAGAAGAAGGCCTTCAAAATGTAACACCTGAGTTGAAATAGCCAACCAAGAATCCAAGACAAACTTGCACAAGCAGCAACGAGTGAGAGTGAAACGAAATCAAATCTCGCGGTGTCAGTTCCCAGCTCGCTAAACAGGGTTCTTTCGGGAACGCTAGAAAAATGTGGGGCTGATCCCTGCCCGAGGCTAGAAATTCTCGTACAGTACAAATTCAAGGACGTCGAACTTATTGTAACGCACAATTACTCGGCCACTTCTATAGATACCTTGCCCGCAGATTCTCCATGGCTTCAGAACAGAAGAAACGAGCCAGACCCGTACCAAAAGCGAGTCAACGGTCCAAAAAGCGACAGAAAATTGACCCTGTGAAGAATGGACCAGCCCCTGTGGGGAAAAGAGCTGTGGCATTAGATGCGCTGCCATGGAACGAAGTCGAGATGCCGGATATGTTTGAGGATGCGGAAGGCTTCTTTGGGCTCGAGGAAGTAGAGGGAGTTGAAGTTATTCGCGAGGGAGATACTGTTAAATTTGTATTTGTTAATGCAAGACAGAAGATCAATTGCTTACTCTCTTTAGGTGACTAATGCCTGCCAAACGGTCGCGGACGAGGATGAATTTAAAGGCTTTGGTGATGATGATTTGAAAGAAAATGTGGCAGTTGTCCCGCCCGAGACCTTGAAATCAGCCCGACCTGTGAAAGAGAAGAAGACCAAGAAGGAAAAAGTAAAGAAGCAAGATTCGATCGCGGAGGACAAGCCAGACTCGAATAAACTTGAGTCCAATGTCTTCAAAGTCCTAGAAGAAGATGCTTTAGAAGAAGGAACCGACGTCTCAGCATGGGACGAATTGGATCTCTCTCCAGATACCCTTACAGCATTGTCGAAGATGGGATTTGCGAAACCGACTCCTATACAATCCGCTGCCATACCAGAAATACTTGCAGGACATGACGTTGTTGGCAAGGCTTCTACAGGGTCTGGAAAAACCCTGGCGTTTGGAATACCTATACTTGAGAGTTGGATCGATACGTATAGGGAATTAGCTGAGGAGGAAGAGAGAGATTCGAGGCCACCCACGGCATTAATTCTGTCGCCAACGCGCGAATTGGCGCATCAATTGACCGAGCATATTACCACTTTATGTAAGGGGCTTTCGAATGCGCCATATGTGGCAGCAGTCACTGGTGGTTTGTCTGTTCAAAAGCAGCAACGTCAACTGGCAAAGGCGGATATTATCATTGGTACGCCAGGACGACTCTGGGAGGTCATGGGTGGAAGCATAGAGTTGTCAGCGTCGGTCAAGAGAATCAAGTTCTTAGTCATTGATGAGGCAGATAGGCTCCTGACCGAAGGACATTTCAAGGAAGCAGAGGAGATTCTCAGCGCTCTAGACCGGCAAGTAGATTCTGATAGAGATGATGAGGAAACGCTACCTCCTCGACAAACTTTGGTGTTCTCTGCTACTTTCCACAAAGGGTTGCAGCAAAAGCTGTTAGGAAAGGGGAAGCAAGGTCTGATAGACGGAAACGAATCAATGGAGTACCTCCTGAAGAAGCTCAACTTCCGTGAGGATAAGCCAAAATTCGTTGATGTCAATCCAATATCACAAATGGCGGAAAATTTGAAAGAGGGCATGGTCGAATGTGCAGGGACGGAAAAGGTGCATTGAGTCCCCTTGTTACTATCTAGCCATACTGACTGCTATCCAGGACCTGTATTTATATGCCCTTCTTCTCTACCATCCTCACCAACGGACCCTGATTTTCACAAACTCGATCCATTCGGTTCGGCGTCTTACTCCCATGCTGCAAAATCTCAATCTCCCAGCACATGCTCTTCATTCTCAGATGGCGCAAAAGGCTCGGATGAGATCAATTGAACGTTTCTCATCCCCAAAGTCTACCGAATCAATCCTTGTTGCCACCGACGTTGCTGCTCGAGGCCTTGACATTGGAGGCGTCCAACTAGTTATCCACTACCACCTCCCTCATGCAGCAGATATGTATGTACATCGATCGGGACGAACAGCTCGAGCAGAAGCTTCCGGTACGAGCATACTAATCTGTGCGCCTGAAGAAGTCGTCGGCATGCGCCGACTCGTTGCCAAAGTCCATGCCCAAAACGCCATTGCGGGAGGAGGTAGCAAGTCGAAGTATTATATGAGATCACTAGACATAGATCGTAAAATTGTCGCACGACTAAAGCTTAGAGTGACATTAGCAAAAAAGATCGCAGACAGTGCCTTAGCGAAGGAAAAGAAGGGGCATGATGACGATTGGGTGAAGAATGCAGCTGAGGAGCTCGGTGTTGATTATGATAGTGAGGAGTTTGAGGCTGCAGGCGGCGGAAGAAAGGGCAGGGGGACTGGGAGGAAGTTGAAGGAGAAGGAGGTAAGAGCACTCACGAAAGGGGAGCTGGGTGCATTGCGAGGCGAGTTGAAGAGTTTGTTGGCGCAGCGCGTTAATGTGGGAGTTAGTGAGAAATATTTGACAGCTGGGACGGTGGATATCAATGAGTTGTTGAAGGGTGCGAAGGGAGATTTTCTTGGAAAGGTGGATGGGATTGGTATGGAAGATTTGTAGGTTGCTACAGCAAATATCAAAACTTTAACTAAATACCTGCCTACAATAATCACAAATGATGTGTAACACACGAAGCCTTCAGAACTGCGACCGAGAGTAGTCTTCGCACTTTGTGCTTCTATTCATATATTTAAGATGCTGGAAAGATGGAAGGGATGGAAGGGACACAATAGAGCAAATATGATATGGCTCAAATACCGTGGCAAAATGTCAACAACTCGGGCTACTCCGCACGATATTAATGAATGAAATTAATTCGAAAGCATGAATATGAGATCCCATAGATCATATATTAATTCAGAATACCATAATCTCCTCTCTATATCCTCTGTGGCGAGTTCTGAGCTGTTGGCTGGCTGCCATCTTCGCTCGATGCTTGCCC
>Ga0302325_10034937_pt1 | contig 10281 bp, 14 predicted proteins | sample Palsa_T0_2_FD_201948 | JGI IMG/M metagenome (GOLD analysis project Ga0302325, IMG submission 201948) | Peat permafrost microbial communities from Stordalen Mire near Abisko, Sweden - Palsa_T0_2 | ecosystem: Environmental > Terrestrial > Soil > Palsa > Peat permafrost | place: Sweden: Abisko...
GTAAGTCGCTAATAGAAAATGGCTTAGCGAGAAACTCGATGGTGCCGGGAGGGGGAGTTGAACCCCCATGGAGTTGCCTCCGACGGATTTTGAGTCCGCTGCGTCTGCCAGTTCCGCCATCCCGGCATGGGGTGGGAATTTACCAGGCTCAGGCAACAGTATCGCATAATCGCGAATACCGCGTCATTCGCAACCGGAAGCACACGACCGGCAACGCAAGATCCTTATTTTCCGGCCAAGTAGAAAAAATGGGGTGCCCAACCCTCGCCGGGTACTTGTTTTTCAGGCTAGGGTGGGAATCACAAACGCCCACGCGGATTTTGGCCGCACTTGCCGGTTTTGCGGTCTCACCCATGCGATCTGTCTGGCAAGCACCACAGAATCCAACCAGCTTTGCTACACTCTGGCGTGAGGTGTTTTTCCATGCGTTTCGCTAAATTTGCCGGAATCTGTTGTTGTACTTTAGCCGTTGTCTTGACCCTGCCAACATTTGCCCTCGCCCAGGCCGCACCCGCTGCCGACGCCGCCCCTAAAAAGCTCCCCAGCCCGCCCGCCAAAGCCGAAGTTTCCCTCGCCGGCGCCCCCGTCAGCATCGATTACAACTCGCCATCCATGCGCGGACGCGTCATCTTCGGAGGCCTCGTCCCCTACGGCAAGGTCTGGCGTACCGGAGCCAACCCCGCAACTACCCTGAAAACCGCAACCGATCTGAGGATCGGCGACCTCAAAGTCCCGGCGGGCACCTACACCATCTACTCGCTGCCGACCGAGGCAGGCTGGAAGCTCATCGTGAACAAGCAGACCGGCCAGTGGGGCACCGTCTACGACGAAAAGCAGGACCTCGGCCGCGTAAATATGAAAGTCGGCAGCAACGCGACCCCGCTTGAGTCCATGGTCATCGACTTTGAAAAGACCTCGGGCGCCGCGACGGAACTGCACGTCAAATGGGCCGGCGTGGACGCTTCCGTAGCGGTTACTGCTGCGAAGTAGATCGGCCCGCTTCCAGCTCCCGCATCACCGACTGAATTAGCTCCTTAGCCCCATTGATCCCAGCCAGCACGGCCTGCAAATCCAGCCGAGGCTGGCTGGGATTGCGGTTGGAGACGCAATAAACCCCATGCTGCCCGGCGAGGATCAGCGAGTCCGTCAAGAGGTCCAGCGCCACAGCCAGCCGCCCGCGCTCCGTTCCCATCATGAATTCGTACTTTTCCAATTCCTCGCGCTTCTCGTCGAAAATGGTCATATCCTCAGTGTAAAGCTGCGGAATTTCCGCGGGCGGAGCAGGGATGCAGCCATATCGCAACTGGAGCGGAACATCGGGCATTCAATCTACCGAGATTGGGCCTGATTTCATTCGCGTCTGGTGGAAGGAAGGGCAGCCGTTTCTCTACACCTACGCCACGGTGGGACGCGAGCACGTGGAAGCGATGAAGCGGCTGGCGAAGCGGGGTAGCCATCTGAACAAATTCATCAACGAGCATCCGGAAATCAAGCACGGCTTTGTGAAAGAGAACCATGAGCAATTATTCGAAGAAAACCTTCACACAAAGGAAACGAAGCTTTAATTGGAAGAAACAATGGCTATCAGCGATTCAAAGATCGAGGAATACTATCGGCTGCCACCAGGCTATCTGCCTGTCCTCAGTCTTCAAATCACCCAGATTCCGTTTGAATTAGGCGAGCCAAGCCAAGCCATCCAAATTGAAATGCTGAAGCCCAATTCTCTGAACAAACTCACGATCCAATTCTCTGGCGTTGTCGATTTGAAAATTGCTAACCTGCATCCTGGGAGCAATTGTCTGCTGCAAATCACCTCTGTAGCGGATGACCAGATGGAAGGTATCCGCTACAGAGTCTTCAACGACGAGCAAGATCTGACGCTGAGTTTCTATTGCGGGGATTTTACGTTTGCCGACCAGGAGCCGTGACCCGAAGCTACTTCGCTTCGGGCTTCCACCGCAGAATCGGCTTCCTCGCCGCCGTCACCTCATCCAATCGCGAAACCCGCGTCGAATGCGGCGCATTCTTCACCAGCTCCGGCGTCTCTTCCACTTCCTGCGCAATGGCGCGCATGGCCGCGATAAAAAGATCCAGCTCCTCGCGCGATTCGCTCTCCGTCGGCTCAATCATCAGCGCGCCCGAGACAATCATAGGGAAGCTGACCGTGTAGGAGTGGAAGCCGTAGTCGATCAGGCGCTTGGCAATGTCGCCGGTGCGGACGCCTTTTGCCGCCTGCCTCTTGTCCGAGAAAACCACCTCGTGCATCGAAGCCGTCTTGTAAGGCAGCTCATACAAATCCTGCAAGCCAGCGCGAATGTAGTTGGCGTTGAGCACCGCATCTTCGGTGGTCTGGCGCAGACCGTCCGGCCCGTTGGCCAGAATGTAGGCCAGCGCGCGAATAAACATGCCGTAATTTCCGTAGTTGGCGCGCACGCGGCCAACCGACTGCGGCCGGTCAAAATTCCAGCCCAGCTTGCCGTCAGCCTTCTTGAGCACCGGCGTAGGCAAAAACGGCTCCAGAATCGCCTTGCAAGCCACCGGCCCGGAGCCGGGACCACCGCCGCCGTGGGGCGTTGAAAAAGTCTTGTGCAGGTTCAGGTGCATCACGTCCACGCCAAAGTCGCCGGGACGCGCCTTGCCCACCAGCGCATTCATGTTCGCACCATCCATGTAGAGCAGCGCGCCCTTGGCGTGAAGAATGTCGGCGATCTTATGAATCTCGCTCTCAAAGACGCCAATCGTCGAAGGGTTGGTAAGCATCAGCGCGGCGGTGTCTTCGTCGACAGCCTTGGCCAGCTCTTCCAGATCGACCATGCCCAGAGCGTTCGACTTGAGGTTCTGGACCGTGTATCCGCAGAGCGCCGCAGTCGCGGGATTGGTGCCATGCGCCGAGTCCGGAACAAGCACCTTTTTGCGCGCATTGCCCTTGGACTCGTGATACGCGCGCACCAGCAGAATGCCGGTGAACTCGCCATGAGCTCCAGCGGCCGGCTGCAAGGTAATCGCGTCCATGCCGGTGATCTCGATCAGGCACTCTTGCAGCAGCTCGACGATTTCAAGCGAGCCCTGCGAGAGCGCTTCCGGCTGATACGGATGCGCCTCGGCCAGACCTTCAATGCGGGCCACCAGCTCGTTCACGCGCGGGTTGTACTTCATCGTGCACGAGCCGAGCGGGTACATGCCCAGGTCGATGGCGTAGTTCCACGTAGAAAGCCGCGTGAAGTGGCGGATGATCTCGATCTCGGAAAGCTCCGGCAACATGCCGGTGTCTTCGCGATGCAAGCCGCCCAGCAGCGCTGCAGGATCAACCTCCGGCACGTCCAGCGGGGCCAGCTTGTAGGCGCGCTTGCCCGGTGAGGACTTCTCGAAGACCAGGCCTTCGTTCTGCGTAGGGTGGGTGCGGACCTTGCCCAGGGTAGTGTTGCGCGGCGTGGGGCCAGTCTTCGGTTCTGCAATTGTCGTTGCCATGATTGCCTCTGTTTCTAAATCTCAAGAACTTCGGGGAGATCCTGCTTTGTAACAGGGCACGACTTCAGTCGTGCCGATACCGCCAATCGAATCATCTGGGGCTTTAGCCCCTGCCTGCGATTTCTGTCGAGCCAAATACTCAAAGCAGAACGGATATTTCTCTGGCGAATCGACAAGCCCAGCCTTGACAGGATTCATCGCGATATACGTCCGATGCTGAAGGAAACTCTCTTGGCTCATTACCTGCGCTTCCGAGAATCCACGCTGCCAAACTTCCCCCAAATATCCAAATTCATGGCTAATTCGATGCGAAAATCTTCCTTTAATCAATTGCATTGCCTTCTCGATGGTCATGCTTTCCTCGACCGTCAACAGCATATGGAGATGGTCGGGCATAACAACGAAATCGTGCAATTTGAACTTGTGCTCCGCGACAAGAGAGCGCATAACGTCGATAAGCAGCCCTGCATTGCGATCGGATTGCAGCAAGCGGCGACCCATGCTTGCCTTGGTGGTTGCGAAGAACGTACGAGCAGGAGAGAGGATCGCATTCGAGCTGGCATTTCGGTTCGGACTTGCCATAGCAGGGGCTAAAGCCCGTCTCCTCTCGTTGGCTCTTTCGGCACGACTGAAGTCGTGCCCTGTTACAAAGCAAAGCATCTCAACGTTATGATCAGGCGTTCGATGTTGCTTCGACCGCCGTTGCCGCCAACACTTCCACCGCAGCCTCAATCTGCGCCCGCGAATTCAACTCCGTGGCGCACCAAAGCGTAGCGTTACCCAACTCCGGATACCACCGGCTCAAATCCGCGCCGCCAATGATCTTCTGTTCCAACAAACGCGCATTCAGCTCCGCCGGCGTTTCCGTGGTGCTGACGACAAATTCGTTAAACCGCGGACTGGCCGCAAAGAGCAGCTTCGCGCCCGGCTGAGCGGCAAGCGTCTTCGCCGCAAAGTCAGCCTTCGCCAGATTCTGCACCGCCAGATCGCGAACGCCCTGCTTGCCGTACACCGTCAGGAAGATCGTCGCCATCAGCGCCACCAGCGCCTGGTTGGTGCAGATATTCGAAGTGGCCTTTTCGCGGCGAATATGCTGTTCGCGCGTCGAAAGCGTCAAAACGAAGCCGCGGTTTCCATCGGCGTCCGTAGTCTGGCCGGCGAGCCGTCCCGGCATCTGGCGAATGTATTTTTCCTTGGTGGCGATGACGCCGCAGAACGGGCCGCCGTAGCTGATCGCGACGCCAAAAGACTGCGCTTCGAGCGAGACGATATCCGCCTCAACCGGCGGCTTAACCACGCCCAGCGAGAGCGCCTCGGCAATCGAAACCACCAGCAACGCGCCCTTCGCATGCGCAATCTCCGCAATCGCCGCCACATCCTCAATCACGCCAAAGAAGTTCGGCGACTGAACGAGTACGCAGGCGGTATCGGCAGTGATCGCGGCGTCCAGCGCAGCCAGGTCCACGCGGCCGGTCTCAGCGTCATAACCCACGGTGTCCGAAGGCAGCCCCTGATGCTGCGCGTAAGTCGCCATCACTTCCCGGTATTCAGGATGAACCGAGGTCGCCACCACCGAGTGGCTGCGCCCGGTAATACGCGCGGCCATCATCACCGCTTCCGCCGCGCCGGTCGAGCCCTCATACATGCTGGCATTGGCCACATCCATGCCGGTCAGTTCGCAAATCATGGTCTGGAACTCGAAGATCGCCTGCAACGTCCCCTGCGTAATCTCCGCCTGATAAGGCGTGTAGCTGGTCAGGAATTCGCCGCGCTGCACCAGCGTATCGATCACCACCGGCCGGTAATGGCGGTAGCAGCCGGCGCCGAGAAAGCTGGCGTAGCCGACGGCATTTTTCGCGGCCGCAGTCTTGAAATAATCGATAATTTCACTCTCGCCAAGCTGCGCCGGGACGGCAAGGTCGCGCTCCAGCCGGTATTCGGCGGGGATCACGGCAAAGAGATCGTCAATCGACGAAGCGCCAATCTGGTCGAGCATCTCGACGCGTTCGGCGGGGGATTTGGGCAAATAACGCATGTCAGCTTCTAGCCTCTAGCTCTTAGCCTCTAGCTAAAAGCGGTTTTTTCTCAGGATACGGTCATGGAACGCCAAGTTTGGCGTTTGGAATCAGCCTCAGTTCGACGGGATCAAGCTAGCAGCTAGAGGCTAGTAGCTTGAGGCTGCATCTCAGTGCCCGCCCTCTTCGGCAATAAACGCCTCATAGGCCGCAGCATCCAGCAGCGAATCCACCTGCGAAGGCTCCGAAAGCTCCACCTTGATAATCCAGGCTTCGTGAGCATTCTCGTTGACCTTGTCGGGAGAGGAGTTCAGCTCTTCATTGATCGCGGTAACAGTACCGCTGACCGGCGAGTAGAGGTCGCTGACAGCCTTGACGCTCTCAACCGAGCCAAAGGTCTTGCCGCCGGTGACGGTGTCGCCAACCTTGGGCAGCTCCACAAAAACGATGTCGCCAAGGGTGCTCTGGGCGTAGTCCGTAATGCCAATCACGCCGGTCGAGCCCTGAACATCCAGCCATTCATGCTCTTTGGTGTACTTGTAGGTGGTGGGATAAGCCATGCGGTTTCCTTTCGAGTGCCGAATTCACGCCGAAGTTCTAGTGTAAAGGCATCAGGCAGCCACAAGGAAATCGAGGAGGAAATCGCCTGAACCCGGCCGTCTAAGCCGCCGGACCGAAACCGGGGTAGGGTTCCAGAGGCATCAGCGCGACAACCTCCAGCAGACCCGCCTGAAAAATAGGCAGGCTGGCGATTGCCGCTTCCACCTCAGCCTTTGAGGCGGCTTCCCAAAGAATCGAGGCTCCGGGAGTGTCGGCGCGCTTCCATATCTGGCGCAAAATGCCGGAAGCATACAGTTCGCGAACGCGCGCTGTTTCGCGGGCAATCAACTCCAGCGTAAAGGCTTCGGGTCCGGATTCCAGCATTCGGCGGCTTATCGAGAGAAATTGCATAGGACGATTCTAATGGTGTCACAGCGCAAGAGTCACTCCCAAGAGCGCTGAAGGCTTGCCTTCATGGCTGGATGATCGGAGTTACGATGTAGCCGCCGATGCAGGAACCATCAATCTCCGCCAGGATATCCGCATGTTGGATGATGTAGTAACGCACGCGGTACAGGGCCTGCCGACTACGGCAAGGAAGAAGCATCTCGACCCGCGCCACGCTGGTGCAGATCAAGCGCAAAGCACAGCAACCGGGATTGTCCACAAGCTCAACACGAGCGGAATCGCTCACAGCCTTAAGTCAAAACCGCTCCAAGTCGCGTCTAACCCTGTAAGAGAGCGAAGCGAGTCGCGCCGGATCGGCTTTGAGTTGCCGTCCGAAACAGCCGCCGCTTCGCCCGAAGGAGCAATGGAATGAAGAAGATTGCGATTTTTGTTGCCGCTGGTGTCTTGCTGTCCGCGGCGTCAGCTTTTCCGCAGGCGGAAAAAGAGGGCCAGGGGCAGGTAATCGTCACCATCCTGCCTAAGAATGCCAGCGATGCGGCTCCCTCTGTTTCGCCGCAGGAGTTGAGCATCAAGGTCAACGGCAAGGACGCGAAAGTCGCCGGTTTTCAAGCGCTGAAAGGCGCAAACAATCCGGTCGAACTTGTCGTCCTGATCGACGGCTCGGCGCGCACCAGCCTGGGCCGCCAACTCAGTGACATTGAACAGTTCGTCAACAGCCTGCCGCCCAACGTCCGCTCGACCATCGGCTATATGCAAAACGGCAACACCGCCATCTCCGGCCCGCTGACCGGCGATCACGCGGCCGTGCTGAAAGGACTGCATATTCCCGCCGGTTCGGCTGGATCGAACGGAAGTCCCTACTTCTGCATCTCCGATCTGGCCAAGCGCTGGCCCTCGCAGGACCGTTCAGCCCGGCGAGAAGTCATCATGGTGACCGACGGAGTAGATGAATACGATCGCCGCTACGATCCCGACGACCCCTATCTGCAAGCCGCGATTCAGGACTCCGTGAAGGCGCACATGGTGATCTACGCCATTTACTGGCGTGGGGACGGCCGATTTGGCCAGACGGCCTACGCCAACAATAGCGGCCAAAACCTGATACTTCAGGTCACGGACGCCACCGGCGGCAAGAGCTTCTGGGAGGGCACTGGCAACCCAGTCTCATTCCAGCCGTATCTGGAAGAGCTGACCCGCCGCCTCAACAACCAATACGAACTCAGCTTTGTGACCCCGCTCAAGGGCAAGGCTGAAAACGAGACCTTCAAACTGAAGTTCAAGGCCCCAGGCGCGGAAGTCAACGCACCGCAACAGGTCTTCGTCGCCGGCCAGACCGTCGCGCAGGAGTAAAAGCGTACCCTTCGGGACTCAGACAGCTCCGCGTGAAACGCAACTTTTTGGTTGCATTTCACGCGGAGTTTGTTTTATTGTGCAACCTGGAGGTTGCCCATTGTGACAACTGCCGATGTTCCCAATTCCATTCAGAAGCAGATTGAGCTTGCCGCCCCGGTTTCGCGGGTCTGGCGCGCGCTAACCGACCATCGCGAGTTTGGCGCCTGGTTTCGCGTGAATCTGGAGAGTCCATTTGAAGCCGGCCAGGTCTCACGCGGGCGCATCACGTGGCCTGGATACGAGCATGTCGTCTGGGAAGCCGTGGTGCAGCGAATCGAGCCCGAAAGCTTATTCAGCTTCACCTGGCATCCCTATTCGGTCGCCCCCGGCATCGACTACTCTCAGGAAACGCCAACCCTGGTTGAGTTTCGCCTCGAAGCGACAGCGGCCGGAACGCTGCTGACGGTCACAGAATCCGGCTTCGACCACGTCCCAGAAGCGCGCCGCGCCGAGGCTTTCCTCCGCAACGATGGCGGATGGGCCCAGCAGATCAAGAACATCGAAACCTATGTCGCGCAAAACCTGTAGCCGCGAAGAAGCCGCACCCGCCGTCGCGCCCGTCTTCGCCGCATTGGGGGACGAGACGCGGCTGCTCCTGCTGGCGAGACTCTCCGAGGGCGATGCGTGCTCCATTGCGAAACTGACCGAGGGCTCCGGACTGACGCGGCAGGCAATCACCAAACACCTGCGCGTCCTGCAAAACGCCCGGATCGTCCGCTGCGTCCGGTCCGGGCGCGAAAGCCTCTTCGCGGTCGATCCAGAGCCGCTGACAGAAATTCGCGCCTATCTCGATCGCGTTTCGCGAGCGTGGGACGAACGGCTGGAGCGGCTGAAGGCGTTTGTGGAAATCGAGAGAGTTGCCGATTGAAGCGGCCTCTTGCCTGCAAGATAGAACGCGTGTCAGCTCGTTTCCTCGCTGAAAAGGCGAAGAATATGCGGCTCCTGCTTTGAGTCTCGAAGGAGGCTTGAGGTCCAGCGCAGGAGAATGATGAGAGAAAGAGCTGCTCTGAGAGCGAAATAGCCCGGAATTACAGACCGAAGGTACGCCGCGACGACGATTGCGATAAGAGCTGTCTCGCCCCACACGGCCGATTTGAGCAGGCTTGCGTTTCTCATGTTAGGTAGTTTACCGACTACGCCATTTTGAGTGCCCAATTACTTCTTCACCCGCTTGTACCAGGGAGTAGCCACCTGCTTCGCCCGCACCCGATTCGCCCGCACCTGCACAAAGACATCCTCTTTGCTTTCAGCCACAGCCGCCGGCACGTAAGCGTAGGCGATGTTGGTCTTGAGAAACGGTGCAGGAGATCCGCTGGTCACAATGCCGATCTGCTCGCCAGCCTCATTCAGCACGGGATAGCCGTCACGAGCGATGCCGCGCTCCACCATTTCCAGGCCCACCAGCTTGCGCGCCGGTCCGCCGGAGTCCTTGACCGCCAGCAACGCCGCCCGTCCCAGGAAATCCGAATCTTTCTCAAGCTTGAGCCAGCGGTCCAGGCCGGTTTCGAGCACGTTGGTTTCGTCGGTGATCTCATGGCCATAAAGCGGCATGCCGGCTTCGAGGCGCAGCGTGTTGCGCGCTCCCAGGCCGCAGGGCAGGATGCCGAACTCCGCGCCCGCTTCGAGGATCGCGTTCCAAACCTTCTCGCTCGTCGCCACATCCGACGGAATGTAAATCTCGAAGCCGTCCTCGCCCGAGTAGCCGGTGCGGCTGATGAGCGTGTTGTAGACGCCAGCCACCTGGCCGAAGGTGAACCAGTAATTCTTGATCCCCGCCAGATCGACCTTGGTCAGCTTCTGCAAGGTCTCGAGCGCCCTCGGCCCCTGAATCGCCAACTGCGAGTAGTGCGGCGAGTAGTCGCTGATGTGAATTCCCGCCATCGCGCCCACCTGGCTGCGAATCCACGCATAGTCCTTGTCCTTCGTCCCGGCGTTGACAACCAGCAGATAGTCGTTTTCGCTCAGCCGATGCACCAGAATGTCGTCGACAAACGTACCCTCCGGCGTCAGCAGCGCCGAGTACTGCGCCTGCCCATCCTTCAGCCGAGAAGCGTCGTTCATCGTAATCCGCTGCACCGCGGCCAGAGAATTGGGCCCGCGAAACTGGATTTCGCCCATGTGGCTCACGTCAAACAGGCCCACGGCGGTGCGCACGGCCAGGTGCTCGGCTACCAGACCGCCATATTCGACCGGCATATCCCAGCCGCCAAAATCGACCATCTTGGCTTTCAGAGCGCGGTGAGTGGCGTTAAGGGCAGTTTGTTTCAAAGCGGGCGCAGCGACGGGACTCGACATACGAAATTACCTCGTGGGACGGAATGCCTGGCCGCGAAATTGGCGGATTGCCACAAGCGGCGCTTCCTGTACCTTAGTTGAAGATAGGGATTTCCGGAGCGCCTGGTCAAACTTCGCTTTTATGCGCCGCTTTTTTTTAGCGCCACCGGAACCATCTTCATGG
>Ga0302325_10034939_pt1 | contig 10281 bp, 6 predicted proteins | sample Palsa_T0_2_FD_201948 | JGI IMG/M metagenome (GOLD analysis project Ga0302325, IMG submission 201948) | Peat permafrost microbial communities from Stordalen Mire near Abisko, Sweden - Palsa_T0_2 | ecosystem: Environmental > Terrestrial > Soil > Palsa > Peat permafrost | place: Sweden: Abisko...
ATGTGGTGACGTATGGCGGGGACTGGGCTGGCCCGTTCAAGGACATCATTCCTTCGGCGCCGCCCGTCGACGTCCTCCCCGCCGTGCGGGAAGGCTCACACCTACTTATCCCCGAGCGCGGGACCGGCTGGATCGAGACCGATCCGGAGCGGCTCATGCGGCAGGTCGAAGAGCGCCAGCGCCAATGGAAGTACTTCAAACAGGTCACCTGCATGGTGAAGGCGTGGGCAAGACTTAATCACCTGAAGATAAGAAACCTGGCCATCGATGTGATGGTGCTCACGTACCTCCCGCCGCCGCGCCTCTTTGAGACGCTTTCCTGCGGTGAGGGTGTCACGCGGTTCTTCGAGACGGCCCTCGATCCGGAAAAAAAGCATCTGAAGGGCCTATCCGAGCTGTGCAGTGGAATAGATCCGCACATAAATTTCGGGAAGCTGAAATCGGAGCTCAAGGAGGCCGCTTCCTTGGCCCGAACGGCAATGAAGGCCGAACATATACGGGAGCATTACCCTGAATTGGCATCGAAAGTACCCTACCCTGACGAGTTGTGGCGGAAGTTGTTCGGTAAGCAATATCCACGTACACGGAAACGTTTCTTGCGTGATTTGACAGCTGAACCATGGTTCCGCGAGTACAAGGTGAAACTAGAGGCAACGGTCGAAATCGGCGATTTCGACGCCTCTGACGCCTCTGACGGCCCGGACGCCTCTGACGGCCCTGACGGCCCTGACGGCCCTGACGGCCCTGACGGCCCTGACGGCGGATGGCCGGATGGCGGCCCGAACCGCGATCCGGACGACCCCAGTCCCGGCGGGTCCGAGCCAGGAGATGGCCGCCCACGCCCCTCCGGCGGATCTGGCGGCCCGCACGATTCGGGGCACCCGCCCGAATCGGCGACCGAACCGGAGTTGACTGAACCGGGCGCCAACCTCTGGACAGAAGTCTTCCGTCCGGCTGCCGCCACTCCTTCCGTCCCCCTCACCTTCGGATGAGTCCCGAAGAGATCAAGTCGTTGCCGGAAGGCCAGCAAGACGCCATTGCGGTGCTGCTTTCCATCGCCCAGGCCAGCAAGGGCGCGCTTACGGTAGATCTTGACTACGTGGAACTGGGCGGGGTTCTAATCGTCCAGGTCTACCTCTCGTCCGCAAGTCTCCTGCCGTCAGCCGGTCTTCTGTTGTCCGAGAAAGGCATTAAACTAGAAGACTGGGAACCAATCAACATCAGCATTGGAGACGATTTTCCCTATTCTTCGCCCATAGCTTCGACTGGCCGCAGCGATTTTCCGGAAATTCCTCATCAACCCCGGGGTTCCCGCTTTTGCGTCCGGGTTGAGCCAAATAACTGGGATCCCTCCGCAGGTATGAATGGTTTCATTCGTGCGGTCGTCGATACCTATCAGCGCATAGCCCTCGGCACCCTGCAAGGGCACCTTCAGTCTTGGCGACCCGTCACGGCTACCTATAGCGGCAAGGGCTATGCCGTTATCAAGGCTGACCTTCCGGAAAAGAGCCGCATTAGCGAGGGAACTTCATCTGGATGGGCGGTCGGCATACCAGTCGACGAAAACCGCATCGACATCATCGAATGGCTTGACGTCAACGGCAATCAGGCAGCCGCCGATCTGACCCAAGTCCTATCCGAAGAATTCGCGCGCCTCAACGCGAAGGTCCCTGGCGCGTTCCTCGTCGCCGCGGTCGTCGCGGCAAGGCCCATCGCCGTGGAGTATTGCCGCTCCTGGGAGCACCTGCGGCTCAGATTGCGGGAACAGGGAGTTGACTGGCGGCTGCTTCTCGGCCATCTTGTTCGCGCGGCAACGATAAGCAAGCTCTCATCCGAGGCGCCCGGGCAGGCGGCGCTGCTGTTCCGCGTCGCCGCCGACACAGGGCCCACCGCCGAGGATCAGGATGCTCGGTTCGCGGTTGCACGATTGACCCAGCGCGATGTCGAGCTCTTCCGGAGAATTCTGGCGCGAAAAACCGGTGCTCTGGGAGAGCTCTTTCCCCAACGAGCACTCCCCGGAGCGGTGCCGTGGGTCCAGGTATACGACGGCCGCCCCGAATCGATGCTGAGGAGAACATCTGGACAGCCAACGGACAAGCTAGCGCGGGCCAGGATCCTGCTGCTGGGCTGCGGCGGCCTGGGCGCGCCGATCGCGGAACACTGCGTGCGGTCGGGCGCGGCGCGCCTGCACATCGTCGACTCGGGAACGGTCAGCCCCGGCGTTCTGTCCCGACAGCCCTACGAGGACGCGGACATCGGCAAGGACAAGGCCACGGTACTTGCCGCCCGGCTTGCCCGTATCCGCCCGGAGAACGAAGTCACCGCGTTGGTCGCCGATATACCCACGGCGAACCTCTTCAGCGCGCTTCAGCTCGCGGAATGGGACCTGATCATCGACGCGACCGCGAACCGGTCAGTGGCAGCATGGATCGAACGAGCTCAGCGCGACCAGCATGATTCGTGGCCACCACTGGTCACAGTCGCGATCAGCCAGCAGGCGACGCACGGCGTGGCCGCGGTGACCCCACGGGGCACCGTCGGAGCCAGTATTGACCTGCTGCGCCAACTTGGGCTGCGGACCCGCAAGAACACCGCCCTCGGCGACGTCTACGCGGCGTTCTTCCCACCCGAGGCCAGCAAGCTGAACTTCCGCCCGGACACCAGCTGCTCCGATACCACCTTCATCGGCTCCACCACCGACATGGGAGCTCTCGCGGCGCAGCTCCTAGACGGTGCGCTTGCCCGGGTGGACCTGCAGTCCGACCCTACCCGCGACGAAACGCCACATCGATCGCTGAGCATCGTCCGGGTCGGCACCGACGATGAGCTGAAGCCGGCCAGGGCCGTGCTCGACCTGCCATCGGATCGGGTGGTTATGGACAGCGGGCAGCCGTACGAGGTGCGAATCGACCAGGACGCGATGGAGACGATACGCGGCTATGTAAGGGCGTCGGTTAACGGCAGGATCCCTGGTGCCGGCCATACCGGCGGACTGTTGATCGGTCAGTTCGACAGCGCTTGCCGGATCGCGTGGGTCTCGCGGGCTACGGGCCTGCCACCAGGCAGCACCGTCGACCCTCTGCGGATGAGCCTGGACAACAGCGAAGTCCGCGACTTTCTTCAGGCCCAGAGCAGTGGGAGCGGGGGCATGCTCACCCTGATCGGCTGCTGGCACACTCATCGCGGCGGTTCAGCCGAGCCCAGCGGAACCGACCGGGAGACAATGCGGCACATGGCCGCGGGCCCGTCTTGGCGTTCCGCGCCTGCGCTGCTCCTCGTGCTGAGCGTGCCTGCCGATGGATCTGTGGGTGAATCCCCGTCACCGTGGCTCCCGGAGATTCACGCGGAAACCTTTCAGAGCGAATTCGGCCCGGCCGATGGCGGGCAAGAGAATGAGCAAGATGGCAGGCACTAGGCAGTCCTAGAACGTGCCCAGAAGAGCCGTCACCAGATCGCTTGCCAACTCAGTCCGAACTTGGACCTCATCGTCACCTTTGATCCGGAAACCGCACTGGTGCGCGCCATCCCGGCCGACGCCGATGGCGATCCGGACGGGGCGCCCGTCCGGGTTCGGACTCGTCCATTGCTCCGCCGTGAGTGCGTCGATGTCCGTATGTTCCCCGCTTCCAACAGGCAGGTCCGCGAGTTCAGCGACCAGCACGCAGCCGACGACGTCGGTCGGCCAGTGGATACCGCCAAGAGCTTCCGTCAAATCACCGGCAGCGAGCCGCTCTTGCTCTACGGCCAGCAGCGCCTGATCTGCGGCCATGATTGACGTCGGCGCTGTCAAGGTATAGAGATACGGTCGCCCACCCCATCCCTTGCTGTCCACATAAGATTCTGCCTCAAGCATGGCCAATAGCAGCGAACCGTTTTCCGCAGAGCTCCCGGCCTGCGTTTCCCGGCGCACGACATATCTGTATATTCCTGAAATCCGGGCGCTCTGCTCGGCCAGTGATTCGCCAAGCCCTGCGATCCGGTGATCCAGTTGTGTCGCGTCTCTGTCGAGCTGGTTCTGCCGTACCCCGACCTGTTCATCGAGGTGCCCAAGCAGCTCCTTGTTCCGCTGCAGTTCGTCGGTGACCGTTTGCATGGCCTGTCTCAGCTCCGCGCTGGCCGCCTGCAGATGCCTGAGGACCTCCCTGCTTTGCCGCAGTTCGCCGGTGATCGCCTGGAGTTCCGTCCGCAGTTTATTGCTAGTTTCTTCAAACTCCCCGAGGATCATCTCTCCAGTACTATTCATTATCGGAGTGAAGTTATCCCTAGTCCGCTTATTAAAGGTCGCTGCCACGAATAGGCCCGCGGCCGCGACGGCGACGATGGCTATCAGCAGCAAGATCTCCATAACCGTCCCCCTGGAATGGATAGCCATCTATTTACGGGGCCCAACTCGCGCACGGTTATTGCTATGGCCAATGCAGAAACGACAATTGCGATGACAGCTGCCGCTGTCACCAGCCAGCCGCCGCCCAGGCCGCCCTGCTGACCGCTGTCCGGGTTCCACAGCCGGATGTAGCTGTTGCCGTAGGCGGCGGCCAACTGTTCGCCGTCGGGGCTGAACGCCACCGCGTTCACGCTGCCGTAACTAGTTTGGATGGGCGAGCCCGCGGCCTGGACGGTATACGGGTTCCACAGCCCGATGGCGCCGTTGGTGTAGGCGATGGCCAGCAGTTTCCCGTTCTGGCTGAACGCCACGCTTTCCGCCCCGATCGGGGAAGAGCCGGGCGGGGCGAGGCTAAGCCTCTGGTTGGTAGCCGGGTCCCACAGCCAGACCGTGCCGTTGCTGTCGGCGGTAGCCAGCAGCTCACTGTCCGGGCTGAACGCCACGGCGTTCACGCTGCTCGAGCCGGTCTGCAGGGGCGAGCCCGCGGCCTGGCCGGTGCTGGTGTCCGGGTCCCACAGCCGAACGGCGCCGTCGCCGTAGCCGGCCGCCAATAGCTTCCCGCCGAGGCCGAACGCCACCGCGTTCGCGCCGGCCGCAGAGGAGCCGGACGCGACCAGGCCGCGACTCTGGCCGGTGGTTGGGTTCCACAGCCGGATCGTGCCATTGCCGTAGGCGGCGGCCAGCTGCTTGCCGTCAGGGCTGAATGCGACGGCGTTCACACCGCCCCAGTTGCTCCGAAGCGGTGAGCCCGCGGCCCGGCCGGTGATCGGATTCCACAGCCGGATCGTGCCGTCGCTGTACGCGGCGGCCAGCAGTTTCCCGTGGGGGCTGAACGCCACGCTATCCGCGCCGACCGGGGAGGAGGCGGGCGCGGCGAGGCTACGCCGCTGGTTCGTGGCGGGGTTCCACAGCCAGACCGTGCCATTGCCGTAGGCGGCAGCCAGCAGCCCGCCGTCCGGGCTGAACATCACGTCATCGGCGCCGGTACGAACGACGGCCAAGGCGGCAGGCCGCTGCGTGGCTAGCAACGTCATCATGACCGGACCGGCCTGGTTGGCGAAGAAAAGGAAAATAGTAGCGAGCGCAGCCAGCGGGCCGGCAAGGACAGCCGCCATCGCATATCGCCGACTCGCCTCGCCTCTTCTCAAGGTCTTCCCGACCTTCCCTCGGTCTCCGTTTCACGTCTAGATCGGCTGCTTTATCACGCTTAAAACATGATCGTTACGATACGGCCTTCGTGCTGGCCAATTCGAGCCTTATCAGCGCCGTGTCAGCGCCGTCAGCGCCACCTCGGCCCGAACGGCGCGGGCACGACCACCGAAGCGTACAAGCGTCCACCCGAGCCCGCATTTCGCTTAGCGCTGGGACTTATCCCGCCCACAGCGGGATAAGTCCCAGCACTGACCCGAGCCCATCCTCTCGTCTGTTGCCAATCGGTCGGGCACTACCTGGTCCAGTGCCACGTCCCGGTCAGGCGGGAGCTCAAGCGGCCCGACCGGCCACAACGTTTCCCCGGTCCGCGCCGTCAGCCGCCGTTTCCCGCCGTCACCACGCTGACCGAGAGCAGGTTGACCGAAGTCGACGCGCATCCGGTTGACTTGTAGCCCAGGTAGATAGGCGTGGTCTGGTTCGGCGGGTAGATCTGGAGGTACGTGGTCGGGGTCGGGGTGCACGTGCTCGGCGAGTAGTTACCCGCCTCGACGATCCGCAGCAGCGCGTTGGCGGTCTGGCCCGGGCTGAGCGTCACCAGCGTGGCGGCGGTGCTCGAGGATCGGGACGCGGCCGCGCCGACCTGGGTGACCGGGGTGCCGCTGCCGAGCGAGACGCCCGGGTACCCGTACAGCGTGCACGGCGTGTTGGAGATGTTCGTGAAGTCGATGACCTGGTAGATCGAACCGGCGGTGCCCTGCGCGAGCCCCGGTTTGGCCGACAGCGAGCTGGTCGGGCAGGCCGGGGGCGCGGTCGACGAGGCGGACGCGGCCGCCGCCGGAGACGACGCCCCCACCGCGTTCGGCGATGCGGTCGACGCGTTCGACGCCGCCGACGAGGGCGGCGCGGCGTTCGACGCCGCCGACGAGGCGGCCGCGGTCGTCGAGCTCGCCGGGGGCGCGGCCGACGACGACGCCCCGGCGGTGCATCCAGCCACGCCGAACCCGACAACAACGGCAGCCGCGACGGCCGCCAGACGACCGGTGGTCCTCGTAGAACCCAACATCGCCAACCTCTTTCCGCGGCCCAGGCGCCGCAGCTAAGCGTGACACGGAATCACGCTGCCTATACGCCTTCTTAAGACGTCGTCCGGTTGGACATGGTTGGACATGGTTGGCGGAGATTATGCCACTTCCATTACGGGGATGACGGACCCATGACCGTACCCCTGTCCGACCTGTTCAAGAGGGTCACGCCCGCCCCCGGAGGGGTCAGGATCAACACCCTCGTCGGCGGCAACGAGGCCGGCTCGCCGGTCCTGCTGCTGCACGGCTACCCGCAGACCCACGTGATGTGGCATCACATCGCGCCCATTCTCGCCTTGCACCACACGGTAGTCCTGACCGATCTGCGCGGGTACGGTGACAGCGGCAAGCCGCCCGGTGGGGCGACGCACGAGGGCTACGCCAAGCGCACGATGGCGCGCGACCAGACGCTGGTGATGCGCGACCTCGGCTTCGAGCAGTTCGCGGTCGTCGGGCACGACCGGGGCGCGCGGGTGGCCCACCGGCTGGCCCTGGACTGTCCCCAGTCGGTCACGAAGCTCGCCGTCCTTGACATCGTCCCCACCAGGCACGCGCTGCGCACGGTCGACCTGGACTTCGGCCTCGCCTACTGGCACTGGTACTTCCTCGCCCAGCCCGAACCGCTCCCCGAGCACCAGATCGGCGCCGATCCCGACGGCTGGGTGCGCGGGCGGATCGGCAGCGGGCGGCGCGGCGGCCAGCCGTTCGACTCGCTGGCGGTCGACGAGTACGTCCGCTGCTTCCGCCAGCCGGCCGCGATCCACGCCTCGTGCGAGGACTATCGCGCCGCGGTGAGCCTCGACCTGGCCGACGACGACGCGGCGGCGGCGCGCGGCCAGCGCGTCACCGCCCCGATGCTCGCGCTCTGGGGCGAGCACAGCTTCGTCGGCCGCCACTACGGTGACGTGGCCGAGATCTGGCGCGGGTACGCCGACACGGTGACCGGCCGCTCGCTGCCCTGCGGCCACTACCTCGCCGAAGAGGTCCCGCTGGAAACCGCCGCCGTCCTGCAGGAGTTCCTCGCCGACTGAGGCAGCCCGCTTACGATTCTGCTGTGAAGAACAAGCCACCGTACGCGATCGAGTCGGTCGACAACGCGCTGCGCATCCTGCAGCTGATCCGCGACTCGGGCCAGGTTCGCGTCTCCGACATGGCGGCCGAGCTCGGCATCGCCCGCTCGACCGCGCACCGGCTGCTGGCCATGCTCGTCTACCGGGATTTCGCGGTCCGGGCCGAGGACCGTTCCTACCGCCCCGGGCCGGCCCTGTCGGCCCGGCCGCTGCGGGGCGAGCCGGCCCAGCGCCTCCGGCTGGCGCTCCGCCCGCGCATGGAGGAGCTGCGCGACCAGGTCTCGGAGACGATCAACCTGGTGGTCAGGCTCGGCCCGCAGACCCGGTTCCTGCACACGGTGGAGTCCACCCAGCTGCTGCGGGTGGGCGACCGGCAGGGCACGATCCTGCCCGCCTGGCAGACCTCGGGCGGCAAGGCGCTGCTGGCCGAGCTGCCGGATCCGGAGCTGACCGCGTTGCTGCGCGAGATGAGCGGCCGCCCGCCCGAGGGGCTGACCGCGGCGCGGCGGCGCGCGCTGGTGGCCGAGCTGCGGGCGATCCGCGAGCAGGGCTACGCCGAGAACAAGGAGGAGTCCGAGTCGGGCGTCTGCGCCATCGGCATGTGCCTGCGCGACCCCGCGGGCGAGCCGGTGGCCGCCCTGTCGGTCTCCGCGCCCTCGGTCCGCTACACGCCCGACCGCGTGCGGATCTTCCTCCGCGAGCTCACGTCCGCCGTCGCCGCCGCGGAGGCTGACATCGCCCGCTAGCGACAACCCCCGAGGAACGATCCGAGGAATCCCCGCGCCGCCGCGATCTTGGCGTCCACCTGTTCCTTGACGACGTCGACAGCGGCGCGCAGGTCTTGCGGTCCGAAGAATTCCACTTCGAAATCGTCATCGTCATCGTCGGACCCGCCAGTGAAACGCCGTTCAGGCTCCTCGACGACCGGCAGCCCTTCCGGCGGCGTGAACCCGAAGTCGTCTGACCCGCCGTCGGACAGTGACCGCAACTCCAGCACCGTCGCGACCTTCCCGTTGCGGTAGCGCGTCAGCCGCAGCAGACGGCCGGACGACGCGTCAACCACGGCCACCGCGGGCAGCCACCAGGCGGGCAGCCATCTCAGCGGTGCCCCCATCACCGGCCCGGTGCCCGCCGTCGCGATGACCCGGTGCGCCGGCCGGCCGTCGACCTCGACGGCCTCGCCGCCGGACAGCCGGGCGGTGAGCAGCCAGGAAGCGTCGAGTAGCTGGCTTAGATCGACGTGCGGGCCCTCGTCGAGCAGGCTGGCCGGCCCGACTCGGACCTCGTCGTCGAACACCTCAAAGGTCCGCTCCCCGTCGCAGGCGATCGTGAGCGCGTCGCGGTCATGCCTTCGCCACCGGGGCTTCCGCGCCGGCGTCGGCGGCACCCGGCGGACACGATCGACCCGGTACCTGTCCCACCCGCCGACCCGCACGCGGTACACCGCGTGCCCGGTGTGCCCGCCGCCCCGCTCATCGGTCAAGATGGCGTCGACCAGGAACCCGACCCCGCCGAACCCAGCCCGTCGGGCAGGTTCCGGCACCGCGCGCAGCAACGCCCCCGCCACCACGTCGGCGTCGGTCCATTCATGCAGCGTCCCGGCGAACAAAGCCAGGTCAAGGCCGCCGCGGTACACCAGGTCAAGCACGTCGTCGCCGACCGGCCCGCGGCCGTCCCCGTCGTCGGTCCCGTCCGCCGCCCAGCCGGGCAACGGCGCGTCAGTCGGCATCACGTCGTCCGGATCCTCCGCCGTCGCGGCGGCGAACGGATCGGCCTGCCGCCTCGGCGTGTACTTGACGGCCGCGCCGAGCCCGCCCGCCGCCAGCCCGCCGACCAGCTTGAGGGCCGCCAGGCCGGCTTCGTCCACCGGTCGGCGCTCCGATGGCCCCCCGCCGCGCGGCCCCTCGCCGAAGAAGCTCCCCTCCGGCGCCGTGAACACCGAGGGCTCGGCCGAGCCGCCGAATTCAACCGACAGAAACTCCATGACGTCCGCGTCCGCGTCCGCGTCCGCGTCCGTGTCCGCGTCCGCCTCCGCGCCGGCGTCTGTGTCCGCGTCCCCCAGCCACAGTTCACGCCGGAGCACGATCCCGAACTCGGCGTCGATGACCGCGGCGACCCGCTCCGGACGCCGCTCCAGTCCCCACGGCAGCAACGTCGAACCGACCACGCCCCGCCGCGAACCGGTCCGCGCCACCCCCGTGACCGCGATCCCGGGCCGCCCGGCCGCCGTCGTCTCCGCTCCGACCGTCAGCCGGTAGCCGAGGAGCAGCCAGGCCGGAGCGAGCAACTGGGGAACCGGCGGGCCCGGACGGCGGTCGAACGTGACCTCCGTATCCGGCGGCAGGTCCGTGAACCACTGCCACCCCCGCTCGCCGTCGCAGCCGGTCACGCGCGATCCGTCCGCGCTCGTCACCCGGTAACGCCGGCCCGGCGCGAGGACGAGCGATCGCTCCGCCCCGCGTGGTTCGGCGTCGAACCCCGTCATCCAGTCCGGCTGGCCCGGCGGCGGGAAAGGGAAAGGATGGGATCGGGGCGCGGCGCCCCAGTTCCACGAGTGGTGCGTGAAGGTGGTCTCCGGTAGTCGTTCGGCGCC
>Ga0302325_10034940_pt1 | contig 10281 bp, 5 predicted proteins | sample Palsa_T0_2_FD_201948 | JGI IMG/M metagenome (GOLD analysis project Ga0302325, IMG submission 201948) | Peat permafrost microbial communities from Stordalen Mire near Abisko, Sweden - Palsa_T0_2 | ecosystem: Environmental > Terrestrial > Soil > Palsa > Peat permafrost | place: Sweden: Abisko...
CGAGAATCGCGTCCAATGCTTCGACAGCGGCATCGAGCGATTTTGGCGCAACAGTGCGTCCATGCACGCCGTCGCGGACGACATCCGTGATCCCGCCGTCATTGGCGCAGACAATCGGCTTGCCCGCACCCATTGCTTCGATAAAGACGGTGGCGAAAGGTTCGTCCCATCCGATCAGGGCGAAGGCATCGGACCAGACCATCTCCTGCAGCACGACTTCATGCGCCACTTTTCCCAGAAGCTGCACGCGCTGTTCCACCCGCGCGTTGCGGATCGCCGCTTCGATCTGCGGTCGCTCCGCGCCGTCACCGGCGATCCGCAGCAGGGCATCGGGATGCCGATCGGCGATCTTGCCGAATGCCTCCACCAGCAGGGGGATTCCCTTGCGTTGATAGAACATGCCGGCACTGAAGATGATCTTCCGACCGACCAACTCTGCCGGCCGGGGCGTGGTCCAACAGGCGGCGGGGAGGGGATCGATGCCGTTATGAACCGTGAAGGCGGGAACGCCCGGAAAGATCCGCCGCATGTCCGCTTCCATGCGGCCCGAGACGGCCACAACGGCGGATGCATGGCGATAAATTTCGGCGAACAGCGCCTTGCGCGCGGGGAATCGCTCGCAGTAAGTGACTTCTTGAAAATCGTGATCCGTAATCACGTAGGGAATGCCAAATTCCTCTTGGATGCGCCGTGCGACGTAGCCGTTGACGGCGGTGTGATGCGCAAAAATGACGTCGGGCCGGGCCTGGCGGATGTGGCGGCGTAGTCCGGATGCCGCGCTCCACCACCCCAGGCGCAGTTGTCGCTGGGGAGCGGGAAACGCCCATTGTTTGAATGGAGGAATCGGATAGAGAAGCCAGCGCGGATATGCTACGTCGAGTTGGCCGAAGCGATGCTCCGCCGGCGTATATGCATAGGCCCGAGAGCCCGGCGAGCGAGCCAGCAGCTTCGGAACCAAGGGGGTCAGCGAAATGACTCGAAAATCGGGGATATGCCGCCGCAACGCCTGGGCCTGCGCCAGCGCCCATGGACCCAGCAGCATATTCAGCGGGCGAGGAAAAAACGTCGCCAGGAACAGCACCCGCGGAGTAGGCAGGTTTTTGCCGGGATCGTCCGAGGGGTCGTTTGCTTCACCCATCAATTGATTTTGTACCAGAACGAGCCCGATCTCTCTTCGTAGAGATGACAACGGCGTAAGCCCGATTGTGTACCGACTAGTGACGTTGCTTGTGGAGCGGGCAGTTGAATTCTCATACGCCGACAAACCTCGGGACCGCCGGACTTGCTCGATTAGCGGCAGTCACGGTCTGCGCCGGCTTTCTGCTGCTGCTTGTGAGGAAGTCATCGGCATCGCAGGCTATCGCGGATTTCCACAACACTGTTCAGCCGATTCTTGCCCATTATTGCTACGACTGCCACGGCGAAGGCGAGCACAAAGGGGGGATCTCGCTGGATGAGTTCGCCTCGGATCAGGCGCTGCTGAACAATCGCGATCTCTGGTGGAGAGTATTGAAAAACGTCCGGGCGGGACTAATGCCTCCGCAGAAGAACGATCGGCCGTCGGAACAGGAGAAGCGTCAGCTTGCCGACTGGATCAAGTACGGGGCGTTTGGGATCGATCCCGCGTCGCCCGATCCCGGCCGCGTGACCATCCGCCGGCTCAACCGCGTGGAATACCGCCACACGATCGCGGATCTGCTCGGGGTCGATTTCGACACCACCGGGGAATTCCCCCCGGATGACACCGGTTACGGCTTCGACACCATCGGCGACGCTCTGAGCATTTCTCCGCTCCTCCTCGAGAAGTACATGCAAGCCGCTCAAACGGTTGTGGGGCAAGGCGTGCCAATCGTTGCGAGGAAGGCTCCAGCGATTGTTTTGGGGGGCGATGCGCTTCGCAGCGCCGATCAATCGTTCGACGGCCAGCGACTGAGCTTCGACAAAGCTGCAACTGTTTCCGCCTCCTTCACCGCTCAACAGCCCGGAAACTATGTTCTGCACCTTTGCGTCCAAGTGCATGGAGACTTCGATTTCGATCCCGGCAAATGCAGATTGACTCTGAGAGTGGATGACAAGGAGCGGTGGCAGCAGGACTTTGCCTGGGCGGAGGGAAAAAGGACACTGTTCGACGTTGCCGAGCAATGGCAGCCGGGGGATCATTCCCTGAGCTTCGCATTGCAACCGCTTCCCTTGGGGGACAACCGACACAGCAACATTCAGTTACAGATCAACTCGGTGACGATCGAAGGGCCGACGGAGGAGAAATTCTGGGTTCCCACCGAAAACTACCATCGATTCTTTCCGCGGGACCAGGCGCCCACCGCGGATCCGGAGCGTCGGCAGTACGCCCGCGAGGTGCTCAATGCGTTCACCCTCAAAGCCTTCCGTCGCCCCGCGGAGGAGAAAACGCTGAACCGCCTGGTGGAGATCGCGGCGCAGGTTTATCAACAGCCCGGCAAGACGTTCGAACAAGGCGTGGCCCAGGCGATGGTCGCCGTCCTCGCGTCTCCCCGCTTTCTCTTCCGCGTCGAACAGAGTTCGGTGCGGCATCCCGGCGAAGCCTATTCGCCGATCGATGAATATGCGCTGGCGTCCCGGCTCTCGTACTTCATCTGGTCGAGCATGCCGGATGACCAACTGCGCGATCTGGCTGGCCGCGGTGAGCTGCGCCGGAATCTGCAATCGCAGGTCGATCGCATGCTCGCCGATCCGCGATCGGATGCGCTGGTGCGAAACTTCGCCGGCCAATGGCTCCAACTGCGTGATCTGGACGCCATTCCCATTAATGCGCGGATCGTTCTAAACAGCGACGGGAGTGCCAGAAACAATACCGATCCATCCGCGGCCGGTGCGGGGCTGCACCCCGGGAAGCCCAGATTCAGACTCGACACCGATTTGCGCCAGTCCCTGCGTGAGGAGCCGGAACGGGTGTTCTCCCGAGTTTTGCATCAGAACCGGAGCCTCATCGAGCTGATCGACGCCAACTATACGTTCCTCGACCAAAGGCTGGCCACGCTGTATGGCATTCCCGACGTGAACGGCGAGCAAATGCGCCTGGTGCAGCTTCCCGCCGACAGTCCCCGCGGCGGGGTGCTGACAATGGGCGCGTTTCTGGTGGTCACCTCCAACCCCACCCGCACTTCGCCGGTCAAACGAGGGCAATTCATCCTCGACAATATTATGGGAATGCCCTCGCCGCCTCCGCCGCCAAACGTTCCGACCTTGGAGGAATCGGAGAAGGGATTTAACGGCCGCGTACCAACGTTCAGGGAGGTGCTGGAATTGCATCGCCGCCAGCCGCTCTGCAGCTCCTGCCATTCCAGGATGGACCCACTCGGGCTGTCATTGGAGAACTTCAACGCATTGGGGATGTGGCGGGACATGGATCGCGGTCAGCCGATCGACGCTTCCGGCAAGTTGACCACCGGCGAGACATTCCACGACATCCGAGACCTCAAGAAAATTATCGAGAATCATCACCGGACTGATTTCTACCGCTGTGTCACCGAGAAAATGCTGACTTACGCTCTCGGCCGCGGTCTGGATTACTACGATGTTGATGCGGTCGATCGAATCGTCGACCGCATCGAGCAGGCCGATGGGAAATCATCCGCGCTACTGGCCGGCATCGTGGAATCCGTCCCCTTCCAGGAAAGAAGAAATCGCGCGGCAACCGATACCCAACCCGCGGCCGGCACACAAGTTGGAGCAGCTCGCTAACCATCTTCTGCACCGAACGCCCAGGGTGCTCGCACCCTGGGGTCCGAGGCGCAAAGGACAAGTTTTGTTTTCGTCTAAGTGACCGAATTTCACCTCCCCCAAGAACACCCGGTCTCCAGCGCTGTATAAATCTAAGCCGTAAAGGTGCAACCATGAACCGCAGCTACTCCGCAAATCACCGCCCCCATCCGCTTTCCTCAGGCGTCTCCCGCCGGCGATTCCTGCAGGGCGTTGGCGCATGCGTCGCGCTCCCGGCTTTCGAATCACTCCTGCCTCGCGCCCTTGGCACAATCGCCCCAGCCCCGGCGCTGGCGACCACCGCCACCGGCGCGCCCCTACGGATGGGTGTGGTCTATTTTCCCAACGGTGCCATCCCGTCAAAGTGGCGACCCAGCGCGGGCGAAGGAACTCTCGAACTTTCCCCGACCATGCAGCCACTGCTGCCAGTCCAGCAGCAGTTGCAAGTTCTGGAGGGGCTGGACCAGATCAATGCATTGCCCGGCCCCGATGGAGCCGGCGATCACGCCCGGGCCAGCGGCACGTTTCTCACCAGCGTCCGCGTGAAGAAGACCGCCGGTTCGGACATTCACGCCGGCGTTTCGATCGACCAGGTCGCCGCCAGGCACGTTGGCGACGCCACCCGATTCGCTTCCCTCGAACTTACCTGCGACGCGGTTCGAAAATCCGGCAACTGCGATTCCGGCTACTCCTGCGCTTATCAGTACAACCTCTCCTGGCAATCTCCGACCACGCCCGTCGCCCCCGAATGCAATCCCCGCCTCGTCTTCGAGCGGCTCTTCGGAGCCGGCGGGCCCGGCGAACGCGGGGCCAACTTTAAGCTTCGGCAGCAACAGGAAAAGTCCATTCTCGATTTCGTCAGGGACGATGCCCAGTCCCTCGACAACGAGTTGGGCAACCGCGATCAGCAAAAACTCGACGAATATCTCACCGGCATCCGGGAAGTCGAACAGCGCATCGAAAGTGCCGAGCGCCATGGCGAGCCGGCCGATCCGAATGTTCCCACACCCGACGGGATCCCGGCGGTGTTCAAGGACCACATTCAGCTCATGTTCAGCATGATGCACCTGGCATTTCAAACCGATTCAACCCGCATCGCCACGTTCCTGATGGCCAACGAAGGAAGCAACCGCGCATTTGGTGAAATTGGCATCCCCGAGGGGCATCACTACCTCTCGCATCACCACGGCCAGCAGGACATGATCGACAAGGTCGCCCAGATTGACCTTTTCTACATGCAGCAGTTTGCCGCGTTTCTGACCAAGCTCGACGCGACGAAAGATGTCGACGGCAACTCGATCCTGCATAACTCGATGATCCTCTACGGCTCAGGCAATTCCGACGGCGACCGCCACACTCATACCAACCTGCCAATCATCCTCGCCGGCTCCGGCGGCGGCACGCTCACGCCCGGCCGCTGCACCAGCTTCCACGGAACGCCGATGGCCAACCTCTACCTGAGCATCGCCGATCGTCTGGGCGTGACCGGCCTCTCACGCTTCGGCGATTCGACGGGACGGATCACCGGAATTTGAGGCGGAGAAGAAAGAAGGGGAATTGAGGATTGCAAATATTGCAAATTGCAAATTGCAAAATGAAGAGGGGCAAGCCGCGTCTCCGCTCCTCAATTTGAAATTTGCAATTTTCAATTTGCAATCCCCAACTCCCCCCGTCCCAAGTCCCCCTGCGTCCCTTCCCCCGCTATCCTCTCCCTTCCCCGCAACTTTCTGCGCGCGCCGAGCGTCCAAAGAGCGTTCTCTGTTCTGACGGGAGCGAACCGCGTGGATGAAACGGATGAGGTTCTGGTACGAAGGGCTCAACAGCGCGACCGGGCCGCTTTCGAGGAACTGGTACGGCGAACCGCCCGGCTCCTCTTCTCCCGGCTCTTTCTCGATACCGGAAGCGTCCACAAGGCAGAAGACCTCGTGCAGGAAACGCTGCTGGTCGCCTGGCGGTCGATCGGGCAGGTCACCGATCCCGCGGGCTTCCGGCCCTGGCTGATGACATTGGCCAAGACCGTCACAATCGATGCCAACCGCCACGACACGCGCAAGAAACGTTTCGCCATCCGCTCGAATCTCGAATCGGCCCGCGAAGTTTCCGACCGCTCGATCGGCCCCGTGTTGCAAGCCGAGCAGGAAGAATCGCGCCGGCAGGTGCTGGAGCATCTCCGCGCCCTGCCGGAGGAATACCGCCTCCCGTTGACGCTGCGTTACATCGGCGGAGCCGACTACCAAACCATCAGCCGGCAACTGGGCCTGAGCAACGGCTCGCTCCGCGGCCTGCTGAACCGCGGAATGGCCCGTCTCCGCGAGCAGATGCAGGAACGTCATGTGTGACGCTCAACTGTGGCGATGGGCCTCCACTCCCTCTCCCGGTACTCCGGGAGAGGGTTGGGGTGAGGGTGATTTGGAACGTCGAATGTCGTTGGTGCTCGAAATCACCCTCACCCTTGCCCTCTCCCGGAGTACCGGGAGAGGGGACCGGAGGTCAGTCTCGACGAACGGGAGTTACACCCGGGAGAGCAGGCCATCGGAAAACGAGAAGACGCCATGAACAACGCAACTAATGAATTGCCCACCGAATCCCACATCCTCGACGAAATCCCGGCCTACCTGACCGGCGGCTTGAACCCCGCCGAGCGAAAGAATTTTGAATCGCACGTCGCCGGCTGCCCCGAATGCGCCGCCGCAATGTTCGACGCCAAGGCGATGGACGATTCGCTCCAATCGTTGTTCAAGAATGTGTCTCCCGACCGAGGCTTCGAGAATCGCATCGTCGCCCGTTTTCGGCAGAAGACCCACCGCCCATTGCATCCGATGGTCCGCCGCGCCGCCATCGGCGTCGCCGCGACGATTCTGCTCGGGAGTGCCGGGTACTTCTTCCAGCAGAACAGCCAGCGATTGGAGCGGTTGCGGTCGGCGTCGAACATGAAGCAAATCGGACTGGCGATGTCTATGTACGGAAATGCGGAAAAGAACAATGGCGCTGCACGGATGTATTATCAGGATTTTCACTCGTATCCTGCACCGCTATCTGAGGACCTTGAGGTCGTTACTCAAGATGAACGCGTCGCGACCGAGCCCAAAGAGGCCAAGGTCGCCGCTACAGACGCTGATCAGGGGACTGGCGCGAACACGCCGAATCCGGAGGAGCCGCGGCTTCGAAAGACGTTGAACTCTCTCAATGGGCAACTTGACGATCTTCAACTGCGGTTGCTTCCCGACCACTCCGACGTGAAGCGCGTGCAGCGGCAGATAGCGAGCGTGGAGGAGCAACTTAGCCAGGCGAGAGAGTATGAGCAGGGGAGCAGTCTGACAAAAGCAGGCTCTGATCGAAATTTCGGCGGATCGGACGACGTCGCGACTGATGCGAGCGGAAACGCCGACAAACAGGTCGGCGCGGCTGCAAACAAGCCGGCGCCCGGCTTGAACGGTCCAGCGCCGGTTGCACCGATGGCTGTCACATCTCCGACGCCATCGGTCACGACATCGCCACCCACCGACGTCGACGCCGCTTCAGTCACCTTGAAGTTGCCGCTCGGCCAACTCCCCGGCATTTCCTACTATGGCGCCACTCGGGTGACTGACGGCCCCCCAGCGTCGGCTTACACGAAAGAGGACGCCGGCAAAAAAATTGGAGCGTATAACGCAGCACCGTCGGCACGCGATGTCAACACGTCGAACGCGACCGAACTCGCGCAACTGTCTTCCGGGCACTCGTTACCTGAAGAGCAAAGGCACGGCGAGGACGCGAACGGGGAATCCGCGGACAAACCTGCGGCTGCGCCGGCAGCTCCGTCGGCACAGCAGACCGCGCCGGATGACAAAGAAGCCATTTCCCGCAAGATCATCCGCGAAGGGGAAATGACCTTCGAAATCGACAGCTTCGATTCCACGGTCATGAACATCGGGAAAATCGTCGCCGAGGAAGGTGGATTCGTCTCGACCACCGATTCCGACAAATTGGCCAACGGCAAGGTAAAAGGGACGGTCGTCGTTCGCGTTCCGCCGGACCATCTGGACACGCTCGTGCTCAAGCTGCGCGGCATCGGCGATCTGAAGAGCCAGAAGATCACCGCGCAGGACATCACCAAGCAATACACCGATCTGGAGAGCGAACTGCGCGCCGCCCAGGCGATGCAGGAGCGGCTGCTGGAGATCATCAAGAACGGCAAGGGTCCGGTGAAGGACCTGCTGGAAGCGGAGAAGCAACTCGGCCTCTGGCGGGAGAAGATCGAGCAGGTCGAAGGGGAATTGCGCTACGACAATAACCTGGTATCGCTCTCGACCCTGTCGATTTCGCTGATCGAGCGCGACATCAAATCGGCGGCGTTCAGCTCGATCAATGAGCAGGTGACCATGGCCCTGGAGACGGAGAAAGTCGAAGAGGCCTACAACGCCACCCGCGAGGCGATCGACAACGCCAAGGGGCGAATCATTCAGTCGGAGCTGAAGCAATATGACGCCGGCCAGTTTGGCGCGACGATCCGCGCCCAGCTTCCGCCGGACGCCGCCGACGCGGTGATCGGCCGCATCCGGCAGCTCGACGGGCGCATCGCCAACTTTCAGCGAGAGCGCAATCAGAGCAACGAGGAGGGCTCAGCCGCGCCGCTGGATGCTTCGAAGGTGAAGCGCGAAGATGTGACCCTCTCCCTGACGATCTACAACCTGGCGAACATCGCTCCGCGCCGCACCACGACGCTCACGCTTGCCGCCAATAGTGTGGAAGACGCTTACGCCGCGATTCTCGATCAGGCCGCCAAGGCGGGCGCGCGGGTCGTCACATCCGATCTGAATCGTTCACGCCCGGATCAATCCACCGGCACCATCACACTGAGCGCGCCCTCGGAGAAAGCCGACGCGCTGCTGGCGTCGGTCCGCGGCGCCGGCGAGATGCTCGGCCAGGAAAACAGCGACAACCCCGACACGCAAAACGTCACCAGCGCGAAGCGCGGCCTGATCGTGCAGCTCATCTCCGTCGCCAGCGTGCAGGCCCGGCAGAGCGACACGCTGCAGCTTGCTGCTGCCGATGTGCCGGGCGCCTTCGCCACAATTCTCGATGCGCTGCGGGCGGCCGATGCCCGGATCATCGCCTCGCAACTCAACCAGCAGGACCCAGCCAACAAGAGCGCGACCATCGCTTTCGACATTTCCCGCATCGCCCGCCCGCCGATCGATAGCACCATCGACAAAGTCGGCGAAATCGTGGCCCGCAACATCACCCGCTCGCAGGACACCGCCAACACGCTCGACAGCAAGATCCACGTCGAGATGACGCTGCGGAGCGCCGATGTGCTTCCCGCGCGCGAGATTACCACGCTGGGCGTGGAAGTTCCTGACGTGCAGAAGTCGGTAAATGATCTGGTCAGTGCCGCCGGCGATCTGGGCGGACGCGAGATCGACAAGGACATTTCACAGGACCAGAACGGCCGATCTCTTGCGCATGTGATCGTCGAAGTGCCGCTGGACAAGGCCGACGGATTGAGCGAACGGATCGAGAGCTGGGGCCATCGCCGCGCGAAGGAAATGACGCGCAATCCACAGGCGCCGGAAGGGAAGCTGGCGCGCGGCCGGCTGGAAGTGACGCTCGCGGACGCCGCGACGAGTCTGGGCGGCCAGGAAACGACGTGGGATGCCATCCGCAATGGCCTCTCCGTGAGCGGGCAGGGCTTGCGATGGAGCATGCAGATGATCGTCGTCGGCATTTGCTTTGTCGCCCCGTGGGTGATTGCGATGTGGGTCGGCTGGCGTCTTTTCCGTCGGGTTAAAACACGCCCGGCGACCACCACTGTTTCGAAGCCGGCGTAGCATTTCAGTTAACGATAATCGCCACTCTGGCATGACTGACCTTCCCCATTGGCATGGGCGTCCCGCCCATGTTGGCAGCATAGGAGGAAGAGACATTTGATATCGATGGCTTTCTTACACCCAGCGCAGCTAACATGGGCGAGACGCGCGTCCCGCCCATGTTGGCAGCATAGGAGGAAGAGCCACTTGATATCGATGACTTTCTTACACCCAGCGCAGCTAACATGGGCGAGACGCCCATGCCACGCATGCCACGGGGTATGATGACAATGAATGCCGCGGCCAACTCCTCGACCACCGGCCTCCATCCGCTCGCGATATGAATCGCTTGGCGTCGATGCATTCTATCGGGACGAGGGGGATGAGTATCGCAACCCGCACGAAGAGGCGATCGGCCGGCTGCTGGCGCAGATCGTTCCCGCGTGGAATCTCGATCTGACCAGCGTTCTGGATCTTGCCGCAGGGAGCGGCGAAGTGACGTTGGCGCTGCGGGCGCTGGGGGCACGACGCATCGTTGGGATCGACCCGTTTACCTTTCGCGCTTACGCAAAACGGACTGGCGACGTCGCGCAGCGGCTCACTTTTGCGCAGATCGCTGCCGGTGTATTGCAGGGCCGACAGTACAGCCTAATTGTGTGCAGCTTCGCGCTGCATTTGTGCGAGGCGTCGCGCCTGCCCGGGGTGGCGCAGGAGTTGAGCCGGATGGCGCCGGCGCTGCTTTTGATCATGCCGC
>Ga0302325_10034941_pt1 | contig 10280 bp, 10 predicted proteins | sample Palsa_T0_2_FD_201948 | JGI IMG/M metagenome (GOLD analysis project Ga0302325, IMG submission 201948) | Peat permafrost microbial communities from Stordalen Mire near Abisko, Sweden - Palsa_T0_2 | ecosystem: Environmental > Terrestrial > Soil > Palsa > Peat permafrost | place: Sweden: Abisko...
CGATCGCCGCGTTGTTGGCGGCACACCAGTTCAGGCGCCGCTCGAGTTCGAGCACGTGCGCGCCGGCCTCGGCGGCGAGCTGAGCGGTCTCGTCGGTGCAGGCGTTGTCTATCACGGTGACACGCGCGTCGGGCTGGGCGAGCGCCAGCGGCAGCGAGTGGCGCACCTCGGCCGCCCGGTCGGTGCTGATGAGCAGGATGTCGGTCTTGGTCTCGCTCAAGCGATCGAGCAGAGGCGCTCGAGCCCGACCGGGCCGGCGGCGGCAAACACGCGTGAGCGCCAGTCGAGCGAGAGCGACGCCTGGTCCACGTCATCGTCGCCGTCGAGGAAGGCGAGCACGCCGCCGACCTCGCGCAGGATGAGCTGGCCGGCGGCGATGTCGACCGAGCGGCAGCCCCCGAGCGCGAGGAGCCCGTCCAAGCGTCCGCAGGCGACGTAGCAGAGCGTCAGGGCGATCGACCCGAGTGCCCGCAGCCGGTCGATGCCGCTCGCCGCCAGCGCAGCGCCGGCATCGGCGACAAGCTGAGGATGGATGAACTCGAGCCCCACCATCTCGAGTGGCGCGAGGGGATCGAGGTCGGGCATGCGCGTGCCATCGTGAAACGCTCCCTCGCCCGCCCGCGCCCACCATTCCTCGCCCCGGACCCCGTCGCGCACGTAGGCCCAGCGAATGTTCCCGAGCACCGGTCCGTCGCCCACGCCGATCGATACGCACCAGCCCGGTAGGCCGCGCTTGGCGTTGCGCGAGCCGTCGATGGGGTCGACGATCACGTGGACCGGCCCGCCGCCCGCCATCTCCACCCGACCGCGCTCCTCGGAGACGACGGTCAGGGGCAGCCCCGTGAGCTCGAGCTCGGCGAGAATCGCGTCCTCGGCCGCGCGGTCGATGACGAGCGAGATGTCACCACCCTCGCCGCGGCCGGTCGAGCGCGAACGGGAGGCGAGGGGATAGCTTTCAAGCGCGCGACGAGCGGCGGCCTCGGCGCGGCGACAGATCTCCAACCAGTCGGCATCGAGCGCCGCCTCGGTGGCGGAGGCGGTCATCGGCGGTACATCCTAATGCGTCCGGTGGGCGGGACCCGCACACGCGACCCGCCGAGCCGGCCGTGGGCCTCACGACAGCTCGCGATACACGGCGGCAGTCTCAAGGGCCGTCCGCTGCCAGGAGAAGAGCGCCGCCCGCTCCCGTCCCCGCCGGATCATGTCATCGCGCTCCTGGGGGGAGGCCAGCAGCGGGGCGAGGACGCTCTGGAGCTCGACGGCCCCGCCGTCCCCGCGCGCGTCGAAGTATGCCGCCGCATCCCCTCCCGTCTCCGGGAGGGCCGTCGCGCGCGCGGCGACGACGGGCGTGCCGCGCGCCATCGCCTCGAGCAGCACGAGGCCGAACCCTTCGTACAGGCTTGGGTGCACGAGCACCTCGGCACCCCGGATGAGCGCGTCGAGCCGGGCGTCGCTGACGTAGCCGGTGAGCTCGACGGGGGCCTCGCCCGCGAGCCGCCGCAGCTCAGGACCCGAACCCGAATCGACCCCGGAGAGGACGAGATGGTGGGGGATACCCTGCGCGCGGCGCAGGGCCACGAAGGCGCGAACGAGCGCGCCGAAGTTCTTCTTGGCGCGCAGATCGCCGACGCCGAGGAGGTAGGGCCCGGCCGGGGGCTCGAGCTCGCCGGGGGCGAGCGCGGGCGCGAGCGGGATAACCCGGACCTTGGCGGGATTCACGCCGTAGCGGGCGCAGATGTCGTCGCGGGTGAACTCCGACGGGCAGATGATGCGCTGCGCCGAGCGGGCGGCGAGGGGCACGATGGTCCGGTACTTCCGGCCTGTGACCGGGTGGAAGTCCCCGGGCCAGTCCTCGAACGCCAGGTCCTGGATCGTGACCACGCCCGGGCACGGCCGCACGAGCGGCAGCCAGCAGTTGAGCGCGTGGACGACGGCGGCACGAGCGCGGAGGAGCGTCCACGGCAGCCTGACCTGCTCGAAGAGCAGCTCGGGGCCCGGGCCACCGCGCTCGAGCACGAGGAGCTCGAGATCCGAGGCGGCGCCGGCGCGCAGCGCGCGGACGAGCTCGAGCTCGTAGCGCCCCCAGCCCCGCAGCTCGGGCGCGAAGGCGTCACGGGCGTCGATGGCCACGATCGGGGCGGACACGGGTGTGCATTGTGGCGCCGCACGCAGTTTTGCCCGGGTGCCATGCCCCGGCGGTAGCATCCTGCGCGCAGTGCAGGCCAACCATGCCCTCATCGAGGCGGGAAGCAACGGCAGCGCCACGGGGGCGTCGCGTCGTCCGTCGTCGCCGATCTTCGACATCCCCATCGATCTAGCGCAGCCGGCCGAGCTCCTGCGCACGATCTCCGGCTGGGCGTCCGAGGGTCACACGCGCAGAGTCATGTACGTGAACGCCCACGTCGTCAACCAGTCGCGGACCACATCCGGGCTGGGGGACGCGCTGCGGCGCGCCGACCTCGTCTACTGCGACGGCTACGGCGTCAGGCTCGCGGCCCGCTTCCTTCACCACCCGATTCCCCATCGGATGACGGGCGCCGACTGGATCTGGGGGCTGGCGACGCTGTGCGAGCTGTCCGGGCAGCCGTTGTACCTCCTCGGCTCAGAACCCCCCGTTGCCCGCGAGGCCGCCGCGCGCCTGCGGCGCTGGTATCCCCGTCTCGACGTCGTCGGCGCCCACCACGGCTTCTTCGAGCTCGACTCGCCCCACAACGAGCGCGTGATCGAGGACATCAATGCCTTCCGGCCGGCGATCGTGCTCGTGGGGATGGGCACGCCGAAGCAAGAGTTGTGGGTCGACCGGTACGCTGACCGTCTCGACGGTGCCGTGGTCTGGACCGTCGGCGCCCTGTTCGACTACGTCTCCGGCCACATGCCGCGCGCTCCGCGGTGGTTGGCGGACAATGGCTTTGAATGGATCTTCCGACTAGCGATCGAGCCCCAGCGGATGTGGCGACGGTACCTGCTGGGGAACCCGATATTCCTCACGCGGGTGGCGAGCGAGGCCCGTCGCCGACGCAGTCCGGACGGGTCCGCTCGGACGTAGCGGCGGCCGGCCGGCCGGCCCGGTCGTCGCTGGCCCGGCTCCAGGACGCCGATCCGCGCCTACTTGGCGGGTCGGCGGTGCTGGTGGCGCTGGGCATCGGCCTCGTGCTCGCACTGAACACGGGCGTCGTCGGGGTGGCGGCGGTGCCGGCGGTGGTGCGTACCGCCGCCGTGGGGATCGCCTTCTTTACCCTGTGCGGCTACCCGGTGGCGTGCGCGCTCGTACGTGATGACCTGAAGGCGCACCGGGCGCTGCTCGTGCTTCCCCTGGGAGCGACGGCGTCGAGCCTCGTGCTCGCGGCGCTCGGGCTCCTGCATGTGCCGCTCAAGGTGTCCTTGGCGGTGGTCATCGCCATCGCCGCCACGGCGACGGCTCGGGCGCTCCGCCGGCCCGGCCGGCGGGCCGCCCCCGCGAACGCCGGCGCTACCGGTGCCGCCCGTGCCTCCTGGATCGTGCGGATCGCGCTGCCGATCGTGCTCGCCGTCGTCGTCGCCCTGATCTCCCTGCTGCCGAGCTTCCGCTCGGGATACGCAAGCGTCCCCGGCCAGAACGGGGACGCGATCCTCGTCGTCGGTACCGCCGTGCTCCTCGAGCAAGCGCCTCCCACGGCAACGCGGATCAATACGCCGATCCCCAGCATCCCGCTCGAGTGGCGCTCGAAGTACCCGATCTACTACGCCCTGGCGGCGATCTCGACGCTCTCGGGCCAGGACCCGATCGTGGCCTTCCCCACCGTGTCGGCGCTGATGCTCGCGCTCGCGGCGATCGGGTTCTTTCTCTTCGCCCGCTACCTATTGCGTGCGCCTCCCTGGCTCGCTCTGCTCGCCATCTTCGTGGTCCCCCTCGACCGGATCGTCATGTACGTGACCATCCACCCCTACTACAACGAGCTGTGGGGCCAGTTCACGCTGCCATACGTGCTCCTCTTCGGATGGCGGTACCTGAACGCGCCGAGCCGTCGAGGAGCGATCCTGTTCGTCCTCTTCACGGTGCTGTGCCTGCTCGCCTACCCGCTGATCCTGCCCTTCCCGGCGGTCTTCCTGATCGCATCCGCGCTCGTGGTTTGGCGCCGCCGGCGCGCCGCAGGGCAGCGGGTGCGGTGGATCTCGGGACTCGAGCTGCCTCGCCCCGGGCCTCGCTCCTGGCTGTGGGTCCCGATCATCGTGGTCGCCGTTCCCGTCGTGGCCGTGCTCGGCCGGGGGTTCGTCGAGAAGACCTGGTCGGCCCTCGAGGTGATCGCCCCGGGATCGAGCCTCGCCGGCTGGTCGGGCTCGGCCCTGCCTTTCCTGCCCTTCCCCGAGTTCGTCGGGATGCCCGGGTCGGCCGTGCTCGACTTCGTGGGACTGGCCGTGGTGTGCCTGCTCGCCGCGGTCGGGATCTCGCGGCTGCGCTCCGAGGTGCGCTGGCCGGTGGGCGCGATGGTCCTCGTCACGGCGTTGATCGGCGTCTACTTCCGGGAGCGCACCGACGGCCAGCTCTTCTTCTTCAAGGATCTCGCCTTCGTCGGCCCCTACGTGCTCATGCTCGCGCTCGTGCCACTGGCCTGGCTCGCGACCTCCAGAGCTTTGCGTCGCGCGGCGGTCGGGTTGGTCGGAATTGCCGCCGCCCTGATCATCATCCCTGCGGGCGCGGGGCGTGAGGTGAACGTCACCTTCCCCCAGGCCAACAAGTACGTGATGCAGATTCGCACCTGGAACCGAGAGCTCCCGCGCGGCTCGAGCGTTCTCGTGGACATCTACCCGAGCGGCTGGCAGATATGGGCGTCGTACATGCTGACCGACCACCCTCTGTCCACGCCGACTCCGCTCTACGGGATCTTTCCCCACCCGGCGATCGGCGCCAAGGCCAAGTACATCATCTCGATGCGCATCAAGCGACCGCCGCGCTGGGCCGTGGTCGGCGGACCCATCCTCAGCAATCCGCAGTTCCAGGTCTGGGTGGAGAACCCGAAGCTGAAGTACCGCGACGTGTCCACGCGGCCGCTGATCTACGACCTCACCCACATCACGCTCGGTTAGTGCCCTCTGTGTCAGGACGCGGTCGCCTCGACCGCGTCGCGGAGCCGGTCGGCCACTCGGTCGGGCGAGTAGAGCGCCAGGCGTGCCTGACTGCGGCGCTGCAGCTCAGCGCGGAGATCAGTGTCGGTGACGGCGAGGTGGATGAGCTCGGAGACCACCGCGAGGTCGGGGTCGTCGACGAGGATCGCCGCATCACCCGTGGTCTCAGGGATCGCTCCCGCCGGCCGCGCGATCACGGGCACACCTTGGGAGAACGCCTCCAGCACCGGTATGCAGAAGCCCTCGTGGGCGGACAGGCACAGGAACACGTGGGCCGCGCGGTAGCGCGCGCCGAGCTCGGCGTTGGAGAGGCCGCTCTCGATCGACACCGCCCCGGGGGCGAGCGTCTCCGCCAGGTTGCGTAGGGCCTCCAGGTAGCGGGAGGAGATCGGGTCGCCGACGAGGATGAGCCGCGCGTCGGCCGCGCGGTGGCGGCGGTAGTGCGAGAAGGCCCGGATGATGTCGTCCTGGTGCTTGTGGGGCGATAGTCGCCCGACGAAGAGGATCGTCGGCGGACCGGGCGGGGAGGTGGGCGCGGGCGCGCCGAGCCGTCCGTAGTCGACGAGCAGCGGGATCACCGCTGTGCGCGGCGCGCCGAGCGCTTCGAGCTCAGCGGCATTGAAGGCCGAGTCGGCCGCCGCCACCTGGACGCCGCGCACGAGCGCCGGGAGCTGCTCGCGGCCCACGGCGCACTGGACCGCCACGTTGGGCGCGTGCTCCCAGAACCACCAGGCGGGGGTGACGTTGTGGTAGAGGAGGAGCTTGCGGTTGGGGAGCGCCAGCAGCTCGCGAAGCCTCGGAGCGCCGGCCGAGTGATGCAGGAGCAGGAGGTCCTCAGGCTTGGGCTTGAAGCGCTTGAGCATCCGGATGTGCCCGTTCAGTCCCGGCGCAACGTGAACGGCGTAGTCCTTCCCGTCCCAGCCCCATTGGGTGAAGCGCGAGCGGAAGCTCACGGCCTCGCTGGTGATGGCGTCGTGAGGCCCGGCGCCCGACAGGAGCTGATGGATCCTCATTCGCCGTCGTGCTTACGCGAGCCGACGATCCGCTCCAGCTCGTCGATCCTCGTCTCGAGCCGGCGGACGTGCCCGAGGACGTGGACGTTGAAGCGCGTCTGCTGGGAGATGAGCTCGGCGTGGTACTGGTTGAGGAGGCGCACGAGGCCGAGCTTGAGCAGGGTGACGGGCGCGCCCAGCTTGCGCGTGGAGCGGACCTCGCGCAGGTCGGGGTCGATCATCGCCCACTCGAACAGGTTCTCGAGCGTGGTGGAGCCTTCGCCCGCTGCGGCCGGGCCCTCTTCGGCATAGGCCCCCTGGGCGCGCATGGTCACGGCCGCCGCCCGCGCCTGCTCGACTGCGTGCTCGGGATCGGTCACGGTGCCACTCGCGCCGGCTCGAGGGTCCGCCAGCTCCCGCGCAGGTCGACGATCCCTTCCGCGCCCGGCTCGGCGGCAACCGAGAAGCGCACGGTCCGGTCGATGGCCGCATCCACGCCCCGGTCTCCGGCCGCGAGCGACACGTCGTAATCGCCGCCCAGGAGCGCCAGCGACGGGACCTCGAAGACGAGTCGCGTCGTCGTCTGGGGCGCGGCTTGGATCTCGGTGGTCGTCGAGTACACGCGGCTTCCATCCGCGGCGTTGATCTCGAGCGCGAGCTCAGGGCGGGGGACGGCGGTCCGCGTGCGGAGCACGACGGCGATGTGCATCGGCGATCCGGTGTGGAACACGGTGCCGGCGCGGCCGGCGCCGTCTCTCAGCTCCACGTCCGCCACCACGATGTCGCGGGCGCCACCGGAGCGGATCGACTCCCCGCCGCCGTGCTCGGTTCCCATCAGGCGGTGATAGTGCAGCAGGCCCTCCGCCGTCGGCCCGTCGAACACCACCCGTCCGGCGTCGAGCACGACCACGCGCTCACACACGCGCTCGATCGCCCTGGCGTCGTGGGAGACCAGGACCACGGTGGTGCCGCCGGCGATCTGCTCGGAGATGCGGCGCAGGCACTTGCGCTGGAAGGCCTCGTCGCCGACGGCGAGGATCTCGTCGATCAAGAGGACGTCGGCGTCGAGGAAGGCGGCGATCGAGAAGCCGAGGCGTAGGAACATCCCGGAGGAATAGGTCTTGACGGGCACCTCGATGAAGTCCCCGAGCTCGGAGAAGGCGATGATGCGCTCGATCCGTCCGTCGATCTGGGGCTTGGTGAAGCCGTAGAGGGCACCCTGGAGGTAGATGTTCTCGCGTCCGGAGAAGTCGCGACTGAAGCCTGAGCCGAGCTCGAGGAGGGATACCATGCGCCCGGCCGAGGACGCCTCGCCCGACTGCAGCGGGACGATCCCCGCGAGCACGCGCAGCGTCGAGGTCTTGCCGGCGCCGTTGCGGCCGACCATCCCCACCGTCTCGCCGGGCTCTATGTGCAATGACACGCCTCTGAGCGCCGGCACCGGAGGGGGTCCTTGCGCACGCGCGCCGAGGAGGAGACCCTTGAAGGTGCGAGCCTGATCGGCGCGGATGCTGAACGAGCGCGTCGCGTCGCGCAGGACGATCTCGCCGGGTCGCAGGCTCGCGTCGCTCACGCTTGCGCCTCCTGATCCCGAGTTCGGCGCAATGGAATCGCCGCCAGGCGATTCCACCCGATCTCGCCAGCGAACACGCAGTGTTCGCCACTCATACGATCACCGCCAGCTCGCCCTCCATGCGCGCGAACACCGCGCGACCGATGGTCAGCGCCACTCCCGCCGCCACCACCGCGTACACGACCTGCCCGAGCTCGGGGGCGCGTCCGTAGAAGAGCACCGAGCGGATCGCGAGCATGAACGGGGCGACCGGGTTGACCCAGTCGAGCAGAGTCCCCAGAAAGGGATGGCTCTCGACCGGCGGCAGCTTGGTCGCGACGAAGAAGATCGGGGTGACGAAGAACCACGGGAGCAGGGCGGCGGCGACGATGGGGGCGATGTCGCGGAAGTGGGCATGGAGGACGGCGACCACTAGGGCGCACCCGAGCGTGAACGCGAAGAAGAGCGCGACGAGCACCGGGAGCAGGAGCAGCGCCCAGGTGAGCGTGCCGCACAGCGCCACCGCGATCGGGATCAGGAGCACGAGGACCGCGGCGAAGGTGATGAGCTGCACCATCACGGCCGAGCCGGGAATGACCTCGCGGGGAAAGCGCGCCTTGCGTACCAGTCCGCCCTGCTCGATCAACGAGGGCGCGGCGGACAGCAGCGACTGCTGGAAGAACGTCCACACGACGATTCCGATCATCAGGAAGATCGGATAGGGATCGGGCCGGGACGCGCCCTCGACGTTGAGCACGAATCCGAACATCAGCGTGTACGCGCCCATCAGCACCAGGGGGTTGACCAGGTACCACAGCACGCCGAGGGCGGAGCCCTTGTACTTCTGGCGCAGCTCGCGGCGGACTAGCTGCGAGAACAGGTAGCGGTAGCTGAGCATCTGAGCATTATCGGGCAGTCCCCGGGCGTGGCTTCTCCAGGACCAGGCACACTGACGTGAACACCGACCGCCTGAGCTTCATCAGGACCATCGGGTACTTATTCCCCGTCCGCGAGATCAGCCGCCCGTCGGGCGAGCACAAGGTCAGGTTGTTCCATGACTCGGGGGACACGGTGGTGTCCAGCGGCTGCATCAGGCGCAGCCCTGACGGCTCCACGATGAGCTTCGTGAGCTCGCGCGGGGTGAAGACGTCGGCGAGGGCGACGCGGTGGGAGAGGCCGGCGCCCGGCATCTTGCGGTTCAGGCTCAGCACGCGCTTGGCGACCTCGGCCGGCGCGGTGTCGAGGGGATGGTGCTTGACGAAGCATTCGGTCACGACGATCGCGTGGCCCCCCGGCTTGAGGACCCGGCCGATCTCGCTCGCGCTCTCGGCGATGTCGGCGGGCAGGCCGAAATGCTCGATCGAGGACAGGGTGAAGACGACATCGAAGCTGTCGCTGGGAAATTTCAGCTCGCGTCCGTCCATCCACAGGACCTCGAGGTGGTCCTCGCGGTAGGGGAAGGGGGCGTGGGCGCGCGGGTCTTCGAGCATCGACGGATCCGCCTCGTTGCCCGAGAATGCCCCCTCGCCGTAGACGTCGGTGGCTACCACGCGACCGATCCGGTTGGCGAGCCAGAAGGCGATCCGCTCGTCTCCCGCTCCCACCGACAGCGCCTCGGTGTCCTCTCCGAGCTGTCCGACCTCCTCGAGGAACATGGCCAGCATGGCGAACTCCCACACCTTGCGCTCGATGTGGGCGCGCGCGTCGCGCTCGGGGAGGATCGAGCTGATCGTCGCCAGCAGCTCCGGATCGGCGAAGTCGCGCAGATCGCAGAGCTTCACGTACTGGCGGGAGAGGGGCACTACGAGCTCTCGAGGAGCAGGGTCACCGGTCCGTCGTTGACGAGCTCGACCGCCATGTTGGCGCCGAACCGGCCTTTCTGCGCCTTCAGCCGTGCGCAGAAGCGCTCGTACAACGGCTCGGCGTGCTCGGGTCTCGCGGCGCTGACGTAGCTGGGGCGGTTGCCGCGGCGGGCGTCGCCGTAGAGGGTGAACTGGCTCACGCACAGAACCTCGCGGTCCCCGAGCGCATCGTTCATGCGGCCGTCGGGGTCGGCGAAGATCCGGAGCGCGCGCACCTTATCGGCGAGCCGGTCGGCGTCCGTGGGCTCGTCGCCCGTCTTGACCCCGAGGAGCACGAGCAGGCCGGGGCCGATGGCGGCGACGTGCTCGCCGTCGACCGACACCGAGGCGCGGGTCACGCGCTGGACCAGGGCACGCACCGGCTATGGCTCTAGACGGCGGGGCGAGGTCGGCTCGGGCGGGGGATCGCCGGCGGGGGCGGCGAGCTCGAGCTGCCACCAGCCGACGTCGCGCCAGGCGCCTGACTTGTAGCCGATGTGCCGGTAGATGCCGACGGGAACGAAGCCGAACGACTCGTGCAGCGCCACGCTCGCGTCGTTGGGGAGCGTGATCCCGGCGCAGGCGATGAGCAGACCCTGGTCGCGGAGCAGGCCGAACAGGGCGCCGTACAGGGCGCGTCCAATGCCACGCCGATGACTCTGAGGCTCGATGTAGACGCTGACGTCGCCGGCCCAGCGGTAGGCGGCGCGCTCGTGGTGGGGCGACCCGTAGGCGAAGCCGACCACGCGGCCGCCGTCCTCGGCCACCAGCCAGGGGTGGGTGCGCTGGATG
>Ga0302325_10034942_pt1 | contig 10280 bp, 9 predicted proteins | sample Palsa_T0_2_FD_201948 | JGI IMG/M metagenome (GOLD analysis project Ga0302325, IMG submission 201948) | Peat permafrost microbial communities from Stordalen Mire near Abisko, Sweden - Palsa_T0_2 | ecosystem: Environmental > Terrestrial > Soil > Palsa > Peat permafrost | place: Sweden: Abisko...
AAAGCGCACATGGGTGAAGAACTCGCGCGTCCCGTGGTCGCCGAATGCGGCGTAGGAGAGGGCATCGCCGGCCTCGGGCCCCGAGCAGGTCTCGACGTCGTCGGCATCGACGGTCACGGTGCAGGACGCGACCCAGGGCGTGCCGGCGATCATCCGCTCCCAGCGGTCTTCGATCGGCTCGACCCGACCGTTGTGGAAGCCCAGATGCGGTTGATCGTGCATGCACTCCAAGCACTGCACGACGGCTTCCTGCATCTCGTCGACCACTTCACCGCGTTCGCCGCTCTCGGGATCGATCCGATGGATGCCCTCGTAATGCACCTGCACTTCGAGGTTCTGCGACCAGCAGCGGTAGCAGCGCAGCCAGCTCCGGACTTCGGTTGAGCCCTCCATGCGATTGATTCTAGGGGGAGCGGTTCGCGTCGTGATCGGGCCTTTATGCTCGCGACGGTGAGTGAGCGCGCCAACCCCGGCTGATGGCAGTACCCCGGGAGCCGATCGGGGTCATCCTGGCCGGTGGCCGGGGGCGGCGGATCGGCGGGTCAAAGGCGGTCGTCGAGTTGTGCGGCAAGCCGCTTATCCGCTATCCGCTCGAGGCGATGGAGGCGACTGTGAGCGAGGTGAGGATCGTCGCCAAGGCGGACACCGAGCTGCCGAACCTGCCCGGCGTGACAGTGTGGATCGAGCCCGAGCATCCGCGCCATCCCCTGGTCGGAATCGTGCAGGCGCTCGGGTTGGCGGAGGGTCGCTCGGTGCTCGTGTGTCCGGTCGACCTGCCGTTCATGACCACCGGGCTGCTGGGCCAGCTGGCCCGTGCCGACCCGGGGGATGCGCCGGCGGTGATCGTCGCGTACCGCGGGGCTCTGCAGCCGCTGCTCGGCTGCTATCACTCACGAGCCGGGGAGCTCCTCGCGCGGGTGGCTCGGCAGGGAAAGGTGCCGGTTCGCGAGGCTGTGGCCGCGATCGACCCGCGACTGCTCGAGCTCGAGGACCCCCAGGCGCTGTTCAACGTCAACTCGCCGGATGATCTGCTCCAGGCGGCGGCGATGTTCGACCGCCGCCGCCTGCGCACGAAGCCCTGACGGCGTCTCCGGCCCTTTGTGGTTCGCCACTTAGGGTCCTACGGACCCTTAGCCGAACGTGAAGTCGTAGGCCGACACGCCCGGCGGAAGCTGGACCGTAACGGCGGCCTGCACGTCGGATGGGAAGGACGCGAGCGAGTACAGCCGCTGGGCGGTCACGGTGACGGTTCCGTTATGCACATCGGCCCCGGCGTCGGCGGCGGGGATCGGGTGATTGTCGATCAACACGTGTCCCTGACGGGGGACGTTGCCCTGCGAGGTCAGGACGAGGTAGACGTGCTGGGCCTGCACGCCGGCCTCGATCGAGGCGCCCGGCGTGACCGGGGTGGCTGATTGCGAGGTGATGTTCCACGTGCCCTGAAGTGCGAACTCGTTGACGGCCAGGCTCGAGACGCCGGTGTAGTGGTGCACCCCCGTCTGCAGCGCCGTCGCGAATCCCTGCGCGCGCATCGGGTTCAGATACGTCTCCGGGGTTCCGACATCCGGTGAGGGCATGATCGCCGTCGCGGTCATCGGCGCGGGCAGGTGCCGGGCGCCCGCTTCGTAGAGCAGGGCTCGTACGGCCGCCTCGTCCTCCTTGTAGTTGCCCTCGCCAAACTGGGTGTGCCTGACCCTGCCGTTGGCGTCGATCAGGTACTCGGCCGGCCAGTACTGGTTCTGATATGCGTTCCAGGTGCCGTAGTCGTTGTCCTGGACGACCGGATAGCGGATCCCGTCGGACGTGATCGCCTGCGCCACATTGCTCGCCTCCTGCTCGAAGGTGAACTCGGGGGTCTCGACGCCGACGACGTCGAGCCCGTAGCGGTGGTAGGTGGCGTAGAGGCCCTTCAGGAACGGGAGCGTGCGGATGCAGTTGATGCACGTGTAGGTCCAGAAGTCGACGATCACGACGTGTCCGCGCATGCTCGCGAGCGTCAGCGGCTTGTCGCGTGGCGTGTTGAACCAATCCTGGTTGTGGGTGAACTCGGCCGCCGGGCCAAGATCGGGCAGCGCGGGGGTCTTGACCCCCGGGATCGCAACACCGACCGCGGTCGCCGCGACCGGCGCCGTCGCGGCCTCCTTCTGGCGAATGACAAAGCGTGACTCGGGCCGCAGTGAATCCAGGCGGCTCTGTACCGCGCCTGAGTTCTCGAGTGAGCGAGTGGGGTCGACAAGGAAGGCGAGCAGACCCGAGCCCGAGCCGCTGTTGGTGGCATTGGCCAGCGCATCCTCGAAGCGGATATCGAGGTTGGTCGCGATCAGGAGTCCGGTCACGATCAGGACGAGCCCGAGCACACGCTCGACCGTGTGCCCCCCGGCGCGCCGCTTGATCACCTCGATCAGGCGCCGGCCACCGGTCGCGTAGAGCAGCAGCATCGCGCTGAGACCGGCGACGTAGGCGATCGCCACCGCGACGACCCGCGCCGAGGTGTCGCCCGATGCGCTGACTGAGATCACGGCCGCGAGGATCGGACCGGCGCAGGGGGCGCAGACGAATCCGAGCGCGCCGCCGACGCCGAGGCCGGACCAGAAACCGCTGCCACGGGACTTGGGGCCGAACCGGGCCAGGCGCGACAGCGGCGCTTGCACCCGCAGCGCGAGACTCGGGATCAGCATCACGAGGCCGAACGAGATCAGCACGACCACCGCCAGCGTCCGAGTCGCCCCGCTGGCCAGCCCGACCCCCTTGGCGATCGTGGCCAGCGCGACGATCGCGATCGTGAACGTGATCGCCAGCCCGAGCACGATTCCCAGCGGCCGGCGCCGCCCCCCGGCCGCGCTGGCCGACAGCAGCGCGGGAAGCACCGGAAGCACACAGGGTGTGATCGCCGTGCCGATGCCAGCAACGAACGCGAACAACAGCAGCAGGATCATCTGAGCCCTCAATCATGCCGCCCAAGGATTGCGATGGGATTAACGCCGTCGAAGAACGCAATCGCCGCCGCCGGCCTCGACGGACCGCGCACAGCGCGCGAGCGGAGGTGGCGATTACGCCCCGCCGTCGTCCCGGAGCAGGCCGTACGCGACCATGTCCTGACGTTCGTCGTTGCCGCGCATATACGACCGCAGCACGGTCTCGCGCGTGAACCCAGCCCGTTCGGCAACGCTCTGGGAGGTGAGGTTGCCCGTGGCCGCGAGCAGGTCGATGCGCTCCAGCGCGAGTGAGCTGAATCCCCAGGCACAGATCAAGCCCACGGCGCGGGTCGCGTGTCCCTGGCCGCGTGCCTCGCGCGCCAGCCAGTACCCGACCTCGCCGCGGGCGTGCTCCCAGGCGATGCGCATCAATGAGATCGAGCCGAGCAGCGGGCCGTCGGGTGCCTGGACGATCGCGAATGGCGCGGTGGCGCCCGCGCGGACCGCGCCGTAACGCTGGATCAGGTAGGCGCGCGCGTCAGCCTCGCCGTAATGTGAGGTCACGCGCGTCCAGCGGACTATCTCAGCGTCCTGGCACGCCGCCACGAGCTGCCCGATGTCCGAGTCCCGCCAAGCCCGCAGCGCCGTCGGTCCGTCGAGCAGCGGTTCGCCGGGTAAGACGATCCGCGTCACGGCTGCCTCCTGCGCACGGTCACGGTCCTGATTCTGCCAAGGCCTGCCGCGCCTCCAGCGCTTGCTGCAGCGCGGGTACGTCGAGCCCGCTGTCCTGGTGCGCGAGCCACTTCTCGGCGGTCCGGCGACCCCCCAGTGCGCGCAGGCCACGCTCACCGTGCTCGGCGACGAAGTCGGCGATCGCATGCCTGCGGCGGGCCTGAAGCCGTCGCGCCGGGAGATCGAGAGCCGCTCGATGCGCATCGAGCGCGTCCATGAGCGCCTCGATCCCCGAAGCGGGGGCGAGCGCGGAGACCGCCAGCACCGGCGTGTCGGCGCAGCCCAGGGATCGGAGCGCGACCCGGAGATCGGCCAGCGCTTGCGCTGCCACGTTGCCCAGGTCCGCCTTGCTCACCACGAGCACGTCTGGGACCTCCATGATCCCCGACTTCAGGAACTGCAGCACATCTCCGGAGCCCGGCTGCACGACCACCGCCACCGTGTCGGCCACGTCGGCCACCTCGGTTTCTGATTGGCCGACTCCGACCGTCTCGATCACCACGACATCGAACGCCGCCGCCAGCGCGCTGGCCGCCGCTCGGGTCGCTGGGGCCAGCCCGCCAAGACGGTCGCCTGCCGCGGTCGAGCGGATGAACAGGTTGCGGTCAGACGGATCCACCTCGATTCGCGCGCGGTCGCCGAGGAGCGCACCACCGGATCTCCGTGAGGTCGGATCGACTGCGAGCAGGGCGACCGAGCGCTCCCGCGCGCGCCACGCGGCCACGAGCCGCGAGAGCAGGGAGGACTTGCCGACCCCCGGCGGGCCGGTGATCCCGATGATGTGCGCCGGTGCCTCGCCGCCCAGCGTGGCCGGCGACACCGCAGCCAACAGGGCCTCGGTTTGCGCGCGTGAGCTCGCGCCGCGGTTCTCGACCAGGTTGAGCACCGCTGGGGCAGCGCTCAGATCGCCTTCGCGCAACCGGGCGCCCAGCTCACGACCGTCGGCCGGGCTCCCGGTCAAGCCGGCGCGGCTGTGGACGCGCCGTGGCGCTCGGCAACCAGCGTGATGATGTCGCGCATCATCCGGTTCAGGTCCCAGTCCTTGGGCGTATACACAGCGGCGACTCCGGCCTCGCGCAACGCTGCCGCGTCGGCCTCCGGGATGATTCCGCCCACCACGACGGGAACGTCTCCCACTCCCGCCTCGCGCAGCGCCGCGAGCACCGAGGGGATCAGCTCGGCGTGTGAGCCTGACAGGATCGACAGGCCGACCACGTGGACGCCCTCCTGCGCGGCCGAGTTCGCGATCTGTGCCGGTGTGAGCCGGATGCCTTCGTAGACCACGTCCATCCCGGCGTCGCGCGCGCGCACGGCGATCTGCTCCGCCCCGTTTGAATGTCCATCCAGCCCTGGTTTGCCGACGAGAAACTTGAGCCGGCGGCCGAGCAGCTCGCTGATGTCGTCGACCTCGTCGCGCAAGTCGGATACGTCCTCGCTCGACGCCGCGGCGGCCTCGCCGACGCCCGTGGGGGCCCGGTATTCGCCAAACACATCGCGCAGCGTCTGCGCCCACTCGCCGGTGGTGGCACCGGCGCGCGCGGCGGCGATCGTCGCCGGCATGATGTTCTCCGCGTCATCGCGCGCCGCCCGCGCCAGGTCGTCCAGCGCAGCGGCGACGGCCGCCTGGTCGCGGTGGGCGCGCCAGTGCGCCAAGGCGTGGCGTTGCTCGGCTTCGACCTCCGGATCGACGACCAGAATCCCTCCGTCCGCGTCGGCGGTGAGCGGCGAGGGCTCGGTCGTGATGAAGCGGTTCATCCCGACGATCGTCAACTCGCGCGCCTCGATCCGGCGCCAGCGTTCGCGGTGTGACTCGACCAGGCCCGCCTTCATGTAAGCGACCGCACGGACGGCGCCGCCGAGCTCGGCAACCCGCTGCATCTCGGCCTGTGACCCGTCCACCAGCTCCGCGACCAGCCCTTCCATCACCTTCGACCCCTCGAACACATCCGGATACTCGAGCAGGTCGGTCTCATACGCCAATACCTGCTGCAGGCGCAGCGACCATTGCTGGTCCCACGGCCGAGGCAGCCCGAGCGCCTCGTTCCAGGCCGGGAGCTGGATCGCGCGGGCTCGAGCGCTTCGGCCCAGGGTGACGGCGAGCGCTTCGAGCGCGATCCGGTAGACGTTGTTCTCCGGCTGCGCCTCGGTCAAACCGAGCGAGTTGACCTGCACTCCGTACCGGAAGCGGCGATGCTTCTCGTCCTCGACGCCATAGCGCTCCCGGCCGAGCTCCTCCCACAGCTGTGACATCGCCCGGAGCTTGGCGTGCTCTTCGATGAACCGGACACCGGCGTTGACGAAGAATGAGATCCGTCCAAACACGCTGCTCATCAACGCCGGCGGGACGCGCTCGCGCACTGCGTCGAGCACGGCGATCGCATTGCTCATCGAGTAGGCGATCTCCTGCACCGGGGTCGCCCCCGCCTCCTGGAGGTGATAGGAGCAGATGTTGATGGGGTTCCATCTGGGGACGTGCTCGACCGTGTAGGCGATCGTGTCGGCGATCAGCCGCAGGCTCGGTCCCGGCGGGAAGGCGTAGGTCCCGCGGCTGAGGTACTCCTTGAGGATGTCGTTCTGGGTCGTGCCCTGGAGCTTGTCCTGGGGCACGCCCTGCTCCTCCGCCGCCACGATGTAGAGCGCCAGCAGCCACGCCGCCGTGGCGTTGATCGTCATCGAGGTATTCATGTGATCGAGCGGAATGCCGGCCAGCAGCGTGCGCATGTCGCCTTCATGGGCGATCGAGACGCCGACCTTCCCGACCTCGCCGCGAGCGAGCTCGTGATCGGGGTCGTAGCCCGTCTGGGTCGGGAGATCGAAGGCGACCGACAGCCCCGTCTGCCCCTTCTCGAGGTTGCCCCGATAGAGCTCATTCGAGCGCTTGGCGTCCGAGTGCCCCGCGTAGGTCCGCATCATCCAGGGCCGGTCGGGCTCGGGGAGGCGGGGCGGGTGTATCTCCGACATATGGAGCATTGTAAGAGCCGGCGATCCGCGGATATGCTCTGCCGGTGATCTCTGTCGCGGTTGTCGGCGCGGGCTTCGGAGGGGTCGGCGCGGCAGCGCTGCTGACTCGCGCCGGCTACACAGACGTTCAGGTTTTCGAGCGCGGCGAGCGCGTCGGCGGCGTGTGGCATCACAACACCTATCCCGGTGCCGCGTGCGATGTGCCCTCTCATCTGTACGAGTTCTCGTTTGCGCCGAACCCACGGTGGTCGCGCCGCTACGCCCCTCAGGCCGAGATCCAGGCCTACCTCGAGGGAGTCGCGCGGCGCGAGGGGGTGATGGACCGGATCCGCACGAACACCGAGGTTCGGGCGGCCCGCTGGGACGACGAGCCTGGTCGATGGACGCTCGATACGAGCGCGGGCCCGCACGAGGCAGATGTGTTGATCACCGCCTGCGGGCAACTGGCGGTGCCGAGCACGCCGCCGCTCGCTGGGCTCGAGCGCTTTGCCGGTCCGGTGTTTCACACCGCCCAGTGGCGACACGACGTTGACCTGGCCGGACGGCGCGTGGCGGTGGTGGGGACCGGCTGCAGCGCGATCCAGGTCGTGCCCGCGATTGCGCCCGTCGTCGATCGCGTCGATGTGTACCAGCGTTCGCCGGGCTGGACCTTCCCCCGGATGGACTTCGCCTACAGCGAACGGGCGCAGGGAATGTTCGAGCGCTTTCCGGCGCTCCAGCGCCTTGACCGGGCAGCAAACTTTGCCTTCCACGAGTTCGCCGCTCTGGGTATGACGTCTCAACACTGGCTCCTGGGGGCGCTGAGAGCTCTGGGTCGCCATCAGATCAACCGGGCCATCAAGGATCCTGAGCTCCGCCGCCGGCTGACCCCGAGCGATGCGGCGGGATGTAAGCGGGTGATGGTCACCGATGACTGGTACCCGACGCTCGTCCTGCCGAACGTCGAACTGGTGAGCGATCGGATCGCCGAGATCACCGAGGACGGAGTCCGCACAGCGGACGGCCGCGAGCGCGGTGCCGACGTGCTCGTGCTGGCCACCGGCTTTCAGGCGCACGGCTTCGTCGCGCCGATGAAGATCTTCGGTGCGGGTGGGCGCGCGCTCGCGGACGAGTGGTCGCAGGTGCCGCGCGCCTACCTCGGATTGAGCGTTCCCGGCTTCCCGAACATGTTCCTGCTCTACGGGCCGAATACGAACGGCGGTTCCGGATCGGTCATCTACACACTCGAGGCGGGGATCGGCCACGTGATCGCGGCCCTGGACGAGCTCGAACAGGCGCAGGCGCGCACGATCGAGGTCCGCCGAGAGGCTGCGCAGGCGTTTGACCGGGAGCTGCGGGTGGCGCTGGCCGAGACCGTCTGGCACACCGGCTGCACGAGCTGGTACCTGGACGAACACGGCAACGACCCCAACCAATGGCCGTGGTTGTGGAGCACGTACCGCCGCCGGGCTGCGCATCTGACGCCGGGCGCCTACGCGTTGGCCGGGCGCCGAGCCAGGTTCACCGAGACCGGGGAGGGGCAGGAGCGGGATCCGAGTACGCCGCGTGCGACAATCACAGACGGAGGCCCCTATGCCTGACCAGAGCTCAGCCGCAACCGAGCACGCAATTCTGTCGGAGATCACCGCCCCGCTGGCGACACTGCCGGACGATCCGGTGGCGCTCCTGAACGCCGACTTCCCGCTCGCGCTGAGGGGGTACGACCGCCTTGCCGTCGACGATTACGTTCGGCAGACCAGTCAGCTGGTCGCCGAGCTTCAGGCCACCCGTTCCCCCGAGGCCGCGGTGCGCCGCGCGCTCGAGCGGGTCGGCGAGCAGATCTCCGGGATCCTCCAGCGGGCCCACGAAGCCGCCGGAGACATCACGTCGCAGTCGCGCTCGGAGGCTGAAGACCGGCTCGAGCAGTCGCGTCGCGAGGCCAGCGAGATCACAGCCGCGGCCGAGCAACGGGTCAAGGACCTCGATGCCGACACCGACCGGATCTGGTCCGAGCGCCATCGGATCGTCGACGACGCGCGCGGGTTGGCCAACGAACTGCTCGCGCTCGCGCAAGCGGCCGCCGAGCGCTTCCCGCCCGCCGATGAACCGCTTCAGGACCCGGCTGAGGAAGCGCCGGCTCTGTACGACGTCGAGTCGGCCGCCGCAGCCCGCTCCGATATGGTGCAGGAGTCTCCCGACGATCCTCCGGACTGCGAAACCCAATCCACGGTGGCGTTTCGGCCCGCTGATCCGGCGGCCGATGATGACGGCGACTCGGAGGCCGGTGGCGCCGAGGCGGACGAGCCCGACGCGGTGATCTCGCCCGCACCGCCGCCCCCGAACCGCAGCTCAGACCGGTAGTGCTCGACTCCCCGCCTGATCGAAGCGGCGGCGAGCGGCAGTAGGCCGCGCCGGACCTGCCTCCAGCGTGCGCCTCATCGATGTCATGCACCTCGGCCGCGAGCGCGTGATCGGTTGCTGGCAGGTCGGCGACGTCCTGATCGATCCCGGCCCGACGTCGTGCCTGCCCACGCTGCTGGAGGCGCTGGGCGACGAGCGCCCGCGCGCGCTGCTGTTGACGCACATTCACCTCGACCACGCGGGCGCCAGCGGCTCGCTGGTCCAGCGGTGGCCCGAGGTCGAGATCTATGTCCACGAGCGGGGTGCGCGCCACCTGGTCGACCCGACGCGGCTGGTCGAGAGTGCCCGGCGTCTGTACGGCGACGACATGGACCGACGCTGGGGGGAGATGCTCCCGGTACCGGAGCAGAACCTGAACGTGCTGCACGGCGGGGAGCGGCTGTTCGGAGGCCAGTTCGAGGTCGCCTACACCCCCGGACACGCCTGGCATCACGTCTCCTACCTGCACGACGGGACTGCGTTCGTGGGCGATGTCGGAGGGGTTCGGATCACCGCCACCTCCCCGACGATCCCGCCCACGCCGCCGCCTGACATCGACGTTGAAGCGTGGCACGAGTCGCTGGCCACGGTCGCGGCGTGGCAACCGGATCGCCTGGCCCGGACTCACTTCGGCGCCAGCGAGGACGTGATGGATCAGCTCGCGGAGCTCGGCAGCCGCCTCGATAGGTGGGCGGAGCGGGTGCGCACGCAGGATCTCGAGACGTTCGTGGCCGGCATCCAGGCTGAGGTGGAGCCCGACGCGGGCTCTGAGCTCGCCGCCACGTACCGGCAGGCAGCGCCACCGGAGCAGCTGTATGCCGGACTCGAGCGCTACTGGCGTAAGAAGGCGGCCGCGTAGCCATCCGGCGCCCGGCGGGCGTCGGTATGCTGCCAGTTGATGGCGACGACGGTCGAGCTGCCCCGCGTGGGCGGGCCAGAGTCCGGTCTGGGCGGTCCGTGGCGAGTGGTGGTACTCAATGATGACCACAACACGTTTGACCACGTGGCGGAGACGCTCGCCCGCGTGATTCCCGGGGTCGCGCTCGCCGATGGGTATCGGTTGGCGGACCGCATCCACAACACCGGCTGCGCGATCGTGTGGAGCGGGCCTCGCGAAGACGCCGAGGAGTACTGGGAGGAGCTCGCGGACGCAGGCTTGACCTTGGGGCCACTCGAGGCGGGATAACCTGGCGCTTTGACTCAAGTTTCTCCGGCGCGGCCGCTGCCGGTCGTCAGAAACTTGTTACCTTCCTCTGAAGGATGGCTGATCAAACGTTGCACGAGCTCCCGCCG
>Ga0302325_10034944_pt1 | contig 10280 bp, 9 predicted proteins | sample Palsa_T0_2_FD_201948 | JGI IMG/M metagenome (GOLD analysis project Ga0302325, IMG submission 201948) | Peat permafrost microbial communities from Stordalen Mire near Abisko, Sweden - Palsa_T0_2 | ecosystem: Environmental > Terrestrial > Soil > Palsa > Peat permafrost | place: Sweden: Abisko...
AATCGTCCCTGGCCCCACGCGAGATCGGGCTCATTCGCCATGGCTTGGCTCGCCACGCCGACGATGAGTGTCGAGATGAGGTACACAGCCTCTTCGGAATCGGCTTCAGGTCCGAGCTCGCCCGCCGCGACGGCGTCGGCCAGTGCGACGCGTTGCATCGCAACCATGGCGATGCTCGGGGCGAACGCCTCCGCCGAGGGCTCGAAGTTCGGAACGGGTCGCCAGAACAGCAGCTGGGCGACCGCTCGATTGGCCAGCAGCCAGCGACCGCTGGCCTCGAGCCCGGCGATGAGGGTCGCCAGCCCGGACTCGGCGTCGGACATGGCTCCGCGCATCACCTCGAGATGTTCGAGCTGACCGCGTAGGAAGAGCGCGTCGTAGATGGCCATCAGGGACGGGAAGTACTTGTAAAGAGAAGGGGGTTGGACCCCGAGACGCCGAGCCACCTCGGCCAGGCTCAACCCATTGACCCCGTATTCGGTCATGACCTGGGTCGCGATGTCGAGGATCTCCTCAATGGTCTGCTGGCGGCGCCTCGTCCGCCGGTCCGATCGCGGCGCACCGGCACCAGGGGCCTCTGTCATTGCCCCGCTCGCCTGTCGTGCTGCCATAGCTTGAGTATAGCATGTTATGGGGATTGACAGGTTTAGCTAATAGTATTAGCTTTTGCTGCATACCAGAGTGAGAGGAGAAACCAGTGGCCCCCAAGAACCCGCGGTGGTGGCTGACCCAGGACAGTGCAGCAGTGGTGATCAACGCTCCTTCCGAGCGTCTTTACGACATGGTCGCCGACCTCGAGCGCATGGGCCAGTGGAGCCCCGAATGCCAGCAGGTCGAGTGGACCGACGGTTCGGGTGGCCCGGCACAGGGGGCAACGTTCGTCGGCCACAACAAGGGCGGACCGATGGGCCTCATGAAATGGTCACGGCACGGCCGGGTCGTCACCGCTGACCCCGGCCGGGAGTTCTCATTTGCGACCGAGGAAGGTGGCCGCGAGTCGACCCTGTGGTCGTACCGCTTCGATCCGGTCGAGGGCGGCACAAGGGTCACCGAGTCCTACGACGTGAAGTGGATCCCCACCTGGGCCCGGATCGTCGACGTTCCCACGAATCGACACGGCGAGCTACAGGAAGCCATGCGGCACACGCTCCGTCGACTCAAGGCAGCGGCCGAAGGCTCCCCTGTCCCCACGAACGAAAGAGACCAGCCGTGACCACCACCCATCGTGCTGCACCCGACATCGATGTCCTGACGACCATTCACCAGATACCAGGTCTGGGATTCATCCCGATCAACGCGTTCCTGCTCCATGGTCACTCGCCGATTCTCGTCGAGACCGGAGCGGTCGTCGATCGCGAGGAATTCATGACCGCGTTGCGCTCCGTCATCGATCCGGCGGATCTCAGGTGGATCTGGCTCACCCACACCGACCCGGACCACACCGGTGCCCTTCGTCAATTGATGGACGAGAACGATGAGATCAAGGTGATCACGACCTTTCTCGGCGTCGGGGCGATGAGCCTGTCAGACCCGTTGCCCATGGACCGGGTGTATCTCGTGAACCCGGGGCAGACGATAACGATAGGTGAGCGGGCGCTCACCGCGATCAAGCCGCCGACGTTCGACAATCCCTGCACTACCGGGTTTTATGACCAGGCGTCCCGGGCCCTCTTTAGCTCCGACTGCTTTGGCGCCCTCCTTTCAGAGGTTCCCGAGGATGCCGCTGACCTGTCCGAGGAGGAGCTCCGCCAGGGCCAGGTCCTCTGGACCACGATCGACACACCCTGGATTCATGCCGTGGACACGGGTGTGCTGGGTCGGCAGCTGGACGATATCCGCTCCTTAGAGCCGAAGATGATCCTGAGCAACCATCTGCCCGCCGCCGGAGGTTTCATGATCCACCGCTTGCTGGCATCGATCGCCAGTGCCCAGGCCGCCGAAGCGTTCCTCGGTCCCGATCAGGCGACACTTGTTCAGATGATGGCGCAGGGAGCTCCCGCGTAGGGCCGCTTCGGTCCTACGCTGCCCGACGGGCAGCCTTTCCCCGTTCCGCACAGCGTTTATGCTCTTGTGGCTTACAACCCGCAAGTCGGCCGGGTCGAGCTTCACGCGGGTAGTCATTGACGAGGAGATGACATGGCCACGGCGCAAGGGGGGTCTGCTATGGCGAAGACAGCGCAAACGGGGGGGAACCTCCTGGTCCGGGGCGGAGTCGTCGTTGACGGAACGGGGGAGGCCCCTATTCGAGCAGACGTACGAACAGCTGCCGGCCGCATCGTCGAAGTCGGACCCGACCTGCGCCGGGATGCCGAGACAGAGGTCGATGCATCGGGCGCCTACGTAACCCCCGGACTCATCGAGTCGCATACCCACTACGACGCCGCCGTGTGGTGGGATCCCGATTGCGACCCGATGCCGGCCCATGGCTGCACAACCATGGTCGTTGCCAACTGCGGTCTCGGCTTGGCTCCGCTTCGACCCGATGAACAGTCCGACCTGGTCGACCTTTTTGCCTTCATTGAGGATATTCCAGCCGAGGCATTTCACCTCGGAGTCCCGTGGACCTGGGACACGTGGTCCCAGTATCACCAGCAGGCCAAGGGCCACGCCACGGCGGTGAACACGGTGGGCTTTTTGCCGCATCAGATGGTGCGGACCTGGGTGATGGGCAGTGAAGCGTGGGAACGGCCGGCCACGGACAGCGAGAGGGCCGTGCTGTGCCACGAACTGGACTCGGCGCTGGCCGCGGGGGCGATAGGTCTTTCGACAACTGCCATGGACCTTGATCGAAACAATCGACGCGTACCCAGCCGCCTGGCCGACGACCGGGAGCTCCACGAGCTCATCGGAGTTCTGGCTCGTCACGATGCCGTACTGCAATTCGTGCCGAGGTTCCTTGAGCCGGAGTTCTTGATCGAGGATGTCGAACGGGCAGCGCGTCCGGCCGCCGCGGCCGGAGTGCGGACCCTCTTTGCCGGCTACCAACTCGAGACCTACGCCGCTGAACGTCGGAAGCGACTCGCAGAGTTTCTCGCCCCCTACTGGGCGGAGGGTGCGCCGTTGTGGGCAAATTTCAGTGCACGGCCAGCGCACGTCAATATGCACTTCGAGCGATCCATCATGTGGGGTGGAATCGCGAGCTGGCATGAAGTCGTCAACGCAGCGCCTGAGAGAAAGCGGTCACTTCTGGCAGATGCGTCATGGAGGTCCACCGCCCGATCGGAATGGGACGCGTGTGTCTACACCTTGGCCCCGATCCGGATGCCGCAGAGACTTCTCCTTATCGGTGGCCCGCACAGCGGAGAATCCTTGGCCGACGCCATGGCGCGCACGGGAAAACATCCTTCAGATCTGCTGGCTGAATGGCTCCTGGAGACCGACTTGGAGGGAAATCTTCGAACGGCCGACCAGCCGATGGACCTCGAAGCCTCCATCGAGCTCATTCGGGCCAGCCGGGGGCTCTCCGGGGCGAGCGATGCCGGCGCGCACGTACAGATGTTCAGCGGGGCCGGCGATGCGACATATGTCCTCTCCCACCTGGTGCGCGAGGAGGGCGCGCTCACTATTCAAGAGGCCGTTCAGGCCGTGACGGCCAAGCAGGCTGGGTTCTTCGGCATCCCGGACCGCGGGGTTGTCCGGAACGGAGCGGCGGCCGACCTCGCTATATTCGACCTGGCCGAGATCAACCCGGGTAAAGAGGTCCGTGTGCGCGACCTCCCGGGAGGAGCCTGGCGTTACAGTCGGACGCCCGCCGGCTATCGGGCCACCATTGTGTCGGGTGTTCCGACATGGCTGAACGGGGAGAGCACGGGCCATCGACCGGGTTCAATGGTGGGCCGGTACCGCCAACCTGACGCCTGATGGGGTGACCCTCGCGTTCTCTCAGGCTGAGTGCCGGGGGCGCCGAGCTACGTAGAGTGGCCGTCGTGACGACGGTTCTCGACCGGTACGGCTACGCGAGGTCTGATCGACGAATGAATTTGCGGGGCCGACGACGTCGAACTGTAGGAACTGCTGATGTGCGCCCGGTGCGGCAGACGCAGTGCGACAGAGAGGACTGAACCATGGCAGAGGAAACCAATCCGATCGAAGTGTCACGCAGGATTGAAGCACCGGCAGCCCTCATCTTCGAGATCCTGGCGAATCCGTCGCGCCACATGGATTTCGACGGTTCCGACATGCTCCGGGGAGCCGTCTTCAACCGTCCCATCTCCGGCGTCGGCGACACCTTTACCATGAAGATGCATCGGCTCGGTCGCGACTACCTGATGGTCAACCATGTGGTGGAGTTCGAGCCAGATCGCCGCATCTTTTGGGAACCCGCTCCCGGTGACGTCCCTACGGCTGGCGGTGATCCATCCAAAGTCGGCGTCCCTGCGGGTTATCGCTGGGGCTACCGCCTCACTCCGGACGGTGACGACGCCACCGTCGTCACCGAGGTCTTTGACTGCGGCTCGGAGGGGAACCGTGAACACATCCTACGCGAGGGCGGGAAGTGGATCAACGGGGCCAATCCGGTGCGTGAGTCCATAGCGGCCAGCCTGGAGAGGCTCGAGAAGATCAGTACCGGGTAGGACCGCGGGCAAGGGGCGCGGCGCGACGTAGGGTGGCCGTCGTGACGACGTTCCTCGACTGGTACGGCTGTGCGACGTTTCGGTTGCGGACTGCTGGACTCACGGTGTTCCTGGACGCCTATATCGATCGGGCGCCGACGGCCGCCGGTGCGGGCCGTTCAGCCACCGAGGTGACGGAGTGCGACTGGATCCTGGTCGGGCATTCGCACTTCGACCACCTCTACGGGGCCGAAACGATCTTGGCGAACACGTCGGCCAGGTTGATCGGCAGCTACGAGACGGTGCGGGTGCTGGAGGAGGCCGGTGTCGAGCCCGACCGCTTGCTGTGCGTCGCCGGTGGCGAGACGGTCGATCTGGGCCGCGGCGTGCGGGCCACCGCCTACCCGAGCCTGCACAGCTGCGTCTGGTCGCACCAGGCCATGCATCCGGCCGACGAAGTGTGCCTGGGCGACCTCGGCGTGACCCTGCAGCAGCAGCAACAGCGGATGGCGGCGCTGGGTTCCTTCTTGATGACCGAGCTCGACCCGCTCGCGGTCGAGCATCTCAGAAGCTCGAGGTCGGGCCAGAGCCCGCGGGGCGATGGCGGTGCACTGCTGTTCCATCTCGAGACGCCCGACGGGTCGATCCTGTACCAGGACACCAGCGGGCACTGGACCGGCGTGGTGGACCAGCTGCGCCCCGATGTGGCGATCGTGGCCGCGGCCGGGCGGGCCAATGTCGATGGCGAACCGATACAGGGATCACTCGCGACCTATGTGGCCGACCACGTCGCCCGGCTGCAACCCCGCCAGGTCGTGCTCTGCCACCATGACGACTGGTTGCCGGGTTTCTCGGTCGCCACGGATGTCGAACCGATCAGATCGGCGATCGCGGCGCGGGCACCCGATGCGGTCCTCCTCGAGCTCGGCTACGTCGACGGCACGGCCCTTTTCTGAGCCCGCACCGGTCCAGCACCACTCTGGGCCCGCCGCCGTGAATCGGGGTGGGAGCTCACTGCGACGCGGTCTTTTGGATAAGCGCTTCGACCGAGTCAGCCGCGAGCGCGGCGCCGTTGCAGCCCTCCAATGCCCCCGAGCGTCGGCGAGCTTCGTCGGCAAAGGTGCGGTCGGAAAGAATCTCCTCAGCCGCAGACCGAATCTGCGAAACGGACGCGTCACCGGCAAGGGCTTTTCCCACTCCCCACCCGTCGAGCATCTGGGTGATGGGAGCCTGGTCGCCGCCTTTGGCCGGGATTCCCACCATCGGGAGACCGTGCCGCAGGGCCCGCATCGTCGTCCCGTGCCCGCCATGCCCCACGAGTACCGAGGCACGGTCCATCAGCACGTCGTGATCGGCAAACGAAACGACATGGGCGTTCGCCGGTACTGCCAGCTCTGTTGGTTCGACAATCGCCCCTGTCGTCGCGACGACATGCACCGGCAGAGTCGCCAAGGCGTTGAGCGCCCGCTGCAGCATTTCCGGGCTTCGCTGTTCGGCCACAGCGCTGAAACTGAGCAGAACCAGAGGTGTGGCGTCATCTGATGCCCAGGGAAGCTCCACGGCTACCGCCCGTGATTCGACCGCCAGGACGGGCGCTCCGTGGACGACGTGATCCCATGCGGTGGCCGGTTCTCCGTCGAATTCCTGCAGCGCATTGACGTGGAGGAGGTCGCGGTCACCCCACAAGCTCTCGAGTGGAGGCAGTGACGAAAAGCCGGCTTTCACCCTCGATTCGCTCTGCATCGTGAAGTTCGCCTGCCACATCGTCCACAAGGAATCGAACAGCGTGTGGAGCATCACGGCGGTCGGACGACCGAAGCGAGGGGCCACGTCGAGTGCGGCGCTGAACATGGCATCGATCACCACGACGTCCGGAGTGAACGCCGAAACCACGCCGACGAGTTCTACTCCCACAGATGGCGAACTCGTGTAGCCGAACACCTCCGCCAGTGGATGAAACGAATAGCGACCCACGTCGGTGCGGGCCTCGGTGAGTGCCGTGGCGGAGAAGCCTGCCGCCGCCACACGTCCGAGCATGTCGGGTCGCCCGAAGAACTGGACGTCGTGTCCGCGATCAGTGAGTTCCCGGGCAATCCCGAGACTCGGCGTCAGATTCCCGCCTCCGTCCCAGCACGCCCACATGATCGATGCCATATCTCACTCCCTTCGCTGCTCCGTGAAGACGTCGAGAAAGAGACCCGAATTTAACTCGGCGGAGGCGGGAACGTCGGGCGAACTCCCGATGCCCGGTGGCTCCATGACCGGCGCTTGGTCATCGGATCATCCTCTCGGGCCGCTCACCGTCCGGCTTCCCCAAGGTCCACGTCTGACGGGGGGCCGCCATCGAACGGTTGTTCGAAGAGATCGGCCATCCCAACGCGAGCGCCGGGGGAGCGACCAACGCAAATGGCTCGACATGGCGGCTAACCCGCGATGTAGTGTTTCGGCAGCTGGACCCGTCCTCGGGGCGAAACCGGTTCATTGCAGTGTCGGAGGGCGGGAGTCAGGGGGGCAGCCGGTAGGCCCGCCGTTCGTGCATACAGGTGCGTCGATTGGAGGGTGACCAATGACGAGTGTTCTCGAACAAGCTCCTGAACTCGGGGGAGACGGTCTGAAGCGGGATGTTGGCCTGCTCGGGCTGATGTGGGCCTCTGAGGGGTCCATCATCGGTTCGGGGTGGCTGTTCGGTTCGCTCTACGCGCTGCAGTACGCCGGACCGGCGGCACTCATCGGATGGGTCATTGCCTCGGCCATCGTCATCCTGCTCGCGCTGGTGCACGCCGAACTTGGTGGGATGTTTCCCGTGAGCGGAGGAACCAGTCGGTATCCCCACTACGCTTACGGCAGCCTGGCCGGAGGGACGTTCGGATGGTTCGCTTACATCCAGGCCGCCACCGTGGCCCCCATTGAGGTCCTGGCCACAATTCAGTACTTCTCGACGGTCTCCTGGGCCAGCACCTGGTACAAGCCGCCTGCACCCGGGGCCATCAATGGCACCCTGAGCGGCGGGGGGATCATTGCGGCCGTCGTGCTCATGATCGCCTTCACCTACGTCAATCTGGTGGGGATCCGCTGGTTGGCCCACCTCAACACCGGGGTCACCACATGGAAGGTCATCATCCCGGTGCTGGCCATAGTCGCCCTGCTGCTCACCCACTTCCACGGAGGCAACTTCACCGCCGGTGGCGGGTTCTTCATCCCTGGAGGGTTCAACATCGGGGCGAAGGCCATCCTCATCGGCATACCCGGCGGAGGCATTGTCTTCTCCTTGCTCGGCTTCGAGCAGGCTGTGCAGCTCGGCGGCGAGAGCGCCCACCCGCAGCGCGACCTACCGCGAGCGGTCATCGGGTCGATCCTCATCGGGGCGACGATCTACACCCTCTTGCAGTTCGCCTTCATCGCGGCGATAAACCCGGCGACCATCGCCCACTTCCACACATGGGCCGGCCTGGCCAAGGACAACGCACTGGACGCGGGGCCGTTCTACACAGTGGCCAAGGTGGCCGGCCTGGCCTGGCTGGCCTGGATCCTTCGCGTCGATGCCGTCGTTTCCCCGGGAGGGACCGGCCTCATCTATCTGACCTCTGCCACCCGCCTGAGCTACGGCCTGAGCAAGAACGGCTATGTGCCAGAGGTGTTCGAGAAGACGAGTGAGCGGACGAAGATACCTGTGTTCGGCGTCATCATCTCGGCCATCGTCGGCCTCCTGTTCCTCCTACCGTTCCCCAGCTGGTCCTCGCTCATCTACATTGTGACCGGGGCGTCGGTGCTGATGTACGCCGGTGCACCCCTGGCGCTGGGTGCCCTGCGCAAGAGCAAGCCGAACCTTCCGCGGTCCTACCGCCTCCCCGCGGCGGGCATCATCGCCCCCCTGTCGTTCGTCCTGGCCAACTTCATCGTCTACTGGGCCGGCTGGAATACGGTCTCCCTCTTGATGGCCGTGCTGCTCATCGGCTACGCACTGATGGCCCTCTCCGGTGCCCTGCACCTGAACACGCACATGCCCAAGATCGACTGGGGAGCGTCCGTGTGGATCTTCCCGTACATGATCGGGATGACCATCATCTCCTACTTCGGGAACTTCGGAACGGGCGGTCTGTTCGGCGTGGGTGGGATCTTCAAGAACTTCTGGATCGGAGGGAACGACGACATTAACATCTGGATCTCGCTTTTGATCCTGGCCGTCTTCAGCCTGGTCATCTACTACCTGGCCGTCTATTCCCGCCTTCCTGAGTCCCAGGTAGATGAGTACATCAAGGACGTGTACCCGGCACCGGCTCCCGTGCACTGAGAGAACTTCCGGCGGGGCTGGCGCGCCTGCACTGCCCCGGTCCCCTCCGAACTGCATTCACCAGCCGGCACGCTTCTCCGCGACCGCAGTCGGGCGACGTGGACACGCTGCTCTGCTGGCCCAGATCGAAAAAAGAGGAACGATGATGGCCTCGGGTACCAAAGATGATCCGTGGGTGCTCACGACACCCCCGGGTACTTCGCAATACTGCATGTACAAGGACGAGGAGGCGAATCCCCCCGCTCTCGTCTGTCAGGTCGGGTCCACCACGCTCCGGTACCACGTGCGGGCGATCGAGGACCTCCACGCTTGGTTGGTGGAGCAGGGGGGCTGGGTGTTGCTGGGCGCGGCCGATGAGAAGAAACCGGCCGCCGACGGCACCGTCGAGGCGTGGGGACGCTCGGCCGACAACCCGGTAGGTGGCTGGTACGGGCTGCGCAACGGCTACCGCGGGAGATTCGGCATGTATCTTCCACCCCTGCTCGAGGCGCTCGGCCTGGCCGAAGTGACCCACGACCCCCGCAACAATTCGATGCGAGCGTCCTGATGAGTGGCAGGCTCAGTGCAGGTGGGTACGGAAGAAGGCGAGAGTCCGCGCCCAGGCGTCGTTCGCCGACTTCTCGTCGTAGCTGTCCGAGCCGTCACGCATGAAGCCGTGTCCGGCCTCGGGGTAGACGATGGTGTCGGGGTGATGGACTCTGATGCGCTCGATGTCGGCCGGCGGTATGTAGGGGTCCTGGCCGCCGAAGAAGAGGAGGGTCGGGCAGAGCGGCTCACCCAACTCGTCGGCGATGCCGCTCCCGTAGAAGGCGACCGCAGCCGCGAATCCCTCGGCGTGCAGGGCGGTGGACCACGTGAAACGCCCGCCCATGCAGAAACCAGTGACCCCGATCCGCTCGGAACCGAGGCTCCGGAGCGTATCGGCCGACGCTCGTATGTCCCCGAGCACCTCTTCGGGCTGGAGGGCCTCCATCAACGTCGCATAGTCGGACGCCTCGGTGCCCCCGCTGCGGAAGAAGAGGTCGGGGGCGATGGTCGCATAACCTTGCGAGGCGAGCCGCTCGCAGAGGCGGAGGAGCTGCGGGCTGATTCCGCCCCCCTCGTGGATCACCACGATGCCCGGTCCGGGACCACCCGATTCCGGAAGGGAGAGGAAGTAAGGCAGGGCGATCGGGGGCATAGCGTCGATTGTGGCAGATCCTGGCGCCGAGCACCGCGTGGCGCGGTGGATCAGGCAGGCCGGGCGCGTGCTCTAGCGTCGGGACCGAAGGAAGAATCTCAGCGGACCTGTCGATTGGGCCTTCGCTCGTTCGTCGTATTCGATGAGCGAGCCCGAACGTCGGGCCGAGTAAGAGAGGAGCCAACCATGGCCGAGTACCTCATTCTCATTTACGGAGACGAGTCCGCCGCCGCAGTAAGTGACGCAGAGGCGACCA
>Ga0302325_10034946_pt1 | contig 10279 bp, 9 predicted proteins | sample Palsa_T0_2_FD_201948 | JGI IMG/M metagenome (GOLD analysis project Ga0302325, IMG submission 201948) | Peat permafrost microbial communities from Stordalen Mire near Abisko, Sweden - Palsa_T0_2 | ecosystem: Environmental > Terrestrial > Soil > Palsa > Peat permafrost | place: Sweden: Abisko...
CAGCCCGCGGGCCTCCATCCGCGATATCTGGTGGGACAGCCGGCTCCGTGACTGGCTGGTGGCGTCGGCGAGCTCGGTCATCCGCAGCCGGCTGTCCGGCGCCTCGGACAGCTCGACCAAGATCTCGTAGTCGTGGCCGTTCAGCCCGTGCGCGTTCAGGTCGCGGTCGAGCTGGCGCATGAGCAACTGGGACAGGTTAACGGTCGCGCGCCAGGCCTGCTGCTCATCGTCGGTCAGCCAGCGCGGCTCACCGTTTGTCCCGGACATACCAAGAATCTACCTGTGCCCTGTCGTCCGCTGCGACAGGGTTTCCGCTGGTCCCTCCCCAAGTAGGCGCGCCCGGCCCCGACCCTCGCCAAAACCGGCATACGATAGCTGCACGAAACGTCACGCATAGTTCCTGGCCCCGAGAATCGACGCGGAGGGGACCGTGGTCACGCCAGCAGATTCCGCAACGCCGACACCCGCGCAAGCGGCCGCGGCGTACCTGCGCGAGCTGCTGCTGCGGCCGGGAAGGTACCGGCGCACATGGCAGCAGTACGCCGAGCGCAGTCGGCCGGGAAAGGTCAACCAGCTCGCGGTCGCCGAGGTGCTCGCGCGTCACCTGTGGGAGCACCCGCGAGCCAGCGGCGACAGCGACGTGGCGCCCCGGCAGCTGAAGGACACCGCCGCGCGGGCCCTGTCGGGCAAGCTCCTGTCCAAGGCCACGCTGACCCTGTTCGGCGACGCGTTCGGGTTCGGCCCGGTGGAGCGCGAGCAGCTCGGCAAGCTCTGCGAAGGCTCGGCCCACCTCCGGGTGCTTTCCGGCCCGCGCGCGATCCGCGACGATAAGGCGGGCGCCCTCGGGAGCCCGCAAATCAAGACCCTCTCCCTGCATGATCACCATTACCTCGGCCCGGACGGGATGCCGGTCCGGCATCGCGTCATCCACGTCATCGAAGCGGTCGTCGACGCGGTCGACCGGGTCCCCTACCGAGCCGACACCAATGCCCTGACCATTGAGGTCGGGCAGGGATTCAGCGGGCTCGCGGGTCCCTTCTACCAGCCGGTGGCCGACTTGTTCGTGGTCGACATGCTGCTCGCCGAGCCGCTGGCGGCCGGGGAAACGGCCACGCTCGAGTATTCGGCGGGTTTCCATTACACGATGCCGCCCGCCCCTGAATTCCGCCGCATCGTGCAGTATTCGGTCGAAAACCTCGATATACGCGTGGAGTTTCATCCGGACCGGCTGCCGGGAAACGTGGTCTGGGCGGTGTGGGACGGAATGGACGGCCCCATCGTCGAGCGCCAGCCGGTGGTCCTCGACAGCCAATTCGCTGTTCACCGCTACCTGCGCCTGGCCGAGAAGACCGTGGCCGGCTTCCACTGGGACTGGTAGCTCGGGCAGGCCGGGCCACGCGCTGGGGCGCGGGCGTGGCACGATCAGATGGTGCGGAGGGACGAGGGCGCGGCGACGACGAGCGCCGAGTTGCGCGCGCACAACCTGGCGCGGTTGCTGCGCGCCGTCCACGACGGTGCCGGCCAGCTCACCCGCGCCGAACTCACCAGGCAGCTCAGCCTGGCCCGGGGAACAGCCACCGTTCTGGTCAGGGACCTGGCCGGACGCCAGCTCATCGAGGAACTGCCAAGTCCGGCTGATTCGCCCGCCGACGTCCGGGTCCAGCGCACCCGGGGCCGCCCGACGGGGGTGCCCTCGGCGCATCCGCGCGGACCGGTCGCGCTCGCCGTCGACCTGCGGGACGACTCCTTTACCGTGGCCGCGTTCGAGCTGACCGGCCGCGGCACCGTGCTCGACCGCCAGGAGCGGGATACGCGTTCGGGTACCGCGATGCTGGCCGACGCCGCGGCCCGGCTGACGATCCGCCGCCGCCAGTTCGGTGACCGCGTGATCGGCGTCGGCGTCGCGGTGCCTTCCCCGCTCAGCGGCGGCACGATGGTGCAGCCCACCCTGTCCGACTGGCAGGACGTCGACGTGGCCGGGATCCTCGGCACCCTGACGGCGGAGGAGGCGGAGCCGGTCCTGGCCGGCAACGACGCGACGCTGGCCGGGCTGGCCGAGGCTCGCCGGGGCGTGCTGCGGGGTGTCTCGGTCGCCTTGCACCTGCACGTCGCGACCGGGATCGGCGGGGTGCTGCTGGCCGGCGGCCAGCCGGTGACCGGGGCGCGTGGCTCGGCGGGCGAATTCGGCCACATGCCGCTGGCCGGCGGCAGCGGTCCGTGCCGGTGCGGCTCGACGGGCTGCTGGGAACTCGACGCTGGCGCTCGCGGGCTGCTCCGCGCGGCCGGCCTGGGCGAGCAGGGGGACCGGATGGTCCAGGCCACCCGCGTCATCGCGGCGGCGGCCGACGATCCGGGCTCTGCCCGGGCCCTGGCGCAGGTGGCCCGGGCCCTCGGCCGGGGCATCGGCGCTCTGGTCAACGCCCAGGACCCCGAGGTCGTCGGCCTGTCCGGCCTGGCCGCCGAGGTCTACGGGGCCGCGCCGGATGCGGTCCGGACGGCCTACCTGGCCGCGCTGATGCGGTTCCGCCGCCTGCAGCCGCCCGCCCTGCTGCCGTCGACGCTGGGTGACCTGGGCACGCTGACCGGCGCGTCTGAGCTGGTCTTCGACGCCTTCCTCACCCCGCGCGGCCTCGGCAACTGGCAGCCGTCGGCCCAGAAAACCGCGTGACTTCCGCCGTCCGGCCTGGTAAGTTCCCGTCCTCGTGGCGGCGTCAAGTTCACAATCAAAAGACGAACCTACCGAACGATCCGGCCTCGACCCCATCCTGACCGCCGAACGCGACCAGTTGCGGCGCGACAGGGAATACCTGCACATGATGCGGGAGGACGTGCTCTCCCTCAAGGCGCTGGGCGGGGACCCGGTGTCCGAGGAGTACCTCAAGGCCGACCTGTATCACCGCGCCGAAGCGCTGAAGGACATCCCCGACACCCCGCTGTTCTTCGGCCGGCTCGACTACGCCGGCCCCCCAGAAACCAGCCCCACCGATCCTGGATATTCCGAAACCGGAATATCCAGGACGGGAAAATCCGGCACCGGGGGAGCGGCTGACGACGGGGTGAGCGGGCATAGCTTCCACATCGGCCGCAGGCACGTGCACGCGCCCGACGGCACGCCCGCGGTGATCGACTGGCGGGCCCCGGTGTCCAGGCCGTTTTACCGGGCCAGCGGCGCGGATCCGATGAACCTGGAGCTGCGGCGGCGCTTCGGCTTCTCCGGCGGCGAGCTGACCGCCTATGAGGATGAGCTGTTCACCACCGATCGTTCGGGCCAGGAAATTAAGCACCAGACCAGCCAGATTCTGCTGGACGAGATCGAGCGGCCGCGGTCGGGGCCGATGCGGGACATCGTCGCGACCATTCAGCCGGACCAGGACGACATCGTCCGGGCCGGAGCCGCGCAGACGGTCTGCGTGCAGGGCGCGCCCGGCACCGGGAAGACCGCCGTGGGGCTGCACCGGGTCGCGTATTTGCTGTACGCGTACAAGGAGCAGGTGCGCAGGCGCGGGGTGGTCATGGTCGGGCCGAACCGTGCCTTCTTGTCCTACATCCGCAACGTGCTGCCGGCCCTCGGCGAGATCGACGTCACCCAGACGACGGTCGGCGAGCTGGTCGCCGCCGCCGGGACGGTCGCCGTGCGCGGGGAGGACAGCGAGGCGGCCGCGATCGTCAAGGGGGACGCGCGGATGGCGGAGGTGCTGCGGCGGGCGCTGTGGGCGTCGGTCCGGCGGCCGTCCGCGGCGCTGGTCCTGCCGCGCGGGGCCAGGCGCTGGCGGCTAGCCGCCTACGAGCTCGAGGAGCTCGTGCATGAGCTGCGGCACCGGGGTGTGCGTTACGGCGCGGCCCGCGAACTGCTCGAGCACAGGATCGCGCACGTGATCTTGACCCAGATGGAGGCGGCGGGGGAGGCCTGCGACGACCGGACGCACGAGGCCGTGCGGCGGTCCCGGCCGGTGCGCGTCGCCGTGGACGCCATCTGGCCCAAGGCGGATCCGGCCCGGCTGGTGTTCGGGCTGCTGGCGTCGGCCGACGCGCTGGCGGAGGCGGCCGGGGGAGTCCTCACCGCGGCCGAACAGGCCGCGATCGTGTGGCCGTCCGTACCGCGCGGTCCGGGCTCGGCGCGCTGGTCGGCGGCCGACGTCGTGCTCATCGACGAGGCGCGCGACCTGATCACGCGGACGCCCAGCCTGGCCCACGTAGTGGTCGATGAGGCCCAGGACCTGTCGCCGATGGAATGCCGCGCGCTCGGCCGCCGGTGTTCAACCGGGGCCGCGACCGTGCTCGGTGACCTCGCGCAGGGCACCACGCCGTGGGCGGCGCCATCCTGGGAATCGCTGCTGTCGAACCTCGGCAAGCCCGATACGCAGGTCAGGGAACTGTCGGTCGGATACCGGGTGCCCAGGCAGATCCTGGACTTCGCGTCCACGCTGCTGGCCGTGATCGCCCCCGAGTTGCGGTCAGCCTCCTCGCTGCGGGCCGATCCCGGCGCCCTGGACCTGGTGCACGTGACCGCCGCCGCGCTCGGGCCGGCCCTGGTTCAGGCGTGCCGGCAAGCGTGCGCCCGGCCCGGCTCGGTCGCCGTCATCGCCGCCGACCCGCAGATTCCGGACCTGGCCCGGGTGCTTGACGGCGCGGGGGTGGAACACGGCACGCCGGGTTCTGACTCCCGGCTGACGCTGGTACCCGTCACTTTGGCCAAGGGGCTTGAGTACGATCACGTCATCGTGGTCGAACCCGCGCGGATCGCCTCGGCCGAGGCCAGGGGCCTGCAGCGGCTCTACGTGGCGCTCACCCGAGCCGTGTCGCGGCTGACCGTCTTGTATGCTGAGTCGTTGCCTGCGCCGCTGCGGTCGTGATTATTACCTCCGCTTAGGTCGGCCTTTGGTGAACCGGAGCCTGGCCCAGTGCGTCTGTCTGGGTAGGGGAAAATGCGGGGACACGCCCGCTGACTTCCTGAGGTGGGACTTTCCCGATGAGCGTTGCGCAGGAGCCGCCACGGCGGCATTCTGGATCCAGGTAGCGACGTAAAGTTTTAGACTGACTCCCCAAAGTTACGGTGATTAAGGTGGAAGCCAACGGGGCCCGCGAGCCCGACCAGATTCAGGCTGTATATCTGGAGAAGCTAGCCGACGAGTTGTCCCATCGCGGGCTGGAAGCGTGGCTGATGGCGCCGCCCGGCCGCCGACCCAGCCTGTACGTGGTGAACCCGGCCGCGCGGGCGCTCGAGGAAAACGTCTACGTCGGCTGCGGCAAGGACGGCATCTGGTGGTTCTGGTGGTCCTGGGCCGAACGGATCGCCGTCGCGGACGATGTGGACCTGGCCGCCACGACGATCGTCCGGGTGCTCGCCTCGCTGCGCCGCGCGGACTGACCCCGTTCATGATGTGATGGGCCCGTGGACCTGTGCGCGATCCCGGCGACCGGTCTCGCCCGGCTGATCAGGTCGCGCGAGCTGTCCGCCACCGAACTGCTCACCGCCGTACTGGCCAGAATCGATAAGGCCAACCCGGCGCTCAACGCCATCGTCACGCTCGCCGCCGAGCAGGCGGCCGACCGGGCGGCCGAACTGGACGCGCAGGCGGCCCGCGGCTCGTTCGCCGGGCCGCTGCACGGGCTTCCGATCGCGATCAAGGACGTGGCCGAGACGTCGGGCATCAGGACCACCTATGGATCGCCGATCTACGCCTCCTACGTACCGAGGGCCGACGCGCCGCACGTGGCTCTGCTCAAGCAGGCCGGGGCGGTGGTCATCGGCAAGACCAACACCCCGGAGTTCGGCGCCGGGTCGCAAACGTTCAACCCGGTGTTCGGTGTCACCCGCAACCCATATGACACCAGCCTCACCGTCGGCGGCAGTAGCGGCGGGGCGGCGGCGGCCGTAGCCGCCTGCATGGTCCCGTTCGCCGACGGCTCTGATCTCGGGGCCAGCGTCAGGAACCCGGCGGCCTTCTGCGGCCTGGTCGGGCTGCGGACCACGCCCGGCCTGGTGCCGTCCGACCTGCTCGATCCGCTGAGCGTCGTCGGCCCGATCGCCCGCACCGCGGCGGATGCCGCCTTGCTCCTCGCCGGGATGTGCGGGACCGATCCGGGACTGCCGCTGGCCCGGCCCGATCATGCCGGCCGCTTTCTTGACCTGCAGCCGGCGCCGCTGCGCGGGCTGCGCGTGGCGTGGACGTTCGACCTGGGCGACCTGCCGGTGCAGCCCCGCGTCCGCACCGTACTCGCGACGCTGCGGGAATCGCTGGTCGAGGCGGGGTGCGTGGTGACCGACGAAGCGCCCGGCCTGTCCGACGCGGACGAGGTCTTCCAGGTGCTGCGGGCCGCCCGCATGGCCGGGCTGGCGTCGCTGCTCCGCGAGCATCGCGATCAGCTCAAGGCCACGCTGGTCTGGAACATCGAGAAGGGCATGGCGCTGACCGGCGAGCAGATCGCGTCGGCGCGGATCAAGCAGGCCGAGATCTTCGGCCGGGTCAAGTCCTTCTTCGCCGACGGCCGGTACGACGTGCTCGCGCTGCCTACCGCCCAGGTGGTCCCGTTCCCGGTGGAGCAGGAATGGGTGACGGAGATCAACGGCCGGCCCATGTCCACCTACATCGACTGGATGCGCTCCTGCTCCCGCATCACGGTGACCGCGCACCCCGCCGTCTCGGTGCCGGCCGGCCTGACGGCCTCCGGCCTGACGGCCTCCGGCCTGCCCGTCGGCCTGCAGCTGGTCGGTCCCTACGGCGGCGATCTCCGGCTGCTCGAGATAGCGGCGGCCGTCATGGCCCTGGCCGGCTAGCGGCCGGGACGGGTGTTTGGCGTCTTATGGGTCCAGGCCCGGGAAGGCCTGAGTGCTACCGCGCCAGTACGCGGCGCGCTCGGCCGAGCTCTGCATGGCCATCGCGCCGAAGTCGCGCAGCCGCTGATCGCTGACCGCGACGATAGCCAGGTAAGCACGGGTCACGCCGTCTTCGAGGTGGGCCGCCAGCGCCATCGCGCTGGTCTTGTCGTGCACCGGGAAGGGAAGTGCGTAAAAGGCCTGCGCGGCGACGGGCTGCGCGCCGAGCGCGTAGATCATGGCGGTCAGCGTGTCACGGGCCTTGTTGTGGCCTTCCCAGTCCTGTTCGGCCGCGGCCTGCCTGCTCCCGGTCAGGTGCGCGCCCGCCACTCCGTAGCCGTAGATGGCCGCGTCCTCGGCGGCGAGCGCGGCATCCAGCGCGGACACCGCGGTGATCGCGGCCATCAGGTGATCCCCGCCCCAAGCCGTCCTCTGGTCCCGTCGCTCGTCAATTCGGCCTCTAGCCGTCAAGCACGGTGACGTGGGTGGCGTCGGAGGCGGCGATGCTCGCGAAGAGCTGTGCCAGCGCGGGATCCACGGTAGCCAGCGACCGCACCAGCCCGGCGGCGGAGGCCCGCTCCGCGGCGCGCAGCCGCGCGACCGTGACACGGGCGGGTGCGGCGGCGCTCGCGGTCGCCGACGGCCGCAGCGAGGCCGTCGCGGTGGCGGTCCCCGGGGGCTGGATGAGCCGGGCCCGGAGCCGCGTGAGGTGCTGCTCGTGCTGGGCGAGCAGGCCGGGCAGGCCGTGTGACCTGGCTGTCGTCGCGGAATCGCCGGCCAGCGCCGTCCGGTACAGGCCGATCAGGTCTTCTTCCGCGGCGATCACCGCCGTAAGCGTGACCACATCAGGTGCGGGACGTGGCCGGCCCGCCAGCGGATCGGGGCCGGTGAACCCGTCGGAGGACCGGCAGCCGGCGGTGGCGAGCAGCAGGGGCAGCGCTGCCGCCGAGGCGAGCAGGGTGCGGCGCCTCGGCAAGATCTCGGGCACACCGGCAAGCTACCACGTGCCGTTCGGCGGGTCCGGCCGGTCTATCCGCGTGACGGCCAACTCCCGGATAGGCTAGGTCCCAATCCCGCAGGTCGTGGACGAGGAGGTCGTGATGCCAGGAGGTCCGCGTCACGCGCCCAGGCCGCGCCCGTCGGCGTCCGGCGGGTCGGCCGACGAGGGCAAGATCGCGGACGTGATCGAGCCCGTGGTCACCGCCGCGGGTATGGACCTTGAGTCGGTCAGGGTGACCGCGGCGGGCAGGCGGCGGGTACTCCGGGTGGTGGTGGACAGCGACCACGGCGTGAGCCTGGACGATGCCGCGGTGATCAGCCGCCAGTTGTCGGCCGCGCTTGACACCGTGGCGGTGATGGGGGATTTCCCCTATACGCTTGAGGTCTCATCCCCTGGGGTTGACCGCCCGCTGACCGATCCGAGGCACTGGCGGCGTGCCGTGGGTCGTCTGGTCAAGGTCACGGTCGCGGACTCCGGTGTCATCTCGGGCCGCATCGTCTCAGCCGACCCAGACGGGGTCACCCTTGACGTCGAGGGTGACGAGAAAACCCGCCGCTTCGGTTACGCCGTGCTCGGCGCTGGAGCCATCCAGGTGGAGTTCGGGCACCTGCCAACGGAGCTTGGAGCGACTCGCGATGGACATTGACCTGAGCGTGCTGCGCAGTCTGGAGAGCGAGAAAGATATCTCGCTCGATCAGGCGATCAAGGCCATCGAGGACGCCTTGCTCGTGGCGTACCACAAGTCGCAAGGCGGGTCGCCGTCCGCGCGCGTCGAGATAGACAGGAAGAGCGGGCACGTCACCGTCTGGGCCGTCCAGCCCGGCGCGGACGGCGCGGCGGCGCGGGAGTACGACGACACGCCGGCCGGATTCGGCCGGATCGCGGCGACGACGGCCCGGAATGTGATCTTGCAGCGGCTCCGCGACGTCGAAGACGAGGTCACCTTCGGCGAGTACGCCGGCCGTGAGGGCGACATCGTGGCCGGGGTGATCCAGCAGGGCAAGGACCCGAGGACCGTGCTGGTCGACCTGGGCAAGCTGGAGGCCGTGCTGCCGCCCGCCGAGCAGGTGCCCGGCGAGCGTTACGTGCACGGCGAGCGGATCCGCTGTTATGTGCTCCATGTGCGCAAGGGGCACCGCGGTCCTTCGGTCACCTTGTCGCGCACCCACCCGGGCCTGGTGAAGAAGCTGTTCGCGCTGGAAGTCCCGGAGATCGCGGGCGGCGCGGTGGAGATCGTCGCCCTCGCGCGGGAAGCGGGCCACCGGACCAAGATCGCGGTTCGCTCCCATCAGCAGGGCGTCAACGCCAAGGGTGCCTGCATCGGCCCCATGGGCAGCCGGGTGCGGAACGTGATGAACGAATTGCACGGCGAGAAGATTGACATCGTCGACTATTCCGATGACCCGGCCGGCTTCGTGGCGAACGCCTTGTCGCCCGCCCGGGTCAGCCGGGTCCATGTCGTCGATCTCGCGGCCCGGGAAGCACAGGTCATCGTCCCCGACTACCAGCTCTCTCTGGCGATCGGCAAGGAGGGCCAGAACGCGAGGCTGGCCGCCAGACTCACCGGCTGGCGGATCGATATCAGGTCCGACGCCGCGCCCCCGTCCTCCGGCCCGTCACCAGAAGCACCATCCGAGCCGGCGTCCCCGGGCCCTGAGAACCCCGAAAGCACCCTCGCCTCCCAGGGCTCCCGGCATTCCCTCAGTTCCCACGGCTCCCGAGGTTCCCGAGGTCAGCAAGGAACTCAGGATTCTCAGGGCGCACAACAGCCCGAAAGTGCTCCGAGTGCCCTAGCGGCGCCGGAGGTATCAGAGGCACCGGCGACCCCGTTAGCCTCAATCAACTCGCCAGGCACGTCGTCTCGTTCTGCCGCCTCGGCCCGGCCGGATCGGCCCGCCCGGTTCTGCTCCGGTACCGGGGACCTGCGGACACGGTAGACTTATTGCTGGAATGGTCATACGAGCTCAGCAGCGTGCCTCGGGTATGCCCTTGATGCGTACCTGTGTAGGCTGCAGGGAGCGTGCGGTCAAGTCCACTCTGCTTCGCCTTGTAGCGGCTGGGGACATCATCCGGCCTGACCCGCAAGCCCGGCTGCCTGGCCGGGGTGCCTACCTGCATCCCAGCCCGGCATGTTTGGAGCTTGCGCGTCGGCGCCGGTCGTTCCCACGGGCACTGCGTACGACGAGATCGCTCAGCATGGCTTTGCTAGCTGAATATCTTTGCGGCGCGGAATCCCCGGAATAGCATGACGAAGGCGGAACAGTATGGCTGGGCAGCAGGTTTTAGACAAGAAGGAACACCTGTCGGAAAGCAGGTCGAGAAGCGGATGAGCGCTCGATGAGCACGTTGCGATGATCACCATAGGCTGAGGCCAGCCCGGAGCACGCTCTGCCCGGGCCAAGGTCCGGTAAAAGGTCGGGGAACCGGCCGAGAAGGAGCGTAGTGGCGAAGGTCCGGGTTTA
>Ga0302325_10034947_pt1 | contig 10279 bp, 10 predicted proteins | sample Palsa_T0_2_FD_201948 | JGI IMG/M metagenome (GOLD analysis project Ga0302325, IMG submission 201948) | Peat permafrost microbial communities from Stordalen Mire near Abisko, Sweden - Palsa_T0_2 | ecosystem: Environmental > Terrestrial > Soil > Palsa > Peat permafrost | place: Sweden: Abisko...
CCCCGCTCCCCGCCGCGCTGGCGGCCATCGACGGCGCGACGCGGCCATTTCCGAGCATGGCTGCCATCCTGTTCACGCCGCGGGCCGCCGATGTGGCCCGCGGCGTGAACGCAAGACGGCGGCGCGCGGCCGGCGCTACCTAGCGGCCGGGCTGGTCGCCACGCCGAACGCCGACGAGAGCCCCGACGTGATCGTGTCGACGATCGTCCCAGCGGGGTAGGAGACCTCGTCGACCGATGGCGGGCTGAACGGGTTCGTGACGTAGATGTCGGCGTTCGACTTGTCGATCGAGATGTCGAAGGCGAGGCCGAATCCCTTGATCACCGCCGACGGCTCTGTCGCACCCGGCGGAAACACGTCGACGCTGGGCCCGTTTTGATCGACCAGCAACAGGTCGCCGCTGTGGTCGATTGTCAAGCCGCCCACGTACCCCACGTGGATGCCGAGGTTCTTTCCGCTCGCGGAGTTCGGGGCAAACTCGAGCACCTCGCCGTCGTTCGTGTTGAAGGCGACGTACAGGTTGCTCTTAGAATCGAGCGTCATCCCTTCCGGAAACGAGCCCGCACCGAACGTCACGAGCGTCTTCGACGGCGACGTCTGCCCCTTCGGATAGACGAGGACGGTTCCGTTCGTGCCCGAGGCAAAATTCGCGACGTACACGGTGCCGTTGCGCGCTACCGCGACGTCGATCGGCGAGCCCGCGCCGGTGAGGGTCAGCGACGGCGTCGTGCTACCGGCCGGATACACCGTCACGGTCCCGCCGCCGAAGTTACACGCGTACAGGTTCCTCGCGCGATCGACGAACAGGCCGTCCACGCCGGCGATACCGCTTGTGATCGCGCCGATCGGCTGCTGATTGCTGCCCGCCTGGCTGTAGATCTCGACGGCTCCGGAGTCCTGGTCGGCCACATAGACGATCTTCTTGGCCGTTTTCGCTTCGGGCGACAGCCATCCGCGCTCGGTCGTCTGGCGCTCGGGATTCGGAAGGACGAGGTCGCTCGGGAGCAGCACGCCGGACCGTGCCGTGCGCGGAGCGCGCGCGAGCGTGCTCGCTGCGACCGTGTCACCGGGGATCGCGGCGGATGGCTGCACGGCACTCGAGCAGCCGGATCCGAGACAAGCCGTGCCGCACAGCACGAGCAGCGACATTGAGCAAACGGTACGACGCATCTTTCTACCTCGCGTGGAGTACGATCGCGCCAACGTTCGCAACGCGCGAGACCGCGCAATCTTCGGCGGGATACCGCACCGGGAAAACCTTTGCCTGCGAACGCGACGGAGCCCCCGCGGCGGATGCAAGAACGGGCCCCGCGTCGCCGCGGGGCCCGTCCTTGTGGGTTCGACGTGACTCGCTTGCGCGAGACTACATCATGTCGTAGCCGCCGCCACCCATGCCGCCCATACCGCCGCCGCCGCCGCCGCCGTTGTTGCTCTTCGGCTCCGGCTTGTCGGCGATGAGGGTCTCGGTGGTGAGGATCAGCGCGCCGATCGACGCCGCATTTTGCAGCGCAGAGCGCGTGACCTTGAACGGCTCGACGATGCCGGCCTTGATCATGTCGACCAGGTCGCCGCTCATCGCATCGAAGCCTTCGCCGGCCTTCGAGCTCTTCACGCGCTGGACTTCGACCGAACCTTCGTAGCCGGCGTTCTCGGCGATCTGGCGCAGCGGCTCCTCGAGCGCGCGGCGGATGATGTTCCAGCCGATCGTCTCGTCAGCAGCTCCAGCGTGGCCGTTCTTCTTCGCGGCAACGTGCGCGTCGAGTGCCTTGAGCGCATGCACGAGGCTCGAACCACCGCCGGGGATCATCCCCTCTTGGACGGCCGCGCGGGTCGCGGACAGTGCGTCCTCGATGCGGTGCTTCTTCTCCTTGAGCTCGGTCTCGGTCGCCGCACCCACCTGGATGACCGCAACGCCGCCCGAAAGCTTCGCGAGCCGCTCCTGGAGCTTCTCGCGATCGAAGTCGCTGTCGGTCTCTTCGATCTGCCGCTTGATCATCTCGATGCGGCCCTTGATCGCGTCCTCTTTGCCCTTGCCGTCGACGATCGTCGTCTCTTCCTTGGTGATCTTGACGGACTTCGCCTGACCCAGCAGGTCCGGCGTGACCTTGTCGAGCTTGAGCCCGAGCTCCTCGGACACGACCGTTCCGCCCGTGAGCGTGGCGATGTCCTTGAGCATTTCCTTGCGGCGGTCGCCGAAGCCCGGCGCCTTGACGGCGACGGTCGTGAACGTGCCGCGCAGCTTGTTGACGACGAGCGTCGCGAGGGCTTCACCCTCGACGTCTTCCGCGATGATCAGCAGCGGCTTCTGCACTTGCACTATCTTCTCGAGCAGGGGCAGGATGTCGGCGATCGCGGAGACCTTGCGCTCCGTCACGAGGATGTACGGGTCGTTCAGCACCGCTTCCATGCGCTCGGAATCGGTGACCATGTACGGCGAGATGTAGCCCTTGTCGAACTGCATGCCGTCCTTGGTCTCGACGTCCGTCTTCATGGTCTTCGATTCCTCGACCGTGATGACGCCGTCCTTACCAACCTTGTCCATCGCTTCAGAGATCAGGTCGCCGATCTCTTTGTCGTTGGCGGAGATGGCCGCGACCTGCGCGATCTTCTCCTTGGTGTCCACTTTCTGGACCATCTTTTCCATCTCGCCGACCGTCAGCTCGACGGCTTGCTCGATGCCGCGCTTGATCAGCAGCGGATTCGAACCGGCGGTTACGTTGCGCAGCCCCTCGCGGATGATCGCCTGAGCGAGCACCGTCGCGGTGGTCGTGCCGTCGCCGGCGATGTCGTTCGTCTTGGATGCGACCTCTTTGACGAGTTGCGCGCCCATGTTCTCGAACGTGTTCGGAAGCTCGATCTCCTTGGCGATCGTGACGCCGTCGTTGGTGATCGTCGGCGAACCGAATTTCTTGTCGAGGACGACGTTGCGGCCCTTCGGCCCGAGGGTTACCTTGACAGCGTCGGCGAGAATGTTCGCGCCGCGCTCGAGCGCGCGTCGCGCGGTCTCATCGAATACGAGTTCTTTTGCAGCCATGTGATGTGTGTTGACTCCTAGACGCCGGCCGGGACGCGCGCGTCGGCGACGACAGCAAGCACATCCTTCTCGGAGATGATGAGGACTTCTTTACCTTCGAGCTTGATCTCGCTGCCCGAATACTTCGAATAGATGATACGGTCGCCGACTTGCACGTCCATCGGCAACTTGGTGCCGTTGTCGAGCGTGCGGCCGGAACCTACCGCCAGAACCTTGCCCTCTTGGGGCTTCTCTTTGGCGGTGTCGGGCAGGAAAACGCCCCCGGCGCTCTTGTCGGCCTGCTCGACATGCTCGACGACCAGACGATCGCCCAATGGCCTCAGATTCACGAAAAGACCTCCACGGATCTCAAGTTGCGGGTAATTTGGCACTCATGGCAGTTGACTGCCAGCTCCGAAATCTTAGCAGACCGCCAGGGCGAGTGCAACCCCTTATGGACCTTATGGAGGGCTCGGACGAGAGATCGCGCCTGACCGAGGAACCAAAAGGAGCGACCGACAGAAAACGCAGGGACTGGCGGTTTCCCTCCGCCCGATGGACGCTCGGGACGTGTGCTCGTGAGCGGAGCGCACCCGAAGAAGGCGCTCCTGCGGCTCGCACGGCGGGTCACGAAATGCGCTCAGCACTCGGCTCCAGCGGAGCCCGCCGGGCGGAGTTAGCCCGGCGTTGCGGAGTTAGCCCGGCGTTACTGAGATCGTGCCGACCACGACCCCGCAAGCCGCGTTCCTCGGGTCACGGCTGATCAACGCTAGGTTTGTCGATGTGGACGTGGCCGTGAACCCCCACGTCTGTGTCCCCCAATCCCCATTCTGCGCGGTGTTACCGTTCGCGATGTCCCAGGTGAACTGTGCAGACTGCCCCGCAGCCTCGACCTCCACCACCTTATTCTGCGGGGCGCAATCGCCGTTTCCGGACATCGAGAACGTCACGGTATATGCACTGTCGGGCGTCGTCGGAAACGCTCTGGACCGCAGCCCACCTGGGTTGATCCCATCAAGATCGATCGTGCAAGCGTTGTTCGGGGCAGCCGGTCCCCAGCCAGTCGATCCATTGAAGTCGACCGATCCCTTCGCAACGTGCCATCCGGGAGCGAACGGCTCGCCTCGAAAGTACTCCGAGTAGTGGCTCCCGATGTCGGGCATGAGTTGGAAGTCCCCGTCGTAGAGCAGGCCGGAACCGCTCGGCGAGGCTTGACACTTCGGCAGCTTCGTCTGCCCCGCGAGCGGGCGAGGACGTGCGACCGGAGGCCGCGTCGCGGCCATGCCCTGTGGACGAAGCGAGGCTCAATGCGGACAGAACGACGGCGGCAAGGCCGAACAAGCGCATAGCGGTCCTCTCTCATGCAGGTGCATCAAAGCAGGTGCATCGAGGATGCATGGATTCGCCCGAGGGCTGGCTCGCGAGCTGAGGTTTAGCTGATGTGCCAGCCCCAGCTGCCGAGCTGGAACCAACCCGGAAGCCGGCCCGGGTCGAAGCCGAGGAAGCCGCTCTGATGGGCGATGATGATCGCCAAGAGCCAGACGGCCATCAGGAGCGCGAACTCCCGCACGTTGCGGTCCCAGCCGACGAAGAGCGGCAGGAGCAGCAGTGCGATCAGCGTCCCGAAGATGAGCATGGGAAGGACGAAGTCCAACTGGGACCCCGGCAACGAGATCGCCGCGTGCCGGCCGAGCTCGACCGCGCCAACGTACAGGGTGAGCGCGAACACCGCCGAGGCGACCAGGCGTACGAGCGCGCCGAATAGGCCGAACAGCGATAACGGGCGTCCGGAGTTGCGGGGGACCGAGGACCTCTGCGATTGTGCGGTTTGCGGCGAGCGAATCACCTCCAGACGGGTTATCGGCCAATCGAGGTCGCAGTCACACCAGGCCGCAGGCCGCCGTCGCGCAGAACCTCTCGCCACATGGTTCGCAAAGTTTTTCTTATAAACTCGGTTGCCGGCGGCGCCGCCGTTTGGGCCGGGCTCCCTGCGCGCGCAATGGGCGAGGAGTCTGCCCCGCCGGTGGATCTACCGCTGGAGAATGGTAGGCGACGGCTCGTCGCCTACCCGCAGAAGCGCCCGCTGCTGGTGCTGACGTCGCGACCCGTGCAGTTGGAGACGCCGTTCTCCGTGTTCGATGAGGGGGCGTTCACGCCGAACGACGCATTTTTCGTGCGCTGGCATCTCGCCGGCATGCCGACCGCCATCGACGAGGACACCTTTACCATACGCGTTCGTGGCAACGTGGAGCGGGAATTGTCGCTGTCGGTTGGGGACCTGCGGCGGCTCGCGCCGGTCGAAATCGCCGCGGTCTGCGAGTGCGCGGGCAACAGCCGCGGCTTCTCAACGCCGCGCGTTCCCGGTGGCCAGTGGGCGAACGGCGCGATGGGGAGCGCGCTCTGGACGGGAGCGCGGCTTCGCGACGTCCTCCGCCAATCAGGGCTGAAGGCCGGCTCGGTGCAGGTCCGTTTCAACGGCGCGGACGTGCCGGTTCTCCCCGCGACCCCCGACTTCAGGAAGTCGCTCGACGTGGACCTCGCCCTCGCCGACGACACGCTGCTCGCGTATGCGATGAACGGCCGGCCGTTGCCGCTGCTCAACGGATTTCCAGTGCGGCTCGTCGTGCCGGGCTATTTCGCAACCTATTGGGTGAAGATGATCGATGACATCGAAGTCCTCACACAACCCGACGACAATTTTTGGATGAAGACGGCGTACCGGATCCCAGCGACACCCACCGGCGGTGTGGAACCGGGAGCGACCGGGTTCGCGACCACGCCGATCGGCAAGCTCACCGTCCGCTCGTTCATCACGAACTTCGCCACAGGCAGGCGGATCGCGCCGGGGCTGCAGCTGATCCGTGGGCTCGCGTTCGATGGGGGCAGCGGCATCAAGGAGGTCGACTTCTCCCCGGACGGGGGCATCACGTGGGAGCGCGGCCTGCTGGGCCCCGACCACGGCCGCTACGGATTCCGGGCATGGACGGCCGCGTTTACGGCCGAGGGCGGAAAGCGATACACGCTCCTGTGCCGCGCGACCTCGAACGCCGGAGACGTGCAGCCGAGCGTCGCGGCCTGGAACCCATCCGGCTATCAGCGCAACGTCATCGAGCAGATGGAGGTGCGAGCATGAGGAAGGCGATCGTCACCGCTGCCGTCGTCGCGGGGCTGCTCGGCGGAGTGGCGTTCCACGCGAGCGGTGCGGCCTCGCCCGTTTCCGTCACGCTGCCGCCGGCCGTCGAAGCGTTCCCCGGCGGACCCGAGGCCGATCTGGCGCGCAGGCACTGCCTCACCTGTCACTCATCCGATTACGTCTACTCCCAGCCCAAGCTCTCGAAGGCTCAGTGGAGCGCCGAGGTCATCAAAATGGTCAAGGTGTACGGTGCCTCCATCCCGGACGCGGAGGTCGGCCCTATCGTCGACTACCTGGTCGCGCAGAACGGTAAACCGTAGCGGAGCGAACTCGAACCCGGCCTGAAAAAGGGCCGCACCTACCGTTCGCGCAAAGCGGGCCTACCGCTCCACGGAGTTTTCGCATGGGCCGTTTCTCGACCGTCCGCTGACCGCGCGTGCAGGAGTTCGCACAGCAAGTCGTCAGCGGTCTCGCCTCGGGGTCGATCTTCGCGAGCATGGCGCTCGCCCTGGTCCTGATTTATCGCTCCATGAACGTCATCAATTTTGCGCAAGGCGAGATGGCGATGTTCACGACGTTCATCGCGTGGCAGCTGATCGAGCGCGGCGTCCCGCTGTGGGCTGCCTTCGGCATGACGATCGCCATCGCGTTCTGCGGCGCCATCGCCCTCGAGCGGATCGTCATCCGGCCGGTCGAGCGCGCCGCACCGCTCACGATCGTCATCGTGACGATCGGTTTGCTGATCGCGTTCAATGGGCTCGCCGGTTGGATTTGGGGCTACGTGCTCAAGCAATTTCCGAGCCCGTTTCCGAACGCTGCGCTGCACGTGGGCGGCGTCGCGTTCTCGAGCCAGGATCTCGGAATCATCGGCGTCTCCCTCGGTTCGCTCGTCGTGATCTACTTGTTCTTCGCGCGCACGAAGCTCGGGCTCGCCATGCGGGCCGCCGCGCTCTATCCCGAGCAGAGCCGCGTGCTCGGCATTCGCGTCGGTTGGATGCTCGCGCTCGGCTGGGGGCTCGCGGCCGCTGTCGGCGCGATCTCCGGCATCATGATCGCGCCGGTCGTGTTCTTGGACCCGAACATGATGCAGGGCGTTGTGGTGTATGCCTTTGCGGCGGCCGTGCTCGGCGGCGTGGAGAGCCCCCTGGGTGCAGTCGTGGGCGGGTTGTTGCTGGGCGTGGTGCTGAACTTGCTCGGCACGTACGTCGACTTCATCGGAACCGACCTGCGCCTGCCCGTTGCCTTCGCAATCATCGTGGGCGTGCTACTCGTTCGTCCGGCCGGGTTGTTCGGCCGCGTCCGGCAGTCACGCGTTTGAGCTGCGCGCAATGAGCGCCGCGCGCGTGGGCTTGCTCGGTATCGTCGCTGCCGTCGTGGTGCTGCCGTGGATCGTCCCGTCGTTCACCGTGTTCGAGCTGACCTTCGTCGGCGCGTACGCAATCGCGATCTTGGGGCTCGGAATCCTCACCGGAACGAGCGGCCAGATATCGCTCGGACACGGCGCGTTCCTTGCCCTCGGCGGCTACACGATCGCCGTCGCCGCGACGCACGCGGGCGTGCCGTACGTCCTGTCGGTCCCGCTCGCCGGCGCGCTGTGCGCGATCGCCGGAGTCGGCATCGGGTACGTCGCGACGCGGCTCGAGGGCGCGTACCTCGCGCTCGCGACGTTCGCCCTCGCGGTGTCCGTTCCGTCGCTGATCAAGCGATTCAAGCCGCTGACGGGAGGCGCGCAAGGGCTCACGATTTCGACCGTCCACGCCCCCACGGCGCTGACCGCGCTCGGGACCGACCGCTGGCTGTACTACGTGACGTGGCTGCTCGTCGCCGCGCTCTTCGCACTCGCGTGGTTCATCCTCAAGGGTCGCGTCGGCCGCTCGCTGCGCGCACTGCGCGACAGCGAAGTGGCGGCGGCTGCCTTCGGCATCGACCCGGTGTTCTACAAGACGCTCGCGTTCGGGTGGAGTGCGGCCTACGCCGGCGTCGGGGGCGCGCTGCTTGCCATTGCGACCTCGTACGTGGGACCCGACGTCTACAGCTTTGCGCTTTCGATTACGCTGCTCGTCGGCGCCGTCTTGGGTGGGCTCGACTCGCTGTGGGGCGCGCTCATCGGCGGCGTCGTCGTCGAGTTCTTGCCGCTCTGGGCGCAAAAGGTCAGCGCCGCGGCCCCGGCGGTCGTGCAAGGCGTAGCCGTCATCCTCGTCATGATTTTCTTTCCAGGAGGGATCGCCGGCTCGCTCGGGCTTGCCGTGCGGCGCCTCGCGCGGCGCGAACCGGCGCCGCTTCACCCAGCAGCCACAGAGTAACCAGCAACGGAGGAACCAGCGATGACCATTCCACGCAAGCTCCTAGCCACAGCGACCGTCGCGCTGTTCGCACTCGGCATCGGTGCCGGTGCGACCACGCGCGTCGCTGGGCAACAGGCGGATCCCGGCATCAGCGCGACCGAGATCCTGCTCGGCGGCACGCATCCCTACAGTGGACCGGCGTCTGCGTACGGCTCGATCGGCAAGGGCGCACTCGCGTATTTTTCTTACATCAACGACAAGGGCGGCGTCAACGGGCGCAAGATCACCTATAAGGATCAGGACGACGGGTACAGCCCGCCGCAGACCGTGCAGATCACGAAGCAATTCGTCGAATCGGATCACGTCTTCGCCATCTTCAATAGCCTGGGCACGGCGCCGAACATCGCCATCCGGCCGTATCTCAACGACCAGAAGGTCCCGCAACTCTTCGTTTCCACCGGAGCGACGACGTGGGCGACCGATGCGGGCAAGTTTCCGTGGACGATCGGCTGGCAACCGGACTATCAGGCAGAGGCCATCGTGTACGCGAAGTACCTGCTCAAGGAAAGCCCGAACGCGAAGATCGGCGTCATCTACCAGAACGACGACTACGGTCAGGACTATCTGGCCGGGTTGACCAGGGGCCTCGGTTCGAAGGCGAACCTCATCGTCAAGCAGGTGAGCTACGAGGTGACCGATCCCGACGTGACGTCGCAGATCGCGAACCTCAAGAACAGCGGCGCCGATACGCTGTTCATCTTCGCGACGCCGAAGTTCAGCGTGCAGTCCCTCGTCACCGCGGCGAAGATGTCGTGGCATCCAACGATCTACTTGAATAGCGTGTCCAATTCGCAGACCATCATGCGCGCCGCCACCGCGGCGGGCGGCGCCGACGCGACGAACGGCGTGCTCACGGCGGCGTACGTCAAGGATCCCGCCGACGCGCGCTGGGCAGGCGATCCGGGCATGAAGCTCTATCGCCAGATCATGGCCAAGTACCAGCCGAGCGGAGACACCAGCGACGGCAACTTCCTGTACGGCATGGGCGCGGCCGAGACCATGGTGGACGTCCTGACCAAGGCCGGCAAGAATCTAACGCGCGCCAAGGTGATGGACGCGGCGATCCACCTGAACGAGCAGCACAACATCGCGCTCGTTCCGGGCATCACGGTGCAGACGTCGCCGTCTGACCGCTTCCCGATTCGCGAAGAGCAGCTTGCCCGTTACGAGGGCGGCCTCTGGAAGCTGTTCGGCTCGATCATCGACGCTCGCAGGTGAGCGTCACGGCGAGCGCGGCGACCGATACCGTCATCCTCGCGGTTCGCGGGTTGACGATCCGCTTCGGCGGAATCGCCGCGCTCGCCGATGTCTCGTTCGCCGTCGCGGCCGGCCACATCACCGGGCTGATCGGGCCCAACGGCGCCGGGAAGACGACCTGCTTCAACTGCATCACCGGGTTCTACCGGCCGACGTCCGGGACGATCACGGTCGATGGGTCGGACGTGCTCTGCCTGACTCCCCACGAGATGGTGCGGCTGCGCGTCGCGCGTACCTTTCAGAACCTCGAGCTGTTCTCGCGCATGAGCGTCATCGACAACGTGATGGTCGGGGCGCAGGCACGGCGCGATCGCCCGCGCAGCGAACGATTGCTGCGCGCGGAAGCGCTGGAAGCCCTCGACTACCTCGGTCTTGCGAGCATCGCTTCTGCGCCGGTGCGCGGCCTGCCGTTCGGAACGCGCAAGTCGGTCGAACTCGCCCGCGCGCTCGCGGCGCGCCCGGGCCTGCTGCTCCTCGACGAACCGGCTGCGGGCCTGGGCCACGAGGACGTCCAGCAACTCGCAGGCGTGA
>Ga0302325_10034948_pt1 | contig 10279 bp, 9 predicted proteins | sample Palsa_T0_2_FD_201948 | JGI IMG/M metagenome (GOLD analysis project Ga0302325, IMG submission 201948) | Peat permafrost microbial communities from Stordalen Mire near Abisko, Sweden - Palsa_T0_2 | ecosystem: Environmental > Terrestrial > Soil > Palsa > Peat permafrost | place: Sweden: Abisko...
TCGTGCGTGCGCAGAAACGTCTTATCAGTGACGTTTCGCACGAGCTGCGATCCCCGCTCACACGGATCAATCTAGCGTTGGAGCTAATACGCAAAGTTGACCACCCTGGAGTTGCGACGGCGATTCACCGTCTGGAACGGGAAACAGACAGATTGAATGAAATGATTGGTAAACTGCTCGCTCTATCTCGAGTGGACGCTGCGGGCCGTCTAATTGAGAAAGCGAATCTACGGCTCGAAGATCTGGTCCGTGAGGTTGTCGCCGACGCGGACTATGAAGCTCGTAGCGAACAACGCGGCGTCATTCTGCGGGAAGCTGAATCCTGCCAGATTTTCGGCAATGCCGAGATGCTTCGAAGCGCACTCGAGAATGTCATTCGGAACGCGATTCGATACACAGCACCGGGGAGCGATGTTGAAGTCAGTCTCAAGTATCACTCGAACGAGGACGAGACTATGGCAAGAATTGAAGTGAGGGATCATGGCCCAGGCGTTCCTCCGACCTCTCTCGAAGATCTATTTCGTCCCTTCTACCGCCTGGACGATTCGCGTGAGCGCAAAACTGGGGGCGCGGGGTTAGGACTGGCGATTACGAAGCAGGCGGTGGTTCTTCACGGGGGCAAGGTTATTGCGGAAAATGCGCCCGGCGGGGGCCTTGAAGTACGAATCACGCTGCCTGCGACTCCTTCGATTCAGCTAATGGTGTGACAATGGCTGCCAGACTCGGACCATGAATTTGCTTCATGTTTCCCCGCTAACCAGGTTCAACAACCATTTATGAAACCGGTTCTAGTTGCTTCGGTCACCGTTCTTCTATCAACCGAATCTTTACTCGTGGCTTTCGAACACTTTACGCCCGTCGTAGAGCATTTCAGTTATGGTTTCCCATGAGCAACGAAGAGGGGGTGCTATGGGAGTCGAGATGGATCGGATCGAAACATGCCAGAGGTCGTCGTGCCTTAGTGGAGATTACCGATTGCGGATGGTAGTAGCGGACGCATCGCTACACTATATGGAGACAGTGTTGGTCCTGCTTGAGTTGCACGACAGTGTAGATTTACTCGGTCGCGCGGCAAATTTCGAAGAAACCGTCCAGTTAGTCGTCAATCATCGACCGGACTTGGTTTTGATCGATCTTGACATGCCCTTTGCAAACCTGCTCATTCCAGCAATAATTCTTTCCACAAATGCGCCAATAACGGTTGTCGGCATGTCCGCATCGTTCGATTCGCACGCCGCAGACGTTTTGCTGGCAGTCAGCGCCCTCCTTCACAGGGAGCACTTATTGCGAGAGTTCGTGTCCTTTGTGGCTGCTATTTATGACTGGCCGAAGTTCCGAGGTTCAGCTAGCGAGACTGCACGGGATACGTAGTAGTTGCGGGCTGATTCGGGGGGAAGCGACCCCTGTTAGCCGAGGAAATCCTGATCCTCAGACGACAAGATCATCGACAAATCGGAAAATGCATATGCATATCACAGAGCCGAATGCAAAGGCTGAGGTCGTTAGTCCCAAGAGTAAGGCGAGTTTCCTGAACCGGGCACGTCAACTCCATTTGTACCTCGGCGCGTTTTTCGCGCCGAGTATCCTTTTCTTCTCCTTCACGGGAAGCATTCAATTACTAGGCGTTCACCAAGCTCGTCCCGGAGGTTATCGACCTCCAGTCTGGGTCGCGAGACTTGCCGAAATCCATAAACGCCAGAGTCTCGCCACACCACCAAACAGATCACCTTTGATGGATCGGGAAAAGCCGCCCTTTGGGCCTGAGCGCACTCTAGGAACCGGAGCCCCGCCCCCAGGAATGAAACCGAATCTGGCACTCAAAGGTTTTTTTCTGCTCATGTCGATCGCACTTTTTGCAACCACTTGCCTAGGTATCTACATGTCATTCAAGTACATCGGGAGGCGGATCATCGTTTGGGCTTTGCTCATCGCCGGCATCGCTATTCCCAGCCTCTTGTTGATGACATGAGAGCCTTCAAGAGCACCCTGAATCACGTATTTTGCCAGCTCCAGCGTTACCTACGCAATTCCGATGCACCATGTTCAATCCGGCATCCAAATCTGGTTCTTTCGCTTGCTGAATAGATCGTTAAAGACTTCGACATAACTTGGTAAATCGTGTATAGCGTTGAGTCACAATATTCTCGATCCTCTTGCACACCACAGATAACAGACAAAGTAGCGATAGAACTATTTGTTGCAGGAAGGTTCCTATGGAACAGCGCGAGCGAGAGATTCGATGTATCCCCGCTCATAGCCGGCCGTGAATGTGGCACGATCCTGTTCCGTGGACCAGCGGCCCACGGCAGGACGCTGAGGCTCACCATTGTCGGCGGCGAGCTTGCCCAGGTACATTCCATCGCGGAAAGCACCGTTGACCGCCAGTCGCGACTCCGCACTTGCGTCTGGACTAGTCGCGCGTTTTCGATTGTCGAGCATCGCCAATGTTCCCATTGACACGGCAATCACTATTGCGTAATTAACAAGTTTGCTCATCGTTTTCTCCTTTTCGATTGAAATAATTGGCCGAACTGCTACAAACCACTGTCTCGGCCCGCCCGCTCACCGCGCATCGCTCTGCGACACATCTGAAAAGTTCCGGAACATTGCGCCTGTGTCCATGAGTACGCGAATTGTTCTTTAGCTTGCAGAATAGATTGTTAAGAGTTCTGCACAATTTGGTAAAACCCTGATAGCGATGCGCCACAATATTCTTCGTCGACAGCTTCAAGAAGCACCGGTAGCAGAAATATTAGCAACAGGACTTTACGCAGCTAATTACTCAGCATTTAAAGCAAAGATGCTGGCAATCCCGTTGCTGGCCAGATGACTGTTATCAATTCTCAGAAGGCCGCAGGGCTAACAGTTAAAGACCTACTCCAGTTCTGGTGCCGAAGTCAGGCAGCGCAACTGTGAATCGCAGAGCATCGGAATCCGATCTTGACCTGGAATATTTGGGAGGTACCACCAGAGGCGCAACTATTTATTTCGTGTCGGAAACAACTCGAACTATTATCCCGACAATAATGAACCCCCAGTTCAAGGGCTTTATTGCAGAACATGCGACGGCCTCCATCGCGGTCTGCTATTTGTCCTCACTCTTACTCGTATCCCGAAAGCGCCAGTGCTTTGGCAGGCTGTGGGAGCTCATCGTCATCGAAATGCAGCGAAGGGAACCTATAGTGCGACTATAACCGGCACAGACATCGCCGCCGCCTCAGTACCAGCATCGACTCTATGACACTCACTATCGATTGTTACAGCCCAATATTTCGCGCGTCTGCGCCACAAGAATCGCATTAACCGAAGCGGGCTAACTAGAGTCTGTCTAGCGGCAAATAATTCAGTCCTCTCGCAGACCGGTCCTGCAGGCCATAGAACTTTACCCAACTATAACGAAGCATTTACGCACAAATCGGAAAGTAACAGCATCTTTTATGGATGAGGAGCTAATCATGACAACCCCAATTTTCTTTATTGTTTTTCTGCTTTCAATGGCTGCAATCCCCGGTTCATTGCTTGCCAAAGGCAAGATGACGGCCAGTGATGCTCAGCCGCCAGAAATAAAGATTATGCCGAGCGCAAATCAATTGCCCGAAATTATTCTTGCCGTAAATCCGAGTATGCCGCTCGGTCCGAAGGATCTCAGAGAGGGCTACGAGGACGAGATGAAGGCTGTTTCTGACCGACTTGCAAACGAACTCTCCTCTATTTCCCACGCAGCCGATGAGAATCAAATGAGCGGGCAGCAGGCGGAGGAAATCAGCAAAGAGCGCTTTCAAGTGGCTATGATGCAATTTCAGTTGCTGGTCGCCTTGCGCGCAAACCTGGACCGCGAGATCGATCGCGCAGAGCAGACCGCCCAAAGAGACCCCCATCCAAGCCAGCAGGATGTGTCTGCGGTCGTGGAGTTGCCTTTCTCGTCACTGCAGCTTAATCCCAAGCTTATTCGGTATCTGCAACTAACATTATCCCAAGTGATCGCGATCCAAGATGTCATATCCAGAGAACGACAGAATATTGATCCGATGATGGCTGATCTAAGAACGACGGGCGAGAAACTGTTCCGAGTGAATCAGCAGGGATATACCGATAGCAAAGAAGTTCGGGTTTTAGCAGCATCGCAAGCGGCCATTGTTTCAAAGCTTATTGTTGCAAATTCACGAATGCAGGCGAAAATATCTCCACTCCTCAATGCAGAACAGCGTAAGAAACTGGAACATCTTCGCCAAGCGGATGAAGTGGCGGTCTTAGATCAACAGTAGAGCACAATTCCTCAGAAGCGGGCACTGCGGGGACGCAACCATGCTGAGGGATAATTTGGCGGGGCTCATCGAACCGATGATCGACCGCGCGGGAGCTCCTCCGCCCGGTAGTCATCCAAAACAGGGGCCACCTGGGGGATGCTATAGCTCCGCCGAAGTGGCAATCGTCGCTCTGAAGCGATCCTGGCGCCAAATTTTTCTGTGGAAGACGAGGCGACAGGCAGAGAACGGAAAACGACCCAGTTTGGAAGTGACCACTGCGGCTGATGACTCCCGCACGGTTCGCACCGCGCAGCACCAGAGTCATCGGACGATAGACCCCACATGCCTCACAAAATCCCCGCCCCGAAGGGCGGAATCTATGCACTAACGGAGAACGTCGCTTCTCCATTTCACGCTGAGCCAAGACACTCTCGGTCCACCGTCGCCGCGCCGCAGCACCGTTTTGTACTTTGTGGGATCGACCCCTTCATGGACAAACGAGGTAGTGGAGGGCCCTTCACCCCGCGCCACCCTCGCCGGCAGCAACCTCTGAAGTACATTAGCGATCACCAATGGCTGTTGCTCTCCCGCACTTCCCACTGGTTGTATGACCGCTCAAACCCGTTCGGTCCCAGGATCTTCATTTCCCAACCGTCGTTTTCGCGAGAACCGACATTCGACACCCGCCAGTCTCCCAGCCGGTCGCTCAGAGCGTGTTCCACCAATACCCGAACTTCAGCGCCGGCGCCAGGGTCACCTGTGTTTTGCGGTTAAAGTGACGGAGCCATTTCAAATCATTTTACCGTCGACGAGCCCTCAGGTTTCGCCAGGCACGGTTGGGTTCGACACGCCTCCCGCGTCTGCCCGCTCATCGCTCGTGTGCTTCTAGAAAAACCTCAACGACGCGCCTAGTCTGGCTTCCGAGTGAAGATCAGAAAATAATCCATGCCATCGGCTTTCACGAAATCCTGTGCGTCGAGCAGTTCGTATCCGGCCCGGACATCTTCGCGAATGACCACATCTTTACTCACGCCATGATCGGCTCCGTTGCCATTGCGATCAATGATTCCGATCCTAGCTCCTGGTCTAAGCGAGGAGCGAAGGTTCCGGAGCAGCACAACCGGATGGGCCAATTCGTGGTAGGTCTTGACGTATAGGAAATACAAAAATCGGTTTCAGATCTGCTCGCGATGTCGCGGGATGCCCTTAATGAAGTCAGAAGATGTTGGGATCAAGCCGCTGTGACTGGTGCTCGACGGCCAATCCTATGCATTACGCGGCCGAGACTATCCTGGAGAGGATCGATACCGAAGGTTTTGAGAAGAAGCCATCTCCAGCACAGTCGCCGAGGGTGCGGTCGTCGCTGCTGGTTCAGCAGCACGAAGATGCCAGCCCATAGCTGAGCTTTGGCACGTGGTGAGAGCAATCCAAAGTATCGCATCGCGTGCCGACCGCGATGGGGAACATGTTGCATTAGCAAGTTGACAAATTCCTCATTCGCATACCTTTTTGGAACAAACTGCTTATTCTTCGTGTCCTTCGCCAAATACTCGACTTGGGCATTCCCAACCCTCATGAGACGGTGTTGGGCGATCGGCGGTCGTCGTATGTACCTGCCATCGTGTTTTAGCCGGTAAGTCTTTGACCCGTTCCGACTGATAAAAACATTCCAGGGGCGTTCGTACTGTGTCATCAACATATTCAATAGTTCTTCGCCCGAAAGGCTGGACTTGAGCAGGTTCCTCTTACGTGCCTCTGAAAGAAAAGCAACCACCGCAAACCGCCAAGCGCACATCAACTCGCGCTCGTTATACTTCAGACGATGAATCCAGCGGTTCCTGGATTCCATTAAACCGCCTGCTGAGACCAATACGTGCAGATGAGGAACAAAGTTAAGGAATCCACCGAAGGTCTGCTGCACAACGAGGACAATCAAGCGCACGCCGTATCGAGCCTTTGCCCACTGTTGTATGGCCTCCGCTCCCATCGCCGGGATGCCATCTAGGATGTGTCGGTTTTGCTGGACGATCGGCCTAAACTCTATCGGCAACGTAAGGGTTATGCCAACGTAAGGTACGTCAGGAAGGATAGCCTCCATGTCCGCTTGCCATGCTTCTGTGGCGCGTTGTCCACAACTGGTGCAGAATCTCGATTTGCAGGTATGGAACACCAGCTTCGACTCAGTTTCTGACGCAAAAACCTCCGCGCCGAGAGCAATGGTTCCGCATTTGATAATTCTTAAGAAATTTTCGCGAACATGAGCCGGAGTACGCTCATGGTCCCAATAGGCTTGGGTATCGAGCAATATTTGCTTAATTGGCTGCTTGCTAAGGCTCGTGTACGCGCCCGCTCCCAACAACCCGACTTGCCGGTAGGTGTTGTAACCGACCACGGTAAGCGGGCCGGAACGGGCTACGGAGGTCTCGCTCTCGGTTGTGTGGTTGCCCAGATTCGGCGCATTATTGTCGGGCAAATTCACTTGCACATCCTGAGCGCGCGCGGCCAGCGAAAGACCGACGGAGAATGCACCTGCAATGACCGCTATTCTGACCGCCACTCTGCGCCACATCGAAGGCGACCTCACAATCAACCTGCCATCCTCATGCGCGGCAAGGTAAAGACCGACAGAGAACGCGCCTACCATAACAGCTTTTCTGCTCGCATTCGAGCGGTTCAGTAGGGCATATGCTGGCCACGCGAAGGCCTCGACTGCGGCATTGCAGCCAGGCTGTTCTCGTCCACAAAAGTCTCCGCCCAGACATTCTTTAGCAGTTCGTCGCGGGTGACAACCTTTCCCGGGTTCTGCACAAAGTACAACAGCACATCGAAAGCCCGACGGTTGAGCGTGACGATCTATTCTTCCCGCCGCTGGTTATCTCAACAGTCGAATCTTTTCAATTTCAGCTCGATCCAACCGCGCCACGCTGGTCTTCCAATATGCTTTCCAGTCGACCTGCCTGATCGATCAAGATCGGAGAACAAAACAGAGAACATTTTGCGCCGATTGAGAGCGTTGAATTCCGAATAAGAACCCCTGACTCCGACTGCAAGCGCTTAAGAACATTGTGCATCGCGAGTTTGTGAGCGATTGCTAAACCGTTATACGGGCTAACACCTGTATCGAGCGTTCGAATCCCTCCCTCTCCGCCAGACCTTGCAATCCCAATCACTTAGGCTCCTACTGAATCGTGGAGGGCTCCACGTTCGCGGTGCTGTCTACTAGTGTCCCATTAGTGTCCGATTGAATCCGCTCCGCGTCTGCGATGTGGTTTTCCAGCTTTGTCATCGCATTTCGAACGTCAGCAGCGGCAGTCTTGATGTAGTAGGCCGCCGTAGTGCTCACATTCTCATGTCGGAGGATTCGCTGGATCACCATATCGGGCACGCCGAGACGGTACAGGTTGCTACCAAGTCCGCGTCGCGCCGCGTGCCATCCGTGCCACTCTGGGATGCGAGTGTTACGTTTGTACGGATGGTCTGCCTTGTGGTCTGATTCTGCTTTCCCGCAAACCTCACAGCGATTCAAGTGCGGGCAGGATGACGCGGTTGACCACGCTGCTGAGCGCCAGCGGCTTGCCCAGAGCGTTGGCGAAAATCGGGCCAACGTTCGGACTCCCGCGGGGCAACCCGCGGCGCAGACGATGAATTTCCAACCGATCCGCAAGCTGCCGAATCAGCGGGACGGGAGCGCGGCCCTTACGAGTCTTGGGTCGGAGATGCGACCGCTCCAGATCGATTCGCACGTCCTTCACCTTGACAGCCGGATGCCATAGCGGGAGAATTGCGCGGTTGCTTCGGCTTGGCAGCGTTTCCCCCTTTATCTTCCTGAGAGGTCCACATGCCGTCACCACGCTCGTCTTTCCTGCTTTTCCTTCTAGCCGTGTCACCCGTGTCGATGATCGCTGCCGCGTCGGAGCAAACCCCCGCAAGAGTGACGATCCAGGGCAACGTGGCCCCCGCATTGCAAGACGCCACCTTCGTCAACCACAGCGACCCCAACGCAGTGCTGACCATCGTCGTCGGCCTCAAACTCCACAACGAATCAGAGTTTACCGACCTGCTCAATCGCCTATACGATGCCAATTCAGCGGATTATCACCGCTGGATTACTCCCGCCGATTTCCTGGCCAAATTCTCGCCGATTCAATCCGACGTTGATGCGGTGCGCCAGCATCTGGAGTCTCACGGACTGACCATTAAACGTGTATCGGATAACCGGGTACTGGTCGAAGCCACCGGAACGGTCGCTCAAATTGAGGAAGCATTTGCAATCAACATCAATGCCTACAAGCTCGGCGCAGAAACTCACTACTCGAATGATCGCAACCCGAGCGTTCCATCCAGCTTGAAGGATGTGGTCGAATCGGTGACAGGATTGAGTTCGCTGGAAAAGATGCACCATACGTCGAATTTCGAAGAGTCGCCTGCTGCAGCCGTCACTTACACACCGCTGGAGATAGCCACTATCTACAACTTCCCGAGCAGCCTCAACTCGTTTCACGGCAAGACTGTTTACGATGGGACTGGTGTGACAATTGCGCTTGCCACCGCCGACACCTACCTGACATCCGACGTTGATTATTTCTGGACGTACTTCGCGATTCAACGTACCGGCACTCTGACGAACATATGCGTCAATGGATGCACCAGCACGTTGGCATACGAACCAACTTTGGACGTTGAGTGGTCCGGCGCTCAGGCTCCGGGCGCAAACCTTATCGTTTACGAAGTACCGTCGAGTTCATTTTCTGATTTCTCGCTGATGTTCAGCCAGATGGCGAGCGATAATTCGGCTCAGGTCGTTTCCATTTCTTATAATGCGTGCGAAAGCAATGTCGGACAATCTGTCATGAAAACGGAGAATGCTTCGTTTTCCCAGATGGCCGCTGAAGGCATAACTATCTTTGCGGGATCGGGCGACTACGGAGCTTACGACTGCGACACCAAACAACTCAAAATCGGATTTCCGGCGAGCGACCCAGACCTGACCGCAGTGGGTGGGACGACTCTTAATGCTACTGCGCAGTACCGGTACAAGAGCGAGTCTGCATGGACTTATTCCGGCGGGGGGGCGTCTAGTTACTTTGCGAAGCCCAGTTGGCAGGTAGGGCCGGGCGTCCCGAGCAACAAAAAACGCGACATCCCGGATATTGCATTCGATGCGGACGAAAACACTGGGCAGTACACCTATTACGAGGGTGAATGGTACTCGGGATTCGGCACCAGCTACGGCGGCCCAAACATGGCTGGCTATTGGGCATTGGTGCTTGAGGCGCTTAAAGGGAAGTCTACCGGCAATGTCGCTCCTCTTTTCTATCAACTTGGTGCGTCAACCTCTTACAAAATGGACATGCACGACGTGACCACTGGCAACAACGGCGCAGGAATCGGACCCGGCTACAACGCCGCTAAGGACTGGGATTACACCACCGGCTGGGGCAGTCTAAACGGCACCAAAGCTCTTTCCTACTTCGAAAAGAACCCGTAACGTCGCCCTCGTCCAGTCTGCAACTCAGACACCGAAGAGGCGCGCAATCTTGGAAAACTCTTGGATATTTCTGACATCAAAAAGCGTACACGAAATCGTGGAACGAATGCCCTGAACTCGCAGGCGAGAGAATGCCTTCGGGGGATCTCAAAAAAGCACGGTGGAGAAAGATTAGGGCTGGAAAGAAGTCTCACAGGCCCTAACACAATCTCGCGAGTGTGGAAAACTCGTGGATATAGCGGACATTCGCCAACGGTTGAGCGCGAATATTAAACGGATGCCTGAACGTCCTGACGAGAAGCGGCTGCGGGAGATGCGCGAAACCCGAGGCTCCGCCCGGCTCGGCTGCTAGCTAGCGCGACGTTTCTCCAACAGCTATTCTGGTGTCCCGATGACTGTCCTATAACTGACGAATGAGGTCACATTGGGTCAGATTTGGTGTGTCCTTTCGGCAGGGCTGCGTAATCGCAAAATTTCTACGCGGAATCAGATAGGGGGATGGCCCGGTCCAAGGTTTCGCGATAGTTCCATGGCATCCACTCCG
>Ga0302325_10034949_pt1 | contig 10279 bp, 14 predicted proteins | sample Palsa_T0_2_FD_201948 | JGI IMG/M metagenome (GOLD analysis project Ga0302325, IMG submission 201948) | Peat permafrost microbial communities from Stordalen Mire near Abisko, Sweden - Palsa_T0_2 | ecosystem: Environmental > Terrestrial > Soil > Palsa > Peat permafrost | place: Sweden: Abisko...
CCGGAGACCACGGCTCGCTTCTCCTACATCAACGACCGGAGTCGAAGCCAATCACCCCCATGTGGGTTCTCCAGCTGACCCGGGTGGCCAGCCCATTCATTGTACGGGCTTTTCCCTCGTCAGCTTCACGCCCCCTCACGCCCCGCTCCAGTGGTTGATCTCCTTGGTGGCGCGCGCCGCTTCGCGCTCGAGGTCGCGGGACATGAGCAGGTTCCGCTTGTCGTAGAGTTTGCGCCCCTTGGCCAGCGCAATCTGCACCTTGGCCCGGCCGTCTTTGAAGTAGAGGGAGACCGGGATCAGGGTCAGTGCCTGCTGCTGGGTCTTGCCCATGAGCTCGTCGATCTGGCTCCGGTGCAAGAGCAGCTTGCGCTTGCGGTCGGGATCATGGGCGCCGAACCCGGTGGCGTACTGCCAGGGCGGAATGTGCATCTGGAACAGCCACATCTCGCCGTCGTCGACCCGGGCGTAGGCCTCGCTGAGTTGGGCCTTGCCCTCCCGCAGCGACTTCACCTCGGAGCCCTGCAGCACGATGCCGGCTTCGAGGGTCTCGATGAACTCGTACTCCCGCCGGGCGCGCCGGTTGGTGGCGACCGTGCGGTCGCTCCCTCGCTCGTCGCGGGCGGCCGCCCGCTTGGCGATCTGCTTCTTCGCCCTGGCCATAGAAGGTCGAGGGTACCCTGACGGCGTGCTGCGCCTGACCAGGGACATCTATATGGAGATGATCGGGCATACCTTGACCGGTCTGCCCGACGAGGCGTGCGGCCTCCTGGTGGGGTCCTACGGGGGAGAGGAGGCCACCCATATCTTCCCGACCACCAACGCGGCGGCATCGGCCCTGATCTACGAGATCGACCCCAGGGAGATGCTGGGAGTGGACCGGGCCGCCCGGGCCCTGGGGGCGGACATCATGGGGGTCTTCCACTCCCACACCCATACCGATGCCTATCCGTCGCCCACCGACGTGGCCCAGGCGCTCGACCCGGGGTGGCACTACGTCCTGGTCTCGCTGCGCGACACCCACCCCGTCGTGCGGAGCTACCGCATTGTCGAGGGGGTCATCACCGAGGAGCCGGTGGAGGTCCCCGGGCTGGGAGAAGAGCCCGAGGTGGGGGAGAGCGAGCACGCCAAGTAGAATCCTCACCAGATCAGTCAACAATCACCTGACCTGCACCCGGGCCGGGTGGATGCCCTACACGAGGAGGCCCCGTGGCCGTCGAAGTCCGCCTACCTACCGTCCTGCGCAGCCAAGCCGGCGGGGCATCCGTGGTGACCGTCGACAGTGGGACCGTCGGCGAGGTCCTGGCCAAGCTGGTGGCGGAGTACCCGGGCCTGGCCGGCCAGGTGGTGCAGGCGGACGGGTCGCTGCACAAATTCGTCAACATCTACGTGGACGACGACGACGTGCGGTACCTCGACGGTGTGGACACCCCGGTCCCCGACGGCGCCGAGGTCTCCATCCTGCCGGCCGTCGCCGGCGGCTGAATGACCCCGTATCCGAAATGACCTCGTACCCGTCATGACCCTGTACCCCTCCGTCCTGGAGCTCATCGGGAACACCCCGCTGGTCGACATCAGCTCCTTGAGCCCGAACCCCTCGGCGCGCCTGCTCGTCAAGCTGGAGGGCCAGAATCCCGGCGGATCGGTGAAGGACCGCGTGGCCCTCTCCCTCGTCGAGCAGGCCGAGCGGGACGGGCTGTTGGTGCCCGGCAAGCCCGACCAGATCCTCATGGAGCCGTCCTCGGGCAACACGGGGATCGGTCTGGCCCTGGTGTGCAAGGTGAAGGGCTACCACCTCAAGGTGGTGATGCCCACCAACGTCTCCATCGAGCGCCGCCAGCTGCTCCAGTTGTGGGGGGCGGAGATCATCGAGTCACCGGGCTCCGAGGGATCGAATGGCGCGGTCCGCATGGCCCAGCGTCTGGCCGCGGAGAATCCCGAGTGGGTCTTCTTGTACCAGTACGGCAACCCGGCCAACCCCCAGGCCCACTACCAGGGGACCGGGCCGGAGATTCTCCGGGACTGCCCGTCCATCACGCACTTCGTCGCCGGGCTCGGGACCTCGGGCACCCTGTTGGGTGTCGGCCGTTTCCTGCGCGAAAAGCTGGGCGACGCCGTGCAGGTCTGGGCCGTCGAGCCCCCCTCGGGCGAGACCGTCGACGGCCTGCGCAATCTCGACGACGGCTACATCCCCCCGATCTTCGAGGACCTGGGCGGCGCCGACCTGTTGGACCGCAAGAGCGTGGTCCGGCCCCGGGAGTCGATCGAGTGGACGCGGCGTTTGACGGACGTGGGGATATTCGCCGGCATATCGACGGGCGCGGCCGTGGCGGGAGCGATCAAGTGCGCCCGCTCCCTCGCCCCGGGCGTCGAGGCGTCGATCGTCGTCGTCTCGGCCGACGGCGGGTGGAAGTACCTTTCGACCGGGGCCTGGACCGATGATCTCGATGAGGTCACGGAGCGGGCCAAGTCGATCATCTACTTCTAAGGGGGAGCGGCGTGCCCGGCTCGCTCACACTCGCATGGTTCGGGTGCACCACGTTCCGGCTGCGCGTCGACGGGTTGACCATCTGGCTCGATACGTTCCTCGATCGGGTGGCGGCGGCCCCGCAGGTGGGCCTCACGGCGGCCGAGGTCGACGAGGCCGATTACATCTTCGTGAGCCACAGCCATTTCGACCACATTCTCGGCGCCAACGTGGTGGCTCTGCGCACCGGCGCGCCCGTCGTCGGATCCTACGAGTCAATACGGCTCATGAACGAGGCCGGTGTGCCACCGGCCCAGCAGTGGCCGGTCTCCGGCGGGGAGGTCGTCGACTGCGGACACGGGGTGACCGTGGCGGTCTACCCCGGCCTCCACTCGTGCCTCTTCGCCGCCAGCGACCCCGACTCCGGCGGTTGCTGTGTGGGCGACCTCGGCGTCTCCCTGCAGGAGCGGCGGGCCAAGATGGAGCCGGTCTTTCGGCTCATGCGTGACGAGACGGCCATGCCCCCCGACCTCTACGAATACATGGCGCACCCGATCGGCCCCAGCTCGGATCACGACGGCGGCCAGTTGATCTATCTGATCACGACGCCGTACGGGTCGATCCTATGGAGCGCCAGCTCGGGCTGCTGGACGCCGATCCTGCGGGAGTTGCGGCCCGACGTGGCCCTGCTCGCCCTGGCCGGGCGACCCAACGTCAACGGGGAACCGTTCCAGGGTTCCATGGCGGAGTTCATCGTCCGCCAAGTCGAGATGCTCCACCCGCGCACGGTGGCCTTCTGCCACCATGACGCCTTCCTGCCCCCGTTCATGAACGGCACCAACGTCGAGGCGGCGACCGAAGCGCTCCGGAGCCGCACGCCCTGGGCCGAGCTGTTGACGATGACCTATGGAGAGCCGGTTGCCTTGTTCGGGTAGGCCAGGCCGATCCGCTCGGCGATCCACCCGGACAGCTTCTCGATCACGCTCTCGCTGATGGGGGCGGCGGCCAGGTCCAGGAACACGGACGCCGTCTCCTCGCCGTCGTCGTCGCGTGGGGGCGGGGACCAGCGGAACCCGTTGCGGGCGCAGAACTCGACGGTGGCCACCAACGCCACCTGGACGTTGCCGTCCTTGAGCGGGTGGTTCTTGACGAGATGGGCGCCGAGCACGGCCGCCTTGGTCGGGAACTCGGGATAGAACTCCTCGCCCACGAAGCGCGCCCGCGGCGCATGGAGGGCGGAGTCGGCCAGGTTGAGGCTGGCGTCCTTGGCGATGTCCTTGGCCGGGGTCTGCAGGACCGCCTCGGCGATCAGCAGGAAGTCGGCCAGCTCGAGATAGTCGACGGTCTCGATGGTCACGTGCCGAGACGCTCCAGGGCCCGATGGTTCTGCTGGATGGCATCGCGCAGACGGAGGAAGAAGGCCTGATCGGCCCGCCGGCGGCGCACCTGGCTGGTCAGGCTTGGCTGCGTCCGATCGGGCGCAGCCGGATCCCGTCGAGGGCCGCCCTGCGGGCCGCCCGATGCTCCTTCCGCGTGCTCGCTCATGGCACGATTTTACGCGGACGCCACACGTCTCCCTCCAGCAGCGTGAGCGGATCGGTGGACTGGCGTAGCGAGGCCAGTTCGGCCAGGTGGACGCCCATCACCAGAGCCGAGATGGCGGCGTCGAAGGCGTCCTCGGATTCGACGAGGGCGGTCGCGAACGCTGGTGCGATCGACCACCCTGAGGCGGCGACGTAGCGCGCCCGCTCCTCGCGGCTGCTCTTGCGGACCGGCCCGGTGCAGAGGCGGGGGTAGACCTCGAGGACCTGCCAGGGCGAGGGCGGATCGAACGGCCAGATGGAGAACCCGGCCGCCCGTAGCCGGCGGAGGTGGGGCATGCCCCGGATGGATCCGGTCCCGACCGCGCCGCCGCCCCCGATTTGGAACGTGCTCTTCGGGCTGATGCCCCCGACCGCGATGGACTGCTCGGCGCGCCGGAGGTACGCCGGCAGCTCGGGTCGCCGCCGCCCGGGGCGCCCCCAGAACGGGGAGGCGCACTCGGCCAGCCAACCCTCCCCCTTCTGCTCGACCGTGTCCCAGAGCTCGCCGACCGTGGCGCATGACTGGGCGCGCAGGAACCAGGCCGGGAACGAGAACGAGAAGTCCAGGCCGACCACCAGGCCGCCGGGGGTGCGGGCGCGCAGGGCGGCCAGGTCATCGACCACCTCCCCGCGGGTGCGGCCGTTGCGCAGGGCGACGAGCTCCCCGTCGACCACGTGGGCCAGCCAGATGTGCGTACCGGAGCCGGTGGCCGCGCCCGACCAGTCGACGGCCACCACCTCCATGAGTGGGGTCAACCCCCGGCGAGCGCGTGCAGCTTGGTGACCGTGTTCCAGTTGCGGGTCGTGCTCACGACGCCGAGCCGACGTTCCAGGAGCGTGCCGGTGAGCTTGGTCCCGGCGTAGCCGTCCGGCGTGTGCACGTACACCTCCTGGCCGACGATGGTCAGCTCGTCGCGCCCGCTCGGTGGCGCGGTGAAGGCGGCCAGTCGCTCCTTGCTCGGTACGGTGGCGAGGAAGGTGACGTGGTGGCGCGACGGATCGGCGCCCTTCTTCGGGAAGGGACTGGTGGCCACCACCCGCCCCAGGTCCGGCACCGTCCGTAGGAGTACCGCAGGCGCATGGCCGAAGTCGTGTGCGAGTTGGCCCTCAATGGCCGCGGCCAGCGTGGACGGGCTCCGGCCGGGCGAGCGGAACAGCACGTTCCCGGTCTGGATGTAGGTGGCGACATCGGTGTAGCCCAGCGTGAGGAACGTCTGGGTGAGGTCGGCCATGGAGATGCGGCCATGGCCGGCGACATTCACGCTCCGGAGCAGGGCGACGTAGTGCGGCATGGGAGCCCGATCATAGGAACCCGCAATGAACCGGTCGGAATTGCCGCAATGAACGGGCGGGAGTGGATGCCGGCGCGGCGGCGCTGAGGGCGGCCGCGAGCCCTGCCTAAGGTGAGGGTGTGCAACCGATCCTCCATCTCTCGATTCCGGTGCGAGATCTGGTCGAGGCCCGGAATTTCTACGTCGACGCCCTCGGGTGCGAAGCGGCCCGGGCCCGCCAGGGCTACCAGGACATCTGGTTTTTCGGCATGCAGGTCACCCTGCACGACCGGGCCGAAGAGGCCGCGGCGCTCCACCCGGGGTCGGTCCGCCACTTCGGGGTGACGCTCGGCCGCGAGGACTTCGAGGCGCTGGCGGGGCGCCTGGCCGCCCGCGGGGTGCAGTGGGTCTCGCCCGTCTCGACCGACGACGAGGGAATGGCGACCGAACAGACGAAGGCGAAGATCGCCGATCCCAGTGGCAACGTGATTGAGATCAAGACGTACGCCGACGTGGCGTCGGCGCTCGAGATCTCGCCGCACTCGTATCCAGAAGCAATCGAGCACGGCAACTGAGCACGACCACGGACGAGGCAACGGCAACCGACAGCGTGCGCACGCTGACCGTGCTCGGGTGCGACGGCAGTTGGCCCGGTCCCGGTGGTGCCGGCAGCGGCTACCTGGTCCGGGCCGCCGACACCTCGATCCTGCTCGATGCGGGTCCGGGGACCTTCGCGCAACTCCAGCAGCACGCCGACCCCGGTGACGTACGCGCGGTGATCCTCACCCATGCCCACGCCGACCACTGGACGGATCTCGAGTCGTTCGCCACCTGGGCCGGGTACGGCCCGGGGCGGGTGCGGTTCGCCGCCCCGGGCGGTCGCCCTCTGCCGGTCTTCGCCCCGCCCGGGTTGCGGGAGCGCTCCCAGTACGGGGCGGCCTCCTGGGTCGACTGGAGGGAGTTGGCCCCGTCCATGGTGCTCAGCCTGGGCGTGCTCGAGGCGCGCTTCGGTGCCACCGACCACGGCACGCCCACCTTGGCCGTGCACCTGTCCCACGAGGGGGCCACCCTGGCCTATTCGGCCGACTCGGGCCCGGGTTGGTCGGTCGAAGAGCTGGGCGCGGACATCGGGACCTTCCTATGCGAGGCCTCCTACACCCAGGAGCTCGAGGGCTCGTTGCGGCACTTGAGCGGCCGGGAGGCCGGCACCATGGCCCGCGCCGCGGGGGTCGGGCGTCTGATCCTCACACACCGGTGGCCTACGGTGGCGGCCGACGACGTGCGTCGGGAGGCCGAGCTCGCATTCGGGCAACCGGTGGAGCAGGCCGGCACGGGCGCGGTCTTCGCCTGGTAGGGCGGCCGACCGATGCCGACGACCCGATGCGGACGAAAGGAGAACGATGTCCGATCAGAGAGAGGTGAGCGGGTCCCGGGTCGACCCCCGGACCGCACGGGGGGACGGGCGCGCCCTCGACGAGTTGCGCCCGGTGAACTTCGACCGCGACTACACGGTCATGGCGCCCGGTTCGGTGCTGGTCTCTTTCGGCCGGACCAAGGTGCTGTGCACCGCCTCCGTCGAGGACCGGGTCCCCCCGTGGATGCGGGGCAGCGGGAAGGGATGGGTCACCGCCGAGTACTCCATGCTGCCGGGCTCGACGCCCGAGCGGGCCTCCCGCGAGGCGGCCAAGGGTAAGCAGTCGGGCCGGACGCAGGAGATCCAGCGCCTCATCGCACGCTCCCTGCGGGCCGTCTGCGACCTGGTGGCGCTGGGCGAGGTGCAGGTGACCGTCGACTGCGACGTGCTGCAGGCGGACGGCGGCACACGGACGGCCTCCATCTGCGGCGCCTATGTGGCGCTGCACGATGCGTTCTCCCGCCTGCAACAGGCCGGCACGTTGCGTGAGAACCCGCTGACAGACTCGGTGGCGGCGATCTCGGTCGGGATCATCGACGGCGTCCCCATGCTGGACCTGCCCTACGCCGAGGACTCGCGGGCCGAGGTGGACATGAACGTCGTGATGACCGGCGCCGGCCGCTTCGTCGAGGTGCAGGGGACGGCCGAGGGCATGGCCTTCAGCCGGAGCGAGCTCGACAGCCTGCTGGCGTTGGCGGAGTCGGGCATCAAGGAGCTGTCGGCGCGGCAGGCGGCCGTGTTGGCCGAGCCGCCGCCACGGCGGTGAGCGGCGCCACGCCGCAGCGGCTCGTGTTGGCCTCGGCCAATCCGGACAAGGTCAAGGAGATCGCCGCCGTGCTGGGCCACGCGCTCGACATCGAACTCGTGCCCCGCCCTCCCGAGGTGCCCGACGTGGTCGAGAATGGGGCGACCCTGCTCGACAACGCCCGCCTCAAGGCGCAGGCGTTGGTGGCGGCCACCGGGCTGGCCGCCGTGGCCGACGACACGGGGTTGGAGGTGGCGGCGCTCGGCGGCGCGCCCGGCGTCTACTCGGCGCGCTACGCCGGGGAGGATGTCACCTACGCCGACAACGTGGCCAAGCTGCTCTCCGAGCTCGACGCCTTGCCCGACGGCGGCGAGCCGCGCGCGGCCCGTTTCCGCACGGTCGCCCTGGTGGCGTTTCCCGACGGCACCGAACTGTGGGCCGAGGGCGTGGTGGACGGGACCATCGCCCATCGGGCCCAGGGCAATGGAGGCTTCGGGTACGACCCGGTCTTCGTGCCCGCCGCAGGGGGCGGGCTGACCTTCGCCGAGATGTCCTCGGAGGACAAGCACGCCATCTCGCACCGAGGCAGGGCGTTCCGCGCCCTGGCGGCCGCGCTGGCCGATCGCCCGGACGGCTGAGCCGCAGCGGGCCGCCCCGTCCGCCCGGCGCACCGGTGCTCAGGGGGCGTCCGACGTGCCCTTGGTCCGGGCCGCCCGCATCATCTGGACCCCTTTGGTCAGCGAGTCCTTGATCAGCCGGTCGTTGTCCTTGGAGATGAAGTCGTGCACGCGCTTTTCGAGCAGTAACCGCATGACGGGGTTGAAGGCGCGGTAGGTCTCGGAGAAGTGGACGCGGGTCTGCCCGTCGCCCAGGTCCTCCAGTCGGGTGCGCCCCTCGGCCTGCGACCAGAGCGGTTTGCCGACGGCGTTGTACTTCCAACTCACCTTGGGCGTGACTTCGGTCAGCCACTCCCATGACTGGCCCCGGCCGCCCGAAAGGAGGTAGCGGGGCACCCGGAACGTGCAGTGCCGCACCAGGCCCTCGCCGATGTCGTTCCCGGGGTGGAGGATCTCGATGGTCACGTCGCCGTTCTGGGTGAGGGCGCGGCGCAACCAGAAGAGCTCCCACAGCTCGTCGGGCGTGGCGGCGATGTCGACGAAGAAATGATGCGCTTGCACCCGGCTCACCATAGAGGGGTCGTGGTCGGGCGCGTCAGGGAGGGTGGGTCAGGTGCCGGACGGCCCCAGTCGGCCCGTTATGGTCTCGCCATGTTCGCGCCCGCAGGCCCGGTCACGGGGGCCCCTCTGCCACGGCCGGCCGCGGCAGCGAAGACCGGTCCGTCATGAAGAAGACCGGTCCGTCATGAAGGTGGCCTACGTGGTGCCCCGCTACGGCGCCCAGATCCGAGGGGGAGCGGAGACCGGCGCCCGCATGATGGCCGAGCATCTCGTGTCAGACCGGGGCGACGAGGTCGAGGTGTTCACCACCGCCGCCCTGGACGCGCTGACCTGGCGCGACGAACTGCCCCCGGGGACCGAGACCATCAACGGGGTGACCGTGCACCGGATCGCCTCGGAGGCGGGGCGGGGCGAGGGCTTCCACCCGCTCTCCGGAGCCCTCCTGGCCGACCCCACCCAGGCGGGGGAGCAGGACCAACAGCGCTGGGTGGATCTGCAGGGTCCCAAGTCCCCGGCCCTGCTGCGCGCGGTAGAGGCCAGCGACGCCGACGTCATCGCCTTCTACCCTTACCTCTACTACCCGACCATCCGCGGTTTGCCCCTGGTACAGGATCGGGCCATCCTCCATCCGGCGGCCCACGAGGAGCCGGCCCTCCACCTCCCGCTCTTCGATGCCCTGTTCTCCCAGTGCCGCGGCTTCGCCTTCCACACCCGGAGCGAGCGCGGCCTGGTGGTCGACCGCTTCGGCGTGGCCGCCACGCCGCAGGTGGTGGCCGGCCTCGGGGTCGAAGAGGCGGTTGGCACGGACGCCGACGCCCGCGCCGAGTTCGGGCTGGGCGACGCGCCGTACCTGCTGTGCATCGGGCGGGTGGACGACAAGAAGGGGACGGGGATCCTGTGGCGGTACTTCCGCTCCTACAAGGAGCGCCACCCCGGTGATCTCCGCCTCGTCCTGGTGGGGCAGATCGTCGACCCACCCGAGGACCAGCGCGACATCGTGTTGACCGGGCTGATCGACGACGCCTCCAAGTGGGGTCTGCTGCGCGGCGCCCACGCATTGGTGGCTCCCTCGCCGTTCGAGTCCTTCTCCCTCACCGTGGTGGAGGGGATGACGGCCGGTGCGCCGGCCATCGTGAACGCGGTGTGCGGCGCCACCCGGGAGCACTGCGAGCAGTCCGGGGCGGGCATGTGGTTCGAGGGCTTCGCCGAGTTCGAGGCCGTGGTGGATCGGCTGGTCGGCGACGCCCGGCTCCACGAGACCATGCGCCAGAACGGGTTCCGCTACGTGGAGGCCACTTACCGGTGGCCGGTGATCATGGAGCGCTACGGCACCTTCCTCGAGGAGTTCGTCGCCCGCCCGAGGTGAGGGCCGGTCGTCGATGAGGGTGATGCGCCGGGCCCGGGAGCTACGGCGCCGGGAGGAACGGCACCCCGTAACGGTCGAGATGCGCCTTCTCGGCCAGGGGACGGCGGCGCGGCGGCCCGAGCGGGGCGGCCGGATGTCCGAGGGGGACCACGGCCAGCGGCTCCACCCCGACCGGCAGGTCCAGCAGTTCGGAGAGCTCGTTCCCGCCGAGGACGGGCAACGTGGTGAGCGTGGACCCAACGCCGAGGGCGTGGGCGG
>Ga0302325_10034950_pt1 | contig 10279 bp, 9 predicted proteins | sample Palsa_T0_2_FD_201948 | JGI IMG/M metagenome (GOLD analysis project Ga0302325, IMG submission 201948) | Peat permafrost microbial communities from Stordalen Mire near Abisko, Sweden - Palsa_T0_2 | ecosystem: Environmental > Terrestrial > Soil > Palsa > Peat permafrost | place: Sweden: Abisko...
TTGCAGGAACTGGCGGTGGCAAAAGCGGTGGACGGCGAGACGAGTCTGCAGGAAGTCGCGCGGATGCTCAAGGCGGGCGAAGCGCCAGCATCCGGCGGATCGTCTTCACGAGGAGCCAAGCCCAAAACGTCCACGGCGTAGCTTTCGTCCGCCGGCTACTTGAGGGTTTGGGAACCGCAGATGCCCGCCGGGTATCGAGGTTGTACTTCGCGGAATACCGCGAAATCGGGCCGAGGACGGCCCGGCTCTGTCGGTTCTGAAATCGTCTCTAGACAGTGGATCGCCAGGTTTTCAGTCAGGATCATCTTATGATCTTCAGCGCGGTAATCGTCCTTCTGATCGGTGTCATTGGTTACTTCTACTACGTCCAGGGTTTTCTCACCTCATTGCTGACCGCCGCATGTGCCGTCATCGGCGCGGTGGTCGCGGTTTCTTATCACGAAAACCTGGCGGATCTTGCCTTCAAGACTCGTCTGACCGATGAAGGCAGCGCGCTCTCCCTGGTCTTGTTGTTCGCCCTGACGTTCGTCGTTCTTCGCCTTACGTTCGACAACGCCATTCCTGGAAACATCCGTCTGCCGGTGCTGATGGACCGTATCGGCGGAGCGGTATTTGGGCTGATTTCGGCCATCTTCGCCACGGGGATCTTCGCGATTGCCGCGCAGACGCTGCCCTTCGGCCCGAGCATCATGGGTCTGAGCCGGTTCAAAACCGTAGCCTCGCGGGATGTCCACGTCCCGACGATGGGACAGGCGATGGATTCGGAGATCTCCGATCAGCTCAGCAGCGATACGTTAGTGGATACCGATCGACAATCCCTGCTGCTCCCCGTTGATGAATGGGTTCTGGGCTTCGTTTCGTTTTTGAGCGATGGTGGATCGCTCTCGGGGGATCGAACATTGGCCTCGGTGCATCCAAATTACCTGGACGAGCAATTCGGCCAGCGCATCGGCATCCAGTCCGGCGCCGAGCATATCGCCGTAAATTCGCCCGGCCACGAACAGGTGAGTGTCCCGCTCGCCTACGTGCCGTCCGCCCTGGCCGAAGCCGACGCGGAAATCGCCCAGCTCCGCGATGGCGTGTTGAAAACGCTTAAGCCCACGCTCACGACTGATGGATCAAATGTCATCGTCGTGATTCGCGTGATGTTCACCGCTGCCGCCGCCGACGAGGATAAATACGTGCGCTTCGGCACCGGGTCGGTGCGGCTGGTCGCAAATGGGGTCAACTATTACGCGCTCGGTACGATCGATGACAGCGGCGTATTGCGGATGGATAAACCGGATGACCCGCTCTTCGTCGGCGTCAGCGATGGCGACCACGCTGCCGATCTTGTTTTCTATGTTCCCAAGGCGGACGTGCTGCAGGGCGGCGCCATCACCAAGAGCAGCAGCGGCAAACAAGTCTCTGAAACCTTCGGGTCCTTTGTTCCCGGAGTCTTTCTTGAGGTAAAGCGCATGGCGCGGATCGATCTGTCGGGTGTGCAGATCGTTCCGCCGCAGGCGCCCGATAAGACGATCAACGTGGCGCGAAAGAAAGGCATTCCCGCTCCCTCGGCTCCCGTTCCGAGCCTGGCGGTCGCGCCCGCTGACATGGGTGACGATGCGCCGTTTGCGTTCGATCACATGGATGTCTCGCCCAGGCTCTTCACGCCCATTGCCATCGGCCTGTATGACGGCGACAACACCAGCGTCACTTTTGCTTCCGGCACGGCGCTAGTTCGTGGAAAACAATTCGCGAAACTGACCGTCACGCCTTCCACTCCGCTCTCAACCATCGGCAACGGCGATAATGCGATCGATCAGCTTTTCGTTCCCCCGGGCATGAAGGCCGTGCAGTTGGCCGGAACCCTGCCGCCCAAGGCGAACGATCCGTGGACATGGGCCGAGCACCTTGGTGATTTCACGATCACCGATGCGAATGACAAACCATACAAACCAGCCGGCGCGGTTGCGAAGGTCATGAAATCGATCCAGCCGATGATGGTTGGCGCCTACGACGCCGATGCAGGCGTCAGCTCAATCCCCAGCACGCCCGAAGTGCGGCCGACCGATGTCTGGCTGATCTTCCTCGTGCCTGATTCATCGACATTGAAGGAATTGGATTACCAGGGCAAACGGATCACGCCGTTGAATAAAGCAGTCAGCGCATCTTGATCGGTACTGCCCACGGTTAGCCAACCGTGGGCTTTGGTTGGGCATCAGTGGGTGGGGATCTGCTGGCTCTGAATCGCATCGAGCTGATTTTGCAGCGGGTTGCCCGACTGACTCCGGCTTGGGCTGGGCTTGGGGGTGAGCGCGTTGGTCGGTTGCAACACCATTTTCTGTCCATCGCGAAAGACCGTCAGCGGCTCGCTCTTCTGATAGGCATCCATCACATAATCATCCGCCGAGCCCGCATCGCTCACCACCTGTTGGACCGTCAATGGCCCGATCTCCACGATGGCATCGTTGCGCTTCAGGCCCCAGACCTTCGCATATGCCCCATCCGCGACGACGCCGGTGACGAGAATGCTGTCGATTTTTCCGTTGGTTGATTGGGGTTCGAGGGTGGCGGACTGTTTGACCGGCGTTCCGTTATCATCGCGGCCAACGATTACATTGACCTGATCCGTCGCCTTGTTCCCCGCATCGATAACGGCCTTGTCGTGCGTCAGCTCAAAACCCATAATCCAGACAAGCACACCCAGGGCTGCCAGAATTCCACCGATTCCAATGACGGCTCGCATGATTTATCTCCTCGCGCGTCTTGTTTAGGAAGAATTTCAAGACTCCGACGCCGGTTCTGAGGTACTCCGAAGAGCCGGATCGAGGCTCGGGAAAATCCGGCTCTTCGGAGTACCTCAGAACCGGCGTCCACGGAGATGAACGTCTTGAAATCATCTCCAAAAGACGGACTGAATGTTCGAGGCGCTCCACTTTCAAATGAAAACCTTCACCGCTTCCTTTTGCGATGGCTTCACCGTGAGCAGCCGATCGAGTCGGGTGATTTTCAGCAGTTCCATCAATCTTGGCCCCACGCCGCAGAGCACGAGTTTGCTGTGCGGCAGGCCGGCCAGCTTCTTATTCATTGTAAGGATGATGCCGATCGCCTGGCTCGACAAATATTCCACTTTTTCAAAATCGAGAATAAGCTTGCGCTTATCTTCAGCATCGATCAGCCGATACAACCCCTGCCCGATGTTTTCCAGCTCAACCGGGTCCATCAGTGAAGGCGTTCGGAATTCGATGACGGTGTATTTCTCCGTCGGTGAAACGAGATAGGGAAGACCGGTGGGGGTGTTTGAAGATGGCATGAGGGCAAGATTGTAAACAATCCAACTCGATTTCGCGATGTTTAGATGGGATACTGCCGCATCTGATCGGCATTGCCTCTGCAAAGCGGCGCCTGCGTCGGAGGTGCCTGTCCAAATTCAGGCTGGCCCCGGGGGCAGAGAGAGGATGGTATGACAAGGGGCCAGAAGAGCTTTGTGCTGCCCTATGGGCAGGGAGAGGGCCGTACGACAAGGGGTCAGAAGGGCCTCATGTTTTTTGCTGTCATCGCAGGACCGCTACTCTGCCTCGCAATTCTCGGCATCCTCTCCGGGCCACCCTACGGAATGCCCGAACTAACCTTCAATGCTGTCATCATGGCAATTCCGCAGCTCATTTGTTTCGCATTTTGGGTACCGGGGAGGCTTTCAATGGCCTCATTTTTGGGTGGTTTGGTTTCCGCCGATGCGCTGATCGCTGCTGCATCAATCGACGCGTTTGCTACAAGAGATCACGAGAACCTCGGAGTTTGGATTCTTTACTTCCTCGCCTGCATTCCGTTGGTGCCTCTAGGAATACTCTCGGGAAAGTTGGCCGGACATTTCTTGCGCCGGCAAACTTGAGGTTTTCGGTGAGGCCGTCCCCGTCCTCGGCCAGCGCTCTTCAGGCGCTGTGTCCGGGATACCGAGATAGGGATTATCCCATAACCTTCTGGGCAGATTTGGGTTTTCTCCCAGCGCTCTTCAACCCGCCTTTGACATCCCCCAGCGCGATCGCCAGCACCTCATCCGTATTCGACACAAAATGAAACTTCAGCGTGTCGCGAACCTCTTGCGGAATATCCGGCAGATCCTTCTCATTCCGCTTGGGCACGATGACGGTTTTGATGCCGGCGCGTTTCGCCGCCAGCGTTTTCTCTTTCAGCCCGCCGATCGGAAGAACCAGGCCGCGCAAGGTGATCTCGCCGGTCATCGCCACATCCGGGCGGACGGGGCGGTTCAGAAAAAGTGATGCCAAAGCGGTGAACATGGCAACGCCGGCGCTGGGGCCATCTTTAGGAACGGCGCCGGCAGGCACATGAATATGGATATCGCTGTTGGCCAGCATCTCCGGCTTGATTCCGAAGCGTTCGCTGCGGGAGCGAATCAGGCTGAATGCCGCTGTCGCGGATTCCTTCATCACATCGCCGATCTGGCCAGTGAGAATGATGTTGCCCTTGCCGGGAAACCGCGTCGCTTCGATGAAAAGGATTTCACCGCCCACCGGCGTGTACGCCATTCCGGTCGCCACGCCGGGCACGCTCGTGCGGCTGGCGAGTTCCGGCTCGAATTTTTTGGGCCCAAGAATCTTTGCGACCATTGCCCGATCGACCGATACCTTGTCCGTCTTTCCGCCGACGATTTCCGCGGCGATCGAGCGGGCTACCGAACCGATGTTTCGCTCCAGATTACGGACACCCGCCTCGCGCGTGTAACTTTCGATGATTTCGCGCAGTGCTTCAGTCTTGAACGAAACCTGCTTGGGAGTCAGGCCGTTGGCATCAAGCTGACGCGGCACGAGATATCGCTTGGCAATATCCAGCTTGTCGCTGTTGGTGTAGCCGGGAATTTCGATCACTTCCATTCGATCGCGCAGCGGTCCCGGAACCGTGTCCATCGTGTTGGCCGTCGCGATGAACAGGACCTTGGACAAATCAAATGGCACATCGAGATAGTGATCGGTGAAGGTGTGATTCTGTGCTGGATCGAGCACCTCGAGAAGTGCCGAGGACGGATCGCCACGAAAATCGGCGCCGATCTTGTCGATTTCATCCAGCATAATGACGGGATTCCGCGTCCCGGCTTTGCGCAACTCCGCGATGATCCGGCCGGGCATGGAGCCGATATACGTTCGGCGATGGCCGCGGATATCCGCCTCATCGCGCACGCCGCCGAGCGCGACGCGGATGAATGTGCGCCCCATCGATTCGGCGATTGATTTACCCAGCGACGTCTTTCCCACGCCCGGCGGTCCGACGAAACAGAGTATCGCGCCACCGCCATCGGGCTTGAGTTTGCGCACGGCGAGGTATTCGATGATCCTGCGTTTCACCTTGTCCAGATCGAAATGATCGCGATCCAGCACGCGGCGGGCATCGGCAAGATCGATGCGGTCTTCGGTGGTGATCGACCAGGGCAGTTCTCCCAGAATCTGCAAATAGGTCCGGATGACGCCGTATTCGGGGCTGGCGTTGGGGATTGATTCCAATCGGCCCAGCTCGCGCTCGGCCTCCTTCATCACTGGTTCGGGGAGTTTGGCGGCGGCAAGTTTTTCCCGCAGCGTTTCCACCTCTCCGCCGCCGCCGGGATCGCCTTCGCCCAGCTCCTTGCGAATTGCTTTGAGCTGTTCCTGCAGGTAATAGCGGCGCTGGCTTTTGTCGATGTTCTCCTTGACCTGCGACTGGATTTTGCTCTGCAATTCCAGCACATCCAGTTGCGTGGCCAGGCGCGCGGCGATGAGGCGCAGGCGCGTTTCAACATTCAATTCCTCCAGCATCTTCTGCTTTTCCGTTGCCTCCGCCTGAAGATTGGCAGCGAGAAAATCGGCCAGGGCGGAGGGATTGGTGATGCCGCTGAGAACCTGCTGCGCTTCATCGGGCGTGTTGGGGGAAAGCTCGATCACGCGATTGGCCTGCTGCCGCACTGAAGCCAGGAGTGCATCGAGACTGGGGCCGGGCGTGACGATATCTTCAACAATCTCGATGCGCCCCAGCGCAAAAGGCTCGGTCTGCTCGATCGAGGTGAGACGGAATCGCGTTATGCCATGCACGATGATGGACTGATTGCCATCGGGCAGCTTAAACAGCTTGAGGATCATGCACGCCACGCCAACGGGGTAGAGGTCGGCATAAGAAGGATCCTCCACGTCCGCGTTTTTTTGCGTGACCACGCCGATCACCTTCTCGCCGGGCATTACTTCGTCGAGAAGATTTTTGCTCTTTTGCCGGCCCACATTCAGGGGCATGACCGTGCCCGGGAAGACGACGATATTGCGAATCGGCAAGATCGGCAGAAGGTTGGGAATAACCAGCTTCTGCCCGTTGCCGCCGGTGCGAATGGTGGTGGAAGTCGGTGAGCGTTCGATGATCTGGCTGTCGGCCATGATTGCAGAAGTTGCTGGTTGTTAGTTGCTGGTTGCTGGTGAAGACAGGTCGTATTTCACTGGCAACTAACAACTAGCAACTATCAACTTACTCCTTCCTTCCGCGGCAATTCGATCCACAGCAATCCGTTACGGTAAATGGCGGTGATCGAATCGGGAGCGGCATCGTCGGGCAATTCCACCTCCCGGCTAAAAGAACCCTGATCGATCTCCATCAAGTGCACCCGAATTCGTTTGGTGTGCGCATCAGTATCACCGTCGGGATGACAGGGAACCTGCCGATGGCCTTTGAGAAACAATCGCTGTCCATGGACCGTGATATCGATTTTTTCCTTCTCCACTCCGGCCAGATCCACGCACACGCGATATCCCGTTTCCACCTCATACAAATTCACGCTGGGCGTCCATGTGTCGGCAGGATAAAAGCTGTAGTAACCCTTGTGAACCTGATCCAGAATTTTATTGACTTGCCTGCCCACACTGCCGAAGGGCTGTTCGGTTGCGTTTTCGATCGGCATGATGACTCCCGTTTGACGAACAATACGATCTTAGATCGTAGCATGCACCCGCGGTAGTCCAAAAGATAATTGCGATCCAATCCCATACCGGCGATGATTTGGGTCCATTTGAGCCGGTCCGTTTTGGAAGGCCGATCATGAGTTTCACTGTTTCGGAAGTTCAACCGACACCCAACCCCAACGCCGCGAAATTTGTATTGGATCGTGCCGTTTCAGAACAGCCGATCAGCTTCCTAAACGCCGCCGCGGCCGCGGGACATCCGTTAGCGCAGAAACTATTCTCGATCGAAGGTGTGGAAGGCCTTCTGTTGCTGGGCGATTTCATTACGGTGAACAAATCGTCCAAGGCCGATTGGAAGGGAATTACTGGCCGTGTAAAGCAGGTTCTGGCGGCGGCGGATTGAGACCCAGATCGATTCGGGCGCAGCGCCCGGCTTCCATTTCGATGTCGAAATATCTTTTTATTCTTCTGTTTCTCATCGTTCTGGTCACGCCGTTTTTGCTTCGGCGTGCGGTGGGAACAGGCGCGCCGCCCGCGGCCAACGACGGGGCGCCGCCGCTGCTGATCATCACACCCAACGCCGAAGGCATCCGCCGCGAGTTCGCCGAGGCATTCAATGCCTGGCACCAGAAGAAGTATGGCAACACGGTCGATGTTCGATACGTGCTCTTCGGCGGCGCCAGTGACATCGTCAAATATTTCGCGGCGAGCAAGCCCACCTACGAGCAACTGGGCACCTATAAGGTGGATCTCGCCTGGGGCGGTGGCGATACCCTCTTTGATTCACAGCTCAAACAGCCCGGCTATCTGCAGCCCCTCACGCTCGATCCGGCAGTCATGGCCCGGGCATTTCCCAAGCCGGATCTGGGCGGCCTGGCGTTGTACGACCGATCTAAACCGCCAAGCTGGTTCGGCACCGCGCTGAGCAGTTTCGGCATCTGTTACAACCGCGATGTCGTTCGGTATCTGGGGATGAACGATCCCCAAACGTGGCGCGATCTGGCCGATCCGCGCTATCAGGGCTGGATCGCCGCCGCCGATCCTACGGTCAGCAGCTCGGCTAAGGCGGCGTTCCTCGCGGTGGTCGAACGAGCAATGGCCGACGCGAGCGCCGCTGGCAAGAGTGAGGATGATGGCTGGGCCGACGGCATGGGTCTTTTGCGCCAAATCTCCGCCAACTGCCGCATCTTTACCGATAACGCCTCCATCGTGCCCAACCTCATCGGTTCGGGCGATGTCGCCGCGGGGATGACGATCGATTTTTATGCCCGCTCCCAGGCTGCCGCGGTCGGTTCAGATCGGATGGGTTATGTCGAGCCGGTGAATGCGACCGTGATCAACCCCGATCCGATCGCGATGATCAAAGGGGCGCAGCACCCGGAACTGGCCAAACAATTCATTACCTTTGTGCTCAGTGAAGACGGACAGCGGCTTTGGAAGCAACAGCCCGGAACCGAAGGCGGCCCCCGCAAGACCGCGCTGTGGCGCGAGCCGATCATGCCCGCGATTTACGACCTTCCGCCGCAACTGCTGACCGATACGGTCAATCCCTTTCAAGCTTCGTCGAGCTTCAATAAATTGACGGCACGGGAGCAGACCTTCGGCATTATCGGGGAGTTGCTCCAATTCAGTTGCATCGATCTGCTTGATGATCTTCGGCAGACGCGCCATCTGATCCTCGCCCACCATCGCGCCGATTTGGACGCCCGGCTAGGCAAGTTTCCATTCGGCCAGGCCCAAGCCATCGCGCGCGGGAAGCAATGGGCCGCCGCGACACCGATTCAGCGGCTCGATCTGGCGCGGCAATGGACTGCGGAATTTCGCGCGGAGTACCAAAATCTTCGCAATCTGGCGGAGCAGTGAAGTGATTCGTTGCGCATTTTATGCTTTATTCGCAATCAAGGAGATAAACCGCCTGCGCGTTCCAAATGACCACAGAATTGCGCCACAAAGAGCCACTCTCGATACCGACCGGCTCGGCCGCCGTCGCCGAAATGCTGCGCCTCGCCGGACCGACCGTCGCGCAGATGGCGTCTTACACGGTCATGCAGTTCATCGACACCTGGATGCTCTCGCGCCTGGGCACCACCGGCCCGACCGCGGCGGGGAACGCGGGCATGTTTGCGTTTTCATTGGTCAGCTTCGGTGTGGGTACGCTCTTCGTCGTCAACACGCTCGTCAGCCAAACTTACGGACGCGGTGAGTTCAAGGAATGCGGGCGCTATCTGGGCCAGGGCATCTGGTTCTCATTCGCGTTCGCGATCTTCCTTGTCCCATTTATTGTGGTACTGCCCGCCGCGTTCCGCGGCTTTGGGCATGAGCCGGAACTGGTGGCGATGGAGAGTCTCTATCTGCGGATCGTTTTGGCGAATGCCGTGTTCAAATTGCTGGGCACCGCATTCAGCCAATTCCTCCTGGCGACCAACCGGCCCGGGGCGGTGATGATGTCAACCATCGCCGGGGTGGGTGTCAATGCAATCGCTGCCTGGGCGCTGATCTTCGGGCATCTTGGTGTTCACGCCCATGGAATCGCCGGTGCCGCCTGGGCGCAGAACATCGGCGTGCTGGTCGAAATGATTGCCTGCATCGCATTCGTGTTGCGGCCAAATTTTCGTCGTCGATTCGGCGCTTTGGATTGGCGGCCGCGCGCGGCCGAGATGATGAGTTTGGTGACGATCGGCCTGCCCGCGGGCGTGCAATTCATCGCGGATGTGCTGGCATGGTCGCTTTTTTGCACCTGGGTGATGGCCGCCTTCGGCACGGCGGCGATGGCGGCAAACACGTTTATGTTTCGGTACATGGTCGTTAGCTTCATGCCCGCCTTCGGCATGTCCGCCGCCGTCACCGCGCTCGTCGGCCGCTACATCGGCATGGGCCGGCCGGACATTGCCCGCAAGCGTGCCAACCTCGGCTTTGTCGTCACCGCCATTTACATGGTGAGTTGCGGCATACTCTTTTTCCTCGGAAGAAACCAATTGATCGGCGTCTTCAGTAGCGATCCCGAGGTTTGCCGGATCGGCGCTCAGATGCTCATCTTCGCCGCCGTGTATCAATTCTTCGACGCCGTTTACATCGTCTACAACGGCGCGCTTCGCGGCGCCGGCGATACTTTCATCCCCGCCGTCGCAACAGCCGTTCTGTGCTGGGGGATCACCGTTTTTGGCGCACGGTGGATCGCCGTCCATTTCCCCGGTTGGGGAACTGCCGGCCCGTGGACGGCGGCGACCATTTACGGAACGATCCTGGGAATTTTCATCTACGCCAGATTCCACGCCGGCGGCTGGGAGCGAATCCATCTGGAGCGCGGTGAATCAGTCTCGCGTGAAATGGTGAGTTCAAAAACCTGACAGCGGCGTGCCCCGCTTCAT